>Ga0180222_1002051_pt1 | contig 17785 bp, 14 predicted proteins | sample eDN5th37CKraftOP_FD_151336 | JGI IMG/M metagenome (GOLD analysis project Ga0180222, IMG submission 151336) | Enriched Organic Plus compost microbial communities from Emeryville, California, USA - eDNA 5th pass 37_C Kraft OP (version 2) (version 2) ... | reverse complement strand
ATGCTGTGGCCATGGACGACGACGGCGCCATGCTCCTGCCTGTCATCCAGAAATTCATCTCGGATCCACAACAGGTCGGCCTTTTTCTGGCGCTTGAGCGGCACGCCGGGACGTATGCCCGCATGGCAGAAGAAATAGTCGCCGGATCGCGCCGAATAGGGCAGCCGCGACAGCCACGCCACCCATTGCTGCGGAATGGTCGCGGCGAAGCGGCGGGCGTAGAGCTCGTAATCGCCCCCGCGCGGCGGCGGCTCCATGCCGAAGCTGCGCAGCGTGGCGTCGCCGCCGATGCGCATCCACGCGCGGAAGATACCATATTCGCTATTGAGCGCCCGCAACATCAATTCCTCATGATTGCCCATGAGGACGATCAGCTGATCGGTCTTTTTCTGGATATTGTAGACATAGTCGACGACCTGCGAGGACTGCTCGCCGCGATCGATCAGGTCGCCCAGCAGGATGACATGCTGCGTGCGCGGGTCCGGCAGGCTGCGGGAATGGCGATCGATCTTTTCCAGCAACTCGGTCAGGAGGTCGAGCCGGCCGTGAACGTCGCCGACCGCATAGATCCTCTCGCCCTCGGCGGTCCGCGGCGGCGAATAGCGCGCCTCCGGTCCGGTTCTGAATGCGCCGATCAGTCTACCCAACACCACCTATCCGTCCACCTTCCTGTATCAAGGGCTTTTTTCGCGCCATCCGAAACCGGGCCCGCTCCGGCGCAGGGACTCGCCCCGTTCCGTCCGCCTTTGGTGGCAGAAGCGAAATGCACCCGGAATGAACCGTTCCCCCAAATCCGTCGCCCGCCGACAGAAAAATTGCATTGATCGCATCGTCCCTTGCCGCGCCCGCCCGAAATGCGGCAATCCCCCTTCTCATTAGCTTCCCGTTAATCGTCCCGTATCGCAACATCAAAAGATTATCGAAATGGTTAGCAATCTTGCTGCATCGCGTCATCCCGTATATGCCGGATTCGTATGTGTTCGCAATCCGGGACTGTCCGCATGAAAATGAAACTGCTCATTGCCTTGATTTTTGGGTTGCTGACCGCAGCCTGTTCCGCAAGCGTTTCGGAAATGAGCGTTTCGGGCCCGCGTTACACCGCGGAAATATCGGGGCCTGAGGAATATAAGCTCGGCGCGGGCGACAAGGTCCGGCTGACGGTCTATAACGAACCGACCCTGTCCGGCGAATTTTCGGTCAGCTCCTCCGGCGTCCTTTCCTTCCCGCTGATCGGCGACATCGCCGCCGACAACCGCACGACGCAGGACATCGCCACAGAGACGCAGACCAAGCTGGCCGACGGCTATCTGCGCGATCCGAAGGTGAACATAGAGGTGGTCAGCTACCGCCCCTTCTTCATCCTGGGCGAGGTCAAGTCGCCGGGCCAATATCCCTATGCCAGCGGCATGACCGTGCTGAACGCGATCGCCACCGCGCAGGGCTTTTCCCCGCGCGCCGAACGCAAGGTCGCCTATATCCGCCGGTCGGGCGCCGCGGTCGAGGAAAGCTTCCGCCTGACCCCGGACCTGCGGGTGTGGCCGGGCGACACGATCCGGGTCGGGGAACGCTATTTCTAAAGTCCCGCGGGCCGCAATGCCGGCCCGGCGGCAATCACCATAATGGGGGGTCTCATCAATGGCTAAGGTAATGGCGGCCAAGTTCAATCTCATACCGCTGGCGCCCGCGCTGCTCATCGCGGCGGTTCCGACCGCGATCCTGTACGCGGCCGAACAGGCGTCCGCCCCGGCGGCGGCGGGGCAGCAGGACGCGGTCGACGCGCCCGCGCTGGCGGCGGCGATCAACGCGGAAGTGGACAGGCTGGCCCCGACCTCCTCGATCAGCGATTATGAGGCGAGCATCATGTTCGTCATCAGCCAGCAGACCGCCACCGACGAGGTCGTGCTGGCCGCGCTCGACATGGCCGATGCCCGCCCCAACCTGCCGGAAACGCTGAAGGTGGCGATCGAGAATATCCGCAAGTCGCTCCGCCGCAAGAAGCTCGGCCGGGGAACGGGCGCGCTGGGGGACGGGGTTTCCTCCAGCTTCTCCTCCCCCTCGATAGGCCTGGGCGGCGGGTCCACCAATTATACGCAATGATTTCGGCCGCACGGCGAAAAGACAGGATCGGCGAGACGAAGGGGCTGCAATGAACTGGAAAAAACTCATCCTGACGGGGATGGCCGGGAGCATCGGTCTTTCGACCCCCGGCTTCGCGCAGGACGACAGCGTGCTGCTCCGCCCGGTCGTGCCGGACGATTTCGACCGGGGCCGCAACGAAAGCGTGACCGAGCGGGCGCGCCCGGATTACGACCCCATCGGCATCAACACCGGCAGCTTCGTCCTGCGCCCGCGGGTGGAACTCGGCCTCGGCTATGACAGCAACATCTACCTGATGAAGGAAAATGAGACGGACGCCGCCTATGCCGTCCTCTCCCCGTCGATCCAGGCCAGCTCCGCCTGGTCCCGCCATGCGCTCAACCTCACCGCGTCCAGCAACCTGCGCCGCTATCTGGGCGAATCCGACCGCAACGAGACGACCTGGAACCTGGGCGCCCTGGGCCGGGTGGACGTCAACAACGCGTTCAGCCTGACCGGCGAGGCGCAGTTCGCGAAGCTGGCGGAAAACACGCTGTCGGGCGCGATCGATTCCCAGCTCGCCGCCTTTTCCCGCTATCGCCGCGATTTCTACGGGCTGCGGGGCGAATATCGCTCCGGCCAGTTCCGCTCCTTCGTCAGCGCCGACCGGACGTCGTTCCGCTTTTCCAACATGACGCTGTCGGACGGCACCGGCATCGATCAGGGCGATCGCGACAGGGACGTCACGCGCGCCGTGGGCCAGGTCGAATATGCGTTCACCCCCAGCCTCTCCATCTATGGCCAGGGCACCTACGACTGGACCGATTATGACCGCGCGCTGCTCCTGTCGGGGCAGGACAACCGCGATTCCGAGGCATTCCGCCTGATCGGCGGCTTCAATTTCGACCTTGCGGGCCTGCTGCGCGGCACGCTGGGCGCGGGCTATATCCGCCGCAATTTCGACTCGCCGCTCTACAACACCGTCAGCGGCCTGTCGGTCGAGGCGCGGGTGGAGATGTTCCCCAGCGAGCTGACCACCGTCACGCTGCAGGCGCGCCGCGCGCTGGAGGATTCGAACATCAACCAGACCACGGTGTTCTTCTCCAACAGCTTTTCGGCGCGGGTCGATCATGAACTGCTGCGCAACCTCATCCTCAACGCCCGCAGCGAGGTCGAATATCTAGACTATGTCGGCAGCCGCCGTCACAACTGGCTCTATCGCGCGTCGACCGGCGCCCGCTATCTGGTGGACAACCGCTTCTCGCTGGGCCTGAGCGCGCAATATACCAGCCGCACCACGCAGGCCGGTTTTTCCAGCGGCTTCCAGGATTTCCGGGGCCAGCTCTCGTTGATCGTTCAGAAATAGCGGCCCTCCCTCCCCACCCCCCAAGATAAGGTTACCAACTGCATGGAAATCACTCATAAAGTTGACGGATATGAGCGACAGCTTTCTGACATCCTGCAACTGGTGCGGGACGTGCTGCGGCGCCGTCGCCTTACCTTCGGACTGGTCGCGGCGGGGGTGCTGGCACTGGCCGTCGCGCTGATGATGCTGATGACGCCGCAATATGAATCGGTGGCGCGCATCCGCATCGACCCTTCCCAGAACCCGCTTGCGAACAAGCAGCAGAGCGACCAGACGACCCTGTCGCCCGAAGCCATCGAAACCGAGGTTTCGGCGATGTCGTCGCTCGACGTGGCGCGCACCGTGGTGAGGGAGCTCAACCTCGCCAATGATTCGGAATTCGCCAAGGGGCTGGACGAAGGCCCGGACGCGGCGCGCATGGGGGCGGAGGAACGCGAGACGCTCGTCGCGCAGGCAGTGCTCAAGAAGCTGAGCGTCGGGCGCGAGAAGCTGACCTACATCATCGCGATGCGCTTCCGCTCGCGCGATCCGGTGAAGTCGGCGAAGATCGTCAACAGCTTCGCCGACAATTATCTCAAGGCCAAGACGGGGATGAGCGTGGGCACCGCCTCGCGCCAGACCCAATGGTATGAGCAGCGCCTGGCCGAGCTGGGCAACGAAATGCGCACGGCCGAGGCGGCACTGGCCGACTATCGCGCGCGGACCGGCCTCGTCGCCACCGACAGCCGCTCCAGCGGAACCGTCGTCGACCAGCAGATCCCGGCGCTTTCCGGCTCGCTGGCCAATGCCGAATCCAACGCGGCGGCGGCGCAGGCCGCCTATTCCTCGGCCCGCGAGCAGATCTCGCGGGGCGGCATCGATTCCGTCTCGGAGGTCCGCAACTCGCCGGTCATCGCCGACCTGCGCAGCCAGCGCGCGCAGATCCTGCGCAGCATGGGCGAGGTGCAGGCCCGCTATGGCGACAGGCACCCCGAAAGCATCCGCGTGCGCGACCAGCTCGCCTCGATCGACGAACAGATCCGGGACGAGGCGGCCCGCGTGGTCAATTCGCTCGCGGCCGATGCGGTGTCCGCGCAGGCGCGCGCCGCCAGCCTGCGCAATTCGCTCTCGCAGCTGGAGGGCGCGCGCGCCCAGAACACCCGCAACGAGGCGATGGCGCAGAGCCTGGAGCGCGACGCGGTGGCCAAGCGCGCCGCCTATGACAAGATGTCGGAAATGGCGCTGACCAGCGCGCAGGCCTCGCAAAACTCGCTCTCGCAGGCGGTGATCGTCGAGCGGGCGCAGCCGCCGATGCAGCCTTCCGCGCCGAACAAGCCGCTCATCCTGGCCCTCGGCCTGGTCGCCGCGCTGGTCGCGGGCGGCGGCACCATCGCGGTGCAGGAAATGCTGGTGACCGGCATGCAGACGGTCGAGGAAGTGGAAACCGCGCTCGGCATCCCGGTGCTGGCGGCCGTGCCCAAGGTCGCCAAGTCCGCCAACCCGGCGGACATATTGATCGAGCGGCCGACATCGCTGTTCGCGGAATCGCTGCGGATCGCGCGCGCGTCGATCCTCGGCGTGCGCGAATCGCGGCCGCCGCAGGTCATCGCCCTCACCTCCGCGCTGCCGAGCGAAGGCAAGACCACCACGTCGCTCGCCTTCGCCCGCACGCTGGCCCTCAACGGCGCCAAGACACTGCTGCTGGAATGCGACGTGCGCCGCGCCGCGCTGCGTCACATGGTCGGCGATCCGGCGATCGGCGCCGGTCTGGTCGAGGTGCTGCACGACGAAGCGCCGCTGGATGCGGCGATCCAGCCTTCGGGCATCGACAATCTCGACCAGCTGCTGGTGCGTTCCCCCTTCTTCAGTTCCGAAAATCTCTTCGGCGACGGCAAGATGGAGGAGCTGCTGCGCCGGCTGCGTTCCCGCTATGAAAGCATCGTGCTCGACCTTCCGCCGCTGGTGGGGCTGGCCGATGGCCGGTTTCTCGCGACGATGGCGGATGCGGCGGTGCTGGCGATCCGCTGGAACGCGACCCCGTCCAGCGCGGCGGCTTCCGCGCTGGGCTGGATGCGGTCCGACGGGGCCAATCCGATCGGCGCCATCTACACGATGGTCGATTCTTCCGCGGAGGCGATCGGCGGTCTTTACTATTCGAAGAAATATTCGGCCTATTATCAGGGCGAATAGGGTCATCCTTTCCGGGTGATCGAGGATCATCATGTGGAAAAGATGGCAATCGCGACAGCGTGGGGACGCACGCACAGGACCGCCCTTCTCGCATTGGCCATATGCGCCCTTCCCGGCGCATATGGCCTCGATTTCATCCATCAGGAACAGGCCGTCCTCGCCGCGCAGGAGCGGATCGAGCGCAACCATGTGCTGGGCGCGGAAGGGGGCGAGCGGGATTTTGCCCGCCCCTATTCCGCCGGCAGCCCCGGCGATCCGCCCCGTCTCCTCCTCGCCGCCGCGCTGATCCACGCGCAGCAGGCCGCCGCCGCGCCGCTCGCCCCCCAGCGGGCCGCCCTGCTCCAGCAGGCCCGGCAGGAAATCGACGCCATCGCCGCCAGCCGTCCCTATTGGGGCGAGGCCGATGTCGTGCGCGCCTATATCGCCAGCCTCGCCCCGGCAGGGCGGCGGGAGGCGCTGGCCGCGCTGGCCCGCAGCTATGAAAGCTCGCCCTATCTGCTGAACGCCGCCGCCTGGCGGTGGCGCTTCGGCATCGAGCATTGGGGCGAGCTATCCCCCGCGATACAGGCGCATCTGATCGACGAGGCGGTCTGGCTCGCGCGGCTGAAGCCGGACCAGCACCCGCAGGTGATGGACCTCGCGCGCGGGACGGACGCCTACAAGCCGCTGCTGCTTCGCTGGCGCGAGGTGCGGCTCAGGGATCAGAATTTGTACAGGCGCCCCTGATCGGCCGGGGTGGCGGGGCCGGTCAGCAGCGCAGGCTCCCTCCGGCCGATGGCCCTTCCTCCCCACAGCACGCCCGCCATGGCGAGGAAGAGTATCGCCAGCGCGGGCACGTTGAGGCAGATATCGACCAGCGCGCAGCAGAATATCTGCACCAGCGCCAGCAGCGCCGCCAGCCGCCCCGGCGGCCATCCCTCGTTCCGCAGCCCCGTCAGTATCGCCGCCCCGACATAGAGAAAGGCGAGCGCCAGCAGGCCGAAATAGGGAAAGCCGCCGTTCAGCAGCAGCTGGAGCATGATGTTATGGGCGGAATTCACGTTCCACACCGACTGCGCCATTTCGATGTTCGACAGGAAATGGGCGTTGAGGCTGGGAAAGGCGCCGAGGCCATAGCCGTAAAAGGGCGCCTTGCCCACCAGTTCGGCATAATGGCGCCACATGGCGAAGCGATCGCCCAGATCGCCGCCCGCCGAGGAAAAGCGGTCCATCAGGATCGCGCCCGCCGCCGCCAGCAGGACGACGCCCGCCGCCGCCAGCGCGAGGACGGTCCGCCGCAGCGTCGCCGCCCGGATCCGGTTGCGCGCGCGGCTTCCGATCGCGCCCGTCCCCAGCACCAGCAGCAGCACGACGGCGACCAGCGCCGCGAAGCGGGAAGCGGTCGCGATCATCGCGCCGACGAACAGGAAAAAGCCCGCCCCCGCCAGCAGCGCCGCGACCGGCCTGCGCCTGCGGCCCGGTTGCAGATAGCCGAACACCATCCCCGCGGCGAGGATCGCCATCGCCCCCGCCAGCGCGGCGGTGACGTTCGCATTGCCGATCGTTCCGGTGAACCGCCCCTGCCGCGTCACCGTCCACAGGTCGAACGCCATGTCCATGTCGCTGGCGCGCAACGCCAGCCCCCACAGCACCCAGGCCGCGTTGAACAGCAGCAGCCAGCGCAGGAAACGCGACGCCGCATCGGGATGCCGTCCGATCAGCGCCCCGCACGTCAGCGCCAGCACGCCCGCGAGAAAGCCCAGCATCTCCGGCCCGAAAAGATCGCGCGCGAAGGCGACGGGCGGCCCCGCGCCCGGTATCATCCGCACCCCCTGGTTGACGAGCCACACCCAGCCCGCCGCCGCCGCGCAGAGCAGCAGCACCGGCATCACCCGCCGCCAGAAGCGCCCGGCAGGACGATAGACGACCAGCAGGAAAATCAGCAGCGCCGCATTGACGATATAGGCCACCGCCTGCCCCAGCAGGCTGTTGAAGCCGCCCAGCAGCGCGCCCAGCGACAGCAGCAGCGCGGCGAGCGCGGGCGCCTGATCGCGCACCGGCGTCCACAGCGCGCGCAGCCCCGCCGGGCGGGCGCGCCGCTTTACCGCGCCGCGCACCTGAAGCCCCAGGGCAGGCCCGTCCGCGTTCATCGGCGCGCTCCGGCTCCGCCCGGCCGCTGCCCGGCCAGGATCAATTCACCGCCCTGCATATGCGTTCCGCATTCCCCCTTTTCGCCGCCGCGCACGGCCCCGGCTCGCCATAGACCCAGCCCGACCCCATCAGCCCCAGATAGACGCGGCCGAATATATCCTTGTCCGCCTCCATCACAACGACCTGATCGAGCCGGTCGAGCGGAAAATCCGCAATGCGCCGCCAGCTGCCCAGCGCATCGGTGGAGCGCCAGATGCCATAGCGTCCCTCCACCTTGCCGGAAATATAGATGGCGGGATAATCGACGCCCGGCGCGGCCTTGCCGAACGCGATGTCGTCGACCTGCGACACCGTGTCGATGCGGCTCCAATGCTCGCCGCCATCGGTGGAGCGCAGCAGCTGCTCGCCCTCCCCCGGTTGCGCCGAGGTGAAGAACAGATGCCCGGCCCGTCCCGGCACCGCCCTCAGCTTCGCCCCGAAGCCGTCGCGCGGGGAGAGCCTGCCCTTATGGACCTGCTCCCAGCCGCGGCCGCCGTCGACCGTGCGCCACAGCCCGGCAAGGCCGGGGTTGGACGCGTTGCCGCCATGATAGAAATAGAAGGTGCCGGGCCGCACGCGATCGGCGGCGAGGGTTTTGCGCTGGACCCAGATATTGGGGTAGGACCCGCTATAGGGCGGCACTTCCCCCGGAAAGACCACGCGATGCCATGTGAGGCCGCGATTGAGCGTGTAGAAGGGCGCGCGGTCATAGCCGGGAACCCAGACGATATTGTCCGGCGTGTCGGCCGCGACGGCGATGGTGCCGAACGCCATGCGCCACGGGTCGTCGGCGCGGGTTCCGGGCGGCTGCGGCAGGGTCGGGAATTTGTGCCAGTTCCGCCCGCCGTCGCTGCTATATCCCGCCATCACCGCATTGCCGTCGCCAGAGCAGCAGAAGGTGCGCGTGTCCGACGCATTGGTGACGATGAAGTCGGGATCGGCCGGGGTCCACGCAATCTGCTGCGCGGCGATCAGCACCCGCTCGGCCGGGCCGTAGCCGGTCGAAAAGGCGTCCAGATCCTCCTTCAGGTGAATCCCGAAATCGAGCGCGGCGAAGAGCGGCGCGCGCCCTGCGGGCTGGATGACGTCGCTCGCCACCAGTTCCTCTATCCCGCGCACCGCGCTGGTCCAGACCAGATCGGTGCAGCCTTCCGGGCAATCGGCATAATAGGGCCCGGCCCCGGTCATCGCCCACAGGCGGTCCGGCACCACCGGATCGGGAAAGAGCGCGCCGGTGGCGAAATAGGAAATATCGGTCACGCGCAGCCAGGGCGGCTCTCCCTCGCCCACGCGCGCCCGGTGGTTCAGCCGGGTCCAGCTTTCGCCCTGATCGGCCGAGGCGAAGGCCGTGCCGCCGTCGTCCACCACGACGATCCGGCCCGAACGGGGGTCTATCGCCACGCCGACGAAGCCATGGGCGGCGACGCGCCCTTCCGCGACCAGATTGCGCCAGCGCCCCTGATGCAGCCGGTAGACCGACCGCTCGGTGCTCGACACCGCGAAGAAATCGCCGCCGGGCGCGAAGGCGCCGCGCGCCAGATCGCGGGGCGCGGCGCCCTGGTCCGCGCCGACCGGCACGAAGCTGCGCCCCTTGTCCGTCGATCGATAGAGGCCATGCCCCGGCGAGAAGAGGAGCAGCGGCGCGGCGCGCTTCGGCTGTTCCGGGCCGGGCGGCGCGAACCAGACCAGCATGGGCGCGGGGGGCTCGTCCCCCTGCGCGGCGGACGGCGGCACCGCAGCCACCGCCTGCCAGCTGCGCGCGCCGTCGGTGGAGCGCCACAGCCCCTGCCGCTCGGTCCCCAGGAACAGCAGGTCCGGGTCGTCCGGGCTGACGGCCAGAAAGGCGCCGCGAAAGCGATGGGCGCCATCGGGCGAGAAGCGGAACTCCGGCCCGCCGGCCGGGCGGGTCCAGCTGCGGCCGCGATCGTCGGATCGATATATCCTGCCGCGCAGCGCCATATAGAGGCGGCGCGGGTTGCCGGGCGCGACGGCGATCTCATAGACGCCTTGCGCCATGCTGCCCTGCCAGCGATCCTCCGGCGGCATGGAGCGGGCGGTGACGAGCTGCTCCCACCGCCCCGCCTCCTCGCGCCAGATATAGGCGCCATAGACATCGGTGCGCACGATCCGCGTACCGCCCCGCGCATCGCTGGCAAAGCCGGTGACGCTGCCGCCGCCGCCGATCGCGACCGGCTTCCACACATAGCTTTCCCCCGGCACCGGGCGTCCCGCCGCCGACAGAGGCGGCGGCGGCGAGGTCGCGGGCGTCACGCCCCCGGTGCGCAGCACCATCGCCAGCCCCGTCCAATCGGCGAGCAATACCAGAATTGCTGCGACAGCAACAAGAACACCGCCATATCGGAGATGGGGGCCTGCGCTCATCGGGGGGCTGAACCTCATTTATCCACGGCGGTTCAATCCGCCCTTCGACCAAAAATAAGATATAAGATTCAGAAAGATAGGCAACATCCCTGCCACTCGATTCGTCTCATTCGACATAAGGCGGCGGGAAAGGGGCGTTTTTACGGCCTTCCGCCGGCCGGCCCGCCATCGGCGGGCGGCGCGCGCCATACGCAATTGCAGCAGGATTTCCTTTGCACCGCACCGGCACAGGCGCGGCGTCATCCGCGAGTCTTGGTCAGCAGATGATAGAGCGCCACCGGGTTGGTCATCACATAGCGCTTGCCCAGCCGCCACGGCTCCTGCCAGACGCGGTAGAGCCATTCCATGCCGATCTTCTGCAACCAGAGCGGCGCGCGCGGAATCCGGCCCGAATAGAAATCGAACAGGCCGCCGCAGGTCCGGATCCAGGCGACCCCGGCCAGCCTCGCGCGATTGCGGACGGCGAATCGCTCCTGAAGCGGACTGCCCAGCCCCAGCCACAGCACGTCCGCGCCGCTTGCGCGGATATCGGCGCACAGCGCATCTTCCTCGTCCGCGCTGAAATAGCCGTCCCGCACGCCGACGATCTGGAGTCCGGGAAAGCGCGCCTGCAACTGCTCGGCCGCCTTGCGCGCCACCCCCGGACGCGCGCCGAGAAAATAGAAGCGGATGCCCTCCCGCGCGGCGGTTTCGCAGGCGTCGAGAATGAAATCGGTGGTCGCCACCCGCTCCTTCAGCGGCTCCCGGCACAGCAGGCGCGTCGCCAGCACCGACGGCATCCCGTCCACATCGACGATATCCGCCTGCGCGATGAGGGAGCGGAACTCGCTGTCCTGATGATATTTGGCGATGACTAGCCCGTTGGACGCCACGATCAGCTTGGGAGTCGTGGAAAGGCCGGCGCGCGCGGCCATGGCGTCATCGACCATTTGCTGCGCCAATTCCCGCCGGGTCGCCCTGGAACTTCTGATCCCTCCCACTAAGACGGTATCAGAGTTCATTCCATTCCCTCGAAACTGCAGACGTCCTCCATGTGCAGACCAGCAGGCTACGCAGCGTCGCCTAAAAATTCCTTTAACCAACGGGACGGCTCGTGGCCAGACGCATCAGGACGGAGGGATGATATCCCGGACTGCCCGGCACGACAAACCCGCTTCGCCGCGCCTTTTCCATAGCGGATCAGGCTCCGGCCACCCGAAGAACCGGGTACGCGATCTGCGCACGTCTGAAAACCCGTTTTCGCTGCCCTTCTGTCTCAAAAAGAAATGCATTCGGGCGGCAGGGGAACGGCGGCGGAGCCATTTCGGACCAGCCGGGGGAAGGTCCTCCGACGCCGCCGCCGCTCGCCCCGCCTGCCCTGCGCCGCGCGCCGCCTCATGGCCGGCGCGGAACAGGGCCGGGCGGGTCCATCAGCGGGGGGCGATCAGGCGGACAGCGCGATCTGCGCGTAGAACTGCCCCTGATCCTGCGCGCCGAACCAGTTGGCGTGGAACGCATCGCCCGCATCCGCCATCAGCCCCCTTGCGCTCGCCTCGGCATAGCTGCCCCAGCGGTCGCCGAAGCTGTAGACGGCGACGTTCTTCGCCTGCGCGACGGCGATCTGCGCCGCGTCATAGGCCTGCATCAGCTCCACCGTGGTGTCGGTCAGCGCCGAACGGATCGGCAGGATGATGCGCGGCACGATGCCCCTGGACTGGCACTGATCGACCCACGCCTGCACATAGCCCTGAAAGACCGCGAGGTCGGTCGGCGCCGAGCTTTTCCAGTCGTTGACGCCGATCTGCCACCAGCATTCGTCTCCCGCCGCCAACATCTGCTCCGGATAATAGAGTGAGGCGCTGGCGGCGGTGCTGTTGGCGAGGTTCTGGGCCTTCATGCCGCTGGCCGATCCGTTCAATATCTGGAAGCCGGGCAGCCTGCTGTTGTAGCACCAGATCGAATCGATCGACACATTGCCGCTCGCGGCGGTGCGGCGGATATCCGCCTTGTTCATGCCCAGCGCCACCCCGTCGGCAGGGCCGATCGTGACGGACCCGAAGCCCGCGGTGGCGTTATACTGGTTGAACGCCTTGGTGACGCCGCCGAAGCTGATTTCGCCGGTGCTGCGGCTGTTGTCCCGCGCATAGGTGAATATGCAGCTGTCGCACTGCGTATCGGGCGCGAAGGTCCAGATGCTGGTGGTGTCGGTGTTGTTGCGGATCGTGCCGAAGACGGCGGTGGTGACGGCCCAATAGCCCCAGCCGCTGCCGGTCATGCTGATGCGCGGGTCGAAGCTCATGAAGCCGCTCGCGCTGGTATAGCCGCCGCTGCCCGCGACGAACTCGTCCTGCGCATAGCAGCCCGCCGCGATGAGCGCGTCGCGCATCCGCCGCGACGGCCCGCAGCGCTGCGCCGCCGCATTGCCGCTGGGATAGGCCGTCATATAGCCGATCCCGGTGCTGTCCCCGCGCAGCATGATCCTGCGCGGGCGGGCGAGCGGCGCGGAAAGGCCGGGAAGGCCCTGCCGCCTCGCCCAGCGCGCCGCCGCCCGGCTCGAAAAGCCGAGGCTGCCTGATGCCCTCGTCATCGGTCAGGCCTCCGCGATCAGGTTGGAGGCGGTGGTGCCGGTCGCCCGCACATATTGCGCGCGCACCGCGATATAGCTCGCGTCCGGCAGGTTCCTGTAAGTGACGTCGGCCACGCCGTCGACGCCGCGCAGCGTGACATCGCCGCCGCTGCCCACATAGATGCCCTTGGGCACCAGGGTCAGCTCGTCGGTGTCGTGAGGCACCAGCGTATAGGGCGCGCAGGACGGGGCGGCCGGGGCGTCGGCAAAGGAGTTGAATGGGTTGGTCATGCGGTGTCTCCATCGACCGGCGGGAGTGCCGGCGAAGAGATGGGGATATCCGCAATAGCATGATGTAGGACATAGTTTTTATCCATATAGGTTATTTTTCTCGTCCGGGACCAGGGGCACTCATGGCCCAAAGCACCCAATTCCTCCAAGAAATCCGGCAATTCGCCGCGACCGCCGCGACAGAGCATCTTGCGGTGCGGCGAACTTTCCTGCATTTACCGGGCGATATCCGTTCAGACAGGAAGACCGATCCCCGTGACCAGCCACGTGTCTTTTCGCCTTGACCCCGACAAGGACAGGAAACGGCCTCCCCGCGTCATAGTGGGCGGATTGCCGACCGTTTCGGTCACGCGCGCGGGGTTGGCGGACATGATGGTGGAAGATTGCGTCCGGGCGCGCGCCGCCGCCGGGCAGGTGCCGCCCAAGCTGGTATTCTCCTCCAACGGCCAGGGCGTTTCGCTCGCGGGGCGCAGCCGCGAATTCCGCGACACCATGCTGGAGGCCGCATGGATCCACGGCGACGGCCAGTCGATCGTGATCGCCAGCAAGCTGACCCAGGCGCCGCTGCCCGAGCGCATCGCCACTACCGATTTCTTCCACGACGCCGCCCAGGCGGCGATCGAACACGGCCTGTCCTTCTTCATCTTCGGCGGCTCGGAAAAGCAGAATGCGGCGGCGACCGACGCGATCGGCAGGCTCTATCCGCGCCTGAAGATCGCCGGACGCCGCAACGGCTATTTCAAGCCGGAGGAAGAGGAAGCGATCTGCGCGGAAATCCGCGAAAGCGGCGCCGACGTGCTGTGGGTCGGGCTCGGCAAGCCGCTTCAGGAGGAATGGAGCGTCCGCAACCGCCACCGCCTTGGGGGCATTGGCTGGCTCAAGACCTGCGGCGGGCTATACGCGTTTCTCTGCGGCGACGCCCCGCGCGCGCCGGAATGGATGCAGCGCTTCGGCCTCGAATGGCTGTTCCGCACGATGAAGGACCCCAGGCGTCTCGCCTGGCGCTATCTCACGACCAACCCGCATTCCTTCTACCGCCTGCTGGTCCACACCCGCCGCCGCCCGATCGAGGGATAGGCCCGGCCCGGCCGCTCCCGCATCGCGGCAAGCAGGTTCAGGCCGCCCCGCTCTCCGCCAACCGCGCGATCACATAGCGGCCATAGGCGGTCGGGGTTTTCCAGTCCTTTTCGACCAGGCTGGGCTGGGCGCGCGGGCTGAAGCTGTAGGCGAACCAGCTCATTCCGTTTGCATCGAGCAGGCGCAGCAAAGGATCGGCGAAGGATTGCGGCGTCGCGAGGAATTGCGGGTCGCCGACCTGCGCAAACCCCCATTCGGTGACGATCACCGGCCGGTGCTTTTGCAGATTGTCGAGGCGGACCAGCCAGTCGGGCAGGCTCTGCCGCCCCTGGCGCGGATAGACGTGCCAGGCATAGGCGATATTGTCGCTTTCCACCGGCGCCTCGGCAATGCCGCGCAGGTCGTAGCTGTAGCGATTGCCGGAGCAGATGACGACATTGTCCGCCCGCGGCCGGATGACGGTGCCGACGATGTCGGTCCACACCGCGCGCAACCGGGGCCAGAGCCGGTATTCGACATCCGGGTTCCTGGGATCGCGGATCGGCTCGTTGAAAAGCTCGAACGCGATGCCGCCGTCAGGGGCGTATAGTTCCGCCATTTCGGACCAGAAGGCGCGGCATTTCGCGATGCTGGTGTCGAAGGCGTCCGCGCGGGTGCCCCATGTCGCGGGCGGGCGGAAGGTGAAGCCGCCGGGAAAGCCCAGCGCGTGCCAGCAGAGGATGACGAACAGCCCCGCCGCCCGCGCGGCGCGCACATTGTCCGCCACCCTGCGCCGAGCGCCTGGCGTGTCGGCGTTCCAATAGCCGGGGTGGACGCTGATCCGCACCGCATTGGCGCCCCATGTCCGCGCGATATCGCGATAGGGGAAAAGCGCGGGCCGTCCGGGCTTCAGCAGATCGCCGACCACCACCCCGCGCAGCCGGACGGGCTCGTCGCCCAGCAGCAGGCGGTTGCCCGATGTCCGCAGGCGCGGCGCCTTCGCCGCCTGGGCGGCCGCGCCCGTCCCGGCGACGCCGACGGCCAGCGGCGCAAGCCCGGCCAGCATGGCCCGCCGGTTCATGCAGAGATCGATCATCGCAAACGGCCTTTCCGAACCTTCGACATCCGGCCCGCAGGGAGGGGTGAACCGCCCGCCCGTCCCGCGCCTGTCACTGTGCATCGCAAAATAATATGGCTATGAAAAGAGAAAGGATGTTATTGTCCGGCCCATCCAGTTCAAGCCCGGAACGACAATGACAGCATGGTCTATGCAGACGGAAACTTCTTTTTCATCTTCCGGGGATATCGGCCATAGGCGCCATTGCTCCAGCACGGGAAACGGGATGAGCGCTGAACGGATCGATCGCTTCCAGCAGATCGCGGCGACGAATCGCCTTGCCCTTCCCCCCGCGACGCTGGAGCAGATCGCCCGGCTGGATACCGCATTGCAGCATTGGAAGACCCCTGCGCTGATGCGGGAGTTCGGCACCGCCTTCACCCGGACATGGCGGGAGATCACCGCCCCGCTCGCCCCGCCGCAGCGCAGGCAGTTCGCCGCCCTCTATCTGGCGCAAAAGGCGCTCGCCATCGACGACGTGCTGCGGGAAAGGTCGCTCACCCCCGCACTGCTGGCGCGTTATCCGCTGGCGCTCGACCGGCTGGCCGACACGCTGGAGGCGATGCCCGATCCCTATGATTTCGACGACGAGCTGTTCATCAAGGATCTGCGCCTGGTGCTCGGCCTGGGCGTTCCGGCAGGCGCGTGCATCCTCGACATCCGCAGCCGCATGGGCGGCACCATCCTGCTCGGCGTCGCGCGCCGCGATCCGCTCCGGGTCCTGCGCACCGGAGGGAAGATCCCCTGCTTCCGCCTCTATCTCGACCCCCGCTATCGCGAGGCGTTCAACCGCGAGGGCATGATCGACTATTATCGCGAGGCCGGGGAATTGCTGGTCCATCACCCGGACGTGTACGGCTTCGTCTGCAAGAGCTGGTTCATGGACCCGCAACTGGAAAGGGTCAGCCCGCGCCTCGCCCATCTCTCCACCATCCCGCTGTCGGCGGGCGCCTTCGTCATCACGCGCAAGGCGTCGGACGGCGACCGCGCGCGCGCGCTCAAGACTTCGCCGACGCGCAGGGCGCTGCACGAAGCGGGGAAGTATGAGCCGCGGGCGGTCTCGCTCGTCTGGCCGCGCGAGGGGATGATCCGCTGGGCCATGGCGCAACGGCAAGAGCGGAAGGCCTGACCTCCCGATGTCGTCCCCCCTGTACCGGCATACGCTGATCTATCTGTTCGGCCGCATCGGCCCCGCGCTGCTCAATCTGGTCGCGACCGCCATTTTCACGCGCCTTGCCGCGCCGGGCGACTATGCCGCGCTGGTGCTGTCGGTCGCCGCCGCGCAGCTGGGCAGCGCCGGCCTGTTCCAATGGTTGCGGATGAGCGTGCTGCGCTATGCCGTGGGCGATGACGCGCCCAGGGTGATCGGCACGATAACACGCCTGTATCTGGCGCAGGGGCTGGTCTGCACGCTGCTGATGGTCGCGCTCTGCTTCCTCCTGCCCGCATTCGGCCTGCCCTGGATCGTTGCCATCACCTGCGGCGTGATGACGCTGGCCCAGTCGTGGTTCGACTTCACCCAGGAATTGCAGCGGGCGGCGCTTCAGCCGGTGCGCTATTCGCTGTCCTTCGCGGTGCGGGCGCTGCTGGCGCTGGCGCTCGGCTCGGCCGGCATCTACCTGACCGGCAGCGGCTTCGTGCTGGTGCTGTGCGTCGCGCTCGCCTATTTCCTCGCGCCGATCCCGTTCATGGGCGCGATGTTCGGCCGGCCGGATTTCAGCCGCGACCCGGAACTGACGCGGCGGATCGTGCGATACGGGCTGCCGCTGGGGCTGGCGCTGATGCTCAACAATCTGGGCGTCACGGCGGATCGCTTCATCGTCGCCTATCTGCTCGGCGCGGAGGCAGCCGGGCTGTATGGCCCGACGGTGGAACTGGGCCGCCAGAGCATCTTCACCCTGCTGCAAAGCGTGACGCTGGCCTGCTATCCGCTGGCGATCCGCGCGCTGAAGAACCATGGCACGCAGGCCGCCGTCGAGCAGATGGCGAAGAATTTCGGCTTCCTGATGGTGATCGCCCTGCCCGCCGCCGCCGGGCTGGCGGTGATGCGCGTCGAGATCGCGCAGATCATGCTCGGCCCGCTGTTCCGCGACACGGCGGCGCAGCTCTTCCCGCTGGTGGCGGTGTCGACGCTGCTGCTCAGCCTCAACACCTTCTATTTCATCCAGGGCAACCAGCTGGGCGAGAATACCGGCGGGCAGGCGACCGTCGCCGCGATCGCCGCCGTCGCCACGCTGGTCCTGAATTTCCTGCTGATCCCGGCCATGGGCCTCAAGGGCGCGGCGGTCGCGGCGGTGCTGTCGCAGAGCGTTTCGCTGGTCGCCTCGATCATCATCAGCCGCCGCTCCTTCCCGCTGCCGATACCGCCCGCCCATCTGCTGCGGCCGGCGGCGGCCACCGCGATCATGACCCTGGCCATCCTCGCCGCCCAGCATGCCTGGCCGGGGATGAACCTCGTCAGGACGCTGGGGCTGTTCTGCGTGGCGGGGCTGGCCTATGGCGCGGGTGTGCTGCTGACCGATGCGGGGGACATGCGGCGGCTTTTCTTCAAGGCCGTCAAATTCAAAAAGGGACTTCTATCGTGAAAAGGGCGGGATTCAGGCGGGCTGGCGGG
>Ga0180222_1002050_pt1 | contig 17787 bp, 13 predicted proteins | sample eDN5th37CKraftOP_FD_151336 | JGI IMG/M metagenome (GOLD analysis project Ga0180222, IMG submission 151336) | Enriched Organic Plus compost microbial communities from Emeryville, California, USA - eDNA 5th pass 37_C Kraft OP (version 2) (version 2) ... | reverse complement strand
GTCGCGACCGCCGCCGACGGGAGGGCCGTCGGGCGGCCCGAGCGACCCCCACCTTACAACCCACAGCCTGTGGACAACTATGTGGACGAGGGGTTCCCGTGGCACGATCGACCTCAGCATCACCACACCCGTGACCGTCTCTCGTCGGCGCACCCCGCCCCTGGCCCGTCAGCACGCGCTCGACGGCCTGGTCGCTCGTGCCCGGCGCCCCCTCGACCCGTGAGGAACTGCCCGTGGCCAACCCGGACGAGAACATCGCCGACGTCTGGTCGCAGACCCTGAGCATCCTCGAGGCGAGCCCGGACATCACGCCCCGGCAGATCGCGTTCATCCGCCTCGCCAAGCCCCTCGCGATCCTCGACGACACAGTGTTCATCGCGGTGCCGCACGAGCAGACCCGCACGTACCTCGAGACGCGTGTGCGCGACGAGCTCGTGACGGCGATGTCGTCGTGCCTCGGCCGTGACGTCCGCTTCGGGATCACGGTGGACCCGGAGCTGAGCTCCGACCCGGTCGTGGCGCCGGCGTCGCGGCCCGCCGTCGAGCGGCCGTACATCGAGCCCGACGACGGGCTGCCCGACCTCGTGCCTCCTCCCCCGCCGCGCCCGCAGGCCGAGCCGAGCAGGCTCAACCCGAAGTACGTCTTCGAGACGTTCGTCATCGGGTCGTCCAACCGCTTCGCGCACGCCGCGGCGGTCGCCGTCGCCGAGGCGCCGGCCAAGGCCTACAACCCGCTGTTCATCTACGGCGACTCCGGGCTCGGCAAGACGCACCTCCTGCACGCGATCGGGCACTACGCGCACAATCTCTACCCCAACGTGCGCGTGCGCTACGTGAACTCCGAGGAGTTCACGAACGACTTCATCAACTCCATCGGTGAGGGCAAGGCGGGCGCGTTCCAGCGCCGCTACCGCGACGTCGACGTCCTCCTCATCGACGACATCCAGTTCCTGCAGGGCAAGGAGCAGACGATGGAGGAGTTCTTCCACACGTTCAACGCCCTCCACAACGCCAACAAGCAGGTCGTCATCACGTCCGACCTGCCGCCCAAGCAGCTCAACGGCTTCGAGGACCGCCTGCGGTCGCGATTCGAGTGGGGGCTCATCACCGACGTCCAGCCCCCGGACCTCGAGACGCGCATCGCGATCCTCCGCAAGAAGGCGTCGAGCGAGCGTCTCGCGGCCCCTGACGACGTGCTGTCCTACATCGGCTCGCGCATCTCGACGAACATCCGCGAGCTCGAGGGCGCGCTGATCCGCGTCACGGCCTTCGCCAACCTCAACCGCCAGCAGGTCGACCTCCCGCTCGCGGAGATCGTGCTCAAGGACCTCATCACGGACGAGGACAGCGCGGAGATCACGCCGGCCGCGATCATCGCCCAGACGGCCGCGTACTTCGGCCTCACCATCGACGACCTGTGCGGAAGCTCGCGCTCGCGCGTCCTCGTGACGGCGCGGCAGATCGCGATGTACCTGTGCCGCGAGCTCACCGATCTCTCCCTGCCCAAGATCGGGCAGCAGTTCGGGGGCAGGGACCACACGACGGTCATGCACGCGAACCGCAAGATCACCGAGCAGATGGCCGAGCGCCGCTCGACCTACAACCAGGTCACCGAGCTCACGAGCCGGATCAAGCAGCAGCACCGGGGCTGACCTGCCTCATGGCCCGGACCGTGCACCGCGCCGACACCCTGGCTCGTCCGCGCCCGCGACGGCGCCCGCTCGCACGGTCCCTCCCCGAGCGGCGCGACGGAGCACCGCTGCGCACGGTCGTCCACGACCGCATGATCGGTGTCGCGGCCGCGGCGCAGGGAGCCACGCACTCCGTCACGAAGCACGTGACGGTCCGCGAGGCCGTGATCGACCGCACGGGGCGGCACTCGGGAGCCTTCACGCGACCCGTGCGGACGACGCGTGTCCACGTCCTTGCACGGCCCCGTCCCTCCGGCATCAGAGGTGCGGCGCACTCCTGTCGGCTCCCCTCGCGCGACACGACGGCGGCCCGACGACGATCTCCGGACCGGTTCTGCACCCGCCCGTACGAGGTCTTCGTCACGCGTCGCCCGGCGACCGAGGACAGCCCCGACTGCGCCCCGCGCACCGCCCGGAACCATCCACAGAGTTCCCCACCTGGGTGCGCGAATCTGTGGATATCGGGCCACCGGATCCGCCGAGCGGCGTCCGGACGCATGCGAAGGTGGTTCGTACACAGCGTGTGCGCCGAGTTGTCCACAGTCATCCACAGGGTTGCTGTGGGTTGTGACATCCGCGTGATCCCGGGGCGCGTCGCCCGGCCACAACCACGCCCTCCGATCGAGGACCCGTGGATTTCTGCGCGGTTTTCCCGTGCTCGATGTGGACGGACGTCCCCATACACAGTCTGTGGACGCACCAGATTCCCCATCCCTGTGCGCCGTTCTGTGGATAACTGTGGACGACGGCCGTGTTCGTGTGGACGGAGCACCCCATCTCGGTGGACGACGTGTGGGGACAGAGCGGCCGCCCACAGGACGCGCGACTTTCCCACACTGCGACCACCAGCCCGTCCACACGGCATTCTGTGCTCTGACCTGCGGAAACATCGGTTTTCCACGAGTTCCACAACCCCTATGACGATGACGACAGTGATCTAGCAGGGGGAATTCACACGCCTTCATCAGGCACCGGTGGCCGACCGTGGCCTCTGCGCCAGGCGATCGACCGAGCATGCTCCGACGGCCGACCCCGTGCACGCGCACGGACCGTTCCGCAGCGCTGTCCCCAGGGGCGTCGTTCCAGTTCCTCCGGACCCGCACCTCGCGTAGGGTTCATGCACGACGCGTGTGCGCGGACCTGCGGACCGAGCTCGTCGCGTCCTGGAGGAACCGGGCTCGCCGCGCGGTCGCCCGGGGCGCACCGCTCGACGACGAGCCGGGCGCCGGGGCGCAGCCGGACGGCACATGTGAAGATCGAGTCCGATCAGGACGTTGGGACGAGAGGGTGTGGGATGAAGTTCCGGGTTGAGCGTGATGTCCTGGCCGACGCGGTGACCTGGACGGCGCGAACCCTGCCGACCCGTCCGCCGGCCCCCGTCCTCGCGGGCGTTCGGCTCGAGGCGGACGCGTCCGGGACGATCGGCCTGTCGAGCTTCGACTACGAGGTCTCCGCCCGCTCCGAGATCCCCGCCGAGGTGAGCGAGCCGGGCACCGTGCTCGTGTCGGGCCGGCTCCTCGCGGAGATCTCCCGCGCGCTGCCCGCGAAGCCCGTCGACGTCGTCCTCGAGGGCAACAAGGTCATCGTCACGTGCGGGGCGAGCCGCTTCACGCTCCTCACCATGCCTGTGGACGAGTACCCGGCCCTGCCCGCGATGCCCGAGCTCTCGGGCACGGTCTCGGGCGACGAGCTGACGAACGCCGTCGCGCAGGTCACCGTCGCTGCGAGCCGCGACGACACGCTGCCCCTCCTCACGGGCGTGCGGGTCGAGATCGAGGGCGAGAAGATCACGCTGCTCGCGACGGACCGCTACCGCCTCGCGCTGCGCGAGCTCACCTGGACGCCGGTGACGCCGAGCTACTCGGCCGTCGCGCTCGTGCGCGCGCGCACGCTCAACGACGTCGCGAAGTCGCTCGGCGGATCGGGCCTCGTGAACATCGGCCTGAACACCGGCGTCGGGGTCGACCTCATCGGCTTCGAGGCGGGCGGCCGCCACACGACGTCGCAGCTCGTCGACGGCGACTACCCCGCGGTGCGCCGGCTCTTCCCGGACGAGACCCCGATCCACGCGGTCGTCCCCACCGCCCCCCTCATCGACGCGGCGAAGCGTGTCTCCCTGGTCGCGGAGCGCAACACGCCCATCCGGCTGTCGTTCACGGACGGCCAGGTCGTGCTGGACGCCGGGCAGGGTGACGACGCGCAGGCGTCCGAGGCGCTGGAGGCCGTGCTGGTCGGCGAGGACATCTCCGTGGCGTTCAACCCGCAGTTCCTGCTGGACGGCCTGGGTGCGCTGGGGACGGACTTCGTCCGCCTGAGCTTCACGCACCCGAACAAGCCGGTCGAGTTCACCGGTCAGGACTCGCTCGACGGCGAGGACTCGTCCCACTACCGCTACCTCCTCGTCCCGATCCGCTTCGCGGGCTGACCCGCCGAGGTCGCCCCGTACCCGCACGCCCGACCCCACCGGAGGACACGCATGGTCACGCGCATCGGACTCGTCGGTCTCGGCAAGATGGGCAACAACATGCGGGCGCGCATCCGCGCGGCCGGGATCGAGGTCGTCGGGTACGACCCGCGGCCCGAGGTCACGGACGTCGCGAGCCTCGCCGAGCTCGTCGCGGCCCTGCCCGACGACGGCCCGCGGATCGTGTGGGTGATGGTTCCCGCAGGCGACCCGACCCGGAGCGTCGTCACCGAGCTCGGCGGACTGCTGGGTGAGGGGGACGTCGTCATCGAAGGCGGCAACTCCTACTACGCCGAGGACCAGGCGCGCGCCGGCGAGCTGGCCGAGAAGGGCGTCGGTTATCTCGACGTCGGCGTCTCGGGCGGCGTGTGGGGCCTCGAGAACGGGTACGGCCTCATGGTCGGCGGCGACCGCACCTACGTCGAGGCCGCGATGCCGATCTTCGACGCGCTGCGCCCGGAGGGCCCGCGCGAGGAGGGCTTCGTGCACGCGGGCGAGGTAGGCGCCGGTCACTTCGCGAAGATGGTCCACAACGGCATCGAGTACGGCCTCATGCAGGCGTACGCGGAGGGCTACGAGCTCCTCGCCGCGAAGAGCGAGCTCGTCAAGGACGTCCACGGCACGATGAAGGCGTGGACGCGCGGCACCGTGGTGCGCTCGTGGCTCCTCGACCTGTTCGTCAAGGCGCTCGAGGAGGACCCGCAGCTCGCCGCGATCGACGACTGGGTCGACGACTCCGGCGAGGGCCGGTGGACCGTCGACGAGGCGATCGACAACGCGGTGCCGCTCCCGGTGATCTCGGCGGCGCTGTTCGCCCGGTTCGCGTCACGTCAGGAGCAGTCGCCGGCGCTCAAGGCCGTCGCCGCGCTGCGTCAGCAGTTCGGCGGGCACGCGGTCAAGGCGGCCGGCCCGGCGTCCCCGGGCGCGGGGCCGCTCGAGCCTCCTGCCTGACGGCGGGCCGGATCCCGCGCGTCCTCGTCCCTCTCCCCCGGACCTCGCACCGATGTACGTCTCGCACCTGTCCCTCGTCGACTTCCGCTCGTACGAGTCCGTCGACGTCGAGCTCGTCCCCGGCGTGAACGCCCTCGTGGGGCAGAACGGTCAGGGCAAGACGAACCTCGTCGAGGCGATCGGCTACGTCGCGACGCTCGCCAGCCACCGCGTCGCGGGCGACGCGGCGCTCGTCCGGGCGGGCGCGACCCGCGCGGTCGTGCGCACCCGTGTGGTCCGCGGCGACCGCGCGAGCACGGTCGAGCTCGAGATCGCGTCGGGCCGCGCGAACCGGGCGCGCATCAACCGCTCGCCCGCGAAGCGGCCGCGCGACGTGCTCGGGATCGTCCGCACGGTCCTCTTCGCGCCGGAGGACCTCGCCCTCGTGAAGGGCGACCCCGACGGGCGACGCCGGTTCCTCGACCAGCTCGCCGTCCTCCTCGTGCCCCGCGTCGCCGCGCTGCTCGCCGACTACGACCGCGTCCTGCGCCAGCGCGGCGCGCTGCTCAAGTCGGCGACGGCGCTGCGGGGTCGCGGCCGCGGGGCCCGTCGTGCCGCCGTCGAGCCGCCGCCCGAGGACGACGCACCCGAGCCTGCGGCCTCCCCGCTCGCGACGCTCGAGGTGTGGGACGCACGCCTCGCGAGCCTCGGCGCGGAGATCACGGCCCTACGGCTGCAGCTCGTCGCCGCCCTGATGCCGTACGTCGCGGAAGCGTACGAGCAGGTCAGCGCCGGGCAGGGCGAGGCGCGGATCGCGTACCGTTCGTCCGTCGACGAGGTCCTCGACGAGGTCGCGCCGTCGTCCGCGACCCCGACGGCAGGCACGGACCCGCAGGACGACGCCGACGCGCCCGCCCTTGCGGACGTCGCGACGCTGGAGAAGCGCATGCTGGATGCCATGCGGGTGGTGCGGGCGAAGGAGATCGAGCGCGGGGTGAACCTCGTGGGGCCGCACCGCGACGACGTCGTGCTCACGCTCGGTGGCCTGCCCGCGAAGGGGTACGCGAGCCACGGCGAGTCGTGGTCGTTCGCGCTCGCGCTGCGCCTCGCGTCCTACCGCCTGCTCAAGGACGGGGCGCCGGCGGGCCTCGACTCGCTGCTGTGGGCGGACCAGTGGGGTCCCGACGGCGAGCCGATCCTCGTGCTCGACGACGTGTTCGCCGAGCTCGACGTCCGCCGGCGCGAGCGCCTCGCGGAGCTCGTCGCCGGCGCGGGGCAGGTCATCATCACCGCGGCCGTGCCCGACGACGTCCCGGCGCTCCTCGAGGGTGCTCGCTTCTCCGTGCACGACGGGACGGTCAGCCGTGTCGAGGACTGAGGCCCGCCCGGGCGACGACGAGCCGGGTCGCCGGGCGCCGTCGCCGCGCGCGGACGCGGAGGTCGTCGACGCGCCGGAGCCGCGTTCCACGGGCGTCCCCGTGGGGCACGTCGTGGACCTGACGCCGCCGGCGGAGGTCGCGCGGCAGGCGCTCAACCGCGCGAAGGCGGCGGCGCGGGCGAAGGGACTGCGTCCGGGGCAGGAGCCGCGGCGCCGGATCCTGGCCGACCCGCCCACGTCGGGAGCGCGCCCGGGCGGGCGCGACCCGCAGCTCCTGGGGGACGTCGTCGCGCACCTGCTGCGCGAGCGTGACTGGGTCGCCGACGTGTCCGTGGGGGGCGTCGTCGGGCGGTGGCGCGAGGTCGTCGGGGACCAGGTCGCGGACCACTGCGAGCCGGAGACGTTCGAGGACAAGGTCCTCGTGGTGCGCGCGGACTCGACGGCCTGGGCGACGCAGGTGCGGCTGCTCGCCCCGCAGCTGCTCGAACGGCTCGCGCGCGAGGTCGGCGAGGGCGTGGTCGAGACGGTGACGGTCCTGGGGCCGGCGGGTCCGAGCTTCCGGCGCGGCAAGCGGTCCGTCCGCGGGCCCGGGCCGCGCGACACGTGGGGCTGACGCCACGCGGCACGAGGGGCTGAGCGCCCGACGGCGGACGCGCGCCTCTCCCCCCGCGGCCGCGTCCCGCGTGCGGGGGGACGACGAGGCCCGCCGCGACCGGGGACGCGGCGGGCCTCGTGGGGTGCAGGTGACCGCGAGGGTCACCTGGTCGGGTCAGGCGTGCGCGCGACGGCGCAGCCAGAGCACCAGGGCGCCGCCGCCCACCAGCAGCGCGGCGAACGCCGCGGCGCCGGCGACGGTCGCGCCGGTCGTCGCGAGCGCGGGTCCGCCCGGCTCGGCGGGGCCCGCGACGTCCTCGACCGCGACGGGGGCGACCGGCGGGTTGGCGCACGCGCTCGTCGCCGGCGGGTAGTCGACGACGGTCGAGTACGACGGGTTGACCTCGAAGAGGACGCTCACGCCGTCGCGCGTCCACGCGTAGTTGCCCTCGGTCTCGGTGTACGACCCGTCCTCGTTGCGCACGAACCCGGGCCACTGCTTCGGCTCCTCGGCGGACGCGCCCGGCCAGAGGATGGTCCCGCTGAGCGGCTGGTCGGTCAGGACGTAGTCCTCACCGCCGTTCGGGTGCAGGAACGTGATCGTCAGCGGGTTCTCCTCGTCGACGGTGACGCCCTCGGGCAGCGCGACCTCGTAGCCCAGGTAGGGCACGTCGCCCTCGCAGACCGCGGCGATCTCACCGGGGACGAGCGCGCACTCCTCCTCGGAGGGGACGAGGTCGGCGAGCGGGAACAGCGCGCTGCGCCCGTCCTCGGCGACCACGTAGCCGAGCCCGGCGGTCTCGTCGGAGAACGTCACGCTCGCGTCCTTGGGCTCGACCACGACGCCCTCGGCCGTCGCCGTGTAGCGGAACTCCTCGGACTCGGCGGGGACGTCCTGCGGGGTGAGCTCGGCGCCGCACACCTCGAGCGCGGTCGGGACGACCGGGGTCGCGGGGGCGACGACGTCCTCCGCGGGGCGCTCGGGGGTGTCGCACTCGCCCTCGGGGAAGAGGTTCGCGAGGTCCTGGTGGTCCCAGGAGATCAGCGTGCCGTGCGGGAACTCGCCGAGGTGGTCGCCGTCGGGCGAGTAGCGGATGTCGGTCGGGAGATCGTCGAGACCGCCCGGCAGGTCGACGAGGTCCTGCTGCACCGCCCACGCGGTGCACAGGTCGGCCGTCGTCACGTCCGGCTCGATCGTGCGGGCCACCTCGCGCACGGCCTCGAGGTCGAGCGGCGTGACGAGCCACGTCTTGTCCCACGGGCGCTCGGGCAGCGGGAGCTCGCCGCTCGTGACGATCCGCTGCGGGCCCGAGTTCTCCCAGGCCGCGGGGCGGTCGGCGTCCAGCTTGGGGTACACGTAGACGCCGACCTGGACGGGGCTCTCCTCCTCGGGAGCCTCGCAGGCCGTCGTGGAGCCGTTCCAGGACCGGTCGTAGCGGTCGTCGTCGGCGGCGTCCACCTCGACGCTCCAGGTGTGGTCCTGGGTCGGGTCGAGCGGGTACGTCCTGCGGAAGCGCCCGTCGAAGCTGCGCGGCTCGAGGGTCTGGCCGTCGACGACGACGGTGAGGCCGTTCCCCTTCGCGTACGCCCAGAGGTCGACGGTGAGGCTCTGGCAGTCGGCGATCGGCTCGCCGCTGTGGGCGGAGGCGGGGGTCGCGGTGGCGACCAGCAGTCCGCCGAGTGCGAGCGCTGTCGCTGTCGCGCTCGCGAGAAGTCTCTTCACGGGGTGAGGGTCCCTTCGTGGGTCGGGCCGCCCGCACGCCGATCACTCCTGCGCGGACGACGCGCGAATCATGATTGTGTGTGGTATTAGACCATCCTCTCCCCGAAATACCGATTCCGGACTTGTCGCGACAATCAACCACCGACCGCAGGTGACGGCCCACCCGCCCGAGGGGTCTGCGGCGACCGCGTCGAGGGCCGCCCGGAGCGCCGCGCACAGGCCTTGTGGACAACCGTGTGGAGAACTCTCGACGGCGGCGCGCGGATCGCGTCGGGAATGTCGCGACGACCGCCCCGGAGAGGGCCACAATCCGCGGAATTCGGCTCGTGGCGGGTAGACTGGTGAGGTCATTCCGGGTCTTGTCACCACTCGCTCGCGCCGCCTCTCGGAGGTGGTGCGACCAGTCCCCGACCGACGGGTCGTCACCCCGTCACGAGGGGCTGGGGCCGACGGCGGTGCGGGCCCGGAACCTTTGAGCAGCTGCGACCCGATCCGCACGAACGCGGGCGCAGCGCGCACGACGACGAGGAGCAGTCCTGCCCGTGGCAGACCACACCGACACCGCCATCTCCGACCCGACGGCGTCCGCGGAGGCGGCACCCACGGCGGGCGGCGGCTACGACGCGAGCAACATCACCGTCCTCGAGGGCCTCGAGGCGGTCCGCAAGCGTCCCGGCATGTACATCGGCTCGACGGGTGAGCGCGGCCTCCACCACCTTGTGTACGAGGTTGTGGACAACTCTGTGGACGAGGCGCTCGCCGGGCACGCCGACTCGATCGACGTGACGCTCCTCGCCGACGGCGGCGTCCGCGTCGTCGACAACGGGCGCGGCATCCCGGTCGCCATCCACCCCACCGAGGGCCGCCCGACGGTCGAGGTCGTCATGACGATCCTCCACGCGGGGGGCAAGTTCGGCGGCGGCGGCTACGCCGTCTCCGGCGGTCTCCACGGCGTCGGCATCTCCGTCGTCAACGCGCTCTCGACCCGCGTCGTCACCGAGGTCCAGCGCGACGGCTACGCGTGGCGCCAGGAGTTCGCGGACGGCGGCAAGCCCGTCGGCGAGCTCCAGCGCGGCGAGGCGACCGACGCCACCGGGACGACGCAGACGTTCTGGGCCGACCCGGAGATCTTCGAGACCACCGAGTTCGACTTCGAGACGCTGCGCGCGCGCTTCCAGCAGATGGCGTTCCTCAACAAGGGCCTGCGCATCACCCTGACCGACGAGCGCCCGGCCCACCTCGACACCGGCGACGAGGTCACCGGCGGCGAGGACGCGGCGGCCGACGGCGTCGCGGCCGCGGACGGCTCCCCCGCGTCCGGGGCGACGACGCCGGCGCGCACGGTCACGTACAAGTACGACGGCGGCCTCGTCGACTACGTCAAGCACCTCAACGCGGCGAAGAAGGTCGAGCTCGTCCACCCGGACGTCATCGACTTCGAGTCCGAGGACACCGAGAAGCGCATCTCGGTCGAGATCGCGATGCAGTGGACGACCGCGTACTCCGAGTCCGTCCACACCTACGCGAACACGATCTCCACGACGGAGGGCGGCACGCACGAGGAGGGCTTCCGCGCCGCGATGACGTCCCTCGTCAACCGCTACGCGCGCGACAAGGGCATCCTCAAGGACAAGGACGACAACCTCACGGGCGACGACATCCGCGAGGGCCTCACCGCCGTCGTGTCCGTCAAGCTCGGCGAGCCGCAGTTCGAGGGCCAGACGAAGACCAAGCTCGGCAACACCGAGGCGAAGACGTTCGTCCAGCGCGTCGTCCACGAGCAGCTCACCGACTGGTTCGACGCGCACCCGAACGAGGGCCGCGACGTCATCCGCAAGGCGATCCAGGCGTCCCAGGCGCGCATCGCGGCGCGCAAGGCGCGCGAGGCCACCCGCCGCAAGGGGCTGCTCGAGTCCGGCGGCATGCCGGGCAAGCTGCGCGACTGCCAGTCGAACCGCGCCGAGGAGTGCGAGATCTTCATCGTCGAGGGCGACTCCGCGGGCGGCTCGGCCGTGCGCGGGCGGAACCCGCGGACGCAGGCGATCCTGCCGATCCGCGGCAAGATCCTCAACGTCGAGCGCGCGCGCCTCGACCGGGCCCTGTCCAACCAGGAGGTCCAGTCGATCATCACCGCGTTCGGCACGGGCATCGGCGAGGACTTCGACATCACGAAGCTCCGGTACCACAAGATCGTCCTCATGGCCGACGCCGACGTCGACGGCCAGCACATCGCGACGCTCCTGCTCACGCTCCTGTTCCGGTACATGCGCCCGCTCATCGAGAACGGGCACGTGTACCTCGCGCAGCCGCCGCTGTACCGGCTCAAGTGGTCGAACGCCCCGCACGACTACGTCTACTCGGACAAGGAGCGCGACGCGTTCCTCGCCGCCGGGCAGGCGGCGGGCAAGCGGATCCCCAAGGAGAACGGGATCCAGCGCTACAAGGGTCTGGGCGAGATGGACTACTCGGAGCTGTGGGACACGACGATGGACCCGGAGCACCGCACGCTCAACCAGGTCACGCTCGACGACGCCGCCGCGGCCGACGAGATCTTCTCGGTGCTCATGGGCGAGGACGTCGAGTCCCGGCGCAGCTTCATCCAGCGCAACGCGAAGGACGTGCGGTTCCTTGACATCTGAGCCGTCGCGCGGCTCCGCAAGGAGCCTGAGGACCGCCGGTACCGGGCGCCCCGGGGCGGCCGTGCGCACCACGATGCACGATGAGACGAACGAACGAGGTAGAGCGTGACCGACGACCAGAACCCCGACATCGAGCCCGCGGCTCCCGGCGACGCGGCCGACGAGATCGTGCACGCGGACGGGACGGCGGTCGCGGTGCACCACGGGCGCATCGAGCAGGTCGACCTGCAGCTCGAGATGCAGCGGTCGTACCTCGACTACGCGATGAGCGTCATCGTCGGCCGTGCGCTGCCGGACGTGCGCGACGGCCTCAAGCCGGTGCACCGGCGCGTGCTGTACGCGATGTACGACGGCGGTTACCGGCCGGACCGGTCGTACTCGAAGTGCTCGCGCGTCGTCGGCGACGTCATGGGCAAGTTCCACCCGCACGGCGACAGCGCCATCTACGACGCGCTCGTGCGCCTCGTGCAGGACTGGTCGCTGCGCTACCCGCTCGTCGCGGGCCAGGGGAACTTCGGCTCGCCGGGCAACGACCCGGCCGCGGCCCCCCGGTACACGGAGTGCCGCATGGCGCCGATCGCCATGGAGATGGTCCGGGACATCGACAAGGACACCGTCGACTTCCAGGACAACTACGACGGCCGCACGCAGGAGCCGTCGGTCCTGCCGTCGCGGTTCCCGAACCTGCTGGTCAACGGCTCGGCCGGCATCGCCGTCGGCATGGCCACGAACATCCCGCCGCACAACCTGCGCGAGGTCGCCGAGGGCGTCAGGTGGCACCTGGAGCACCCGGACGCGAGCCGCGAGGAGCTCCTCGCGGCGCTCCTGCAGCGCATCAAGGGTCCCGACTTCCCGACGGGCGCGACGATCCTCGGCCACAAGGGCATCGAGGAGGCGTACCGGACCGGCCGCGGGTCGATCACGATGCGCGCGGTCGTCAACGTCGAGGAGATCCAGGGCCGCGTGTGCCTGGTCGTCACCGAGCTCCCGTACCAGGTGAACCCGGACAACCTCGCTGCGAAGATCGCCGACCTCGTCAAGGACGGCCGCGTCCAGGGGATCGCGGACATCCGCGACGAGACGTCCGGCCGCACGGGCCAGCGCCTCGTGATCGTGCTCAAGCGCGACGCCGTCGCGAAGGTCGTGCTCAACAACCTCTACAAGCACACGCAGCTCCAGGACACGTTCGGCGCGAACATGCTGGCGCTCGTCGACGGCGTGCCGCGCACGCTGAGCCTCGACGCGTTCGTGCGCCACTGGACGACGCACCAGCTCGACGTCGTCGTGCGCCGCACCCAGTACCTGCTCGCCGAGGCGGAGCGCAGCATCCACATCCTGCGCGGCTACCTCAAGGCGCTCGACGCGCTCGACGAGGTCATCGCGCTCATCCGTCGCTCGCCCGACGTCGACCAGGCGCGCGCGGGGCTCATGGAGCTGCTCGGCGTGGACGAGGTCCAGGCGACCGCGATCCTCAACCTCCAGCTCCGCCGTCTGGCGGCCCTCGAGCGGCAGAAGATCCTCGACGACCACGACGCGCTCGAGCGGCAGATCCTCGACTACCAGGACATCCTCGCCAAGCCCGAGCGGCAGCGCTCGATCGTCGGCGACGAGCTCGCCGAGATCGTCGCGCGGTACGGCGACGAGCGCCGCACGACGATCCTGCCGTTCGACGGCGAGGTCTCCGTGGAGGACCTCATCGCCGAGGAGGAGATGGTCGTCACGATCACGCGCGGCGGGTACGTCAAGCGGACCCGCAGCGACAGCTACCGCGCGCAGAAGCGCGGCGGCAAGGGCGTGCGCGGCACGCAGCTGCGCGAGGACGACATCGTCGACCACTTCTTCGTCACGACGACGCACCACTGGCTGCTGTTCTTCACGAACCTCGGTCGCGTCTACCGCGCCAAGGCGTACGAGCTGCCCGAGGGCGGCCGCGACGCCAAGGGACAGCACGTGGCGAACCTCCTCGCGTTCCAGCCGGGCGAGCGGATCGCGCAGGTGCTCGACCTGCGCGACTACGACGCGGCCCAGTACCTCGTGCTCGCGACGCGCCGCGGGCTCGTCAAGAAGACCCGCCTGGCCGAGTACGACTCGCCGCGCTCGGGCGGGCTCATCGCGATCAACCTCCGCGAGGACGAGTCGGGCACGCCCGACGAGCTCGTCGCGGCGCTGCTCGTGGACGCCGACGACGACCTCATCCTCGTCTCGCGCAAGGGCCAGTCGATCCGCTTCCACGCCGACGACGACACGATGCGCCCGCTGGGACGCGCGACGTCGGGCGTCACGGGCATGAAGTTCCGCGACGGCGACGAGCTGCTCTCGGCCGACGTGGTCGAGGAGGGCTCCGACCTGTTCGTCGTGACCGAGGGCGGGTTCGCCAAGCGGACGCGGATCGACGAGTACCGCGTCCAGGGACGCGGCGGGCTGGGCATCAAGGTCGCCAACCTGGTCGAGGCTCGTGGAGATCTCGTGGGGGCTCTGGTGACAGAGGCGGACGACGAGGTGCTCGTCATCATGGAACGCGGGAAGATCGTGCGGTCCGCGGTCGACGAGGTGAACCTCACGGGCCGCAACACGCAGGGGGTGACGTTCGCGAAGCCCGACAAGGGCGACCGCATCATCGCGGTCGCGCGGAACGTCGAGCGTCGCCTCGGAGAGGATCGGGATACCGTGGAGGGCGAGGACGGGACCGGCACGGCCCCGGGCGGCACCGACACGAGCAGCGCACCGACCACCGACGCGGCCGCCTCGTCCGACGGGGCGAGCGCGACCGAGCCGGCCCCCGGAACCACCGAGGAAACCAGATGAGCAGCGAGAACAACGCCCCGCCGACGATCACGCCGCGGCTGACGGTGCCGCGTCCCGACACGGACGCGTCGTCGCGCACCGGCGCCCCGGCCCCGGCCCGGCACGGCGAGGCGGACGGCTCCTCCTCGAACGGGACCTCCGGCGGGTCGTCGAACGGTGCCTCGAAGGCGTCGTCGAACGGCGCGGCCGCCAGTGCGGTGCCGCCGCCGCCCCCGCCTCCCCCGGCGACCACGCGCGACGTCCCCGCGCCGGCCGTGGACGACGACGGCATGGAGCGCGCGTCGGGCGAGAGCCGGGTCGCGGTCGCGCGCGCGGGTGCCGTGAAGGCCGCCGCCGCCGCGATCGCCGCGGCCAAGAGCGCCGCGAAGAAGGTGTCGGCCGCGGTCCCCGCCGCGCCGGCGGAGACGGAGCCCGCTCCCGGGCACGACGAGATCGACGACGAGACGGTGAGGCGCGTGCCCACGACCACCTCGGCGACCCCCGCCGGCTCCGCGGCGCCCGCCGGTGCCGCGGCGCCCGCCGGTGCCGCAGCAGGGTCCTCGATGCACTACTCCGCGGCGGGCGTGACCGGGACGGCGACCCCCGTCACGGGCGCGACGCCGGCTGTCGGCACCGTGACGGGCGCGACGCCCGCGGTCCGGCACGACGGCGGTCCGCGCCGCGTGCGGCTCGCGGTGTCGCGGATCGATCCGTGGTCCGCGATGAAGCTCGGCTTCCTCCTCGCGGTCGCGATCGGGATCATGACCGTCGTCGCGACGGCCGTGGTCTGGTACGTGCTCGACGGCATGCAGGTGTTCTTCAAGATCGAGGAGCTCTTCACGCAGATCGTGGGGACGGAGACCGACGTCGACATCCAGCAGTACGTCGCGTTCGGCCGCGTCATCTCGATCGCCACGCTGCTCGGCGTCGTGAACGTCGTCATCATCACCGCGCTGTCGACGATCATGGCGTTCCTCTACAACATCGTCGCGGCGCTCGTGGGCGGCGTGCACCTCACGCTCACGGACGACTGACGAGCACGCTCCGCACCCGGGGCCGCGGACCTCTCGGTTTGGGTCTGCGGCGCCCGGTGGGGTAACCTCAAGCGCTGCCTGCGAGCGGAGCGGCCCCCCGGGGCTGTCCGGCGCGAGGCGCGAACGGGCCTATAGCTCAGACGGTTAGAGCGCTTCCCTGATAAGGAAGAGGTCAGAGGTTCAAGTCCTCTTAGGCCCACTGCCGAACCCACTCGAGGGGGAACGTCATGAAGAAGCTTCTCGTCCTGCTCCTCGCCGCCGGCGCCGGATACGTCCTGTGGCGCAAGTACACGGAGGACAACGCCGAGCGCGACCTCTGGGCAGAGGTCACCGACACCTTCGAGTGAGCACGACTCGCTCATGACCGGCCCCAGGCCGTGTCGCCCGGGGCCATGGCGCAATTGGTAGCGCACCTGCTTTGCAAGCAGGGGGTTGGGGGTTCGAGTCCCCCTGGCTCCACCACCGCAAGACCAGGACCGATCCGTCGGGCCTGGTCTTCGTCGTTCCCGGACCGTCTCGCCTCGTCGGAGAGCCGTGGTGACGCGGGTCGTTACGTCGTCTCGCGCTGTGAGCGTCCGGGGGTGAGCCTGCTCACCCGCCTTGTCGCACCCGGGCCGCCCGCATAGTCTCCGAGTCGTCGTCCCTGGTCGGGACGGTCGTCGCGAAGGGGGTCACGACGTGGGCACCACCGGTGTGCAGGGCACCATGCTCCATTGTTTCCATCACGCGGGCGGAGACCGCCGGGCCTTCCGGCACTGGGCGCGCCTGGAGCCGCACGTCCGGGTCGTCGCGTACGACGACGACGCGAGCGGTCCGGAGCCGATCGTGGCGACGGCCCGCCGATGGTGGCGCGGCGTGCCCGACCCGTCGGGTGTGTACTACGGCCACAGCATGGGCGCGCTCGTGGCGTACGAGGCGGCGGCCGCGGCGGAGGCGCTCGGCGGGGTCGGGCCGCGCGCGGTCGTGCTGGGCGCGCCACCCGGCCGCCACGCGCGGCGGTGCCTGGACCGCGCGGGTGGGCGACCGACCGACCGGCTGACGCGCGACCTCGCACGGGTCCGCCGGTACGTGCCGTCGCGCGCCGCGCTGCGCGTGCCGGTCCACGTGGTGCGCGGCACGCTCGACGACGTGGTCGGCGAGGCCGACGCGCTCGAGTGGACGGCGCGCGGGGGCCCCGGTTCGCGGCACCACCGGCTGCCCGGCGCGGGTCACCTCTTCCACCACGTGCCCGACGACATGCTCACGGACCTCGTCCGCGCTGTCGCCGCGACGCCGACCGGACCCGACGCGTTCGCCGGAGCGGACGCGTTCGCCGGACCCGACGCGCTCGACGCGGACCGTGGGTCGGCCGGAGCGGTCGCGTGACCGCCGTCGCGACGGACCGCGCGCGGGCGGAGTCGTTCCGCCGCACCGAGCTCGCGAGCTTCCTGCGGCGCCGGCGCGAGTCGACGCGGCCCGAGGACGTCGGCCTCCCCGCGGGCGGCCGCCGTCGTACGCCCGGGCTGCGTCGCGAGGAGGTCGCGGTCCTCGCCCACGTCGGCGTGTCCTGGTACACGTGGATCGAGCAGGGCCGGGAGCTCTCGGTGTCCCCGGCGGTGCTGGAGGCGATCGCCGGGGCGCTGCGCCTCACGCCGCCCGAGCGCCGCTACGTCTTCGAGCTCGCCGGGCTCGGGGGCCCGGTCGACGACCACGGCGACGACGACGCCACGGGCTCGGCCTCGCGCCTCCAGGCGCTCGTCGACGCGGTCGAACGACGTCCGGCGTACGGCGTCGACCGCTACTGGAACGTGCTCGCGACGAACCCGCTCGCGCGCTACGTGTTCGGGATCGAGCCGGGCAGCAACTGCCTCGTCGACTTCTTCGCGGACGCGTCGACCGCGGGACGGTTCCCGCTGCGCGACGTCGTCGGCCCGATGCTCGTCGCCCAGCTCCGCGAGCAGGCGGCGCGGTACGCGGGCGACGACGGGTTCACGACCATCGTGCGCGACCTGTCCGCGGTCTCGGACGACTTCCGGTCGCTGTGGGACGCGCACGTCGTCGGCGTCGTGCCGCACGTCGACCTCGTGTACGACCACCCGAGCCTCGGGCGGCTGAGCTTCGAGCCGTCGGTCCTCACGCCGTTCCAGGGCGGCGACCAGCGCGTGTTCGTCTACATCCCCAAGGCGGCGACGTCGACGGCGGACGCCCTGGCGCGGGTCGTGTGAGCGCCGACGTGCACCGGTGGGCGCGGCCGGGCCGGCGGCGCACGCTCACCGCCGGTGGCGTGCGCGCCACGTACCTCCCGGACGGTCACGTCGGGCTCCACCCGCGGCGGTGGTTCTCGCTCGACGACCGGCCCGACGCCCCGGACCTCGCGCGCACGCGGCCGGAGCTGCTCGACGCGGACGGCCTCCTCGTCGCCTCGATCGGCGCGCTCCTCCTGGAGGGTCCGGGCTGGCGGGTCCTCGTGGACGCCGGGCTCGGGCCGGTCCACGTGCCCGCGGACGCGACGCACGCGTCGATCGGCGCCATGGTCGGCGGGGGGCTCGTCGAGCACGCCGACGTCGTGGG
>Ga0180222_1002049_pt1 | contig 17802 bp, 15 predicted proteins | sample eDN5th37CKraftOP_FD_151336 | JGI IMG/M metagenome (GOLD analysis project Ga0180222, IMG submission 151336) | Enriched Organic Plus compost microbial communities from Emeryville, California, USA - eDNA 5th pass 37_C Kraft OP (version 2) (version 2) ... | reverse complement strand
CGCTCCGCCGACGCCGCCACCGCCACCGGCGCCCGCGCCGCCGCCGCCGCCACCACCATCGGTGCCCGGAGCGCTCGTGGGGGAGGAAGCTCCTGTGCCTCCCCCCGGTTGGCCGGCGACAATGCCCGGACCGGCGTCAGCCGTGCTGATGCCGCCGGTCGCTCCGCGTCCAATGCCGCCTCCGCCGCCAACTTGATCCGAACTCCCGCCGTCGCCGCCCAGGCCGCCGCCGCCGCCACCACCGCCGCCGAGGCTGACGCCTGCCCCGCCCGCGCCGCCCTGAGCTTTATTGGTGGTCAGATTGACGTTAGAGACCGTCACGTTGGCGCCCGCATTCACAAACAGCGCGCCACCAAGACCTGCGCCACCGCCGCCGCCGTAACGCCCCCCGCCGCCCTGACCGCCCTGCGCCAGGGTATTGGAAATGGTGATGTTCTGCACTGTCACGGTGCCGGAATAGACGAACAGACCGCGGTATGGGCCGACGCCGAGATTTGGGTCGCCGCCGATCAGCGAATATCCGCCGCCCTCGATCGTGATGTTCTTCTGAATGGCCGGCAGATCGCCGCCGCCGCCGGCGGTCAATGTGATGTCGCTTGTAAAAATTATTTTGTCGCCGTCACCGGCGGCCAGGATGGCGCTGCGTAAAGCAGTTTCGTCGTCGACATAGTGGTCGGCCGCCATGGCGGGCTGAGAGAGCAGGATGCATCCTGCGGCCACGCCGGCTAGCAACGCGGCGCGCCGATATCGCAATACGTGGCGTCGCCCGTCCGACGTCATCGCGTCCCCTGCGCCTGCCGTAATGTGCCCCAGCGGCGATACCACTTAACGATGGAACCGCCGCCGGATTCAACCTGGCGTGCCCGCCAAGGGCGCAAAAAGGGGATGCCTTTACGCCTTTTAGCGTCAAATTTTGAGGGGTGTGTCCGCACCGCAACGCAGCAGGGGTCGAGGTAACGGGATCGCTTCGCCAATTCTGTCAAGGCCCGCGAAGGCAGCGCATACCAGTCGCTCCTGAAGCAACCGGGTTGACTGGGTTGCCGGCTTACGCTGGCGATGACAGCCAGGGCGCAGCTGCTTCTGCAAGAAGGGGATGCGCGTCAAACGAAAGACGGCAGCGTTCGACAAAGCGGGTCCGTCACGAAGCGTGTTCTCTCGGTGCCGAGTCCTTCGGCGCATATGGCATACGGCGACCCCGGCGGCGAGCAGACCTGCGCGGCATGTCCATCACGAGTTGAGGTGGCAGGGATTGCACAGGGTAGAGCGCGCGATGACCACTGATCCTTTCGCCCGGATCGGCAATGGCCAGGTCGAGGGCGACCGGCTCATGCAGGGCGTAGCCCTGCCCGTATTGCACACACAGCGATCGAAGTACCGGAAGCGCGCCTTCGGATTCGATTGATTCCGCGATCGTGTGGATTTTCATGCATTCGGCAAGCTTGGCCACCGCTTCGACAATGATGGCGCTCGCAGGATTGGTGTCGACACTCTTGATGAACTCGCCGTCGATCTTGACGTACTGCACCGGCAAGAGCTGCAGATAGGAGAACGACGCCATGCCGCTGCCGAAGTCATCAAGCGCAAAGCGGAAACCATAGCTCGCCAGCTTGCGCATCGCGTCCGCACTGCGGCGGGTGTCTGACAGCGCCGCCGTCTCGGTCACCTCGAAGCAGATGTGGGATGCGTCGACTTTCGGATAGGCAGAAACCAGAGATTCGATGAAGGTCGGAAAAGTCGCGGAACTCAAGGTGACGCCCGACAGGTTCACGAAGTAGCAGATCGATTTCCGGCATTTGGGATCAAGCCCGGCCAGGTGGGCGAAGGCCTTGGCGATGATGTGGCGATCGAGCTCCTCGATGAGCCCGAAGCGCTCCGCCGCGGGAATGAACCCGGCCGGCAGAATCAAGCCGCCGTCCACGTCCCGTATCCGTGACAGGATTTCGAAGAACCGCGCGCCGTGATTGTCTCCACCTTGCAGCGGATAGATGCGCTGGCCGAACAGGACGATCCGGTCTTCGCGTATCGCCTCCTTCAGGCGCGTGACATTGTCCATGTCGGACAGCTGGGTCCACATGTCTTCATCCGATGGAAAAGCCACCTTGACGCGATCGCGCCCGCGCTCCTTGGCGAGGAAGCAGGCCGCGTCGGCAAGTCCAAGCGCCGCCTCGAAGGATGTTCCGTCGGACCCCGAGAAGGTGGCTACCCCTACGCTCAGCGTCACGCAGTAGCGCCGGCCACGCCATATGAAGTCGATGGCCCGCACCGCCGAGCGCAGATCGTGCGCGAGTGCCACGGCCTTGTCGGATGTGCAATTGCGAAGGAGCAGGGCGAATTCGTCGCCACCCAGCCGAGCCAGGACCTCGTTCTCGCCGGCGACGGTCTTGAGCGTCGTTGCCACTTGCTGCAGCAGACTGTCGCCTGCGGCGTGACCACAGCGGTCGTTGACGATCTTGAAGTGATCGAGGTCCATGTACAAAAGCGCATGCGGTCCCGAACCATCGATGTGTTCGGTGAGGCGCGCGAATTCCCGTCGATTGAGCAGGCCGGTCAGCGAGTCGTGAGCCGCCTGGAAGGCGATTTCCCGCGCGAGTGTGTAGGCCTCGGTGACATCGGAGCCCTGTACGAAGATCCCGGTCACGTTCCGGCCGACATCGAAAATAGGCTGGTAGATCAGATCAATGTATTTTTGCTCGGGGAGCGCGCCTGCTTCGCGCCGCACCTGCAACGGCATTGCGCGGCCTATGAACACTTCGCCGGTTTGATAAACCCGGTCGAGCTTTTCGATATAGCCTTGCTTGACCACCTCCGGCAGTACCTCGGCAACCGGACGCCCGATGATGTGGCGGTGACCGACCAATTGGTAATACGCGTCGTTGGCCAGCTCGAAGACATGCTGCGGCCCCTGCAGGACGCAGATGAATCCAGGCGCCTGTTGAAACAGCTGCTGCAGCCGCTTTCGTTCAACAAGATGAGTATCGGGAGATTCTGAGGTCATAAACTCACGTGCCCAAATCGTAATGACCGCTACGGCAAGTGCCGAAGTAATTCGCAAGCAATTCCGCCGTCATTGTTGTCTTGCAACAAATCAAGCATGTCGCGGCCGAGTCTTATCGACGGTCGCGCGTGCGACCACAATTTCAAACTGGCAGAACATTGGCAGATCCCTGCCTCATATCGCACACAGCAAGACCGTAAATTTCACAAATGGACCGCGTATTAATTGATTAGATAAAAATGCGGTAACGGCCGGTGGCCTTGCCGATGCTCAATCGGAGGTGTGGCTGGAAAAGGTCTCGTTTCTGCGGGCGTTTTCGGTATTTGAACCCGCGCTGTTTGCCAACGGGCACTTCCGGAAACCGCGAGGCTCCGCCTTTAGTTGGCCGTGCCTGACGCGAGGATCGAGATACTTAAAATACGTTACATCGTGACGTTACAGTTGAGATCGCCGCATCGCTGCGCGCCTTGCCGGCACAGCTCTCCGTGTTGCCGGAGAACTCATCTCAAACGAGCCGGCGAGCTGTGATGCGTGCTCGCCGACAACGTGTAAAATTGCGGCAAGGCCGATAAAGGCTCTGATCGGCCTTGTGGAGATTACGTTGCGAACGCCGATCAAGTGGTGCATCGACCAGTCAAATCATCTGCCATCTGGCCGCGGACGTCATTGTCACGGGAAACCAGCAGCGATCGCGCGCGGATGCCGGAAAGAGTACGATTAGTTCGCTGCATTCGGTCGGAGAATTGACGCGCACGAACCATCTGTCGGCTCCATCAACCTTTACGTAGGTGAGCGTTGTAGAGATGATGCCACAAGCGTGTTGATAGGCGTCATAAAACGATCGGCAATCCCGACCCTCGTAGTCTTCGACAGATTCTCTGCGTGATGCCATATGGAAAAAATATCGCTGCATGCGTCGTCTCCCCTCGACATCGAAGCGAGACTGACGATGGCAAACAAACGCGGACAGAATGTGGAGCGGGTGGTCGGGCGCTCGATAGCTAAAATCAAAAACTTACCCCAAATGGAGAAGATGACCTGAGTTCCTGCGCGCTTTGTTTTCTGAAAGCCGCTCGCCAATCGGTATGAGGCTACACCAAGAATCAAACGAGGCACTCGCGGTCAAAGCGAGGGCAGAAGGCGCGCTCTCTTGATATGATCGAAGCCTTTTCACCGCCGGTAGCTCACCACCGGCAGCGCGTAGTCGGAGCGCGCGCCGAACTCGCGTTCGGGTCTGGGTATCGCTGCGCCCGGCTGTGAACCGTGCTCGGCCGTGGCGCTGGACGCGTAGCGCGCTCGAGCCAGGACTTAGAGCGTCAGCGAGGTGCGCTCGGCCTCTTCAATATGGCTAAGGCCGCGCTTCCAGACTCGGCCGGTGATCACCACCGCCACCGCGGTGATCGTCACGTTCCACGCGCCGAATTCCCTGGACAGTTTACGAAAGCGCCGCATCGTCGCCCTCTCTTTCTGTCTTTCATACCGGAGGCGAGGGTGAGGCTCGGCGATTCATGGTTAATGCCCGCTTAAGCCGTGATTTTCGCCTCCCGGGCGAGGTCTGGCACGGTCGCGCCGCCATGATGGCAGCGGGTGCGCGGATGGGCGGTCCTCGGTCCTCCGCTTGTGCCGCAGCGAAATGTCCGCTGGGCTGCCGTGGCAGGGTGCCGGGCGATTTGGCATGATGAATCGTGGTGACGTCGAATGGAGGGGCGCCGTGAGTTGGCCGTTTCATCGCCTGCCGGATGGCGAGCTGGCGCGCGGGGTACGCGGTGCGTTGAGAGGGGCGGGGGGACTCGCGTGAGGGGTGTTGTTGCCGTGGTGATCGGCGGCCTGTTGCTGGCCGGCTGCGATGTTGCGGGCCGAAGCGTGCTCGACAGCTATACGGCGCTGCCGCCGACGGCCTATGCGGCCGAGGATGGCACGGCGTTTGTCATTCACGACAATCCGGCCGAGAACCAGCTGATGATCGAGCCGCGCCCCGCATCGGAGGCTCCCGCCTCGGGCGTGCAGGCCGTTCTGCCGGTGCCTGTGCTCCAGCGTGCCGTCAGCGGATATCTCGCGAGCACCGGCCGGGACTGCAAGGTGGCGGACGGCTATGCCGCGTCGCATCCAGCCTGGCTGTTCAAATACACCTGCGTGCCACCTCCGCCTCCACCTCCGCCGCCCGTGAAGAAGAAGCGGACGAAAAAAAGGTAGTCGTCGTCATGTCGGGAATCCAAGGCGATGCTGGAGGCGGCGCCGGACCCTACACAGTTTGATTAGGAGCCGGGTGAGGGCACCTCTGATTTACCGGCTAGCGTATGGCAATAACATTTGCGTACAAACGGCGCAGCTTAGAGTGCATGGTGCCGCGCCTCTCTACTTGTTTCTTGAAGTACACACGCTACCCGAAAAAGGCGTGGGGTGATCGATAAATGGAGAAGTTGACACTTTCTGCGTGTAGTGACGTTAGTTCATGAGCACCCGTTACAGCGGCTTCAGGGCAAATGTGGGAGCCCCACCAGCCTGAACATGGGCAGAGGTAATCGCATCAAATGGCCTATGGTCACGACGACAGGTACGAGCGCTTTCTAGCGGAGCACGGGATGTTTCCGCGTCGTCGAAGATGGTCAGGGGTCCTCATTGTGCTCGCATTATTCGCCGAATTCGTTTTCCTTTATCTAATGTAATGTTAGAGGTATTTCGCACATTTGGAGAGTGGGACGTACGTCGGCACGCAAAGCGCGTTATTCGGTTAGCGTAGCGACTGTTTCGCTGTGAGGCGGGCCTCCCCGCATCGCAACAGGCTGTGCCAAGCGTCTGACAAATGACGGGCAGGCCGTATCCGAACCTCGTCGACCATATGCTGGATGCAAAAAAGGAAAAATAATTGACGATTCGCGGGCGCGTGGACGCAGCCCCACGGACGTAAATTCACCGCGATCCGCATTCAGCTTCGCTGCTGGCGACGGCTTGATGGGGTATCGGAGAACACCAGATGAAACGCATTTCGCTCATCACTGCCCTGCTGGCAGCCGGCCTGACGGGCCTCGTGGCCACGAACCATGCCGCATCAGCGCAGGACGCGGACACTTTCGATGGCCAAGATTTCGTCCAGCGCGACGACGGCCCCGGCGGCGACCGGAGCGACCGCTTCAGGGACGAGCGGCGCTTTGATGGAGACCGCGGCCGTCGCGATGACTGGGGCCCGCGATGGCGAGAGCGCGATCGAGGATATGACGACGAGGATCGCGGGCCGCGCTGGCGTCGCGGCGACCGCTATGATGATGAGCGTGGCCGGCATTGGCGCGAGGATGAGCGGCGCGGATACGGCGAAGGTTACGGCTGGCGGCGTTATCACCAGGATTGGTGCAGGCCGGAGCGCCATGATCGATATGGCTGGCGGCACCCTGAGCGGGGCGACGACGGCGATCGCCGCCACGGATGGCGCGACGATCGCGGCTCCAGGCGGGAGGGTCGCGGATACGGCCGCGATGAATCCGGTCGCGATGATCGCCGTCGGGAGGGCGAGCAGGGCCGGCAGGATAACAGCGGCCCGGATCGCTTCGGCCGGATGTTCGATCGGCTCGAGGCCGTCAAGAAGGAGATCGGCATCACCGCGGCGCAGGAGCAGGCCTGGGCGAAATACGCATCCACAATGAAAGAGGTGTCCGATGCCCGCAGGAGCCGCCGCGAGGCTCTCGACCGAAGTGCGATCAACCGCATGTCGCTCGATGACTATCGCAAGTTTCGCGATGCGACGATTGATCAGCGCCGCAAGGAGCAGGACCGCGTGAATGCGGCGGTCGATGAACTCGTCAATGCGCTCGATGAAAAGCAGGCAGCGGTCGCCCGCGAGGTGCTGCCCGGCTTCGCGCTGGGTGGCTACATGCGCGGCATGAGACTGGGAAGCGCACGCTGACGGAGCGTGCCTTCGCCGATGAAAACGGGCCGGCGAGACATCTCGCCGGCCTCATCATTTTTGGAGAGGCTCGCGCTCACCACTTCATCTTGCATTTCTCGGCATAGCGATCCTGATGGTCCTTCAGCGCGGTCCCGACCGTCTTCAGGGTGAAGCTGTCGCCGTCCTTCACCGCTTCCTGCAGATAGAAATTCTGGATCGGAAAGTGGTTGTTGCCGTATTTGTAGGACCCGCGCACCGAAGCGTAATTCGCCTTGCGCATCGCCTCGCGCATCGCGTCCTTCTTGGTGAGGTCGCCGCCAACGGCGCTGACCGCGCTGTTGATCAGCATCGCTGCGTCATAGGCCTGCGCGGCGTAGAACGAGGGATCGCGGCCGAATTTCTTCTTGAAGTCGGTGACAAATTTCTTGTTGGCATCGTTGGGCAGGTCGATGACCCAGTGCTGCGCGCCGGGAACGCCGAGCGACAGATCCTTCAGCCGCGGCAGGGACAATGCGTCGACAATGAACGACGTATAGAGCGGGATCTGGCCGCGCAGGCCGGACTGCGAATATTGTGTCAGGAACTGGATGCCGACCGCGCCTGGATAGAAGGCGAAAATCGCATCGGGCTTCGCCGCGCGGGCCTTCGACAATTCGGTCGAGAAGTCGAGCTGATCCGGCCAGCGAGTATAATCCTCGCCGACGATCTTGCCCTTGAAATTGGCCTTGACGCCCGCGATCACGTCCTTCCCGGCGGCATAATTAGGCGCCAGCAGATACACCGACTTCACGCCCTTCTGATTCATGTATTCGCCAATGGCCTGGGGCACCTGATCGCCCTGCCAGGAGGTCGAGAAGAACCAGGGCGAACAGAGGTCGCCGGCAATCTGCGAGGGCCCGGCATTGGCGCTGATGATGAACGTCTCGGAGTCCACGGCCGACTTGTAGGACGCCAGCAGGACGTGGGACATCATGTAGCCGGTGAGGAAATTGACCCTGTCCGCCTGGATCAGCTTATCGGTCTTCTGCTTGCCGACGTCAGGCTTCAGTGTGTCGTCCTCGTAGATCATGGTGACGTCGAGCCCGCCCATCTTGCGGCCGAGATGGTCGAGTGCGAGCTCGAAGGCATCGCGCATGTCGTTTCCGACCACGGCCTGCGGGCCTGTGAAGGTAGTGACGAAGCCGATCTTCACGTCCTTCTTGTCCTGCGCCTGGGCGGGCAAGGCGGCGAGCGCGAGCATCGCCGCCCCAAGCATCCATCGAGTCCTCATTGTGTTCCTCCGAATGTTGCGCCCGTTCCCCGGGCGCTTTCGTTGATCATCAGTTCCAGAGCTTCTTCGTTGCGATGTCGGCGCCCTGGCGCATCGCCTTGAACTTCTCCCAGACCACGGTGTCGTGCACTTCGGTGCGGTACAGCGCCTGCGAGGAGAAGCCGCAATCGCCGCCGGCCATCACGTTCTCGCGGCCGACCAGATTGGCGAAGCGGATCAGCCGCTCGGCGATCAGCTCCGGATGCTCGACGATGTTGCTCGCGTGGGTGATGACGCCCGGGCACAGCACCGTGCCGTCCGGGATCTTCACGCTCTCGAACAGATGATATTCGTGCTCGTGGCGCGGATTGGCCGCTTCGAACGAATAGGAGCCGGCGTTGATCGACAGCACATATTCGATGATCTGGGCGAGTGTCGCCTCGTAGAGGCGCGGGCCTTCGTTGATGCCGTAGCAGGTATGGAAGCGCACGCGCTCGCGCGGAATGCCCTTCAGCCCCTCATTGACCGCCTCCGCATAGATCTGCGCGCGGCGCTTCATCTGCTTTTCGTCAAGCCCGGGTTCGACGAAGATGTCCGGCAAGAACGGATCGTCGATCTGAACGAGGATGCCGGCGTCGGTAATTGCCTTGTATTCCTTGCCCATCTCGACCGCGAGGGCGTGGAAATAGTCTTCATCGGACTTGTAATATTCGTTGACGCCAACGCCCGAGGGCGCGGTGGCCGGCAGGAATACCTGATGGTCGGGGATGCCGGCGGCCTTGGCGGCCGCCTTCACGTTGGCGATGTCACGCTGTACCGCCTTTTCGCCGCGATACTTCACCGGCCCGACGCACACCACCGGGGTGATCGGAACGATGGTGCCGCCCATCATCGCCTGCTTGAAATACTCCTGATAATAATCCGGGAAGGCTTCGACCTCCTTCTGGAACAGGATCATCTTCTGACCCTTGCGCGGCTCGAAGCCCTCAAGACGCTCCTGGATATAGGTGAAGAAGCCGGGCTTGGAGAATTCGCCGTCCGTGACGATGTCGATGCCGCAGTCCTTCTGCTTCTGCACGGTCTGCTTGACGGATTCGGCGAGGATCTTCTCGAATTCGCCTTCGTCATGGGCTTCGCCGGCGAATTTCTTCTTCATGATGTCGAGCAGCTTGTGCGGCCGCGGCAGACTGCCGATATGCGTGGTCTGAATGCGATCCTTGTTCTGCTGCAACGTCACAATAGTCTCCCGTTTCTGTGGTTGAACCTTAGCGGACCGGAATACGCGCGCCCTTCAGCGCGCCACCGCGCTCGATCTTCGCCCATTCGCGAAGCACCGAGCGGTAGTAAGGCAGGTCCTTCTGCCAGATCGAATTGATGGCCATCCCGCGGATCATGAACAGCGTCGACATGATGGTGAAGGACGCCTGCTGTTCGCTATAGCCGGTGCGCATGAACGCCTTCATCCAGATGTCGTTCATGGTCTTGCGATAATTGCGCATGAAGGCGTCGAAGGGAGCGTTCATCAAGGGGTCGGTGCGCGCTGCGATCATCATCTCGGTGGTCGGGATGAAGGAATTTCCGAGATACACATTCTCGCAATCGGCGATGAAGGCCTTCAGCGGATCCTTGCGCGCCGCCTCGCTGTTGGCGATCTCGCGGCCTTCCGCGATATGGCGCTCGTAGATATGGGCGCCCGCCGCGATCACGAGGTCGGCCTTGGTCGAGAAATGATGCATCAGCGCGCCATTGGAAAAGCCGGCCCGGGCAGCGACCTCCTTGGTGGTGAGCCCGTGATAGCCGCGCTCCAGCAAGAGCTCGATCGTGGCCGACAGCAGCTTCTCGCGCGCGGCTCTTGAGCGCGATTCCTGGGTGCGGCGGGGAGGGCGGCGCGCGGCCGTGGGCTCCGCGGGACGAAGCGCGCGCGTTGAGCGCCGCAGACCGGGACGCGCGGACGCGCTGCGTCTCATCGGATTTTGTCCTCCCATGGCGGCCAGCGCGCAGGCTGCTCGAATGGTCCTGTCCGCTCCAGCTTTTCATCCGTTGCCGCGGATCATGACGTCTATGCTTGAGGAGTCAAGATACATAACGGCCGCTCTGTATGTTTGTTGAAGTCCTCGGCGCGATGGCGGGCACCATCAACGTCAGCCGATCGGCCTGCTCACCGTGGCAGCTCAATCGCAAGACGGATCGAATCGAACAGGCTGCCCGGCGTTGCTTGCGCAAGCCTCCCGGCGCGAAGACGCTATTCCAGCTCAGAGCGCGCGGTCTCGATCCGTGACTCGCGCAAGAATTCGACGAAATCGGTGCCGCCCGTCCCCGTCGTGCCTGGACCCACATGGGTCGTCGCCTGCTTGACGATATATTGCGAGGTGAGGCCGATATGCCTGCGTCGGAAGGCATCGGTCGCAGCGATGCAAGCGTTATAGGCATCGCGCAGGGCGGGCGTGCCCTTGGCTGCGCGCTCGCGGATCGCGCTCGCCTCGCCGAGGGCTGCGACGAAAGCGCGATGGCGCGGCGGCATGTATTGCCGCATGGCGTCGAGGAAATCGCGCGTATGCGCATGCTCGTGCCGGATGCCAAGACCGGCGTCGATGGATTGCAGGAGCGAACTTTGCGCCGCGCTGCCGCCAGCCCAGACCTGCGGCGGCAAGCCGGTGCCGGCATAGGTCAGCCCCGGTGCCGGCCATCCGGCGAGGAAGGGCCGGATGCGGTGATAGAAGACGTAAGGGTCGCAGCGCTCGGTCAGGCGCATCAGCGCGGCGTTCATCTCCCGGAGACCCGCCTCGAGCGAAAGAAGCCGGTCGGCCAGCGCATGATCGTTCTCGTGACGCGATGCGTTGACCGCGGCCGTCAGCGCCGCGACAGCCGGGGCGCCGGCAAGCTCCACGCCCAGTGTAGCCAGATAGAACCACTTCTCGTCAAACGATCCGGTGAAGACAAATTGGGTGTCGAGATTGTCGAGCGCGGGCGGTCGCGACCGATCGAGCCGTCGCCAATTGTTCAGGACGAGCGTCGCATGCATCACGATCGGTGGCCGACCGATGCGCTGCGACAAGGTGACGAGCGGGACGGCGATGTTGCGGGGCAGGGTGAAGTCCGGCTCCGTCCCGCCCCAGACATAAGCCATGGTCAGCGCCGACAGGATCAGCACGGCGCGCTCCTGTTCGGCCTCGCCGGAGAGCGCATCCACATCCATCTCGGAAAGCGCGGCGATCCAGCGCCGCACCTCGCGGTTCATGATCAGCGCCGGCAGGATCGGTACCAACTCGTCGAAAGCCGCATAGCGCGGCGGCAGTGCATCCAGCGGGTCGGTCTGCGGCACGAAGCCGCGTTCAGGGCTGACGCTGAATTTCGCAGGATCAGGGGGTGAACTGACGCGCATCGGGCCTCATGGTTGGCCGGGCGGCGGCGAATTTCAAGGGGCCGGCGGCATCTGAATCCGAGTGCATTGGAGATCGTAAAATGCAAGGAGCCGCGACCCCAGACGATCGCGGCTCCTTGGCAGCTCGTGTGATTGCTATCGTTGCCCGCGATCCAGCGGTCGATCAGTTGGCCTTCGCCTTGTTGTAGTAGGTCAGATCGAAATACTTGGCCGGATCGGTCAGTTGCTTGCGCGGCTCGCCGTACTGGCTGCGCAGTTGCAGCACCGTTTTGACGCCATCGACATCCAGCACGGCCCCGCGCGTGAAGCCTTTGGTCGGATGCAGCAGCACGTCGTAGGATCGCGCCGCCTGTTCCTCTGTGAGGTTCGGCGCATGCTTGCGCAGGATGGCAATCGCCTCTGTCTTGTTGGCCGGGTCGAACAGCCAGTCGAGCGCTGCCGTATAGCCCCGGATATAACCGATCAGTTCCTTCTCGTTTTGCTTCGCCCAGCTGCGGCGGGTCGCCCCGACGAGGCCTTGATAGCGGCCGAGCGCCTCATCGGCATTGGCGAGCCGCTTGAAGCCCTGCGCTTCGGCACCGACCTCGAACGGTGAGATCAGCAAGGTTGCGGCATGCTCCTTCTTCAGAAGGGCCTGGAACCGCTGGACCACGCCGCCGGCGCTGACGAATTCCACGTCGTCATGCTTCAGTCCGGCATTTTCCAGAAGCTTGCGCAGCACGAAGGCATAGCCGGTGGTCAGCGCATCGACCGAAATCTTCCGGCCCTTGAGGTCGGCGGTATCCTTGACATCCGGCGTCGCGACAAGGCGGAGGAAACCATTGTCTCCGCCCATGAATGCGAAGATGTCCGGCTCGACCTCGGTCTTGGTCGCGCCCTGGCCCTCGCTATAGGCGATGACATTGTCGATCGCGGTCATCGCGATGTCGAACTTGCCTTCGATCAGGCCCTTGAGCTGGAACTGCGAATTCGGCGTCGGCACCACCTTCACCTCGACGCCGTTCTTCGCGAAGAAGCCCTTGTCCTGCGCCGCCCAGATCGGCCAGTTGAAGCCGCCGGGGAACACGATGACTTCAAGAGTCTTCGTCGCCTGAGCCGCTGCAGGGGTCACGCCGAGCGCCATCGCCAAGACTCCCAACAATCCTGCCAAACCGATCGTCCTCATTGGTCTTCCTCCTGCCTTGTTGTGTTCTGGTTAGAGAGAGAGAAGTGCGTTACACGATCGTCATGTGGAGTTCGCCCACGCCCTCCGCGGTTGCGACGACATGATCGCCGGGATGCAGGAATTCGCCGCGCGGCAGGCCGACCCCGGCCGGTGATCCGGTCAGGATCACGTCGCCCGGCTCAAGCGTGACGAATTGGCTGATCGCGGCGATCTGCTCGTCGATCCGGTAGATCATGCCGGCGGTCGAAGCATTCTGCTTGATCGCGCCGTTCACCGAGAGCGTGATCGTCAGATCGTGCGGATCGCGAATGAAGGCGGCCGGCGTGATGACCGGGCCAAGTGGCGTCGTCGCGTCCTGGCCCTTGCCCAGCAGGAAGTCCGCCTTGAAGAAATAGTCCTTGGGAAAGAAATAGTCGCGCGCCGTGTAATCGACGGAGACCGAATAGCCAGCGACACCCGCCATGGCGTCGGCGCGCGAGACCTTGCGCATCCGCGTACCGATGATCACCGCGAGTTCGACCTCCCAGTCGAATTGCGAACAGCCGTCCGGGATCGGCACGGGGCCGGGTCCGGTGAGGGCCGTGGTGGGCGGCTTGATGAACATCACCGGCCGCTCGCCCTTCGGGATCACGGCGTTCATCTCACGCAGATGATCTTCGTAATTGGCGCCGACAGCGATCAGCTTGTTCGGAAATTGGATCGGCAGAGCGAGATCGGCCTTCGCGGCCGGCACCGCGAAGGAGGCTGGCACCCGACCCGCTGCGGCAGCAGCCGCGAAGTCCTGCAGGGCAGGAAACGCGACCGGCCAGTTCACGAACACGCCCTTGATGTCGGTGTCGAGCCCGGCGATGCCCACCTGTGCCGCCGCCGCGAGTGGCCAGAAGGCATCGCCAACGCCAATGGCCGGAGCCTGGACCGCACCGAAGCGCAAGGTCGCGAGCGTGAAGGGCGTTGTCATGGCTGATCGACCGGCTACATCATCACCTCGGGGATCGGCGAGCGGTTCCACTCGTCGGCGGAATAGGGATCGGTCACCGGCCAGGCGCGCGGAACATAGGTCGCGTCGTTGAGGATGATCTCCTCTTCGGCCGAATATTCGATGATCGAGCCGGTATAGTCGTTGAAATAATACGCGACATTGTGGCCCGGGCCGTGGCGCACCGGTCCCCACAGCAGCTTGACCTGCCGGCCCTGCTTCATGCGCTCGTAGGCGGCGTGGATCGCCTGCGGGTTCTTCAGCGTGAATTGCACGTGATGCAGCCCATCATATTGCGAGCGCGCCACCGCATAGCAATGGAACAGCGTGTGCGAGCGGAAGAAGCCGAGCACCGGGATGCCATCCGGCGCCACGATCCGCGCCGATTCCTTCAGGCCCATCACCTTCGATGCGAATTCATATCCTCCACGCACGTCCGTTGCGCGGACCACCACGTGATCGAAAGAGATCGGCGCGGGCGCCGTTTGCGGCGCCGAGACCGCGGCGCCCATCGGGACCGGTGTGTTGACGCCGGTCGTCAGTTCGATGGTCTGCCCGCTCGGGTTACGGAAGCGCAAGGCCGGACCATGCCGCCACATCGGAGATTGATCGAGCCGGTCGGCCGGAATGTGCGATTGTTCGAGGAGTTCGGCCGCGGCCAGCAAGTCTTCGATGTCATGCACGACATACGAGATGTGGTCGACGCGGCCCTGCTGGCCGCGCGTATAGACAAGCGAGTAGGGGTCAAGGCCGTGGGCGCTGAGATAATGCCGGCCCTCCTTGTCCACGTGGACGAGATAGAAACCCATATTGTCCTGGGCAAAGCGCGCAGCGGCGGCGGGATCGTCCGCCTGCAGCGCGATGTAATTCCCGCGATCGATCCCGAGCGGGCGCGCGGCGTTGAAGGGGCCCAGATATTGCGCAGGCGAGTCCGCGGTTTGGAAATTGTCCATGGGTACTTCCTTTTTCGGCTATTGCTGTTGGTCCGGACCGTCACCCTTTGGCAGGGCGCTGCTCCTTGGCGATATCGTCGATGACCTCGATCACCGCGGCGACGTCATGCCCGCCGAGGCCGTTTTTGATGCCGCGTTCGTAAAGCCCTGAGGCAAGATCGAAGAGCGGCGTTGCGGCGCCCGCGCTATCCGCCATGTCCTCGATATAGTCGAAATAGTGCGACAGCATTTCGAACGTGCCCTGCGGCGGGATGAAGTTCTTCTGCACCATCCGCGGCGCGCGGATCGGAAACAGCACCGAGCCGCCGCTGCCTGCGGAGATCGCCTTGATCATCATGTCGGGATCAAGGCCGGCCTTCAGCGCGAGCGACACCGCTTCGCCGATCGCGGCGGTGTTGATGGTGACCAGCATATTGTTGACGAACTTGATCTTGCTGGCCGCTCCGAACGGGCCGAAATACATGCAGATATCGGCGAAGGTCTTCACCACCGGCTCGATCGCCTTGCAGGCCTCGGCATCGCCCGCGAGATAGATCGGCGCCTTCTTGGCCGCCACCATGCCCGGCGTGCCGCTGACCTCGCCGTCGAGGAAGATTGCGCCTTTTTCGGCAAGGCGCGCGACCTGGCGTTCCTTCGCGGGCAGGGGATGCGAGCCGAGTTCGGCGACGATCTGGCCCTTGCGCGCGGTCTGCAGCAGGCCGTCAGGTCCGGTCACGACCGCATCAAGAGAGTCGCCGCCCGGCAGGCAGGAGAAGATGATGTCGGCCTCCTGCGCGATCTGCGCGGGAGATTTGGCCGCGACACCGCCGAGCTTTTCGAACTCGGCGAGGGAGCTGCGCCGATAGCCAAGAACGCGATAGCCGCTGGCGATCAGGTGCTTGCTGATCTCGGTGCCGATATTGCCGACGCCGATAAAGCCGATGGTCTGCATATTTCCTCCCTTATTCGTCTTATTTGTCCCGCATCGCGGGGCTCAGCTGACGCCAAGCGTGCATTCGGCAAAGTTCAGGGTGAGGGTCATCGACCCCTCCATGAAAATCCATTCCTTGACGTCGAAATCGCGCAGTCCGTGCAGGTAGAACGGATCATGGCCTGCGAGGCGGCGGGCTTCGCCGGCATCCGCGACGTTGAACAGCGCCATGCCATTGCCGGTCGGTGCGCCGTTCTCGTGCATGATGGGACCTGCCGCGAACAGGACGCCCTTGCGCGCGAGTTCGGTCATGTATGCGAAATGATCCGGCAGAAGCGGTGCGAGCTTGTCCGGCGCGACCTTGCTGACATAGGTCACCATGAAGAGTTTCTTGCGCAGCATGCGGCTCGTGAGCTGCGCGACCTGCTGCTGCAGGGTGGGTGCCGCGGAGGCGGATGGCGTTACAGCCGCACTTGCGGCTGGCCGTGGACGCACGGGCCGGTTCGCAATGCGAGGAAGCCGGACAGCGTTGCGCGCTGTCCGGCCATTGCGCAGCGGCGGCTTACTGCTTCTTCGCCGCTTCATACGGATAAATGAGCTTTCCGTTTGCGTATTCCTGCGGCCAGATCACAACCCAGTTTTTCGGGTCGGCGGCCTGGGCGACGTCATTTCCCGTCACATTCTGCCATTGCGTCAGGAGCGGACGGGGCTTGGCCCATTCGCCATTCTTGCCGAAGGAGACTTCGCCGGCGATCGTCTGGAACTTGTTGCTACGGATATAGTCGGCGATCTTCTGATGATCGAGACTCTTGGTCGCTTCCACCGCCTGCGCCAGGACCTGACCGGCCGAGTAACCGTAGGGCAGGAATGTATATCCGAACGGATCGATCTTCTGCCCCTTGGCGCGCTCGCGGTATTTGGCGAACGCATCGGCCGCGCCCGGCATCGTTTGCACGAAGCTCGGCACGAAGACGTCGGCCGCGTTGACATAACCGTTCATCAACGGCCCGAGCTGAACGCGCAGCGGGGTGGCGAGAAGGCCGATCATCGTGCCGCCCATCAGCTTGGGCGAGAGCCCGGCTTCCGCGGCGGCCCGAATGAAGCCGACGGTGTCCGGCGGATAGGAACTGACGAACACGATGTCGGGATTGGCGGCCTTCACCGCTCGGACCACCGGCGTAAGGTCGGTGATGGTCGGCGGATAAAGCCGGTCATAGACGATCTGCAGGCCGGCAGCCTTGGCATTGGCGCGCGCGCCGTCGGTTGCGTTCTTGCCGAATTCGGCATCGGCGCCAAGGATCGCGACGGTCTTCGGCTTCGGATTCTGCGCGGCCGCGACCTCGAAGAAGCCGCGGGTGAATTCGTGAATGGCGTTTTCGCCATACGGGATCATCGAGAAGTAGTTCTTGTAATTGATCTCGTGATTGGAGGCGACGCCCAGAATTCCGATCGTGGTGAGATTGCGCGGGGCCAGCGCCGGCAGCGCCGCCGCGATTACATTGGTCCCGTATGGTCCAATCAAGAGGTCGACTTTATCGACATCGACCAGCTTCGAATAGATGCCCGGCGCGTTCGCCGGTGAACCCTGATCGTCATAATAGACAAGCTCGACCGGACGGCCGAGCAGCCCGCCCTTGGCATTCACGTCGTCGCGCCAGATTTGCAGCGCCAGCAGCACCTGTTGCCCGGCGGGCGCGGTGTTGCCGGTCAGGGTCATGCTGAATCCGACCTTGATCGGGGCGGGCGTCTGCGCCGATGCAGGTGCAACGGCAGCCATGAAGGCTGCCGCTGCGAATGCAGCGAACGTCTTGAGCGTCATCGTTCTCTCCCTTTGGAATTCGCTTTGTGTTTCCCGATCAGCAATTTTGCAGATCGGTCGATTGCGGTCCAGTGTTGATCGAACCCCTCTTCGTTCGCGCTACGTCACGCCGCAGCCGGTTCAGGCGGCGCGGCGTTCCAGATGCTTGCCCTGGAAGTTCGGCGCCACTTCCTTCATGAAGCGGTCCATCTCTTCCTTCACCTGATTGTGCGGCTTCATGCCGACATTGAAATAGAGGATGACTTCCTGGAAGCCCGCGGCTTCAACCTTCTTCAGGATTTCGGTGATCCGCGCCGAGTTTCCGATCAGCACCGAATTCTCGGTGAGGTCTTCCGGCTTCACCTTGTGCAGCCGCTCGACCATGTCGATGAAATAGCGGTAGCTCGGGGGCGCGGTGCGCGGATCGCCGGGGAATGACGGAATGACGCATTCCTTGTAGTAGCGGATCTGGCGGGCGCGTTGCGCCTTCTCGC
>Ga0180222_1002048_pt1 | contig 17803 bp, 20 predicted proteins | sample eDN5th37CKraftOP_FD_151336 | JGI IMG/M metagenome (GOLD analysis project Ga0180222, IMG submission 151336) | Enriched Organic Plus compost microbial communities from Emeryville, California, USA - eDNA 5th pass 37_C Kraft OP (version 2) (version 2) ... | reverse complement strand
CGGAGTGCTGGGCGGCCCTCCGGGATCGATCCAGAAGCTCAACGCGGACGGCACGCATGAGCTTGTCTATGGCGGCCTGATCGCGCCGACCGGCCTCGAGGTCGGCGCGGACGGAGCGCTCTATGTTACCAACTTCAGCCCCGCGCCCGGCATCGGCCAGGTGCTGCGCATCGCCGCCGTGCCGGAGCCGGCGAGCTGGGCGATGATGATCGGCGGCTTCGCGCTTGCCGGCATGGCGATGCGCCGTCGCCGGGCGAGCATCAGCTTCGGCTGATCGAGAACGGTGCTGGATGCGCCTCGGCCGGCAGTGGTCGGCCGGGGTGCTTCGTGATCGAAGCAGAAGCTTGCAAAATGCTCTGTTCGGTGACGCGAAGATGACGCGGAAGGAGCAGCCCAAGGCGAACGGGAGCACATGCCGCCTTCACATCGGCGGCGGCGTTCCACCGTTCAGCACCACCGCCGCCTGGCTCATGTCCAGATTGCCGCCGGAGAGGATGACGGCGACTTTCTTCCCTCGCATCGCCTCGCGCTCCTGCATCAGCGCGGCCATGGCGGCAGCACCGGCGCCTTCGGCGAGGTTGTGCGTGTCCTGCCAGAGGATGCGGATCGCTTCTGCGATCTCGTCGTCCGTCACCGCGACGAAGCGTTGGGCGCGGGGCGTCAGATAGTCGAGCGCGGCCTGGACAGGCGTGCAGACGGCAATGCCGTCCGCGAAGGTATGCGCCGTGTCGGTGCCGATGAGGCGGCCCTGCTCGAAGCTCCGCTTGGCGCCGTCCACCGCCGCCGAGACGACGCCGACGACCTTGGTCCTGAGGCCCAGCGCGTCGCGCGCCGCGATCGTGCCGCACAGGCCCGAACCGCAGCCGACCGGGACATAGACGGTGTCGAGATCCGGCACGGCACCGAACAGCTCAAGCCCATAGCTCGCCACGCCGCGCACCAACTGCTCGTGGAAGGCCGGCACCATGAACAGGCCATATTGCGAGGCGCGGGCCATCGCCTCGGCCTTCGCCTCGTCAAACGTGCGGCCATGCTCGATCAGCTCGGCGCCGAAGGCGCGCATGGCGGCATTCTTCTCGCGGGCATTGCCATAGGGCACGATGATGGTGGCGGAGAGCCCCGCCGCCCGCGCCGCGCGCGCCTGCGCCTGGCCGTGATTGCCGCGCGTCGCCGTGATGATGCCGCTCACCTCGGGATGGGCGCGGCGCAGCCAGTCCATATAGGTGATCGCCCCGCGTGCCTTGAACGCGCCGGTCGGCGTGTGATTCTCATGCTTCACCCAGACCTCGCAGCCCAGCCGCTCGGCGAGCAGCGGCCAGGCGAACTGGGCGGTCGGCGCCATATGGGCATGGACGAGCGCAGCGGCATCGCGCAGCAGATCGAGCGGATAGGGGTCAGTCATGGGTTGTCCCGTAGCATGAGCGCCCTGCCCTGCCCGCGCAGCGCGGCAATTTTATGGCGGTGAGGAAATGGCCCGAAGGAGGTGCGGCTCCAGGCCGGCCCAGCCTAACACCGTGCTCCTGCGAAAGCAGGAGCACTTACTGGTTCAAGTTGGCCGGCTCGTCTTCAAAGTGCCGCCAAGACCGCGTCGCCCATCGCCTCCGTCGGGAGCGTGCCGCCCAGATCGGCCGTGCGCGCACCGCCCGCCAGTGCCTTTGCCACCGCAACCTCGATCCGGTCCGCCGCCGCGCCCTCCCCCAACGAGAAGCGCAGCATCATCGCGGCGGAAAGGATGGTGGCGAGCGGATTGGCCTTGCCCTGCCCGGCAATGTCCGGGGCGCTGCCATGGATGGGCTCGTAGAGCCCCTTGCCGTCCGCATCGAGCGAGGCCGAGGCCAGCATCCCGATCGATCCCACGCACATGCTCGCCTGGTCGGAGAGGATGTCGCCGAACAGGTTGCCGGTCACGATCACGTCGAACTGGCCAGGATCGCGCACCAGCTGCATGGCGGCATTGTCCACATACATGTGGCTGAGCGCGACATCCGGATATTCGGTCGCCACCTCGATCATGATGTCGCGCCAGAGCTGGCTGGTCTCCAGCACATTGGCCTTGTCGACCGAGCAGAGCTTGCCCCGCCGCGCCCGTGCCGCGCGGAAGGCGCTGTGGGCGATGCGGCGCACCTCGGCCTCATTGTAGGACATGACGTCATAGCCTTCGCGCAGCCCGTCCCCGGTGTGGCGCATGCCCTTCTCGCCGAAATAGACGTCGCCATTGAGCTCGCGCACGATCAGCAGGTCGATCGCCTCGGCAACCTCGCGGCGCAGGGTGGAGGCGTCGGCCAGCTCCGGGAACATCTTCGCCGGGCGCAGATTGGCGAAGAGGTTGAGCTCCTTGCGCAGGCCGAGGATCGCCTGCTCCGGGCGCAGCGCGCGCTCCAGCGCTTCGCAGCGCGGATCGCCGACCGCGCCGAACAGGATGGCGTCGGCGCGGCGCGCCAGCGAAAGCGTCTCGGGCGGCAGCGGATGGCCATATTCATGCCAGGCCGCGCCGCCGACCAGCCCCTCCTCATAGGCGAGGCCGGGAATGACGAGCGCATCGAGCACACGCCTGGCCTGGGCGATGACTTCGGGGCCGATGCCGTCTCCGGCGAGCAGCGCGATCAACATGGGGGAAACCTCTCTCACCTAAGACCGTTCGGGCTGAGCTTGTCGAAGCCCTGTCCTTCTTCCCCAAAGAAAGGAACGGCCCTTCGACAAGCTCAGGGCAAACGGGGTTTGGTGGACCAGCGACGGCTCCCCTTGCCCCAAGGATGCAACCTCACGCAACCGCTCTTTTGAGCCGCTCGATCAACCGTTCGCGCGCGGCGAGGATGTCCGCCCGGCGCGGATCGAACAGATGCTGCACGAGGAAATGGCCGGTGAGCGCGAAGCCGGCGAGGATGTCCGGCCAGGGCGCCTCCCCGCCCCGCGTCAGGAAGGCGGGGAGCGGCAGCAGCCGGTCCTGCCGCCCGCTCGCGCCTTCGTCCGTCACCGCGCGGCCGGTGCGCGGGCTCACCCAGCCGAGACCGTCGCGCGCGCCCGTGACCGCGCATTCGGAAAGGTCGAGCCCGAAGCCCAGCTCGGCGAGCAGCAGCTGCTCGTACCGCACCAGCGCCACCGCCCAGCCGCGCGCCGCCGGCGCCGCCTCGACGGCATCGAGCACCGCGCCGAGCGCGCTCCAGAGCATGGGATAGGGCTGGCCCTCGGGCAGGGTCGCGGCGGTGAGCGCGCAGGCCCAGTCGATCGCGGCGGCAGGCAACGGCTCGGCGAGCAGCGGCCCCCGGCTATGCTCCAGCTCGACCGCGAGGCTGGCGAGCTGGTCCGCCGTCCGCGCCCGGAAGATGCCGCGCACGATGTTGCCGGGGATCAGCACCGGCCGCATCCGGCTGGACCGCCCGCCCTGCACATAGCCGCCGAGCATGCCCGCCGCTTCCGTCAACGCCCGCACGATCGCCCCATGCTCGCCATGCGGCCGCACGGCGCAGATGATGGCGGTGGCGGTGAAGCTGGTCATGAAGTCCGTCTAGACCAGTGCCGCCGGCTTGGCGAATATCGGCCGGATGGCACGCGGCGCGCCCGTGCTATATGGTGTCGCCATGATGCCAGCGTCGAAACCCGAGGGATGGTCGACGATAACGCCGCGCTTGGTGACGCCGGACGTCGAAGCCCTTGTCGCCTTCCTCAGAGCGGCCTTCGCTGCCGAAGGCGATGTTCATACGGGTCGTCCGGCCGAGCTGAGGATCGGCGACTCGATGCTCATGGTCAGCGACGGCGCCGGCATCCGCAGCGCCATGCCCTGCCTCCTCCATCTCTATGTTGTCGATGCCGATGAGACATATGCCCGCGCGATCCAGGCCGGCGCGCGGTCGATCGAGCCGCCTATGGACATGCCCTATGGCGACCGTCGCGCGACAGTCTCGGACAATTGGGGCAATCTCTGGCAGATCGCCACCTTCCAGGGTGCAGGCAAGCATGGCTGAGCGTGGGCAGGAACATGCCCGTCGACACTTCCCATCAAGCTGAAGCCAAATTCCCGAACCGACCCTCAAGCCGCCGCGATGATCGCGCCGAACTTCGCCGCCGTGAGGCTCGCGCCACCGACCAGCGCACCGTCCACATTCTCGGCATGGAGGACGTCGGCCGCATTGTCGCCGCTCACCGAGCCGCCATAGAGGATGCGCATCGCTTCGCCCTTGTCGGCGCCCAGCGCCTGCACCAGCGTCGCGCGCAGGGCGGCGTGCATCGCGGCGATCTGCGGCGAGGTGGCGACCTTGCCGGTGCCGATCGCCCAGACCGGCTCATAGGCGATGGTGAGCCAGGCCGGCGCGGCGCTCTCAGGCAGGGAATCGAGAAGCTGGGCTGAGACCCATTGGTGCGCGGCCGCGTCGCCTTCCGCGCGCGTCTCCAGCGTCTCGCCGATGCAGAGGACGACCGAGAGGCCATGCCCGTGCGCTGTCGCGGCCTTGGCGGCGACAGCGGCGCTGGTCTCATGCTGATAGGCACGCCGCTCGCTGTGGCCGACGATCACGCCGCGCGCGCCGGCGTCGACCAGCATCGCCGCTGATACACTGCCGGTGAAAGCGCCGGATTCGGCCTGATGGCAATCCTGCCCGCCGATCGGCATGGTTCCCGCCACCTCGACAGCCGGCGCGATCAGCGTTGCGGGGAGGAACAGGGCGACGTCCACATCGGCGCGGCCGGCTGCCAGTTGCGCGATGGCCGAGACCTCGCCGAGATCGGCCTTGAGACCGTTCATCTTCCAGTTGCCCGCGATCAGCTTGCGCCGCTCCGTCATGCTGTAGCCACTCCCTGTTGCGCCGTTTCTCTCGGCTCCCCTATCCGCCGGATGGACGGCCGGATGCGCTTTGTCCAGAGGCGGGACCTCCGCAATGCCCGCTTGATGCGCCCACCGCCCCGCCCTAAAGCGGCGGACCAGACCAGCTCCCGGAACCCAAATCGACATGCAGTTCTTCAGGCGTATCCTCGGCTCCAAGCTCGGCGGCCTCATTGCCCTCCTCTTCCTGGGCGTGATCGGCCTCGCTTTCGCGGCGGGCGACATCACCGGCCATCAGAGCTTCAACTTCTTCGGCGGCCAGTCCTCGACGGAAGTCGCGCGGGTGGGCAAGCGGGTCGTCACGGCGAACGAGCTGCAGACCCGCACGCAGATGTTCTTCGAGCGGCTGCGTCAGGACAATCCGCAGCTCACGATGAGCCAGTTCCTCGCCGATGGTGGCCTGCGACGCGTGGCGGACGAGCTGATCGCCAATCGCGCGCTGATCGCCTGGGGCGAGGCGCATGGCGTGCGCATCAGCAAGGCACTGGTCGATGCCGAGATCGCCAGCAATCCCGCCTTCGTCGACGCGACCGGCAATTTCAGCGAGCAGGTGTTCCGCCAGATGCTCGCCCAGCGCGGCGTCTCCGAGAAGGATCTGCGCGACGACATCGTCGGCCAGCTCGTCCAGCAGCAGCTCCTCGCGCCGGTCGGCGCGGGAGCGCGCACGCCCGAGGCCATGGTGGTGCCCTATGCCGCGACGCTGATCGAGCAGCGCACCGGCGAACTGATCGCCATGCCATCGGCCGCCTATGCGCCGCGCACGCCGCCGACCGATGCCGAGCTGCGCGCCTATTACACGGCGCATCCCGACGAGTTCAGCCTGCCCGAGCAGCGCAAGCTGCGCTATGCGCTGGTCAATCTGAGCCGGTTCGAGGCACAGGCGGCGCCGACCGACGCCGAGCTGCAGCAGGCCTACAAGGCCAAGGCAGACCAGTTCAAGGGACGCCAGGAGCGCTCCTTCTCGCAGCTCATCCTGGCCACCGAAGCGGCCGCGAAGGATGCTGCGGCCAAGGTGGCGCAGGGCCAGTCGCTCGCCGATGCGGCCCGCGCCGCCGGCCTCGCCGCCTCGCGCGTCGACCATGTCGACCAGACCACGCTCGCCGGGCAGACCAGCGCCGACATCGCCCGCGCCGCCTTCGCCGCCGCCAAGGGCGCGCTGGTCGGGCCGGTCCGCTCGCCGCTCGGCTGGACGCTGCTGCGTGTCGAGGATGTCCGCGACGTCGCCGGCAAGACCTTCGAGCAGGCCAAGGCCGAGCTGATCCCCGAGGTCCGCCAGACCAAGCAGCGGCAGCTGTTCAGCGACTTCCTCAACACGCTCGACGGCAAGCTGGGCGAAGGCGTCAGCTTCACCGAGCTTGCCAAGGCCAACCAGCTGACCATCGTCGAAACCCCGCTCCTCACCAAGGACGGCAAGGTGGTGACCGACCCCAATTATCAAGCCGACGCCACGGTCACGGCGCTGCTGCAGCAGGGCTTCACCATGTCGGCCGACGACGATCCTCAGCTGGTGCAGGTGAAGCCGGACGAGGAAGCCGCGCTGCTTGCCGTGGGCGACATCGTGGCGGCCGGTCCGCCGCCGTTCGACAAGGTGAAGGCGGCCGTGCAGGTCGCCTTTGGCCTCTCCAAAGGCGCCGAGCAGGCGCAGAAGCTCGCCGCCCAGCTCGAGCAGGCACTGAACAAGGGCGAAGCGCTCAATGCCGCCCTTGCCCGGCTCAACCTGACGCAGGCGCCGCGCCAGCCGCTCGACGCACGCCGCGGCGACATCAACCGTCAGGACGGCGCCATCCCGCCGCCGCTGCAGGCGCTCTTCTCGCTCCAGACCGGCAAGGCGAAGCTGCTGCCGCTGGAGCGCAATCGCGGCTTCGTCATCGTCCGCCTCGACAAGATCACGCCGCATGATCCGCGCGGCGAGGCGAACCTGCTCGCCTCGACCCGCGGCGGCCTCGCCAATGTGCTGGGCGGCGAATATGCACGCCAGTTCATCGGCTCCGTGCAGCAGGATATCGGCGTCAAGCGCAACGAAGCGGCGATCGCCGCCGTCGAGAAAGCGCTGCGGGACGCCAATGCCGGCGCACAATAGGGCGCGCGCTTGAGCGGGACGGACGATCGGCAGGCCGGGAACCGGGACGCCCTTGCGCAGGGCCGCTCGGTGCTGGTCTGGCGGCGGCAGATCGCCGACACCGAGACGCCGGTCTCGGCGGCGCTCAAGCTGATCGAGCCCGAGCGCGGCGACTTCATCCTCGAATCGGTCGAAGGCGGCGCCGTGCGCGGCCGCTACAGCCTGATCGGCCTGGCGCCCGATCTGGTGTTCCGCGCGACCGGATCGAGCGCCGAGATCAATCGCCGGTGGCAGACCGACCGGGCGGCCTTCGCCCCGCTCGACGCCGATCCGCTGGCGGCGCTGCGCGCGCTAGTGGCGGAATGCCGCGCGGAGGTCGACGCCGACCTGCCGCAGGCGCTCGCCTGCCTGGTCGGCTATTTCGCCTATGAGACGATCGGCCTCGTCGAGACGCTGCCGCGCCCGGCGGACAATGGCCTCGGCACGCCGGACATGCTGTTCGTGCGGCCGACCGTCGTGCTGGTGTTCGACCGGCTCGCCGACGCCCTCTACATCGTCGCGCCGGTCTGGGCGGAGACGGTCGGCGATATCGACAAGGCACTGGCCGACGCGCAAGACCGCATCGACGCGACGGCGGCGCGGCTCGCCCATCCCATCGCCCTGCCTCCGGCGAGCGACCTCGATCCGGCCGATATCGTGGTGACGCCGACGATGCCGGCCGAGCGCTATCGCGAGATGGTGCTGAAGGCGAAGGACTATATCGTCGCCGGCGACATCTTCCAGGTCGTGCTGGCACAGCGCTTCACCACGCCCTTCACCCTGCCGGCGATCGATCTCTACCGCGCGCTGCGGCGGATCAACCCCTCGCCTTTCCTCTATCATCTCGACCTGCCGGGCTTCGCGCTCACCGGCTCCAGCCCCGAGATACTGGTGCGCGCGCGCGACGGGGAAGTCACCATCCGCCCGATCGCCGGCACGCGCCCGCGCGGCCGCACGGCGAGCGAGGACGCCGCCAATCGCGACTCCCTGCTCGCCGATCCCAAGGAACGCGCCGAGCATCTGATGCTGCTCGACCTCGGCCGCAACGATGTCGGCCGCGTCGCGGCCGCGGGCAGCGTGACGGTGACGGACAGCTACATGGTCGAGTTCTACAGCCATGTGATGCACATCGTCTCGAACGTGGTGGGCACGCTCGCGCCCGGCAAGGACGCGCTCGACGCGCTGTTCGCGGGCTTCCCCGCCGGCACGGTCTCGGGCGCCCCCAAGGTGCGCGCCTGCGAGATCATCGCCGAGCTGGAACCCGAGACGCGCGGGCCCTATGCGGGCGGCGTCGGCTATTTCTCGCCGGACGGCAATATGGACAGCTGCATCGTGCTACGCACCGCGCTGGTGAAGGACGGCGTGCTCCATGCCCAGGCGGGCGCCGGCATCGTCGCCGATTCCGAGCCGGCCTATGAGCAGTGCGAGTGCGAGGCGAAATCCGGCGCATTGTTCGCCGCCGCCCGCGAAGCGGTGAGGATCGCCCGGGAAGGTCGCTTCGGGCAATAGCGCCGCTTCCTTGCGGATGTCCGATCGGGCACAAGAGCCTGGAAGAAAGCGGAGATGACGGAGCTGGTGCAAATGGCGACGCTCGAAGCGGTCATGAACTCGACCTCGCTCTGGCTGATCGGCCTCGTCTTCTTCCTTGCGCTGGTGGCAGCGGCGGTCGGCGGCGAGATGCTGCGTGCCCGCATCGACACGCGGCGGCACGACAGCGGTTCGGACGGCTATCTGCTGTCCGCCGTGCTGGCCCTGCTCGGGCTGCTCATCGCCTTCACTTTCTCGCTCGCGCTCAGCCGCTACGACAATCGCCGGGAGATGGTGGTCGAGGAAGGCAATGCGATCGGCACGCTCTGGCTGCGCGCCACGCTGGCGCAGGGCCTGCAGGGCGCGGCGCTGCGCGATGCGGTCAAACGCTATGCCGACATCCGCCTGCGCCTGCCGACGGCGACGGATCATGACGCGGTCGAGACCGAGACATTGGACGCGCAGCGGTTCGTCTGGCAGCATGTGCGCGCCACCCTGCCCGAGCTGCAGCCGCCGATCGCCGCGACGCTGGTGACGGCCGCCACTGACATGTTCGACGCCGCCGCGCGCCGCAAGGCCGAGCGCAATGCCCGCATCCCCGGCCGCGTGCTCGATTGGTGAGCCTGTTCGCCTTCTTTTCGGCGGGAATCGTGGGCTATGTGCTCGGACGCAAGGAGGATCGGCGGCATAGGTTCGTCACCGGCATATTGTTCCTGCTGCTGTCTCTCGCGATGATGCTGATCCTCGATCTGGACCGGCCCTGGTCGGGCAGTATCACGCTCGATCCCCAGCCGATCATCGAAGCGCGCGCGGCCATGAACTGATAGCGGGCGGTTCCGACAGGCTGCCGCACAGGGCCGGAATGCGGGCGGCAATCCCAGCAACCGCTATCCTTTCGTGCGCGACGAAGCGGGCCGAGTGACGGCGCTCGAAATCACTGATTCGGATGGCTTTCTCAATCGGCAGCTGAAGGGCGCGGCGGACTGACCGGCTTTCGGCGATCCGTCCGTGCACCCTCTTGGACCCGCCGCTGCCCTCTGTTAGGCAAGGGCGATGCCAACCCTCGCACGGACGCTCGGCCTTGGGACTGCACGATCATTCACATGCGCATCTTCCCGGCACGGCGGACAGGCATGGCGATCATGAACATGGTCCGGGCGGTCATCACCATCATGCGCCGGCATCGTTCGGCCGCGCCTTCGCGATCGGCATCCTCCTCAACACCGGCTTCGTGGTCGTCGAGGGCGCCTATGGGCTGATCTCCAGCTCGATGGCGCTGGTCGCGGACGCCGGGCATAATCTCTCGGACGTGCTCGGCCTGCTCATCGCCTGGGGCGCGACCATCCTCTCCGCTCGCAGCCCGAGCAGCCGCTTCACATACGGCTTCAAAAGCTCGTCCATCCTCGCCGCACTGCTCAACGCGGTGCTGCTGCTCATCGCCGTGGGCGCGATCGCGCTGGAGAGCATCCAGCGTTTCTTCGCGCCCGAGCCGATCGACAGCCGGACGGTCATCATCGTCGCGGCGATCGGCATCGCCATCAACGGCTTCACCGCGCTGCTCTTCATGCGCGGCGGGCGGGACGACATCAACATACGCGGCGCCTTCCTCCACATGGCGGCGGATGCGCTGGTGTCGCTCGGCGTGGTGATCACCGGCGTGCTGATCGGCCTCACCGGCATGCTGTGGATCGATCCGGCGACCAGCCTCGTCATCGTCATCGTCATCACCCTGGGCACCTGGGGCCTGCTGCGCGATTCGGTGAAGATGAGCCTGCTGGCGGTGCCGGACCGGGTGGATCATGTGGCGGTGGAGGCCTGGCTACGCGGCCAGCCGGGCGTCATCGACGTGCATCACATGCACATCTGGCCGCTTGGCACGACGGACACCGCCATGACCGCCCATCTCCACATGCCCGCCGGCCACCCGGGCGACGCCTTCCTGCAGCGGCTGGAGCAGGAGATGAGCACGCGCTTCCGCATCGGCCATTCGACCTTCCAGATCGAGATCGACGGGCATGGCGCGGAAGCGGCGCATTGCGGGTAGCGAATGAATGAGGGGCGCGGCAGCGCGCCCCTCATCTCATCATTCCCGCGAACCTGAGATCCGCTTTGCTACAACTCAGAGACAGGCCGCGCTGTCTGCTCAATTCCGATGCCCGGCCGATCAAGCAGCTTCCGCGATGTCCATGCGGACCGCAAGGCCCGCCCGAATCGCGAGGTTGATGAGCGTATCAAGGCTGAATTTGTCGATCTTGCCGCGCAGAAGATCGTTCAGGCGGGGCTGGGTCAGCCCCAGCCTCTGGGCAGCTTCGGCCTGCGTGACATTCCAACTCCGCACGCGCCGTTCAACCGCGATCAGGAGGTCGGATCGCATCGTCATGTTCGCCGCTGCAGCCGGAGTGTCCTCCAGCGCGTCCCACACATTGTCAAACCTCTGGCGGTCCATCACCATGCTCCTAAATCTGTCTCAGCCGCGACGCAGCCAAGTCCAAATCCTTCTTCGCGGTCTGCTGCGTCTTCTTCTGGAAGGCATGCAACACATAAATCGCATCGCCAATATGCACGACATAGAGCACACGGAACGCGCCAGCCCCGTCACGAATGCGGATTTCCCGCACACCGGCACCGACCGTTCCCATCGGCTTCCAGTCGCTTGGCTCAAGCCCGAGCTGGATTTTGTGCAACTGGACGCCAGCCTCCTTGCGTGCCGCTTCCGGAAACTCCCGCAACCGGTGGAGCGAATCCCCGAGGAACTCCAACTGCTTCATCGCAACGCCACTTCTTATATCAGTTTTTATATAACTTCCGCAAGAGCTTCAGGCAGACGAACGCGTCGCTTGAATGGTCATCTCATGTGAGCTGCAATGAAAAAGGCCTTGCGAATGCAGGAATGAGAGGAAGTGGGGCGCTCCAACGCCTTCAGCCGACGCTTTCCTTCGCCACGAAGGTCCCCCGCGCGCGGTCCTTCACCACCTCGTCAGCCCGGAAGACCGTGCCGTTCATGGTGATGTAGACGCCCGGCGGCGCCACCTGGGCCGTTGCGAAGGCCATGCCGAGATTGAACGGCGCATCGCTGTCCGCGAAGCGAGCCGGGGCGAGCGCCCCGACCAGGATGATGGTGCGGTCCGTCGCCGTCCCGGCCAGGGCGTCGGCCGTCTGCGTCATCGTATCGGTGCCGTGGGTGATGACGATGCGCCGGTTGGGCGCCTCCGCCGCGCGGGCGGCTATCAGCGCGCGGTCGGCATCGTCGAGGTCCAGGCTGTCCTTGCGCAGCAGCTCGACGATCTCGACCGGATGCGTCACCCGCGCCATGTCGAGGATGCGCGCGAGGATCGATTCGCCGATCCGATACTCGCTCAGCGCATCGAAATAGAGCTTGTCGATCGTGCCGCCGGTGGTGAGCACGAGGATGGGATCGGTGGCGCTGGTCATAGGTGGGGTCATGGCTGCTCCATAGCCCGGAACCGCTCCGCACCGCCAGCGGCGTGAAGCGATTGCGCCCGGCCGCGCCACCCCCTAGACACCGTCGCCATGATCCTCGTTATCGACAATTATGACAGCTTCACCTGGAACCTGGTCCATTATCTGATGGAACTGGGCGCGCAGGTGGAAGTGGCGCGCAACGACGCCCTCTCGGCCGGCCAGGCGCTCTCGACCGGGGCACAGGCTTTTCTCATCTCGCCCGGCCCCTGCACGCCCAATGAGGCCGGCATCAGCCTCGATCTGGTTGCGGCCTGCGCGGATACGGGCAAGCCGCTGCTCGGTGTGTGCCTCGGTCATCAGACGATCGGCCAGCATTTCGGCGGCAAGGTGGTGCGCGGCGGCCTGATGCACGGCAAGACCTCGCCGGTGAGCCATGACGGCACCGGCCTGTTCGAGGGCCTGCCCTCGCCCTTCATCGCCACGCGCTATCATTCGCTGATCGTGGAGGATATCCCGCCCGTGCTGCTGGTCAACGCGACCAGCGCGGACGGATCGGTGATGGGCTTCCGCCACGCCAGCCTGCCGATCCACGGCGTGCAGTTCCATCCCGAGAGCATCGCCACCGAGCATGGCCATGCGATGCTGGCCAATTTCATGCGACTGGCGGGGATGAAGGTGGCGGAACGCGTCTGAGGCGAAGCGTTTCCGTCAGGAAGCGTGCCGGGCCATCCCTCCCGACCTCGCCTCTTTCGCCGGTGGAGGCTTGCGGCCAATCCATTCGCCTCGACTCGGCGCCCGGAAGGCGGCAAAGGACCGGCCCATGGCAATGCTTCCCGATCCCGCCCTGCCGCTCGCCGAGGCCGAGGCGGCCGCCGCCTTCGCCGCCATCCTCGACGGGACCGTGACGGCGGACGCCATCGCCGCCTTCCTCGTCGCCCTCTCCGAGCGCGGCGAGACGGCGACGGAGATCGCCGCCGCCGCGCGCGAGATGCGTGCCCGGCTGGTTCCGGTCGCGGCGCCCGAAGGCGCCATCGATGTGTGCGGCACGGGCGGCGACGGCCATCACACGCTCAACGTGTCGACCGCGGTCAGCCTGGTCGTCGCGGCCTGCGGCGTTCCCGTCGCCAAGCATGGCAACCGCGCCGCCTCCTCCAAGGCCGGCGCCGCCGACACGCTCGAAGCGCTCGGGCTCGATCTCGACCGCGCGGCGCGGACGGCGGAAGCGACGCTTGCCGAGTTCGGCATCGGCTTCCTCTTCGCGCAGACCCATCATCCCGCGCTCGGCCGCCTCGCGCCGATCCGCAAGGCGATCGGCCGGCGCACCATCTTCAACCTGATGGGGCCGCTCGCCAATCCGGCCGGCGTCACGCGCCAGCTGATCGGCATCGCGCGACCGGCCTATGTGCCCATCTATGCGCAGGCCCTTGCGGCGCTCGGCACCGAGCGCGCCCTGGTGGTCTCCGGCGATGAAGGGCTCGACGAGCTCAGCCTCGCTGGCGGTAACGACGTGGCGGACGTGCGCGCCGACGGCATCGTCGCGATGCGCCGCCTCGCCGCCGCCGATGCCGGCCTGCCAGGCCATCCGATCGAGGCGATCCGGGGCGGCGACCCCACGCACAATGCGACCGCCCTGCGCGCGCTGTTGCTGGGCGCAACGGGGCCCTATCGGGACGCCGTCCTGCTCAATGCCGGCGCGGCGCTGATGGTCGCGGGCACGGCGGCGACGCTGAGGGACGGCGCGCAGGCGGCGGCGGATGCAATCGACAGCGGGCGCGCCAACAGCCTGCTCGACCGCTGGATCGCCTTCTAGGACTATTCGGTCAGATGAAATCAGTGCTCCTGCGAAAGCAGGAGCCCAGGGGCAGTCAAGCAGCGCCCACGCCCTTAGGGCAACGTGCCTTATATAGGAGCCGTTCAGGGAAGTCCCTCTCTCGCCAGCATATCGGGTCCAAGGATACCGAACGCGCATCGAACGCAAAGCCCCACGACAAGTCAGCGCTCGACAGGAGCGGATCATGGAGGCAAGGCAGCACGCATGTCCGACAAGCTCACCGAGATCTGCGCCACCAAGCGCGCGGAAGTCGCAACGCGCAAGGCCGCCGCCAGCCTCGCCGAGCTTGGCGCCCGCGCGACAGCGCAGACGCCGCCGCGCGGCTTCCGCCAGGCGCTCGATCGCGCGGCCGCCACCGGCTACGGCCTCATCGCCGAGATCAAGAAGGCCAGTCCTTCCAAGGGGCTGATCCGCGCCGATTTCGATCCGCCCGCCCATGCCCGCGCCTATGCGGCGGGCGGCGCGGCCTGCCTGTCGGTGCTCACCGACGCGCCCTATTTCCAGGGCCATGAGGACTATCTCGCCGCCGCTCGTGCCGCCTGCCCGCTGCCCGTGCTGCGCAAGGATTTCATGATCGACCCCTGGCAAGTGATCGAGGCGCGCGCGATCGGCGCGGACGCCATCCTCATCATCGTCGCCGCGCTGGAGGATGCGCCGATGGCGGAAATCGAGGCCGCCGCGCTGGAACTGGGCATGGACGTGCTGGTCGAGGTGCATGACGCCGCCGAGCTGGACCGCGCCATGGCGCTGCGCTCGCGGCTGATCGGCGTCAATAATCGCGACCTGCGCGATTTCACCGTCGACTTCGCCCGCACCTATGAGCTGATCGGCAGGGCGCCGGCGGGCTGCACATTCGTCGCCGAGAGCGGCCTGCGCTCCCGTGCCGACCTCGACGCCATGGCCGCGCATGGCGTGCGCTGCTTCCTGGTCGGCGAAGCGCTGATGCGCCAGGCCGATGTCGAGGCGGCGACGCGCGCGCTGATCGGCGCATGAGCAAGCTCAGCCATACCGACGCGGCCGGCGCGGCGCGCATGGTGGACGTCTCCGCCAAGGCCGAGACGGCCCGCGTCGCCTCGGCCACCGGCCATATCGTGCTGAATGGGGCGGCACGCGCGGCCATCGCGGAGGGCAGCGCCGCGAAGGGCGATGTGTTCGCCGCCGCGCGGATCGCCGGGATCATGGCCGCCAAGCGCACCAGCGAGATCATCCCGCTCTGTCATCCGCTGCCGCTCGCCGGGATCAGCCTCGACATCGCGCTCGACGAGATCGGCGCGCGCGCCACCGCCACGGTCAGGACCAGCGGCAGGACGGGCGTGGAGATGGAAGCGCTCACCGCCGTCTCGGCTGCCCTGCTGACCGTCTATGACATGCTCAAGGCCGTCGACAGGCATATGATCATCGGGGATATCCATGTGACCGCGAAGACCGGCGGCAAGTCCGGCGACCGGACGGCCTGAGCCATGGACATCGCCCTCGCCGCCCCTGCCGATCTGGACCTGATCGCCCCGCTGCGCCGGGCGCTCTGGCCCGACAGCCATATCGACGAGCTGAAGCAGCGCGCACAGGACATGGTCGGCGCGGCGCCCGGCCTGGCCCTGTTCATCGCACGCGATGTCGGCGGCGCGGCCGTCGGCTTCGCGGAAGTGGCGCTGCGGCGCGACTATGTGAATGGCTGCGAGACGACGCCCGTCGCCTTCCTCGAGGGCATTCATGTCGCGCCTCCGCATCGCCGATGCGGGATCGGACGGGCGCTTGTCCATGCGGCGCGGGAATGGGCGCGCACTCAGGGCCTCGCCGAACTCGCTTCCGACGCCCTGCTGGACAACGCGGCCAGCCACGCCTTCCACAGGGCGGCAGGTTTCGCCGAGACCGAGCGGGTCGTCTATTTCCGCATGGACATGGGCCCGGAGTCGGCATGAGCCTGTTGCCGGTCGAGCAGGCGCAGGCCCGGCTGCTGGCGCTCGCGGCGCCGCTTTCCGCCGAGAGCGCCGCCTTGTCCGATACAGCAGGCCGCTGGCTGGCCGAACCGGTGACGGCGCGGCGCGACCAGCCCTGGACCGATCTCTCGGCGATGGACGGCTATGCGGTGCACTGGGCCGACATGCCAGGCCCCTGGCGTCTGGCCGGTGCCGTCCAGGCCGGCGCCGCGCAGCCAAATCAGTCGCTTGCGCCCGGAACCTGCCAGCGCATCTTCACCGGCGCGCCGCTGCCGCCGGGCGCCGACACGGTCGTGCTGCAGGAGGATGTCGCTGCCGAAGGCGCCATGATCCGTCTCATCGGCGATGGCCCCGGTGCGCAAGGCCGCCACGTCCGGCCCCGCGCCGGCGATTTCGCGATCGGCCAGGCCCTGCTCGCCGCCGGCACGCGCCTCGGGCCGCCGCAGATCGCGCTCGCCGCCCTGGCCGGTCATGGCGCCCTGCCGGTCCATCGCAGGCCGCGCATCGCCATTCTCTCGACCGGTGACGAGCTGGTGCCGCCCGGCGCGCCTTGCCCGCCGGGCAAGCTGCCTGCCTCGAACGGCCTGATGATCGCCGCCATGGCCAGGAACGCCGGCGCCCGCATCGAGGCGGACATCCTCGTCCTCGACGATCTGGCGCGGATGACCGAGGCGTTCCGCGCCGCCGGCGAGTCGGGCGTCGACATCATCGTCACATCGGGCGGCGCTTCGGTCGGCGACCATGATCTGGTGCGCCCCGCGCTCGAAGCGGCCGGCGGCCTCATCGATTTCTGGCGCATCGCCATGCGCCCCGGCAAGCCGCTTATCGTCGGCACGCTCGGGCGCGCGATCGTCATCGGGCTTCCCGGCAATCCCGTGTCCGCGCTCGTCACGGGCAGTCTGTTCCTGTTGCCGTTGATCCGCCGGCTAGCGGGTGCGCCCGATCCGTTGCCGCGCGTGAGCGAAGCGTGCCTCGGCGCTGCCCTGCCCGCGGTCGGCGGCCGGGCTGATTATGTCCGCGCCGTGCTGGCCGGCGGTATCGCCACGCCGGTCGGCACGCAGGACAGCGCCGCAATGCATGCCGCCGCCGGCGCCAATGCGCTGATCGTCCGCCCCGCCGGCGCGCCGCCGGCTGCGATCGGTGAGTCGGTCGCGATCCTCGACTGGACCACGCTCGGCCTCGCCGGATAAAAGCGCGCGAGAAGCGTTGACAAGCCCGCCCCCGCCCGCTACCCGCGCCCACCTACCCGGCGGGCAGCGCTCGCCCCGTGCCCAGATGGCGGAATTGGTAGACGCACCAGCTTCAGGTGCTGGCGATCGCAAGGTCGTGGAGGTTCGAGTCCTCTTCTGGGCACCACATCCCGCCGTAGGCCGCCGTGCCTACGCTAGCGCCGCCGCAGGCGCGATCGCGAAAAGTAGCTACATATCAATGTCGTAGCTTCGGCGGTTGTTGGCGGCGAAAAAGTTCGAGTCCTGCATGGCGATTGGCTGCTTTGCGCCCCTTAATCGGTCGTTCGGCAGAGACTTCGAGACTCCCGAAAGCGGTCTAGGCATAGCGATCGTCCCGGCAATTTTTCCCGCGCCGATCGCATCCACACTGATAGCTGAGGCCGCTTAGACGCAATTTCTTGCCGTGATTCCGAGCCCATGGTATCTTGTTGTGAACAACAAGATCGTGAGCATATAGGTGACGGTCCTTTATACGCCTGGCCAGCTCCGCAGTGCGATCTCGATCGCACCGGAGACCTATCGCCATTGGAAGAAGGCGCTGGCGCCGCTGCGCCGAGGCCGCGGACACAGTCCTTGCTTCAGTTCGGGCGATCTCGTCGCCGTGTCGGTCATTCGAGCGCTCGCGACGGACATGGCGATCCGCGTCGGCGCTCTGGCGCCGATCGCCGAAACGCTGTTCGAATTGTGCAACCTTTCGCCCTGGCCGGCGCTGGAGCGCGCCAAGCTGGTCATCGACGTGGCGGGCGCGCAATTGCAGCTTCGCCCGGAGCTGGCCGAAGTCGTCAGCGATCAGCCGTTGATCACGATCCCGCTGGCGCCGATGGTGGCGCGTCTTCGCGAGCAGTTGCTGGCGGCAAGCGACAGCCGCGAGCAGGCGTCGCTTCTCTTTCCACCGATGCCGATCAATGCTGCGGCGTCGGCGCGTGGAGGCCGGCTGTGAAC
>Ga0180222_1002046_pt1 | contig 17819 bp, 16 predicted proteins | sample eDN5th37CKraftOP_FD_151336 | JGI IMG/M metagenome (GOLD analysis project Ga0180222, IMG submission 151336) | Enriched Organic Plus compost microbial communities from Emeryville, California, USA - eDNA 5th pass 37_C Kraft OP (version 2) (version 2) ... | reverse complement strand
CGTTCGATGCCGCTTTCCACGTCGGACTCGTTCGCGCTCAGCCATTCGTTGACCGACGCGATGTAGAGCGCGAACAGCAGCTCCCCGGCCTGCTCAAGGTTCCATTGATGCCCGATGAGGCCCTGTTGCTTGAACTGGAACAGCCAGGCGATCAGCGCGGCGCGAACGCCGGCGCGCCTGCGCATGATGATGTCGACATAGGGGTTGTCGGTATTGCCCAGCATCGGCAGGACGACGCGGCTCAGCTCCGGCTTGCTGGCCCAGAAGCGGAAGGTGAACGCGAAATTGTCCACCACCTGATCGAGCAGCGGCACGTCGGGCCGAACCTCGGTGAAGATCGGGTCGAGCTGGTCCAGATCCTCCACGAACAGCATCGCCGCCAGCCCTGCCTTGTCGCTCGCATAGGCGGAAACGGTTCCGAAGCCGACATCGGCGATGCGCGCAACCTCGCGCATCGGGGTCTCGTGGAAACCATGCGTCGTGAACAACTGGCGCGCGGCATTACGGATCGCCTGAAGCTTCTCCGCTTTGCGGCGTTCACGCAGACTTGGGGGCATTGGCGTAACCTATACTGCATTCCTGGTACCTCCGGCCAATGTGCCAGCCGCCTTGACTCGACTCAAGACATAGTTTTATATTGATCGTAATCAAAAAAGAATCAGTTCGATTAAGATGGAGAACAATGTGGGTTCCCTCCCCTACCCGACCCGGCTTTCGCTCGCCACGGCGCGCTCGCTGCTGGCCCGCGCCGTCGACAAGACCGAGGCCCTGCGCCAAACCGGCACGTTCATCGTGGTGGATTCATCGGGATCGCCCGTCAGCGCGGCCCGGATGGACGGATGCGCCCCCGGCGCGCTGGCGATCGTCCGGGCGAAGGCCTTCGGCGCGGCGGCGAACGGGGAACCGAGCGCCAGCTTCGCGGCGCGCATGGCCAAGTTCAGCCCGGCCGTCTTCGCCAGCTATCAGGCCGTGCTGCGGGACCAGCCTTTCCCTGGCGGCGGGGCGATGCTGGTCGAGAAGGAAGGCACGGCGCTCGGCGCGATGGCCACGGGCCTGGGCATCGGGCCATTCGTGAAGCTGGCGGGCATCGAGCCTTCGGAGCTGATCGTGGACGGCAAGCCCGCCAATCTCGAAGACCTGATCATCAGCTATGCGCTGGGCATAGACTATAGCCCGCAGCATGGCGACGATATGGCCCGCTGGGTCGACGCCTATGGCGGCCCGCCCGATCCCGGCATCAAGGGCACCGGCCTGTCCCCTGCGCCCAGGGCAAGCGCGCAGGCGCGGCTCGGCCGGGCGCAGGCGATCGCCGATCATATAGTCGGCGAAGCCGCAAATAAGGGCGCCAGGGTCGCGGTGGCGATCGTCGATGCCGCGGGCGATGTCGTCACGCTCGACCGCATGGACGGCGCGCCGCCCATGGGCGTGGACGTGGCCGCCGCCGTCGCGGTGGCGTCGGTGAACTTCGGCGTCGCGTCCGGCGAAATCGCCGCGCAGAAGCATTATTCCGCCGCGCTGGACAGGCTGCTGGCCACCGTCCCCTACCCCATGCTGGCGTTGCCCGGCGGATATCCTCTTGGCCCTCAGGACGAGCCGGCGGGCGGCGTCGGCATCCATTGCCACGACCTCGACCTCGCGCAGGAACTGGCGCGCGGCGCCGCGCAATGGGCTGCCACGAATTTTGAAGGAGAGCGTTAATGAACGAACAGGTCGCCATTCAGACCCCGCCGCCGCCGCTGACCGATCCCGGCACGATCGATTATATCCACACCGGGCCGGGGACACTTGCGGGCACCTATTTGCGGCTTTTCTGGCAGCCGATCTACGTCAGCCGCAAGCTGGAGGCAGGCCGCGCCGTTCCGCTCACCATCATGAACCAGAAGCTGGCGCTCTATCGCAGCCAGGACGGCAAGGTGCATTGCGTGGAAAACCGCTGCGCCCATCGCGGCGCCCTGCTCAGCACCGGTTGGGTCGAAGGCGATGTGATACGCTGCCCCTTTCACGGATGGGCGTTCGGCCCGGACGGCCAGTGCGTGCACCAGCCGCTCGAAGCGGCGGGATATGCGAAGAACATCCGCATCGGCGGCTATCCGACGCGGGAATATCTCGGCCTTGTGTTCGCCTATCTCGGCGAGGGGGAGCCGCCGGAATTTCCGACCTATCCCGAATGGGAAAACGCCAAGTTCGTTTCGGCCCAGATCGATACGCGGCCCTGCAACTGGTTCCAGAATGTCGAGAATTTCCAGGACGAAGGCCATGTCTTCTTCACGCACCGGCGCTCCGCCTTCGAGGATCTCGATCTGACGCAGATCCCGAAGATCAAGACCGAAAAGACGCCCTGGGGGCTGAGCCAGACCTCGCTGTTCCCCGACGGGCGCTGCCGCGCGACCCTGTTCGGCATGCCGAACATCGGCATGTTCGCCGTCCACCCGGACAACATCAAGCGGCAGGGGGAAGAGCGGAACGCCGAGGAATCCGCCTGGCAGATGTTCCTCGACTATCGCGTGCCCGTCGATGACGAAAGCCATCTTCAGGTTCACGCCATCGCCGTCTTCATCGACGGCGAACCGAGCGAGGACTATAAGAAGCGGTGGGAGGATTTCTCCGACGCCGAGGCGGAGGCGCACGAGGTCGCGGCAAAGGTCCTGAGCGGCGAACTGCCCTATGATGCGATCGCGGAAAAATGCCACCATGTGCCGCTGGCGCAGGACGAGGTGGTGCAGGTCGGTCAGGGCGTCATCGCCGACCGCCGTCGCGGCATCGAAAATCTCGGCGCGTCCGACACGGGGATCGTCGCCATACGCAGGCTCTACACCGAAGAGCTGACGGCGCTGGCCGAAGGGCGTCCGCTGCGTACATGGGAACGCCCGGAAGGGCTGCTTCCGCTGGGTGGCGCGGAGTAGCCGCTTGACCCATATGTCCCACATTTCCGCCTCCGAACCGCGCCTCGATCAGGAAGAGGCGGCGAAATGGCTGCGCCTGAAGGTCGTCAACCGCCGCATCGTCGCGCGCGATATCGTGGCCTTCGATCTTGAGGATCCGGCGGGCGAGCCGCTGCCGGTCTTCGCCGCCGGCGCGCATGTCGATGTGCGCGCCGGCGACGGCCTGATCCGCCAATATTCGCTCTGCAACGATCCGCGCGAGCGCCATCGCTACCGGCTGGGCATATTGCTGGACCCGCAATCCCGTGGCGGATCGGCGGCGATCCATGCGGGGTTTGCCGAAGGCGAGCTGGTGGACATCGGGATGCCGCGCAACCTCTTCCCGATCCGGGACAGGGCGCGCCCGGCTCTCCTGTTCGGGGGCGGCATAGGCATCACCCCGATCCTGGCGATGGCCCATGAGCTGGAGGCCGCGGGCGCTTCCTTCGCGCTGCATTATTGCGTGCGGGACGCCTCGCGCGCGGCCTTTCTCGACGAGATCGGGGCCGGAGCGCTCGCGCCGCATTGCAAGGTCCATTTCGATGACGGCGCGGCCGAGCAGCGCCTCGATGTCGCCGCGCTGCTCGCCGGGGCCGACCGGCGAACGGACCTCTATGTCTGCGGCCCGGCGGGGTTCATCGACCATGTCCGCTCGGAGGCCCGGCGCGTCGGTTGGCCCGACGACCAGATCCACTCCGAAAGCTTCGACGCCGCCGTCGATCTGAGCGGCGGGAGCTTCGAGCTGATCGCCGAACGGAGCGGCCGCCGTTTCATCGTTCCGCCCGGCAAAAGCCCCGCGCAGGTGCTGCTCGACGCGGGGATCGATGTGCCCGTGTCGTGCGAGCAGGGGATTTGCGGCACCTGCCTGTGCGACGTGCTGGAAGGGACGCCCGATCACCGGGATCTCATCCAGAGCGACGAGGAGAAGGCATCCAACAAACAGATCGCCCTGTGCTGCTCGCGCTCGCTGACGCCGGTGCTGCGCATCGACCTGTAAGGCCGGGCAGCCGCAGGGCGGGGGGCCGGATAACGATCCATGGGAGGTTGATATGCCAGTTACGGGTTTGCTGTCGGTAACGCTTGAAGTGCCGGACGTGGAGCCGGGCATCGGCTTTTATACCGATGCGGGACTGCTCTGCGATCGCGTCGGCCCTGACGCGCAACTGCGCTGTGCCGGGCAGGATCGCCCCTCCATCGTGCTGCTGGGCGGACGGCCGCGCAAACGCCTCCACCATGTCGCGCTGCGCGCCGCCGACCTGCCGCAGATCGCGGAGAGGGTCCCTGCAAACGGCGGAAAGCTCGTCGCGGCGCCGGAGGGGTTCGCGGAGGATGGGCTGTGGGTGGAGGACCCGCATGGCGGCCTGTTCCATCTCGTCGATTGCGCGGCCGATGCGGAGCTGCCCCAAGGCCCGGAATTCCGGATCAATGCGCCGGGCCGCATCGTCCGCACGCGGCGATCGGCCATTCTTCCCCGCGCCGCCTATCCCCCGGCCCGGCCCCTGCGGATGGGCCATGCGCTTCTGTTTACGCCGGACGTTCCCGAAAGCGTGCGCTTCCTGTCGGAGGCGCTCGGCATGGGTCTGGCGGATCATGCCCAGGATGTCATCGCCTTTTGCTGCGCGCGCACGAACAGCGACCATCATGTCCTCGCCTTCGCCAAATCGCCCGGCATCGGCTTTCACCATGCGAGCTTTCAGGTGGCGGACCCGGACGAGGCGGGCCGCGCCGGACGCGCGCTTGCCGACAGGAGCCGGCGGGGCGACTGGGGTTTCGGCCGCCACACCATCGGATCGAACTTTTTCCATTATATTCAGGACCCGTGGGGCAGCTGGTTCGAATATTATGCGGATATGGACTTCATCGACGACTATGATCTCTGGTCGCCGACCAATTACGACATGGCGGATAGTCTTGCGAGCTGGGGACCGAAAGTGCCCGACGATTTCGTCCATAATTACGAAGTGGCCGGCGCCTTCGAACCGGCCTGACAGACGCCCGCGTCCGGCACCCCTGCCGCGTGGACAATCAAGATGAAAAGGTGAAAGACCATGTTCACGCATATGTTCCTCGGCTCGAACCACACGGAACGCTCGAAGCGGTTCTACGATGGGGTGATGAGCGCGCTCGGTTTCGAGGGCGGGCCCCATCCGCGGGGATGGGCCTATCATTCCGCGACGCAGGGCCTTATCGTCGCCACGCCCCGCGACGGCGGCGAGACGGCGCCTTCCAACGGCTTCACCCTGGGCTTCGCGGCGCCCGACCGGGCGGCGGTCGACCGGTTCCACGCCGCCGGTCTCGCCAACGGGGGGACCTGCGAAGGCCCGCCCGGCATCAGGGAGGAATCCCCCGGCCATATGTACGGCGCCTATCTGCGCGACCCGGATGGCCATAAGCTGTGCGCCTTTGCGCGGGCGGGTTGAAAGCCCGGCGGCTTTACGGTTCCTGATGCTGCGGATTTCGGGCATATAGCCGCCCGGAACCGGCCTTTCCGCGCCGGATCGAGGCAAGGCACGCAGAAAGGCATCGTCATCCGTTCCGACACCGCTCCCCGCATTCCCTTCACCCTGGTGCTGGCGGGCCTCAGCGCCTTTGCGCCGCTCTCCATCGATATGTATCTGCCCGCGCTGCCGGCGATGACGCATGATCTGGATGCAAGCGCGGCGCAAGGATCCCTGACCGTCGCGGCCTTCTTCGCCGGGCTGTGCCTCGGCCAGCTGGTGCACGGCCCGTTGTCGGACCGGATCGGCCGCCGCCTTCCGCTGCTGGGCGGGCTGGCGCTCTATATCGCCGCCGCCGTCTGCGCCGCGCTCGCCCGGTCGATCGAACTGCTGATCGTCGCGCGCTTCGTCCAGGCGCTCGGCGGGTGCGCGGGGATGGTCGTGTCGCGTGCATCGGTGCGCGATCGTTTCTCGCCCCAGGAAAGCGCCCATGTCTTTTCCCTGCTGCTGCTGGTGATGAGCCTCGCGCCGATCATCGCCCCGCTGCTCGGCAGCTGGGTCATGCTCATCGCCAGCTGGCGGGCGATCTTCTGGATATTGGCTGCGCTCGGCGTGCTGGTGGGCGTGGCCACCCTGGTCGGCCTGCCGGAGACGCGCTCCCCCGAAACCGCCGCCCATGCCCGCGCCGAATCCCCCTTTGCCGCCTATCGGTCGCTGTTGGGCGAGCGGCGGGTGATGGGCTATGCGCTCGTCGCGGGCCTGTCGCATATGGGGCTGCTCACCTATCTGGCGGTGTCGCCTTCGGTGCTGGTGAACGGGTTCCGCATCTCGCCGCAGGCCTATGGCTGGGTGGTCGCGATCAACGGGATCGGGCTGGTGACGACCAACTATCTGAACCGGCGGCTGCTCGCCCGGCTGAGCTACGACTATATCTTGCGCCGCGCCAATCTGGGGTGCGTGATGGCCGCCGCGGCTCTGCTGGCCTGCGCTGCCGGGGGCTTCGGCGGGCTGTGGGGCGTGACCATCCCGCTGTTCTTCATGGTCGCGATGATGGGCTTCACCCAGGCCAATGCGCTGGCGGGGGCGATGGCGCACGATCCGCAGCGGGCGGGCGCGACATCGGCGCTGGTGGGCTTCCTGCAATTCGGAGGCGGCGCGCTGGGCGCGACGACGGCGGGCTGGTTCGATGACGGCACGGCGCTGCCGATGGCCGTGGTAATCCTTGCGGCCTATACCGGTGCGGCACTGGTGCTGCATGGATTTTGCGCCCGCCGGCCATGAACTCATAAGTCCTGTACCGATGAGTTCATGGGGCGTTGGAAGCTGACCCTGTACGATTACTGTAAACCGGGAAGAAGGAGCTCAATCGACCCCCGTCATGCCATTCCGCACATGACACGACGACTGCGAAGCGCAGCCTCGTCCGCCCTGACGCTGACTTCCTGAACCTGATCGCCGAGGCGATTATATTCGCGCTGGATGGCCTCGATCGCCAGCCTGTCCTGCTCGAAGATCATCTTCACCCCTTCGACATGCTCCCTGACCCGCTCCTCCGTGTCGAAAAATTCGGAAAAGGACGAAGAGCCCGCAACGAATTGATAGGTGTTTTCGTCATCGCGCGGGGTGATGGCGAAAGGCGAAATGAACTCGCGCAGAATTTCGTTCGGGCGGTCGGCCGGTCGGATGATATTCCGCACGACGCTTAAATTCGGCAGATGCGCTTCGGTAATAAGCTCTCTGGTGATGATGGTGTCCTCATTGATGGCGAAGAGATGGGCAAATGCCTTACCCGCGACGCCGGCGGGCATTTCCCGGATCAGGCGGATGACGTTCCCTTCATATTCCGTGCGGAACCCGGCCGCGGCGGCATTGCCGGCATCCAGAAGGCCGGGGTGCAGATAGGTGATATGGGTAAGATCGAGGAGATTTTCGTGCAGCAGTTGCAGGTGCCCGTTAATTTCCAGCACGAAAAATTTGATATTCCCATATCCGTCCCGGTCCAGCCCCAGGCTGTGATGGTCCGGGATAAGGGAGGCATCGGCATTGTCCCGCTCTCCCGTCCAGACCCAGATCCACTGCCAGCGTTCGGCGGCCGGAAAGGACCGGACGGCCATCGCGCGCGGTATCGTCTGTTGCGACGGGATGTCGGTGCAATTGCCGTCCCGGTCGAACATGAAGCCATGATAGCCGCATTCGATCCGGCTTCCGCAGACCTTCCCCATCGAAAGCGGCATGGCGCGATGGGGACAGCGATCTTCCAGAACAACGACCTGCCCGGCTTCATCGCGGAAGAACACCATGTCGATGCCGGCTATCCGGCGGGTGAACGGCTTTTCCGACACTTCGTCGGAGAAGGCCGCAACATACCATGTTTCCCGCGGAATCGGGATATTGGTCGGTATGATGCGGTCCCTTGCGCTCGTGCTTTTCTGAATCGGACGATTGGCAACCAGGGTGGACATCAAATTCTCCTCTCGAAATTTGCGTCACGGGTACGCTGCGCCATGAGCAAGGATGTTATGAGTATGATCGGATTCTGATCAATAATGATCATGATCATAAACGTCAAGCAGGAGAAGCGCTTGAGCCGCCGTTGCAAAAGCGTCGTCGAATGGAGTGGCGGGCTTGACACCCGCAATTCCCACAGTATCAATAACTGAACATGATCGATTTAGTACGCAGTCGGAGATAGCCGGTTATGCCGGGTGCCGACCCGAACGACCGATCCTGAATCGACGGTTCTACCGCCGCGACAGATCGGGCCCGCCTGTGGCCGGACGCGGCAGCGCTGCTTGCGCCATCCATTTCGGCGCATGGGGCTGGCGGTTCCTCGCCGAAATCTGGAGAATATTCATGCTGGAACTCTATCATGCCGGTCTGACCACCTGCTCCAAGAAGGTCAGGCTCTGTCTCGCCGAAAAAGGACTGGATTACCGCAGCCATTATCTCGACCTGCGCAAGTTCGAGCATCACCGGCCCGAATATCTCGCGATCAACCCGAACGGCGTCGTGCCGGCATTGGTGCATGACGGGGAGCCGATCCTCGAATCGATGCTCATCAACGAATATATCGATGCGGTCTTCCCGAATCCGCCGCTGCGCCCCGCCGATCCCCTCGCCCTGGCGCGGATGCGGCTGTGGACGAAGCTGGCGGACAATTATGGCCTGGCCGCCGTCGTCCCGAACACCTGGGCTTTCTATCAGCCGGTCCTGGCCAGGCTGAGCGCCGATGAATATGAGAAGATGATCGCCCAGGTGCCGACCGATGAACGGCGCGAGCAGTGGCGGAAGGCGGCCGACAACAGCTTTTCGGCGCACGATCACGAGAAAGCGCGCGCGTCGGCAAAGCGCATCGTGGAGAAGATAGAAACGGGCGTCGGCGATGGACCGTGGCTGATGGGGCAGGCCTATACGCTCGCCGACATCGACCTGCTGCCCTATGTCGACCGGATCGCCCTTTATTTCCCGGACATACTCGGCCCCGACGCCGACACGCCGCGCACCCTGGCGTGGCTTGAGCGAATGCGCGAGCGGCCCGCCGTCAAGGAAAGCTACACGCCCTCCGCCGACGCGCCTGCGAGCGTGGTGCCGGTCGCCGGGAAGTGAACGCAGTTCCAGCCTCGCGAAGCATCACCTCTTCACCGCGAGGATTCTCCGCCCGGCCAGCCTAACGGCCTTCCGTTGGTGCTGCCGCTACAGCGTCGGCGACAGATGCCGGTGGCCGTCATGGGAATGATCGTCCGGCCGGTCGTGATCGTCCCCCGGCGTCACCAGCAACAGGTTGAGCGCGCCGAAGCGCACGCCCCGCTCGGCGCGCAGGCGATCGGCAAAGGCCCGCACCGCGCCGGTCGGTCCCTTGAGGATCACGCTTTCCAGGCTGTGGAAATGGTCGAGCCGCACCACGGTGCTGGAGGCGACGAGATCGTGATGGGCATGTTGCAGCTCCGCGATCTTCTGCGACAGCGCGCGCATCCGCCGGTCGACGACATAGGAGAGGTTGGCGACGCACAGCGCGCTGCCCGTCATCTCCGTCCGCCAGCGCTCCAGCCCCTCGCCGATCAGGTCGCGGACGGCCTCCGATCGGCTCCTATACTGCCTTTCCTTCACCAGCTGATCGAGTTCGGCGCCCAGCGCCACGCCGAGCGAGATGGTGAGGCGTTGGAGATTGGCCTGCGTCGCCGCGCCTTCCCCGTCCTTCCGGTCAAGGGCCGCCGGGGCAGAGGGGCGATCAGCCATAATGGCTGCCCGTGCGCACGGCGACCGCCGCCGCCGCCGCGCGCGTTTCCACGCCCAGCTTCTCGAATATCTGCTCCAGATGCTTGTTCACCGTGCGCGGGCTGATGGCGAGGATCTCGCTGATGACGCGATTGGGCTTGCCATAGCTTATCCACAGCAGCACCTCGGCCTCTCTCAGCGTCAGCCCGTGCCGTTCCTGCAACCGGGCGATATCGGCGGCGGGGTTGATCTCGTTGAGGCGCAGCAGGCATTCATGGTCGCGATAGCGGGCGATCAGCACCAGTTCGATGGAGAGGCCCTCGCCCATGTCCATCCGGGCAGGCGTGCCGAGCGGGGCGCCGGCGGCGGTGAGGCGCGCCGCCAGCGCCCGAAAGGGCGGCGGCAGCGTGCCGCTGCTTTCCGCCCAGCCGGGCGCATGCCGGAGGATGAGCTGCCGCGCCAGCGGCGTGCACCAGAGCAGCGCGCCGCGCGTGTCGACGGCGGCGAGCAGGCGCCCGGTCGCGTCCAGCCCGGCCTCGCTCGCCTGCCGCGCCCGCGCATGGTTGATGTGCACCCGCACCCGCGCCAGCAGTTCGTCCACGTCGATCGGTTTGCGGACATAATCGGCCCCGCCCGCGTCGAAGCCATGGACGACATGCTCGCTTTCGGTAAGGCCGGTCATGAAGATGACGGGAATATGCGCCCAAGCCGGGTTGGCCTTGATCGCGCGGGTCGCCTCGAACCCGCCCATGCCGGGCATCACGGCATCCATCAGGATGAGGTTCGGTTCGATATGCGCCAGCAGGTCCAGCGCCCCTTCGCCGGTGGTGGCGACCAGCACCGTCAGGCCCGACGCCTCCAGCGTATCGGTCAGGAAACGGAGCGAATCCGGCGTGTCGTCGACGATCAGGACAGTATCGCCGATGATGCGGGGATCGGATGGCGGGGAAGCTGTCATGCGGCATGCCTTTGTATCAGGTCGGAAAGGGCGCGCAGGTCGAAACGATCGAGGCAGAGCAGCAGCTGCACGGAAAGCGGCTCGCTTTCGGGCACCGCCTCCACCATCGCCTTGATCGTGCCCTCTATCCCCCGCACATGTCCGATGCGCACCAGCCGGGCGATATCGTCGAGATGGGGGCGGGCGGTCGCGGGCAGCGGCGTGACGGTGCGCCGCGCATCGCCTGTGTCGGCCACCGGCCGCGCCTCACCGTCCCCGCCCGGCTTTTCCTCGACGATCCAGCTGAGCTTCAGCAGTTCGGCGATGCTGTCGAGCAGGGCGCCGAAATCGACCGGCTTCATCAGGAAACGGTCGTGCGCGTCGTCGGGCCTCCGGTCGGTGCGATATTCATGGGCGTCGGCCGACAGCATGACGATGCGCACATGCTCGCCCAGCGCCTTGCGTATCCCCCTGGCCGCCGCCCATCCGTTCTGCCCCGGCATGGTGATGTCGAGCAGCGCGAGGTCGGGCTGGCGTTCCTCGCACAGGGTCACGCCGCTCAGCCCGTCGCCCGCCTCCACCATCGTGAAGCCGAGCGGTTCGAGAAGGTTGCGGATCAGCGACACCTGCTGCGGGTCGTCATCGACGATCGCGATGGTCCGCCGGGGCCCCTCATAGCCGATGATGGCGCCGCTCGACGCCGGGTCGGCCGCATGCCCGGCCGCCTCGCCCAGCATCAGCCGCACGGAAAAGCGCGTGCCCTTGCCGAGCTGGCTCTTCACGCCGATCTCGCCGCCCAATATCTGCACCAGCGCATGGGTGATCGACAGGCCGAGGCCGACGCCCTGCTGCTCGCGCGCCTGCGGATTGTTGCCCCGCTCGAACGGAACGAAGATCAGGTCCAGCTCGTCGGGCGCGATGCCGGGGCCGGTGTCGCTGATCTCGAACGTCGCCATCTGGCTGCGGTAGAGGACGCGGAAGCGGACATGCCCCTCACGCGTGAACTTGATCGCGTTGGACAGGATGTTGATGAGGATCTGGCGCAGCCGCTTCTGGTCGGTGCGCACGAAATCCGGCAATATCTCAGGGCGGTCGTAGAGGAATTTCAGCCCCTTGGCCTTCGCCTGATAGCGGAACATGCTGGCGATCTGGTCGAGGAACGGAGCGAATTGCACCGTGTCGTTGCTGAGGCGCAGCACGCCGTTTTCCACCTGCGATATGTCCAGCAGGCCTTCGACCAGATTGGTCAGATGCTCGGCGCTGCGGCGGATTACCCGCGCGGCCTTGACCGGGGTGACGTCGTTGCCGCCCCGCTCCAGCAACTGGGCATAGCCGTAGATGGAATTGAGCGGCGAGCGGATTTCGTGGCTGACGCTCACCAGATAGCGGCTCTTGGCGGCATTGGCGGATTCCGCCGCCTCCTTCGCGCGTTGCAGCCGCGCATCGGTTATCTCATGGGCGGCGATCTCCTCGCTCAGCTTGCGGAGATGATGGCGGGTCTCGCGGATCGCGGTGCGGCGGCTCTCATGGGCGAGGACGACGATCCACGCCGCGATGCCGCCGACGAAGGAGAGCAGCAGGAACAGGCTGATCAATATGCCCCGTATCAGCTCCCGCTCGTCCGCCTGGCGATGCGCATGGCTCGCCCCGATCAGCAGCATCAGCAGCGCGTTGCCGCACAGGATGAGCGCGAAGATGGCGATGAAATGCCCGACCGGCGTGTGCACATGGCGGGCGATGGCTGCGGGCAGCAGCTTTTCCAGCCATATCGACGCCTGCTGCGTCGCGCGGCTGTCGGTCTTGCAGCGGTCGTAGCAGCGGGCCTCCAGCGTGCAGCAGAGCGAGCAGATCGGCGCGTCGTACATCGGGCAGCTGGCCATGTCGACGCGCTGGAAGCTGTTCTCGCAGATGACGCAGCGATGGGTGGCATCGCCCGAAGGCAGCTTCGACTGGCGCGCCAGATAATAGCGGCCATGGGTCAGGAGGGCGATCGCCGGCGCGCTGATGAACGCGACCGACAGGCCCAGCAGCGATCCGAACGCCTGCGCCATCGGGCCGAACAGGCCGAACCAGGCGAGGCTCGACACCAGCACCGACAGGCCCATCGCACCGACGCCCACCGGGTTGATGTCGTAGAGATGGGCGCGCTTGAATTCGATGCCGGGCGGGCTGAGGCCCAGCGGCTTCGAGATGACGAGGTCCGCCGCCAGCGCGCCGATCCACGCCACCGCGACATTGGCGTAGAGGATCAGCAGGCCCTCGATCGTCTGCCCCAGCCCGATTTCCATCAGCAGCACGGCAAGCACGATGTTGAACAACAGCCAGACGACCCGGCCGGGATGGCTGTGGGTCAGCCGGGCGAAGAAGTTCGACCAGGCGATCGACCCCGCATAGGCATTGGTCACGTTGATCTTGAGCTGGCAGGTGATGATGAAGATCGCCGTCAGCAGCAGGGCGAGCCGGTCGTGCCCGGTCATCGCGGCGAAGATCGCCTGGAACATGCCGGTCGGACTGGCCGGGTCCGCCACGCCATGGGCCATGCCGTAGCAGGCGAGCAGCGACCCCAGCGCCAGTTTCGCGCCGCCGATGAACGCCCAGCCGGGGCCGCCCATGACGACCGCCATCCTCCACCGGCGCGCGGAGGCGCGGCCGCGCGGGCGGGGCAGGAAGCGCAGATAGTCCGCCTGCTCCCCGATTTGCGGCATCAGCGACATCAGCATGGAAAAGGCGAAGCCGAAATGCAGCAGGTCGAGGCCGCCCTTCCCCTCCCCGCCGCCGCCGATCAGCTCGGTCCACGGCGCGATGGCGGACGGGCCGAGCCACAGCAGATAGGCGAAGGGCGCCAGTTGCAGCACCAGCCACAGCGGCTGCGTCGCCCATTGGAAGCGCGAGATCGACTTCATCCCGTAGAGCGCGATCGGCAGCACCGCGACCGCGCTCAGAAGATAGGCGAGGCCGAGCGGCATGCCCGTCAGCGCGACGAGGGCGACCGCCATGATGCTGGCTTCCACCGAAAACAGCAGGAAGGTGAACGAGGCATAGATCAGCGAGGTGACGGTCGAGCCCAGATAGCCGAACCCGGCCCCGCGCGTCAGCAGGTCGATGTCGAGGCCGTGCCGTGCCGCGCGGAAGGCGATGGGCAGGCCGATCAGGAACATCACCACCATGGCGGCGGCAATCGCAGCGATGCTGTTGGCGAAACCGTAGGCCAGCGTTATCCCCGCGCCGATCGCCTCGCATGCCAGAAAGGCCGCCGCGCCCAGCGCGGTGTGCACGACCCGCCCGACCGTCCATTTGCGCGCATGGTCGGCGGTGTAGCGCAGCGCATAATCTTCCAGTGTCTGGCTGGCGACCCATTTGTTGTACAGCCGTTTTTCGCGAAAGACCGGCGCTGCGCTTGTCATGGGGCGAGCGGCCTTTCCGGCAGCCCGCCCGCGCGGAGGATGAAGGCGATGATCTCGTCCAGCCCGATAGCGTCCTTGAGGTTGGTGAACAGAAACGGGCGATCCCCGCGCATCCTGCGGGCGTCGCGGTCCATCACCTCAAGACTGGCGCCCACCAGCGGGGCGAGGTCGATCTTGTTGATGACCAGCAGATCCGACCGGGTGATGCCCGGCCCGCCCTTGCGCGGAATCTTGTCCCCGGCGGACACGTCGATCACGTAAATCGTTATATCGGCCAGCTCCGGGCTGAAGGTGGCGGCGAGATTGTCCCCGCCGCTTTCGATGAAGATCATCTCCAGCCCCGGAAAGCGCGCCGTCATCTGCTCGACCGCGGCGAGGTTGATGCTGGCGTCCTCACGGATCGCGGTGTGCGGACAGCCTCCGGTTTCCACGCCCATGATCCGTTCGGGAGCGAGCGCGCCGGACCGGTTCAGGAATTCCGCGTCCTCGCGCGTGTAGATGTCGTTGGTGATCGCCGCGATGTTGTAGCGGTCGCGCAGCGCCTTGCACAGCCGGTCGGTCAGCGCGGTCTTGCCCGACCCCACCGGCCCGCCGATGCCGACGCGCAGCGGCCCGCTGAGGGAGGCGGCGGCGGGGGCAGGCGAAACGCTGGATGGGATCATGACCGGAACAGCCTTGTATAGAGGGTTTCGTGGTGGAACGACGCCAGCTCCAGCAGCGGGGCGGCGGTGCCCAGATCGTCGAGCGAGGTGGCGAGCGCGCGGTCCGCGAGGGCGGGGATCAGGCGGGAGAGAGCCGCCGTCGCGATCTGCCCGTCGGTCTGGCCGAGGGGCACGAGCCGCACCCCCGCCGACACCAGATTGGCCGCCATGCCGTGGATACAGGCGTGCAACGAAGGGGCGAGCGGCAGGCCATGGGCGGCGCAGGCCAGCGCCATCACGCTGCAATGGGCGACGGGCAGGTCTGCCCGCCGCGCGGCGAAGGCGTCCAGCGCCGGATGCGGCCATGCCGCGCGGGTGACGGCGAGGAAGGAGCGGCCCTGCTGCACGCTTTCGAGCAGGGTCTCGCTGCTGCCGCGAAAGGCGGCGGCGAGATCGGCCAGCTCGTCGAACGCGGCCTCGTCACCCGCTGCGCGCCAGCCATGGGCGAACAGCACCGCATCCACCCAGCCGCCGCCACACGACAGCACGGTTTCGACATAGGCGACGATATCGGCGGCGGTGCGGACGCGGCCGTCATCGACCGCCGTTTCGAGGCCATGGCTGTAGGTGAAGGCCCCGATCGGATAGGCGGGGGAGGTCCATGCCAGCAGCGGCTGAAGGGCGGCGTCAGTGAGCATGATCGTGGTGGCGGCCGTGGCCATGCCCATGTTCATGCGCGGGGGCGTGGTCATGCGCGCCCGTATCGCTATAGGCGCCCTGTTCGGGGGTGAAGGCGGCGCTGACGTACGTGACCGTCGCGCCCAGCCCCTCCAACATCGCGGCGATGACATGATCCTCGCGCAGCAGCAGATGATCGTCCCCGATCATCGCGGGCAGGTGCCGGTTGCCGACATGCCAGGCGAGGCGGGCAAGACCGACCGAAGACCCGGCGGCGACGTGCATCAGCGGCTCGGCCGCCGCCGCCACCCGGATCAGCCGCCCGTCCTCCAGTCGCAGCGCGTCGCCGTCGCGCAGCACCGCCGCGCGCGGCAGGTCGAGCAGGAACGCCGTGCCGCCGTCGGCGACCAGGCTGATGCGGCGGCGGTGGCGGGCGTCATGATCGAGCGTGATGACATCCGCCGCGCGGGCGCGGGACCAGTCGAAGGGGGAAAGGACGATATGGGCAACCGGCATCGGACGCTTCCCCCTAGAACAGAAAATATCGCTGGCCGAAAGGCAGGGTGTCAGCCGGTTCGCAGCGCAGCAATTCTCCATCGGCGCGCACTTCATATGTTTCGGCGTCAACCTCGATAAAGGGCATGCTGTCATTGTGAATCATCGCGCTTTTCCCGATGCCTCCACGAACATTGTGCACCGCAACAAGATCGCGTGCAAGCGCGTAATCATTCGCCATGCCGGCCTCGATCGACGCGGCGGAGACGAACAGCGCCGACGACGCCGTGGAGGCCCGGCCGAGCGCGCCGAACATCGGCCGGTAATGCACCGGCTGCGGCGTCGGGATGCTGGCATTGGGGTCGCCCATCGGCGCGGCGGCGATGCTGCCGCCCTTGAGGATGAGGTCCGGCTTCACCGCGAAGAAGGCCGGCGACCACAGCGCCAGGTCGGCCATCTTGCCGACCTCGACCGATCCGACATGGGCGCTGATGCCATGGGCGATCGCGGGGTTGATCGTATATTTGGCGATATAGCGTTTCGCGCGGAAATTGTCCGCCTCGCTGTCGTCGGGGGCGAGCGGCCCGCGCTGCTGCTTCATCTTGTCCGCCGTCTGCCAGCAGCGGATGATCGTCTCCCCCACCCGGCCCATCGCCTGGCTGTCCGACGACATCATCGAAAAGGCGCCGAGGTCGTGGAGAATATCCTCCGCCGCGATGGTTTCCTTGCGGATGCGGCTTTCGGCGAAGGCGACATCCTCGGCGATGCGCGGGTCGAGATGATGGCACACCATCAGCATGTCGAGATGCTCGTCCAGCGTGTTGACGGTATAGGGCCGCGTCGGGTTGGTGGAACTGGGCAGCACATTGGGCAGGCCCGCGACGCGGATGATGTCCGGCGCATGCCCCCCGCCCGCGCCCTCGGTATGGAAGGCGTGGATGGTGCGGCCCCTGAACGCGTCGATGGTGCTTTCGACGAAGCCGCTTTCGTTGAGCGTGTCGGTGTGCAGCGTGACCTGAATGTCATGCGCGTCGGCCACGGTCAGGCAGCAGTCTATCGCCGCCGGGGTCGTCCCCCAGTCCTCATGCAGCTTCAGCCCGCACACCCCGGCGCGGATCATCTCCTCCAGCGCCTGCGGCTGGCTGGCATTGCCCTTGCCGAACAGGCCGAAATTCATCGGCAGCGATTCCAGCGCCTGCAACATCCGCCCGATATGCCACGGGCCGGGCGTGCAGGTGGTGGCGAGCGTGCCGTGCGCCGGGCCGGTGCCGCCGCCCAGCATGGTGGTGACGCCGGAGCAGAGCGCCTCCTCCACCTGTTGCGGGCAGATGAAATGGATATGCGCGTCGATCGCGCCTGCGGTCAGTATCTTGCCCTCGCCCGCGATGATCTCCGTGCCGGGGCCGATGATTATATCGACGCCGTCCTGCACATCGGGATTGCCCGCCTTGCCGATGGCGGCGATCCGCCCGTCGCGCAGCGCGACATCGGCCTTCACTATGCCCCAATGGTCGAGGATGACGGCATTGGTGATGACGGTATCGACCACCCCCTGCGCGCGGGACAGCTGGCTCTGCCCCATGCCGTCGCGGATCACCTTGCCGCCGCCGAACTTCACCTCCTCGCCATGGACGGTGAAATCCTTCTCGATGCGGATCAGCAGGCTGGAATCGCCCAGCCGCACGCGGTCCCCCACGGTCGGCCCGAACATGCCCGCATAGGCGCGGCGGCTCATCGCGACAGGCATCAGAGGTCCCCCATGATGTCGCCGCGAAAGCCGATGATCCGGCGCGCGCCGCCAAAGGGGATCAGCGCGACCTCGCGGCTCTGGCCCGGCTCGAAACGGATGGCGGTGCCGGGCGCTATGTCGAGGCGGCGCCCGCGCGCGGCGGCGCGGTCGAACAGCAGCGCGGGGTTGGCCTCCGCGAAATGATAATGGCTGCCCACCTGGATCGGCCGGTCGCCGCTATTGGCGACGGTCAGGGTCGTCGCCTCCGCCCCGGCGTTCAGCACGATCTCGCCCGGCGCGTGGAGTATCTCTCCCGGTGTCATGCGGCGCCTCCCTTCGCGCGGATGGGCAGGTGGACGGT
>Ga0180222_1002040_pt1 | contig 17857 bp, 15 predicted proteins | sample eDN5th37CKraftOP_FD_151336 | JGI IMG/M metagenome (GOLD analysis project Ga0180222, IMG submission 151336) | Enriched Organic Plus compost microbial communities from Emeryville, California, USA - eDNA 5th pass 37_C Kraft OP (version 2) (version 2) ... | reverse complement strand
GGCTTCTATCACTGCTTCTCCTCCGGCAAGCACGGCGACCAGTTCCGCTTTCTGATGGAGACGGAGGGTCTCTCCTTCCCCGAAGCCGTCGAGCGCCTCGCGGGCATGGCGGGCCTGCCCATGCCCAGAATTTCCGCCGAAGAAGAGCGGCGGGAGGAACGCCGCAAGACGCTCTATGAAGTCCTCGAGCTTGCCGCGAAGTTCTTCGAGGAAAGCCTGCAGGCGCGCACCGGCGCACGCGCCCGCGGCTATCTCGCCGACCGCAGACTCGCGCCCGAGACGATCGCCCGCTTCCGCCTCGGCTACGCGCCGGCCGAGCGCTTCGCGCTCAAGGAATATCTCGGCGCGAGGAAGATCCCGGTCGAGGACATGGTCGAGGCGGGCTTGCTGATCGCGGGCGACGACATCCCCGTGCCGTTCGACCGTTTCCGCGAGCGCGTAATGTTCCCGATCCATGACTTCAAGGGACGCGTCGTCGGCTTTGGCGGCCGTGCGCTCGGCGACAACGAGCCGAAATATCTCAACTCGCCGGAGACGCCGCTCTTCCACAAGGGCTGGCTCCTCTATAACGGCGCGCCCGCCCGCGCCGCCGCGCAGAAAGGCCAGCCGCTCGTCGTCGTCGAAGGTTACATGGACGCGATCGCGATGGCCGCCGCGGGCTTCGAGGCGACCGTCGCGCCGCTCGGCACCGCGCTCACCGAGGATCAGCTCGGTCTCTTGTGGCGCATGACGCCCGAGCCGATCCTCTGCTTCGACGGCGACAAGGCAGGCGCCCGCGCCGCTTTCCGCGCGGTCGATCTCGCCCTCCCCTTGCTCGCGCCGGGAAAGAGCCTGCGCTTCGCGACGCTCCCCGAGGGCCAGGACCCCGACGACCTCATCAAGCGCGCGGGTACCGACGCGATGGACGAGGTGCTCGCCGGCGCGCGCCCACTCGCGGAGATGCTGTGGCTGCGCGAAACCGCCGAAGCCCGCCTCGATACGCCCGAGCGCCGCGCCGCACTTGAGCAGCGCCTCGGCGAGATACTCCGCACGATCGCCGACGAGACCGTGCGCCGCTATTACCGCGACGACCTGCAGGCCCGCCTCGCCCGCCTGTTCGCCCCGGCCGCTTCGGCCCCCATGCCTTCCCGCGCGTTCGTGCCGGGCCGCCGCCCCTTCGGCGAGCGCGGCGGACGCCGCGGCATCCAGCCGCCGCTCTCGCTTACCCCCAGGAGTTCCCAGTTCGCCAACCGCTCCGTGGCGCACCGGGCGCAGTCGGTCGTCCCGCCGCGGGAGGCATTGATCTTGCTTGCCGCAATCCACCATCCCTGGCTGCTCGCCGAGCATGCCGAGGAACTGGCGGAGTTGGATTTCATGAACCGGGACGCCGAGAACCTGCGCCGGGCGCTCCTCGATGCCGCCGCCGCCGAGGCGATCGGCGACCCCAAGGCGCTAGCCGCCCATCTGGAACGGACCCGGGCGGCCGAACTCGCGACACGCATGGAGCGTGCCATTTCCCACGGGGGTGACTGGGCCGTGCGGCCCGACGCCGCCCGGGAGGACGTTTTGGCCTTCTGGCATCAGATCGTGAGCTTGCATCGCAGAAAACGCACGTTATCTAGAGAGCTGAAAGAAGCCGAGCGCGCGCTGGGTGCCGAGCCGACCGAAGCCAATTTCGCCCGCCTGAAAGACGTCCAGGAACGGCTGACCGTTCTCGACGGTACGGAGGCTTTGATCGAAGGGTTCGGCGCCCCCTCCGGACGGCCCGCGCGCTCCGTATGAAGGGGTGATATTGAGTGAGTCACATTAAGGTAGGGACGCGTTTACGCCGATTCGCTATGGCAGGCGCCCCGCCACGAGAGAGCTGATCGAAGTGGGTTCAAAGACGAAAACCAAGGCCGACACGAAGAAGAAGTCCGCCGCCAAAGACACCAGCAAGGGCGCGGGCAAGGCGGCCGCGCGCCCGAAGGAGAAGAGCGGCCTCTTCAAGAAGATGAAGAGCGCGCTCGGCGCGTTCGTCAGCGGCAGGTCGGGCAAATCGGGAAAGGCCGCACCGCCCGCAAAATCCGCGAAGCAGGTTTCCGGCAAGCAGCCGCCGTCGAAGTCGGCAAAGGAGAAGAAGCCGTCCGTCACAGCAAAGTCGACGGCCTCGCCTAAGACGGCTTCGTCCAAGGCGACTTTGTCCAAGACGACTTTGTCCAAGACGGCCTCGAAGTCGACACAGAAGCCATCGACACCGCCGTCCGCAAAATCCTCTCTCAAGCAAGCAGCAGCGAAGCCGATCGTGAAAGAATTTGGAAAACAGCCGAGCGAGAAAGAAACCGGCAAGGTACCGCCGGCCGTTGCCGCCAAGGGGGCAAAGCTGACACCGGAACAGCGCACTGCCGCAGGCGTCGAGAACATCCGCCGCGCGGCCATGAACGCGGCCGCGCATGCGGCGGCGAAGGGCGGCGTGCCACCGGCGGCCGCCGACACGGACAAGGACGGCGCGGACGGCAGCGACAGCCCGCTCCTCGATCTCTCCGATGCCGCCGTCAAGAAGATGATCAAGAGCGCGAAGAAGCGCGGCTACGTCACCTACGATCAGCTCAACGCCGTCATGCCCTCGGAGGAAGTGAACTCCGAGAAGATCGAAGACGTCCTCTCCATGCTCTCCGACATGGGCATCAATGTCGTGGAGAGCGAGGAAGCCGAGGAAGCCGACGACGAGGATGACGACGACGAGGGCGGCGACCTCATCGAGACCGCGCCGCGCGCGCTCGCCAAATCCGAGAAGGCGACGCCGTCCGAGCGCACCGACGATCCCGTGCGCATGTATCTGCGCGAGATGGGCTCCGTCGAGCTCCTCTCCCGCGAGGGCGAGATCGCGATCGCGAAGCGCATTGAGGCCGGCCGCGAGGCGATGATCGCGGGCCTTTGCGAAAGCCCCCTCACCTTCCAGGCGATCATCGTCTGGCGCGACGAGCTGAACGAGGGCAAGGCGCTCTTGCGTGACATCATCGACCTCGAGGCCACCTACGCCGGCCCCGACGCCAAGAACCAGGCCGCCGCGCCCGAAGGCCCGCAGGAAGCGGCCGCGGCCGACGACGGCATGATGCCGCCGCCCGATCCCGCCGAGCGCGCGCAGAAATCCGCCCCCGGCCCCGTGCGCCCGGACGGCCAGCCCGAAGGCGAGCCCGACGAAGACGACGACATGGAGAACGCGCTGTCGCTCGCCTCCATGGAGGCCGAGCTCAAGCCGAAAGTGGTCGAGACCTTCGACAAGATCGCCGACGCCTACAAGCGGCTCCGCCGCCTGCAGGACCAGAACGTCGAGTTCAAGCTGAAAAACGAGTCGCTCTCGCCCTCGCAGGAGCGCCGCTACAAGAAGCTGAAGGAAGAGATCATCGTCGACGTGAAGTCGCTGTCGCTGAACCAGGCGCGCATCGACGCCCTCGTCGAGCAACTGTATGACATCAACCGCCGCCTCGTGAGCCACGAGGGCCGCCTGATGCGCCTCGCCGACAGCCACGGCGTCGAGCGCGAGGACTTCCTGAAGAATTATTACGGCGGCGAGCTCGATCCCAAGTGGCTGAACCGCGTCTCCAAGCTCGGCGCCAAGGGCTGGAAGAGCTTCGTCTCCACCGAGCGCGACCGCATCAAGGACCTGCGCCAGAACATCCACGCGCTCGCGACCGAGACCGGCCTCGAGATCCAGGAGTTCCGCAAGATCGTTTCGATGGTGCAGAAGGGCGAGCGCGAGGCGCGCCAGGCGAAGAAGGAGATGGTGGAGGCGAACCTCCGCCTCGTCATTTCCATCGCCAAGAAATACACCAACCGCGGCCTGCAGTTCCTCGATCTCATCCAGGAAGGCAACATCGGCCTGATGAAGGCGGTCGACAAGTTCGAGTACCGCCGCGGCTACAAGTTCTCAACCTACGCCACCTGGTGGATCCGCCAGGCGATCACCCGCTCGATCGCCGACCAGGCGCGCACCATCCGCATTCCCGTGCACATGATCGAGACGATCAACAAGATCGTGCGCACGAGCCGGCAGATGCTGCACGAGATCGGCCGCGAGCCGACGCCGGAGGAGCTCGCCGAGAAGCTCGGCATGCCGCTGGAGAAAGTGCGCAAGGTCCTGAAGATCGCGAAGGAGCCGATCTCGCTCGAGACGCCAATCGGCGACGAGGAGGACAGCCACCTCGGCGATTTCATCGAGGACAAGAACGCGATCCTGCCGATCGACGCGGCGATCCAGTCGAACCTGCGCGAGACCACGACGCGCGTGCTCGCCTCGCTCACGCCGCGCGAGGAGCGCGTGCTGCGCATGCGCTTCGGCATCGGCATGAACACCGACCACACGCTCGAGGAGGTCGGCCAGCAGTTCTCGGTCACGCGCGAACGCATCCGCCAGATCGAGGCCAAGGCGCTGCGCAAACTCAAACATCCTTCGCGGAGCCGCAAGCTCCGTTCATTCCTGGATAATTGAGGCCTTTAGCCCCCGGACAGCGCGAAGCGCTGATCCGGGGGTGAAGCACCCGAGCCGGAGCCGGAAGCTCCGCTCGTTCCTCGACAACTAACTTACATCGTCATTGCCGGGCTTGACCCGGCAATCCATCTTTCTTCGCAATGGCCGGGCTTCTGCCCGGCTTTTTCATTCCAACCTCATCCTGAGAGCCTGTCCCCGGGCTTGACGCGAGGAAGCGCCGCGAAGCGACGCGTCTCGAAGGATGAGGCTGCGTTTCTGACAAATCGTCATCCGGGCCGAGCCGAAGGCGAGAGCCGGGATCGTTCTCAGCAAATTTCGGATGGCCGGGCTCGTCCCGGCCGTTCTTGCCAACCAACACCCGTCGCCCTTACGCATTTGATTGTCTGAGCCGCAGGTGACAGATTGCGTTAAACAGCTGGGGCGCCGGGCAAAATGTCTATCCGGCTTATCGTGGCGGTGACTGACGGCGACTGGTTCGACCAGCTCCGTCAACAGCCGAACCTGCAGGAGGTGAACTTTTGGTCACCTTCGGACTCCCCCTTTCGCGCACTGCAGCCCGGCGAACTCTTCCTTTTCAAACTGCATGCGCCTGACAACTTTATTGTTGGAGGCGGAGTATTCGCACACGCTAGTTCGATGCCATGCTCATTGGCGTGGGAGGCATTCGGCGCATCAAATGGCGCGCATTCGCTTGCAGAAATGAGGATGCGTATAGCTAAATACAGGAGAACCAAACCGGACGCTCGCGACGACTTTGTGATTGGCTGTCGAATCCTTACTCAGCCGTTTTTCTTCGATCGCTCTCGCTGGATTCCTGTGCCAGAGAACTTTTCTCCTAACATTGTCAAATTCAAAGGATACTCTACGTCCGACGGTGACGGTCTTCGACTTTGGGAAGCGGTCCAAGATTCTCTTTCTGGCTCAAATGCAGAACTTGAATTCTCTGAACGGCCTCAGGCCCGTTACGGGAATCCTGTACTAGTTCGCCCGCGTCTTGGGCAAGGTGCATTTCGGTTTCTGGTTACAGACAATTACCGCCGCCGTTGCGCAATATCTGGCGAGCGAACCCTGCCAGCACTTGATGCAGCGCACATTCGTCCATTCTCGGAAGGAGGCGCGCACGAGATTTCAAACGGAATCTTGATGCGACGCGACATCCATAGCTTGTTCGACTTAGGCTATGTGACGATCTCGCCAAGCATGAAATTCGAAGTCAGCAAAAGGATTCGAGAGGAGTACGAGAACGGGCGGCATTACTACGCTTTGCACGGAGCGTACGTTCAAGTGCCAGAGGATGCAGCCAGACAACCGGATCGTTCAGCCCTAGCTTGGCACAACGAAAATCGCTTCAAGGGTTGAGAGCGCCTATTCATTAGCTTCAATGGAGAGAGCCTCAGTTGCCGCACGTTTCTGAAGCAGTTTCTCCTGAGTGCTATTCCACCACGGCAAGACCGAGCCGAGGTCAAATGGAAACTTCCTCGGCGACCCAAACCCACTCGCCCTCTCGGACTGACGATGTATCTCCCGAAACTGCCATCCAGCAAACTTTTGGTCTTGCGCAGCTTTTAACGATGCTAGGAGAATGTCTTCATTGGAGGTGTGCAGCACCAATTCCAACTCTTGAACAGGACACACTATCACATGCCGACGATCTTCGACAGAAATGTCGCCTTCATCGTCAGCTAAGCGCCTCGCCTCATCAAAAATCTTACCCCGCAATCTATCACTCATCATTCCGAACGGATCGAGCGTAAGCACAATGGCATACGTTTCAGGTGCATGCTCCATTTCTACTATCCCTCTACGAACGTGCGAGAAATAGCGCCACAATTGAAATATACCGCGCGCGATCTGCAGATATTGCTTGCGCTCAGCGTCGAAAGGATCCTCAGCAAACTGCGCTAGGTAGCTGAGCTTGGTCGCCTTACATTCTGCGATAATAATAACCTTGCCCTCGTCCTTGATAATCAGATCTGGGCTGCTGACTTTCGAGCCTTTCTTGCCGTACTGGATGCTACGACCAACCGCAAATCGCGGCATCATTCTAGAAATGTACTCAGCACAATACTGCTCAAAACGATCGTTTGCCTCATTTAACAACTCCTGCTCACCCGCAATCAAATCGTAATACAGCCCTGACGTAACGCGAATAAGAATGATCTCGGGAATCGGAGCGATATAAAGGTTTTCGATTGTCTCATGTGCAAGCAACGGAAAACGTCTAAGCATGCTTGGCAAATAGGCAGTCGGAATCGGCCTCCCGTGCTTCTCGTTCACGTCTTCGATCATTTTGGCCGTGTCCACGCGCGCTTGATCCTGCGTGGTCGCCAACAAAGGAAGGGCGCGGTCGATCATATCTTGAGTTAGCCCAAGATCGGGCAATGGTGTGCGGCCTAGCCCAGGATTATTTCGACAAGCGGCAAAAAACACAAATCCAACAAAACAGAGATCGCTCACTTTGAGGCCATGCTCTTGCTCGAAAAACTCGGCGCAGGCCCCTTGTCCATAGATAAATGCATAGCGATAGAATTGCGGTAGGTTGAAATATCCGCTCTGCCAATGAAATTGGCGCTGTGCAATTCGATGCATTTCATCCAAAATGTGGAAATCAGCACCTTTCAAGTACAAAGCACTCTCAACATTCTCTAGGGTTCGCAGACGATTGATCGCTTCCCTCATGGAGTCGAAGACTCCGCAATTCAAAATTGGGTTTGGACTGGGTCGAATCGGCTGCTTGGGCGTGAGCAATAGCTGAATGAGCAGAGTCTCAAGCTCCCACCGGTGGATCGCGAATGGAGAGTCAGGGCGAGAATTGGCAGCAAGAGGAGGGAATGTCAGAAGTTTGCTTGCTGCTTCAACGCGGTCAGACTGGAGAGCATCTACAGCCCATACAAGCTGAAGGAAATCCGCGTTATTCGCGCGAGCGAACAATTTTCGGAGTTGCTTTAAGTGATATGCGACTTTTGCAGGACTCGCCATCGTAACGCGAATATATCATTCGCGGCGTCGTAGAACTTAACGATTTTTCTCGACTAAGTAACCCAATGAGAGCTCGCCGAGCGAATGGGCGGAAAGCCCCTTGACAAAATCCCCATAACAGGACTATATTCTTATCCATCCCGCTCACTCAGGGCGTCTTCTAGAGACGTCTGGATGACGGAGCGGGTGCGGCGTGCCTGCGGGCGTGGGGCAACGTACCTCGCGCACTCGGGCGGCTCGGGACCCCGCCCTACGGGCACTAACGGGACCCGTGCGCCAGGAGCTGGCTGGACGGCGCGAGGCGCAGGCTTCGCGTTCGCAAGCGCGGCCCGGGACCAGCGGAAGCGTTGCTTCCGTGAAACGCCGCGATGGAGCGCCGGGAGGCGAGCGCGCTGATCGCAAGGCGCGCCACGCCGAAAGGCGTGAAGCATAGAGCGCCTTCCGGCGCTCCGTCCCCCTCATTCCGCGAAAGCGGAAAGCGAGGGGAACTGCCGATCCCTCGGATGCGCAACGCATCGCGAGAACGCCCTCGCCTGCGCGCGGCGGAACAGCAACAGCCAGGAAGCCGGCAGGAAAACCGAAATGCCGAACGGACAGCAAGACAGCATTCCATCGATCAATTGCAAGGCGCGGCCTACACCGCGCGTTAGGAATTGTCCTCCGACCATGCCATTCGTCATGCTCGCCCGCCCGCTTCATCTCGCCGTCGTTCTCGCGGCCGCCGCCCATGCGATGCCCGTGCACGCACAGGAGCGCGCGCCCGCCGCGCCGCAAATCGCCGCCGAGGAAGTGGCGAACCCGCCCGGCCTGCCCGCGATCGGCAAATGGATGATCGACCACGACGGCACCGTGGCCCACTGGCTCGGCGAGATGCACGAGGGCAAGCGCCTGCACGAACCGATCAACGTGATCATCGTCGACGCCGGCGCCGCGAGCGCCGAAGACGCAGCGAAGCGCCTCGTCGCGGCGATGAAGGCCGCGGGTTATCCGGTCCGCTTCGGCCATTCCGCCGGCTATCGCGGGCTGATCGGCGGCGGGCTCTACGGCCAGCTGCCGTACGGGCGCGACGATGCGTTCTCCAACCATGTTTTCGAGGAGACCAACAACCACGGCCGTGTGTTCGGGCCGCACCGCGCCGGCGATGCATTTGTCTTTATCGCCGCCTTCAGCCGCGAGCGCGTGAATCTGCTGGAGCGGCCGGCGCACACCTACGCCTCGTTCAATCAGGCGCGCGACGACCTCGCGCGCCGGCTCGACAAGCAGACCGCCTTCCAGTTAACGGGCACCGTGCCGCTCGAGAACGCGATTGCCGACAGCCCGGATATCACCACCGGCGATCACGACGGAAACGCGGTGGTGTTGCGAACGGGGAAATAGAAGGTGGGCTCCGCCGGATCGGGCGAAAGCGCGCAAAAAACGCGCCGCGCATTGCACGCGGCGCGTTCGTCTTTCAGGCCGGTCGCCGCACGCCCGTCGCCTGCCCGCTCAGCGACGCCGGTGATGATGGTGCCAGTGACGCCGCGGGCCGGTGCTGAAGCCAAAGCTGATGCCCGGCGCGTAGTAGCCATAAGCCGGCCCCGGATAGTAGTACGGCGCATACCCGTAGCTCCGGTAGCCGCGGCGGTGCGAGCGCGGCTCGCAGCCGTCGGGGTAGCGGAAGCTGCTGTGATGCGGGTACCCCGGCACGCAGTGCACCGGCTCCGCGAGCTTCGTTGTGTCGAGCGCCGCGCCGATTCCGGCGGGCTGGATCGCGGCCGCTGCCGCCGGCTGCACAAGCGGCATCGTGAGCGTTGCGGCCGCGCCGAACGCGGCCATGAGCGCGAGATTGCGCATGGTTCTCTCCCTGGTTTGCTCTCCTGCAAAGAGAACGAATGGCGAGCGGCGCCGGTTCCGGCGGAGTTCCCATCCTTCGCCCTCATCTATGGAGGGCTCACCGGAAAATATTCCGATCACTTAGTAGTGCCGGTGATGATGGTGGTGGTGGTGCCGATGATGGTGATGATGCCGGTGCCCGCGGAAGTGGAAGCCAAAGCTGACGGCCGGCCCGTAGCCATAGGCATAAGGATACGGAGAGGCCGGATAGGCATACGGCGCGTAATAGGGCGGGAAGCCGCCATAGACGCCGCGGCAGCCGTCGCTGCGCCCGAATCGATGGTGGAAGAAGCCGGGCCGGCAATGCACCGGCGCCACGAGCCGCATCCCGTCGAGCGCCGCGCCGATGCCAGCGGGCTGGATCGCGCCCGCTGCCGCCGGCTGCATAAGCGGCGCCGCCAGCATCGCCGCGCCGAACACGGCCATGCGTGCAAGGTTGCGCATGGGGTCTCCTTTCGGGTGCGTCCCGGCGGACAAAACAAACGGCACCCGGCGCCGGTTCCGGCGGGCCTTTCCCGGCGTGCGGCCAGAATCTCCAACCCGCAGAGGCGCTTAAGGCCCCTTCCCCTTGTGATCCCCATCACAGCTATGGCAGAAGGCTTGTCCTAATTTCCCGCTTGTTGGAGCCAACCCCGACCGTGTGCGTTTCCGGCCGGCCCCCGCTCCGCCCGCGCAAGAAAAAACGGCAAGATCGAAGGATCACCTCCCATGACCGGCAGCCTGCTCACCCTGGCCCTGATCGTCAGCATGTTCATCGCACTCTTCTGCGTGGGCACGGTGGCCGCCGTCCTCATCGGCGCCTTCCGCCGCTGACAGAAATCCCGCGCCGCATTCACATCGCCCCTGGCAAGGAATGATTTCCGCCTGTGCGTAGGGCGGTAACCCTAAATCTTCGCCTTCACGGCGGTCACCACGACAACGCCCCGGATTCTCCACGCAACGGCCCGATTCCGCCGGAACAAGCACGGACGCGGGCGGGCGTATCGCTGAAGGAATCCCATCATGCGAATGGTCATGACTGTCGCGGCCGCGCTCACGCTGGCCACCCCGGCGCTTGCACTGGATCCCGCGCGCGATCCTGATGCGCCGGTCGCGCTCTATACGAAGCAGCCCGCCTTCGCGCCGTCGCGCAGCCGCACCCAGTCCGCCACGTCTTCCGGATTCTTTTCCTTCGATGCCTTCGGCAACACCGCGCCGCGCACCGCTGCATCGCGCACCGCGACGCGCGCGCATCCCTGGGACGCGTCGATGGACGCCGCGATCGCCCGCCACGCCGCCGCGAACGGGGTGCCGATCGAGCTCGCCCGCCGCGTCGTCATGCGCGAAAGCCGCGGCAACCCGCGCGCCGTGAGTAAAGGCAATTACGGCCTGATGCAGATCCGCCTCGGCACCGCGCGCGCCATGGGCTATCGCGGCGACGCCAAGGGCCTCCTCGATCCCGACGTCAACATGACTTACGCCATGCGCTATCTCGCCGGCGCCCACCGCGCCGCCAAGGGCAACCACGATCGCGCGGTCCAGTTCTATGCCCGCGGGTATTACTACGAGGCCAAGGCGCAGGGCTTCTCCCCCTATGCTCCGCCGCGCGAGGCCGCCGCTACGCCCGCCAGCCTTTTGAGCGCGAACTAACGCCGCCCGTCGCCGTCGGGCTCGGGCTCCGGCACGAGCCCGACTTCCTCGGCTTCTTCCCGCTGCTCTGCTTCCGGCGGTTGATACGGCTCCGGCACCGCGACGTATTCGTCGGCGGGATTGAGTTCCTCCGTCGGCACCACCGCGCCAACCTGTGCCGTGGTCGCGAGATCGAACTCGGTCTTCTCCGGCGCCGCGAGCGAAGGCTGCACCCGCGTCCGATAGAACACGTAAACTGCAAGCAGCCCGAGCGCCGCCGCCATGAACAGGAAGAGCGCGCGCGGCCCGATCCGCTCCATCAGCGCCGCCGCGATCAGCGGCCCTACGATCGCGCCGAGGCCGTTGGCGAGCAGGAGCGTCGCCGCCGTCGGCACCATGTCCGCGTTCGCCGTCTTGTCGTAGCCGTGCGCGGCCGCGAGCGAATAGGCCGGCAGCCCGAACCCGCCAAAGACGAAACCAAGCGCAACCAGGAACATCCCCATCGGCGCGAGCAGAAACAGCACGAGGCTGACCACCGCGGCCCCAGAAAGCATCGTGAGCAGAACAAGCCTCCTATCCATGCGGTCGGAAAGCCGCCCCGCCGGCCATTGTGCGAGCGCCCCGCCGACCACCGCGATGCTCATGAATCCGGCCACTTCCGTCACGCTGAACCCGTCGGCGCCCACCGAGACCGGCCCGAGCGACCAGAACGAGCCGAGCGCGACGCCCGCCATGAACGAGCCGACCAGCGCCACCGGCGCCGCTTCGAAGAGCTGCCACGGCCGGAAACTCACGATCGTGATCGGCGCCGGCTGCGCCGAACGCGTGATCGCGACCGGCACGATCGCGAGCACCGTAAGAATTCCGGCGAGCATGAACGAGCGAAAGCCGTCCACGGGATAGATCGTGACGAGCATCTGCCCGACCGCAATCGCCGACAGGTTCACCATCACATAGGCCGACATCACGAGCCCGCGCGTGTCGTTGCCCGCGCGGTCGTTCAGCCAGCTTTCAATGACGAGATAGAAGCCTGCGAGGCTGAAGCCGGTGATGCCGCGGAAGATCGCCCAGGCCACCGGGGCGGGCGCGAGCCCGTAGCCGAGCACGGCCGCGGCCGCGATCGCGACCAGCGCCGTGAAGGCGCGGATGTGTCCCGCGCGCAGGATCACATAGGGGCCGGTCACGCAGCCGGTCACGAAGCCGACGTAATAGGCGGAGCCGATCGCACCGAGGGCGAGCGTGCTGAAGCCTTCGGCGCTGCCGCGCAACGGCAGGAGCGTGATCTGCAAACCCGCGCCCGCAAGCAGGAGTGCCACGCCGAGCAGCAGCGAGAAAATCGGGCGAAGGCTGGCGGCCATTCAGGGCGAATCCTGCAGCACGGTGATGGGACCTCACCGAACCGCGCGCGCCCCGTCAACGCGCCGCCTCGGGAAAGGATAAGCGAGGCTGCAACACTGCAATGTGGAGGGAATTTGACTGACGCCCGCGACTATCCGCGCAGTCCCCCGTCCGCCATCGCCATCGAGCCGGTAACGAACGCCGACAGCCCCGATGCGAGATAGAGCGCGGTGCCCGCGATCTCCTCCGGCCGTGCGTGCCGGCCGAGCGGGATCGCGCTGTCGAGGAGCCGGCGCCCGTCGACCCCGCCGGCGAGCTTGCCGATCCCGGCATCGATTTTCGCCTGGAATTCATTGTCGATCGGCCCCGGGTGCAGCGTGTTCACGCGGATCCCGCGCCGCGCCGCCTCCTTCGCCACCGTCCGCATGATGCCCACCTGCGCGTGCTTCGCCGCGACGTAGGCGACCGAACCAGGGCCGCCCATCGCGCCGACCACGCTCGAGGTGATGATGATGCTGCCACCGTCGTTCATCTGCGGCAGGCCGTACTTGCAGGCGAGAAAGGCGCCGCGCACATGCACGGCGATCACCGCGTCGAAGACATCCTCGGGATACTCGGTGACCGGCGTCACCGGCCCCTGATTGCCGGCATTGGAGAACAGGACGTCGATCTTCCCGAACGCCTGCACGGTGCGGTCGATATAGTTTTTCACCGCGTCGGCCTTGCTCACGTCCGCGGTGCACGTCTCGACGTTCGGCGAGCCGAGCGCCGCCTTCGCACATGCGAGGTCGTCGTCCTTCAGATCGACCAGCATTACGCGAGCGCCCTCGCGCGCGAACAGCTTGGCGCTGGCGAGCCCAAGGCTCCCCGCGCCGCCGGTCACCACACAGACTTTGTTGTCGAGCAACCCCATGACGTTCCCCCCGCGTTCGTTGGCCGGACTTTATTGTTTGTCTCTCGGATAGTGAAATTCTCGCGCGATTGATATGAAGCGACACGGCAAAAAGCGAGGAAATCATGTTGCAGAAACCGCAATGTCCGGTGATCGCGCTGGAGGAGCACTACGGGGACGCCGAACTCATGGCTGCTTGGGATCCAGGCGAGCGGGCGCCGATCCCCGGCATCAACGAACGCCTCGCCGATCTCGCCGAGTTGCGGCTGCGCGAGATGGATGAAGCCGGCCTCGACATCCAGGTGCTCTCCCACGCCGCGCCGGCGACGCAGAAGCTCGGCGTCGACGTCGCCGTGGACCTCGCCCGGCGCGCGAACGATCGCCTTGCGGCGGCGATCACCGTCCACCCTTCACGCTTTGCCGGCTTCGCCACCTTGCCGACGGCAAACCCCGGGGCGGCCGCCGACGAACTCGCGCGCTGCGTCGAGAAGCTCGGCTTCAAGGGCGCGATGCTGCACGGGATCGCCCACGGTGTCTTCCTCGACGACCGGCGCTTCTGGCCGATCTATGCGCGCGCCGAGGCGCTCGACGTGCCGATCTATCTGCATCCGTCGCTGCCGCACCCCGCGGTCGTCGATGCCTATTACAAGGACTACGCGAAGGATTATCCGGCGATCACCAGCGCTGCCTGGGGCTTCGGCGTCGAGACCGGGACGCTCGCCGTACGCCTTATCCTCTCGAGGATTTTCGAGCAGCACCCGGGACTGAAGTTCATCCTCGGCCATCTCGGCGAGATGCTGCCGTTCTTCCTGTGGCGCATCGATTTCTCGCTCAACCGCCCCGGCCGCCCGCCGATCCCTTTCCGCGACCTGTTCTGCCGCCACTTCTATGTGACGACGAGCGGCAACTTCTCCGACTCCACGCTCCTCTGCACGATGATGGAGATGGGCGCCGACCGGATCATGTTCTCGGTCGACTATCCGTTCGTCGCGAACAAGCCGGGCGTTGACTGGCTCGCGCGCACGCCGGTCGCCGACGAAGACCGTGCGAAGATCGCCTCGGGGAACGCGAAGAAACTCCTGAAGATGTGAACGGGAACCAGCTCCGTTTCTGCCCTCCGCTTGCGCCGCCTATCGTTGACTTGCCCCATTTCTTTGGGACGATTTTTGTCTTCACCTTGGTGAAGCTTGGAGGGAAGCGTCATGAGGAAGATCGGTTTCGTACACGCGGCCGCCGTTTTGCTCGGCGTGATTTCACTCGCGCTCTTGCTGGCACCTGTACAGGCGCAAGAAGGAAAGAGGCTCTGGCAGGGCTGGATCGAGGAAATCCAGAAGATCGGTGCGCCACCGCCGCCTCCAGCCAAGGCGACGCCGCCGGCACGGCCGGCCAAGATGAAGGAAGAAAAGAAATAAGCGACAGGCGCTCGCCGCACCCCCGCCGAAGCGCGGATGACTAGGGCGGGATCGTTTCGGGTGGAATCGCTTTGCGATTCCCGCTGAAGCGTGAATCCCGCTCTGATTAATCACGTAGAGTGCGATTCACCTTTCAGGTAGAAGTGAAAGACGCTTCTATTGAAACGATCGCAGTCTAGGGAACGCCCGGTTTTGCCTTCAGCTCGAGCGCGGCGAGCGCCTGCTGCAACAGCCGGCGCGTGCGGTCGACGGCACTTTTGTCCATCACTTCGAGGTCGAGGAAAACATCGACGCCGGTCCCGTGCTCGCTGATCACGTTCGGGCGCTGCTTGAGCTCGTCCACCAGCCCTTCGAACGCATACGGCACGATCTCCCGCGAAATACCCTTCACCGCGATCGGCGGCAACGGATGCGCCCGCACCATGTCGTTCACGAGCGCATAGGTCTCGTAGCTCATCACGATCCCGCCCGGTTCGGCGATCGATTGCAGCCGCGCGGCGAGGTTCGCCTCGGCGCCGATGATCGTGTAATCCATCCGGTCATCGCTGCCGAAATTGCCGACATTGCAGAAGCCCGTATTGATCCCCATGCGCGCGCGGAACGGTTGCTCGATGCCGCGCTTGTGCCATTGCGCGTTCAGCTCCCCGAGCCGCCGCTGCATGTCGACGGCCATCTGCAGGCACGCTCGCGCATCCTCGGCCACGCCTTTCGTTTCCGGATCGCCGAAGAACAGAAGCATGGCGTCGCCGATGAACTTATCGACCGTGGCGCCGTGCCGGAGCGCGATCGTCGACATCTCCGTGAAATACTCGTTGAGGAGCGCCGTCAGGTCCTCCGGCTGCAGCCGCTCGGTCGTCGCCGTGAAGTTCTGGATGTCGGAGAAGAAGATCGTGAGCTTCTTGCGCTCGGTCGCGATCGCAACGTCACGCTGACCCGAGAAGATGCTCTTGTAGATCTGCGGCGAGATATATTTTGCGATCTTCATGGAGACCGCGGCGAGAAAGTCGTTGGCCTCGGCAAGCTCCCGGTTGACGTTCGCGATGGTGGCTGCCTGCCGCCGCTGCAACAGGATGAACGAGAGCCCGACCGTCGCGGCAAGCGCGAAGTAGGCGAGCAGATACTTGAACGACAGGATATTGGCACCGATCGGCTGCACCACCGTGATTTCCTGAATGCCGCGCACGTCGCCGACCTTCCAGTCCTTGCGGGGGCTTTCCACGTGAGAATTGTGACAATCGACGCATGCGGCGCCCATCTTCACCGGCGTTGCCAGACGAATGGACCGGTCGAACAGCGATCCCGACACCTCAATCACCGGCGTATCGGGCGCTGCGCGCAAGGCGTCGATCGCCCCGCGCTCGAACGCATCAAGGTCGTGGGTTGGGCGGCCGACGAACGGATAGTCCGATACGAAGCGGTATTTCACGGCGTCGTTGCGCGCCGAAATACGCTGCCCGAGCTCGATTGAAAGGGTGGCGGGGATCGGGATGCCGCCCGGCGTATTGCGGTAGTTGTGGGTCGGCACCGCCGCGTGCTGCGCCATGACACGGCCCACCACGTCGCTCGCATAGAAACCGCGCATGTCGTCGATGATACGGCTGATCTCGTCGGCCTGCCGCCGGAGGATGTCCTCCGAAAGATTTCGCATGTCGAGCCAGGCCGCCGCCGGCAACCCGACCAGTAAGAGCAGCACCCCGAGTACCACTAAGGGCCCGTAGCGCCCCGCCTCTTCGCGCACCGGAAGGCTCTCGGCCATGACGTCCCCCACAACCCGGCGCGCACGGCGGCGCCAAGCGGCTCAAAACAAATATCAATACCGAATCCGCGAATCCGGGAAAACGCCCGGAATTGAAATGCCTCGATCGCCGGTAGTACCGGATGATTCTACAGCCGTCCGGATCACAGATCGATATGCACGGTCGCACCAACCACATTGACTCCGGCAAGTCCTGCGGCAAGAATTTCGCAGTCTTCACACAGGGTGAGGACGCAATTGGGGGTTTCCATGAGGAAGCTGGCTCTCGTATTCGCGGTCGCCGTTACCTTTGGCATCGTGGCTGGACCTTTCGCGCACGCCGTCTCGGCCAAGACGCTGTGGGAAGGCTGGGTCGAGGAAATGAAGAAGGCTGCCGAAGGCGTGAAGAAGAAGTAACGCCGTCGGTTTCAAACCGCAGCGCCTCGCCGGCCTTGGCCGCGAGGCGCTTTCTTTTTGTCCGCTGGGCTTTTTGCCCCGGCGCACGAGCCCCGGGGCACGAGCCCCGGGGCACGAAACGATTACTGCGTTTCGATCGTCTTCACGACGCTGGACGTCGGCCGCGTGCTGAGTGTCGGCAGCTTCGCCTGCTTGTTCAGTATCTCGTCATATTCCGGCAGCGAGTTGAGCGGGTCCTTGGACACCATGTGGACGACCTTGTAGCCCTTCTCCTTCAACTGCTTCAGCAGTTCGGGCACGGCGGCCGCCGTATGCTTCTGGAAATCGTGCAACAACACCATGCCCTTGCCGTGCTTTTCCAGCTTCTTCATCACCGAATCGACGATCCGCTCCGGCGAGCGCATGGTGAAGTCGAAGGAATCGAGATCGGTCGAGAAGATTCCGATATTCCGCTCGCCGAGATACGTAACGACTTCCTGCGGGTGCTTCAGCATCGGCGCCCGGAAGAACGGCGAGATCGGCCGGTCGCCGGCCGCCCATTTCACCGCCGCGATGCCGAGCTCGATCTCCTTCTTCGCGTCGTCGAATTTCTTGCGCGCGAGATTCTGATGCGACCAGGTGTGGTTGCCGATCGTATGGCCCGCATCAGCGACCTGCTTCAGCACTTCCGGATAATAGGTGGCGTGCTTCCCGATCGGAAAGAACGTCGCGCGCACACATTCGTCGGCCAAGGCCTTCAGAACGGACGGCGTGGTCGCTTCCCACGGACCGTCATCGAAGGTCAGAATGACCTCGTTGCGCTGCAGAAAATCGTGCTGGCGGAAATGCTCGAAGCCGAACCCGGGGCCGCCGGTGGTGTCGATTTCCACCATCCGGGAAACGCCGAGCGCATTCGGATTGGCGCACGCGGGCGCTGCCGGTTTCCCTTGCGCCATCGCGGCGCCTCCGGCCAGCACAAACGCCGACACGGCAACCATGAATGCAATGGCAACTCGCATACGCAGAACCCCTCTTATCCGGAAAGATTGACTTTTTTGGAGGTAATATAGAATCGAACTCTAAATGTAGAGGCTCAATCCATCGCCGTCATCAACCCCACGTTGGCAATGTGAATTGGAGGCAAACGGGATTCGGAGAATCCTCCCTCCGCAGGG
>Ga0180222_1002034_pt1 | contig 17914 bp, 11 predicted proteins | sample eDN5th37CKraftOP_FD_151336 | JGI IMG/M metagenome (GOLD analysis project Ga0180222, IMG submission 151336) | Enriched Organic Plus compost microbial communities from Emeryville, California, USA - eDNA 5th pass 37_C Kraft OP (version 2) (version 2) ... | reverse complement strand
CTACGCCCGATACCAGGAGAGCTTCCGCCCCGGCGGCCTCGCGGTGGACGGCAGCTTCGTGCGCCGCTTCCGCAGCGATCGCGTCGCCACGCTGGAGACCGGCCTGCGCTACGGCACGCCGGGGCACGACCGGATCGATTTCAGCGCGAGCGCCTCCTATACGCGCTGGAACAATATCCAGGCCGATTTCGTCGACGAGAACGGCCTGCCGAGCACTGACAATATCGGCAACGGCCGCATCTGGTCCGTCTCGGCGACGGCGGGCTGGCAGCCGGTGACCGGCCTCAGGGCGGATGTCGGCTTCACCTTCAACGACAGCCGCGTCACCGAGCCTTCGCCGGCCTATTATCTCGCCATGGCGCGGGTGAACCAGATGGCGCATCTCGATTTCGCGGCGGACGGGGCGTTGCGGCCGGTTTCCGCCGGCGCGCTGGCCGAGGCGCGAATGAGCCGGATCCCGAACGTGGCGCGCTTCGCCGCGCGCGTCGGCCTCGATTACCGCACGCGCCTCGACAATGGGCTGGACCTGCGCGTCGGCGGCTATGCCCGCTACATCGGCAAGTCACGCCTCGGCATCGGGCCGGTGCTGGGCGAGTCGCAGGGCAATTATCTGGATACGGCGGTGAGCGCACGCATCGGCCGTCCGCGGTTCGGCGTGACGCTGACGCTCACCAATCTCACCGACACGGTGGGCAACCGCTTCTCCCTCGGCACACCCTTCCATACCGGCCGGAACGACCAGATCACCCCGTTGCGGCCGCGCACGGTTCGGCTGGGCATCGATACCGCCTTCTGATCCGGTCGGATCGCTTTCGTTCATTTCTTCAACGCATTGGCCCCAGTCCGGCGGCCCTGCGCCAAGGCCTTTCCCGATCGTCACCGTCCATTCATCAGGAAGGGGGCGCGCGCCAGCAAATGCGTCCTCGTCAACAAGGATCGGGGATTCATGCGTTCTTTGCTTGCCACCACCTGCCTCACGCCGCTCATGCTCGCGGCGACGGCCCATGCCGAAACCAGCATCTCCACCGCGATCACCACGCCGGTGCTCACCTCGACCGTCAAGCAGGGTGCGCCGGACGACGTGCGCATAACCAGTGCCGGATCGGTGAAGCCGACCTCGGGTAGCGCCGTGACGATCGACAGCGCCAACAAGGTGACCAACGAGGGCACCATCCAGATCACCGACTCGAGCAACGCCGCAGGCATTTCGGCCAATGCCGGGACATCCGGCGGGATCGTCAACGCCAGTGGCGGCAAGATCACGATCGACGAGGGCTACACCCCCACGGACGGCGACAAGGACGGCGACGATGACGGGCCGTTCACATCGGGCTCGCACCGCTACGGCATCCGCACCGCGGGCGCCTATTCCGGCAATATCGTCAACAGCGGCACGATCACCATCGAAGGCAATGATTCGGCAGGCATCGCCCTCGGCGGCCCGCTCGATGGATCGCTGACCACGGACGGATCGATCGGCGTGCTCGGCGATCGCTCGGTCGGCGTCGTCACGGGCGCGGTGAACGGATCGGTGCGCCTTGCCGGATCGATCACGGCACAGGGCAAGGATGCCAGCGCCGCGGTGATCGGCGGCCCGGTCAGCGGCACGCTGGTGGTCCAGGGCACGCTCTCCTCGACCGGCTACCGCTACACCACCGTGCCCTCCGACCCATCCAAGCTCGACGCGGACGATCTCCAGCAGGGCGGCCCGACATTGCTCGTTGCCGGCGACGTCAATGGCGGGATCGTCTTCGCTGTCCCGCCCAAGGACAATGACGCGAACAACAAGGACGAGGACGGCGACGGCATCGAGGACGCGAAGGAAGGCTCCGCCGCCGTCACCTCCTATGGCAGCGCCCCGGCCGTACAGATCGGCGCGAGCGACCATGCCGTCGCGATCGGACCGGTCTCCGGCGCGAGCACCGGCTTCGGCATCCTCGTCGACGGCAGCATCGCCGGCACCGGCGTCTACAGCGGCGTCGATGCGAACGGTCTCGTCGTCGGCGGGCTCGGCGGTACCGTGACGGTGGCCGGCGGGATCGGCGTCACCGGAAGCATCAGCGCCACCTCGAACGGGGCGAACGCGACCGCCATCCGCATCGGCAGCGGCGCCAGCGTGCCGGAAATCCGCGTCGGCGGCACCGTCTCGGCGACGGGTGGCGGCGCCGCGAGCTCGGTCTCGACGGCCATCCTCGTCGACGCCGGCGCGACCGTCGCCACGATCCGCAACAGCGGCACGATCAAGGCCACGGCCTCGGGCCAGGACGGCACCGCGGTCGCGATCCGCGATCGCTCCGGCGCGGTCAGCCTGGTCGAGAACAGCGGCACGATCAGCGCCTCGGGTGCGGCCGCCGGCTCGGGCCGGAACATCGCCATCGATCTTTCCGCCAACACCGGCGGCGTCATCGTCCGGCAAACCGCCGTCGCCGCAGACGCCACGGCCCCGAGGATCGTCGGCGACGTGGCGCTCGGGTCGGGCAGCGACCTCATGGACATCGCCGACGGCAGCATGACGGGAACGACGCGCTTCAATGGCGGCAACGACGTGCTCGCGCTTTCAGGCGACGCCGCCTACACCGGCAATGCCGTGTTCGGCGCGGGCAACGACACGATCGCGCTCGCGGGCACATCCACCTTCACCGGGAATGCCGACTTCGGCGGCGGCGCGGACACGCTGACGATCGGCGGAACCTCCATTTTCTCCGGCACGCTGAGCAACAGCGGCGGGGTTGCCGCCAATGTCTCGGGCGGGACGCTGCGGCTGACCGGTACCGGCGTCACCGCCCTCGGATCGCTCGCGGTCGGCAATGGCGGGACGCTCGGCATCGTCGTGGGCGGCCCCGGCGGCAACACGCAGCTCCAGATCGCCGGAAATGCCAGCTTCGCCGAAGGATCGAAGCTGGCCGTCCGCATCGACAGCGTCGCCCAGGCCGAGGGACGCCATGTCTTCGTCCAGGCCGGATCGGTGACGGGCGGATCGAACCTCTCGCTGAACGGCAGCCTTCCGTTCCTCTACAAGGGAGCGATCGACAGCGCCGCAGCCGGTCAGGTGGCCGTCGACATTTCCCGCAAGTCGGCGGGCGAGCTGGGGCTCAACCGGTCGCAGGCCGCCGCCTACGACGCCGTCTATGCGGCGCTCGCCAAGGACGACCAGATCGGCGGCGCGTTCCTGACGCTCGGCGACGGCAAGAGCTTCCGTAAGACGCTGCGCCAAATGCTCCCCGATCATGCCGGCGGCGCGTTCGAAAGCGTGACGCAGGGATCGCGCGCGGTGGCCAGGATCGTCGCCGACCCGGACGCGCCGTTCGTCAACCGGGGCAGCTGGGGCTTCTGGCTGCAGCAAGTGGCGTGGGGGACGTCCAAGAGCCTCGGCGACACGGCATCGTACGACGTCTCGGGCTGGGGCATGTCGGGCGGTGCCGAGATCATCACCGGCATCGGCCATTTCGGCCTCTCGCTCGCCTATCTCTACGGCAAGGATGCCGACGGCGGCACGGCGAACAAGGTGGACACCAATGAATATGAGGTCGCGGGCTATTGGCGCGGCTCCTGGGGGCGGCTGAACGCATGGGCCCGCGGCGGATGGGGCCATGTCCGCTTCAAGGGCACGCGCAAATTCTCCGGCTCGACGGCCACGCAGGAGGTCGAGCGCACGGCCAAGGGGCGCTGGAACGGCAATCTGCTCTCGGCCTCGGGCGGCGCTTCCTACCGCGTGATCGACGGCCGCTTCTCGCTGCGCCCGATCGTCGCGGTGGACTATTATCGCCTATCCGAGGGCAGCTATGCGGAAAAGGGCGGCGGCGACGCGTTCAACCTGATCGTCGCCAAGCGCAAGAGCGACGAGCTGGCGGTCTCCGGGTCGCTGGCGGCCGGCCTCAACTTCGGCGGCGCGGACGCGGATTCGGGCTGGTTCCGTATCGAGTTCGAGGGCGGGCGGCGCCAGCTGATCGGGGGCGATCTCGGCGCGACCCGCGCGCGTTTCGCCGGCGGCGAGACCTTCACGCTCGATCCCGAAAAGCGCAAGAGCGGCTGGATCGGCCGCCTGCGCGCGCAGGGCGGCAACGGCGCCTTCCGGATCGGCGGCGAGGTCGGCGCGGAGGAGCAGCAGGGCCATGCCGCGCTGTCGCTGCGCGTCGGCTTCACGGCGCAGATGTAGCGCATCATCGCGCCGGCCATCGCCTCCGCGGGCGGGCCCGGGCCGGCGTCGCGAGCCTCGACGCCGCGAGGACGAACGGATGAGGCACGTTGCCCGTCCCTCGCCCCGGCGTGGGGTTCGCATCCGCCCTCTAGCGGCGCACGAAGCCCATCGCGCGCAGCAGCACATAGACGGCGAGCGCCGATCCCAGGATCAGCGCGCCGGCCAGGACCGTGCCGCGATGATCGGCGCTGCCGGGCATCCCGCCGGTGTTCATCCCGAAGAAGCCGGTGACCAGCGTCGGCGGCATCATCAGCGCGGTGATGATCGAGAGCAGATAGAGATTCTGGTTGGTGCGCTGGTTGATCTCGATGTCCATCTCCTCGCGCAGCAGCCTGAGGCGCGCCTGCATCGCGCTGGCATCGCCGTCCAGCGCGGCGAGGCGCTGCGCGATCTGCTCGATCGCGGGGCGGAGCGCCTCGGGAAGATCCTCATCCTCCTCAACGCGATGGAAGACGGTGCGCGTGGCGCCGACCATCCGGTGCAGACGTACCGTGCGGCGACGCAGCGCAGCAAGGCCGCGTATGTCGGGCGACTGGCTTTCGTCGAGCAGCGCGTCCTCGGCGCTCTGGGCGCTGAGCTCGAGCCCATGGAGGACCTGCGCCGCCACCTCGGTCATCGCCCCGATCAGCATCTGCAGCGCGGCGGCCGCGTCCGGCACCGAGACGCCTGCGGCGAAGCGCTGGCGGATCACGTCGGCGGAGCGCAGCGGATGGCGTCGCGCGGTGATCAGCAGCCGCGATCCCAGCGCGAAATGCAGCATGCCGATCCGCGTCGGCTCCTCGCGCTCGAAATCGCGCTCATAATCGGGCAGGATGCCAGCGAGGAAGCCCTGCTCGACGATCGCCTGGGCGTGGGTTTCGTCGGACAGCAGCAGCTGACGCACCGCGGCGGGCAGATCCGCCGCGCCGGCGATCCAGCTTCGGCTGCGCCGGTCGACGAGATTGAAATGGAGCCAGCGCAGCCCCTTCTCGGGAAGCCCGTCCAACGCATTTTCGTCGACGGAGCGCGCGGCCCCGTCGACGCAGTCCATTCCCCAGATCAGGTTCGGCCGGGCCAGCGCGCCGAGCGGATCGGCTCCCGGTTTGGATTCGCCGCTCAGAAGATCTGCGAGAACAGAGCGTAGAGGATGCCGGCCAGCAGGATCGAGACCGGCAGGGTGAGCAGCCAGGCCATCAGCAGGTTGCGGATCGTGCTCATCTGCAGGCCCGATCGGTTCGCAGCCATGGTGCCAGCGACGCCCGACGACAGGACATGGGTGGTCGACACTGGCAGGCCGAAGGAATCGGCCGCGCCGATCGTTGCCATGGCGACCAGCTCGGCCGAGGCGCCCTGCGCATAGGTGAGATGGCTCTTGCCGATCTTCTCGCCGACCGTGACCACGATCCGCTTCCAGCCGATCATCGTGCCGAGGCCGAGCGCGAAGGCGACGGCGACCTTGACCCAGGTCGGGATGAAGCGGGTGCCGGCATCGAGCGCGCCCTTGTAGGCCGAAAGCGTCTTGGCATCGCCCTCCGAGAGGCCGGCGGCCTTCTCCTTGGACAGGCGCTTGATCGCCTCAGACGCGAGATACATGTCGTTGCGCACGTTATCCACGGCCGCGGCCGGCACCTTTGCGAGCGAGCCATAGCCCTGCACCTGCCGATCGATATCGGCGATCAGGCCGGAAAGCGCCGGCACGGTGGCCGGTGCGAAGCTCTTGTCGGCGATGTAGCGAGTGACCTCGGCGCGCACGGCGCCCTGCGGCGCCTGGCCGGTGCCGTGCGCCGAGAGCACCTGGATCGCCGCGGCGGAGCTGGCGTGGAAATCGCTCACATAATGTTCGGGAACGGCGCGGTTCAGCGCATAGGCGGTGGGCACGGTGCCGATCAGGATCAGCATGATGAGGCCCATGCCCTTCTGCCCGTCATTGGAACCGTGGGCGAAGCTGACGCCGGTGCAGGTGAAGATCAGCAGGCCGCGGATCCACCAGGGCGGCGGCAGCCCATCCTTCGGCTCCTGATAGAGCGCCGGATTGCGGACCAGGATCTTCATCGCCAGGAACAGCAGCGCGGCGAGGCCGAAGCCGATCAGCGGCGAGAAGAGCAGCGCCTGGCCGATCTCGGTCGCCTTGCCCCAATCGACGCCGGCGGTGCCGCTCTTGCCGTGCATCAGCGCATTGGCGACGCCGACGCCGATGATCGAGCCGATCAGCGTGTGCGAGCTGGACGAGGGAATGCCGAGCGCCCAGGTCGCGAGGTTCCACACGATCGCCGCGATCAGCAGCGCGAACACCATCGCGAAGCCCGCATTGGAGCCGACCTGCAGGATGAGCTCCACCGGCAGCAGCGAGACGATGCCGAACGCGACAGCGCCGGTCGAGAGCAGCACGCCGAGGAAGTTGAAGAAGCCGGACCAGACCACCGCGACGTTGGCCGGCATCGAGTTGGTGTAGATCACCGTCGCGACCGCATTGGCGGTATCGTGGAATCCGTTCACGAATTCGAAGCCGAGTGCGATGAGCAGCGCCACGAACAGCAGGACGAACGGCAGATAGGCCGTCGCGTGAACCCCGGCCGCGGCGGCGTCGACATAGACGCTGTAGGCCACATAGGCGATGGCGGCGATCACGCAGGCACCGAAGCCGATGCCCCCCATGCCGCCGAGGCCCTTGTCGAGATCGGGCCGGAACGTGCCCGCACTTGTCGCAGCAGCGGTCGCCATTGGATGTTTCCCCGGATTCGAGTGTGGAGATCGGAGTAGCCGCGCTTGATGACAGTTCCGTTTCCGATCGCACGGCTTGCGATCAACCATCCGGGGTTCCACGATCAAGAGCGCTGCGCAGTGAGCGGCTAATCGCTTGCCGTCCATCAAGGAGAGGCCGTGACATGACCAATACGCTGATCTTCGTCGATCTCGCTTCGGACGATCCCTCCGCCGCGGGCAAATTCTATGCGGAGGTGTTCGGCTGGCAGAATGACGCGCGCCCCGAAGGCATCTATCACCGGATGGTGCCCGGCGGCTTCTTCAAGCACAAGGACGGCAGCGACAGCCAGATCGGCAACCTGCATCTCGGCATCTTCGACGCCGCCAACGCGCGTCCGCACCCGGATCCGGCCGGCGTGGAGCCGCGCTCGCTCTCGTCGGACGGACGCAAGCCGCGCATCTGGATCCTCGTCGGCGACGAGGACGATCCGGAGCGCATCCTCTCCACCGCCGAGAAGCTCGGCGCCCGCATTCTTTGGCGCAATCATTATTGGAAGGAGTTCAACGGCTACAACCACGCCTTCCAGGATCCCTGGGGCAATGAGATCATCCTGTGGGGGAAGGCCGGCGAGGATCCCCAGATCCCGGCGAACTACACCCGCGAATAGGCTATGATCCTCCCTCTCCCCCGCCGGAGAGGGAGGCGGAAGCGCAACTTCTAGTACGCGCTGGCGCAAGACCGGACCCCCGCCCCGGCCTAGCCATTTTGCAGCGCAGCAGAGGCGGGAGTTCCAGAGGGTCGTCGAGATGGCAGGTCTGATCAGCGCAGATTTCATCGAGAGCCTGTCGAGCTCGACCCGCGACCTCGCCGAGGCGGAAACCTTGCCGCCGGAATGCTATACCTCGGCCGAATTCTACGAGTTCGAGAAGGAAGCGCTGTTCAACCACGAATGGCTCTGCGTCGGCCGTGAATCCTGGGTGGCCGAACCCGGCGACTATTTCACGACGCGGATCATCGGCGAGCCGATCGTCGTCGCGCGGGACATGGGCGGGACGATCCGGGCCATGTCCTCGGTCTGCCAGCATCGCGCGATGCTCGTCGCCGAGGGGCACGGCAATGCGCGCGGCTTCTTGTGCCCCTATCATCACTGGGCCTACGGGCTGGACGGGCAGCTGGTGGGCGCGCCGGCGATGGGGCGGACCTGCAATTTCGAGCGCAAGGACATCCGCCTGCCGCAGATGAAGGTCGAGCTCTGGATGGGCTTCATCTTCATCAATTTCGATCATGACGCGGCGCCGCTCGCGCCGCGGCTCGCCGCCGTCACGGCGGCCATCGCCAATTTCGACCTCGCCGGCGCCGAAGGGCCGCGGCCCGGCCCGGCGGGCAAGTTCCCCTGGAACTGGAAGGTGATGTTCGAGAACAACAATGACGGCTATCACGCCAACAAGCTGCATCACGGCCCGCTGCACGATTTCGTGCCGAGCCAGCTCGCCGAATTCCCCGACAGCGACCCCGCCGATGCCGGGTTCCTGCGCTTCAATGGCACGCTTCACCCCGACGCCAGCTTCAACGCGACGCAAAAGGCGCTGCTGCCGATCTTCCCGGGGCTGAGCGAAGCCGACCGCAACCGGATGACCTTCGCCAACGTCCCGCCGACGCTGTCGCTGGTGATGATGAGCGACATGGTGATCTATCTCATCCTGCGCGCCGATGGCCCGGAAAGCCTGGAGCAGGATACCGGCCTGCTGTTCGCGCCGGGCGCGATGAAGGATCCGTCCTTCCAGCACAAGCTCGACATGAACATGGCCGCGGCGGGCGCGATCATCGCGCAGGACATGCATGTCGACGAGCTCGTTCAGGTCGGGCTGCGCTCGCGCTTCGCGCCGCGTGGCCGCTATTCTTGGCAGGAAGGCGCACAGGGGCAGTTCAACCGGTGGCTCGTGCGCCGCTACGCCGACAGCTACCGGCGCGGGGCGGTGACATGAGCCGCCCGGATCCGATCCCATCCATCACGGTTCGCTCCGGCCGGCGGGCGTTCTCCTGAAGGCGGGCTGACGCGCCCGAGGCACCGCGTCGCGTTTTTCGAATGTAGAAGGGGGACTCAATGGCGTTGATCTGCGATCACGGCACCATCCGTCACGATCTGAAGCCAAGCGCGCTGCACCGGCTGGAAGCCACGCCCGAGACCGTCCACTGGGGCTATTTCTCCCCCGACATCAAGCCGGCGCTGACGATCCGCAGCGGCGATCTCGTCCAGGCGCAGGCCGTCACCCATCATGCCGGCGATGCGCCCGAGCTGATGATGGACGAGGCGGTGCGCCGCATCTATGCCGAGATCGCGCCCGAGACGCGCGCGCCCGGCGTGCACATCATGACCGGGCCGATCTATGTCGCGGATGCCGAGCCCGGCGACATGCTGGAGGTGCGCTATCTCCAGATGACCCCACGCTTCAATTACGGATCCAACCTCGCCGCCAACTGGGGCCATCTCTACCAGGAGTTCGACGAGAAGGAGCGCGTGACGATCTACCGGATCGATCCCAACGCGAATACCGCGAGCGCGCTCTATGCATATGATTTCCAAGGCAAATATCTCGTGCCCGGCACCATCACCCATTGCCCCGAATGCGATCGCCAGCCGGCATTGCCCGGCATCACCATCCCGGCGCGCCCGCATCTCGGAACGGCTGGCGTCGCCCCCGCGGTCAACGAGCCGGTGAGCACCATCCCGCCCGGCCTGCACGGCGGCAATATCGATAATTGGCGGATCGGCGCCGGCGCCACCATGTACTATCCGGTGCAGGTGAAGGGCGGGCTGTTCTCGATCGGCGATCCGCATGTCAGCCAGGGCGATGGCGAGATCAGCGGCACCGCGATCGAGGCGTCGCTCGACTGCCTGTTCCAGATCATCCTGCGCAAGGATTTCCAGTTTCCTTCACCGCTGCTCGAGACGCCGAACAACTGGATCGTGCACGGTTTCGGCGACGATCTCGACCAGGCGATGAAGAATGCCGCCAAGGACATGCTCCACCTGCTCACCGAGCATCAGGGGCTTTCGGCCAATGACGGCTATTCGCTGATGAGCGTCGCGGCGGATTTCGGCGTGACGCAGGTGGTCGACGGCACGCAGGGCATCCATGTCCGCATCGATCGCGGCATGTTCCCGCAGAAGGGCGTGGTCAAGGATCTCTAGCCGCGCGTCCGAGGAATTCGGGCGGAGCCGTCCGCGGGCGCAGCGGATCACGGCCGGTGCGGCGGGCGGGAGCGCTTCAGGAGCCCCGCACCCCGCGCAGCGTGTTCAGCAGCGCGACCGCCGCGACGCCGATCAGCGCCGCGCTGGCCCAAGGCCGATCCCTGGCGAAGTTCTTCGCCTTTTCAGTCAGTGGCGCATCTCCGGAGAAATGGGTGCGAAAGGCATCGCTGAGCGAGGTCTTGCGGCTCGATCCCTCAGTCTGGCTTGCGTCCGTCATGAACCGTCTCCGTTCCGGCGCGGGAGTGCGCCGCTGCACGGATGAACGCCTGAACGGCGCTGTGGTGCCGCCGGCGTCGGCGGGCGGATAGCGGCACGATGCGCCGCCCCTTCAGACGTGCATGGGCGCCATCTCCAGCCTCACCGCCTTCTCACGATAAGCGGGCAGCAACAGCAGCAGCGCAGCGCCAGCCGCGAGGCACAGCCCGATGGCGACGAGGGCATAGCGATAGGTCTGCTGCGTATCGAAGGCATGATCGAGCAGCACCGGCGTCACGCCCTGCATGATGATCGAGGCGGAATACATGACGCCGATGATCGCGCCGAAGCTGCGCGTGCCGAAATAGCGCGCGATCAGCATCGGCATCGCCCCATATTGGGTGCCGAGGCCGACGCCGAGCAAGGCACCGCCGGCGAGCAGCGCGAGGCTTCCCGAACCCAGCTCGAGCAGCGCCAGCCCGCCGACCGCGGCGAGATACATGGGGGCGGTGATCCTCGGCGTGGGGATACGATCGAGCAGCAGGCCGCTGCCGACCTGCCAGATCGCGCAAACGAGCGCGAAGGCGCTGATCACCGCCGTCGCCATGGCCAGGCTGACATGGCGTTCGGCGAGGATCGGAACGACGTGGCTGAAGATCGCCGTGAGGCAGCCCGCCCCCGCCGCGATCGCGACGAGGATCAGCCAGAAGACCGGCATGCGCAGCGCTTCGCCGAGCCGGTAGCCGGGCGCCTCGGCCGCCTCCGTTCCATCCGCCGCCGCATAGCGTGGCGCATCGCGCAGCAGGAGATACATGAAGGGGAAGCCGAGTCCCGCCGCGATCGCCGCGATGCCGAGATAGGCTTCCCGCCATCCGAAACCGGTAAGCAGCGCCGCCGCGACGATCGGCATCAGCGTGGATCCCAGCGCATTGCCGACCCCGGCGGTGAAGCCCAGCGCGGTGCCGCGGGCATGATCGAACCAATCCGACACCAGCTTCGAGATCACCGCTGTGCACGGGATCGCGCCCGCGATCGCGATGGCGGTGTAGGAGGCGTAGAATTGCACGAGGCTGCCATTCGACAGCGCCAGCGTCGCCACCGCGCCGGCGAGCATGAGGTTGCCCGCCAGCAGCATCCGCCGCGCACCATGGCGATCGGCATAATAGCCGGCGAGCGGGATGAGGACGGCGCCGGCCGCGGCAAGGATCGCCAGCACGGCCGAAATGCTTGCCCGGCGCCATCCGAACGCGGTCGACAACGGGATGAGGAAGGTGCCGAAGGTGGCGTGGACCACCGGGGTCAGGCCGACCATGTTGGCGACGGTGCAGGAGACGATGATGCCGAGACGGCTGCGGTCGATGCTGGTCATGGCGCGAGGCTATGGCGCTTCGCCCGCCGCTCAAAGCGCCGAAACGCGGCAGGCGCCGGCCATCAAGACTCCGTGCGCCGCGCGCATATTCGCCCCGCGACAAGGCTTCGTGCGAGCCATGCCAAGACGCGCGGCGGCGCGGGACGCGATATGATGACCGCGATTCGGGGAGTATTGCGCCATGGGATATGAAGTGCTCGAGGTCCGGCCGATGACGAAGCGGATCGGCGCGGAGATTTTCGGCGTCGACCTCGCCGCTCCGGCGCTCGGCAACCAGGTGCTGAGCGAGCTTCACGGCGCGCTGATGGAACATCAGGTGATCTTCTTCCGCGATCAGGAGCTGGATCATGAGAGCCACAAGCGGCTCGGCCGGGCGTTCGGCCCGCTCGCCATCCATTCGGGCGTGGCGGGAATCCCCGATCATCCCGAAATCGTCGCGATCCATGCCGACGAGAACAGCAAGTTCGTCGCCGGCGAGGACTGGCATTCGGACCTGAGCTGCAACGAAGAGCCGCCGATGGGCAGCATCCTCTACATGCACACCGTGCCCGAAGACGGCGGCGACACGCTCTTTTCCAGCATGTATGCCGCCTATGACGCGCTCTCGCCGGCGATGAAGACCTTCCTCGAGCCGCTAACGGCCGTGCATGACGGCAACCATGTCTATCAGGCGCTGTTTCCCGATCCTTCGAAAAGCTATCCCTGCAACAGCCATCCGGTGATCCGCACCCATCCCGTCACCGGACGCAAGGCGCTGTTCGTCAACGGATCCTACACGACGCGGATCAACGAGCTCGGCAAGAAAGAGAGCAACGCGGTGCTCGGCTTCCTGTTCGATCATGTGAAGAACCCGAATTTCCAGGTGCGTTTCCGCTGGCGGAAGAATTCGGTCGCCTTCTGGGACAATCGATGCACCCAGCATTTCGCGGTGTGGGACTATTTCCCCGAGACGCGCTCGGGCTTCCGCGTGACCGTGGCGGGCGACAAGCCCTTCCGCTGACCGGCTTTCCACTCGATTTTACGCGCAAGCGGGGTTTCGGCCGGGCCGGAGCCCCGTTTTGCTGTCGCGCAAGCACGACATTGTGGCCGCTCGCGGGCTCTGCAATGCTGCACCGTATCGGCGTCAATTCATTGTGCGCGGCGATACAAGACCGAAACGCCGCGCAACAGTGACCTTCGATCTAGGAAACCGGCCGGAGAGCAAAGCGGGACGTTCGCGGCGGAGGGGACAATCAGAGACCGAAGGGGGGTCCGGAAATGATGCAGACCAAGACCATCGCCTCAGCCTTGCTCCATGCAGGCGCCTCCATCCTCGCGCTCGGCGCGTCGGCGGCATATGCGGCCGATCCGACGGAAACCGCCGCTGCCGTGGATACGACGCTCACCGACATCGTCGTCACCGGCGAGAAGCGCGAGACCAAGCTGCAAAGCGCGCCGATCGCGATCACCGCGGTGTCGGGCGACCTGATGCGGCAGCGGAACATCAACGAGCTCAACGACCTCAATGGCTATGTGCCGGGCCTCAACATCGCCAAGAGCGAAGGCGCCGAGCGCATCATCACCATCCGCGGCATCGGCTACGAGACGGCGCAGAACCCCAATTCGCAGCCGGGCGTCGCCTTCCACATCGACGGCGTCTACATCGCGCACGTCATCGCGCTCAACCAGGACATGCTCGACGTCGATCGCGTCGAGGTGCTGCGCGGCCCGCAGGGCACGGTGTTCGGCGAGACCTCGACCGGCGGCGCGATCAACGTGATCACCAAGAAGCCGGTGCTCGGCGAGGCGAGCGGCACGGCCGCGCTGAGCTACGGCAACTATAACTATGTCAAGGCCAACGGTACGGTGAACATCCCGATCACCGACACCGTCGCCGCCCGCGCCAGCGTCCAATATCTCCGGCATGAAGGTTACGGCTATTCGGTCGGCGTTCCCGGACGCTCGAAATATGAGCTGGACGATGCGAACAACGTCGGCGCGCGCGCGTCGGTGATCTGGAAACCGAACGACACCTTCACCGCGCTGCTCGAAGGGCAGATGTTCCATGCCGATCATAACGCGGCACTGCAGAAGGACATCCGCGACACCACGCCCGACGCCCGCCACGTCGACCAGGATTATCCGGGCTTCTTCAAGCTCAACACCAAGATGATCTACCTGACGCTGACGCAGGAGATCGGCGACAGCATGATGGCCAAATCGGTGACGGCCTATCAGTATATGAACAAGCATCAGACGAGCGACAATGATCGCCTGGCGAGCCCCGGCTATTTCGATCACATCACCCTATGGCAGGACAAGAGCAAGACCTTCACCCAGGAAATATCGCTGTCCTCGGTCGGCAAGACGGCACTTGAATGGACGGTCGGCGGTTTTTATCTGCGCCAGCGCGCACTGCAGAACATATACGAAGTCGTGACGCCTTACGCCGCCGCCGTGGTCCTCCCCGACGGCACCGGCGTCAAGTTCCAGACCGACAGCCCGTTCCAGCACACCTCCTGGGCGGGTTATGGCCAAGCAACCTATCATGCGACCGACGCCTTGGCGTTCACGCTCGGCGGTCGCTATTCCTGGGACAAGGTCACGGCGCAGCCTTACCAATATTTCACGGTCGTTCCACCCGGCCGCGTCACGAGTTCGGCACTTACGGGCAAAGCCGGCGTCGAGTATAAGGTGACGCCCGACAATCTGCTCTATTTCACTGCCTCCCGCGGCTATAAGCCGACCGGTCTGACCTTCAACGGCGCGTCGCATCCACGACGCGTACCGACGTCTTTCAAGAAGGAGACGGTGAATGCGCTCGAAATCGGGTCGAAGAATGACTTCTTCGACAAGAGACTTCGGCTCAATGTCTCGGGCTATTATTACTGGTACAAGAACTTCCAGTTCACCGCTGAGGACCCGGTTCCTTTCGCAGGCGGCACTGACAACATTCCGAAAGCCGAGATCTACGGCGCAGAATTCGAAGCGTCCATTCTGCCGATAGACGGCCTGCGCTTCGACGGCACCCTCTCCCTTGGCCGCGGTAAGTTCACCAGCCACTATCTGACGATCGATGCGCAGACCGCTGCGCAGATTCGCGCGGCCAAATATGCGGAACTGGGCTATCCGGCCGACTATTATTTCGACCAGCGGATCATCGACGCCGTCGATGCGGCGCGACAGGACGTCTATGGCAATCGCGTACCAAAAATGCCCGGCGTACAGGGCCAGGTTAGCGCGACCTATACGCATGACCTGGGCAGCGGAGACTTCACCTTGCGCGGCGAAATGGTCTATCGTGGCAAATTTAACTATCGCCTATTCGCGGTCGCCGCGCTCGACAAGGTTCCCGCCTACACCATCTACAATGCCTTCATCGAATATGCGCCGCACGACAAGCCGTGGAAGGTCTCCTTCTCCGCGCAGAACCTCACCAACAAGACCGGCGTGAACTCGCGCTTCTCCGATCCCTATGGCTCGGGCACGACCAGCGTCGAATATATCGCGCCGCGTCAGGTGTTCGGCACGGTCAGCTTCGCCTTCTGATCGCCCTCTATCCCCGCGCCGGCATCCCCCGGGATGCCGGCGTTCTCGCATGGGCGGCGCGGCCGGGGATCCGTCATGCCGGCAACCGCCCGGATCGCGATTTTCTGCCGATCAGGCGGTGAACATCCCCTTGCGGATCACGGCATGGACGCCCCAATTGCCGTTCACCACCTGCGTCACGCCGAAGTCGACGCCGACCGAGAGCAAGGATATCGCCTCGTCCTCGCTGAGCCCGCGTGACGTCATCAGGAAGCGGCGCGCCTTGCGGAAGGCGTCGCGCATGGCGAGATCGATCGAGGAGCGCTTATAGACCTCGCTCTGCGCATCCTCGCCCAGTTCCTTCAAATAGTCGGGATGGCTGAAGCCCATGATCACCCATTCGTCCGCAGTCTCGATCAAGGGATAATCGAGATCGCGCAGATGGCCGTGCATCGCCGCGGCGGGATGATGGAAGATCTGGATGAGCGCGGTCATCGAGCATTCGATGGCCGTGCCGCACAGCTCCGAATCGCCCTGCGAGGCGTGCGGATCGCCGAGCGAGAGCAGGCCGCCTGGCACCGCGACGGGCAGGAAGATGCGCGATCCGGGCCCCGTGCGCCAATTGTCGAGATTGCCGCCGAACGCCGCCGGAGGAACGGAATCGACAAGGTCGCCATGCGCCGGCGCCAGGCCGATGACGCCGAAATGCGGCCGGATCGGAATCTCGACGTCGCGCAATATGTCGAAATTCTTCTCGACCGTGGCATGGTCCACCGGGATGCCGGGATAATCGATCCGCTCGTGCACCACACCGGACGGATCGGTCTGCGGCGTCCAGCGATAATTGTAGACCGCATGCGCGCAGGGCCGGCCGTCGCTGCGCTCGACCTCATAGATGGTGACCACCTCGCGCGGGCGCGGCTCGGTCAGCAGGTCCGAGTAATGGAATCCCCAATAGGCGGCCGCATTGCTGCCGAAGGCGCAGCCCTGGAACTTGGGGTTGCCGCTGGGCCGCGGCTTGATGTCGAGGACGCGCACCTCGATGACGTCGCCGGGGCGCGCGCCGGCGATCGCGATCGGACCGGTGCAGATATGCACGCCGAATCCCTCGCCCGCGCCGCGCCCATAAGCGGAGGCATCGAGCGGGCCGGCGCCGCGCCGCTCGACGGCCTTGCCCTCGCTGGTCCAGCGATAGACGCTCTCCGCGCCGGGATCGCCCTCGATCATCCGTTCGGCGTCGTCGTTGCCGTGGTGGGTCAATGTCTCGATCGTCACATAATCGCCCGAGCGGACCTCGAGCACCGGCTTGAGATGCCGGCTGAAGAAACCCCAGTGAATCGTCTCCGGGCTGACCGGCAGCAGATGATGGCGCATGCCCGGCGCGACCTCGCCGGCATCGTCCAGCGTCGGCACGGTCTCGGCCTCCGCCTCGTCGGCATCGAGCTGGGTGACGAGCGGGCGCATGTCGCGCTTCGCGGCCGGGCTGCCCCGGCGCGGCTGCTCCGTCTCGGCAGCCGCGGACTGGCCGCCCTTGCGATATTCGCGCGGGCTCACGCCATATTGCTCGCGGAAGGCGCGGCTGAACGAGGCGGAATCGTTGAAGCCCCATTGGAAGAGAATGTCGGAGATCGATTTCTGCGCATGGAGCGGGCTGCGCAGGTCGAGCCGGCAGCGCTCCAGCCGGCGGAGCTTCACGAAATGGCCGAAGCTCTCGCCGACCGATTCGAACAGCTTCTGCAGATAGCGCGGCGAGATGCCATGCTCACTCGCCACCTGCTGGTGGCTGAGCTCGGGATCGGACAGGCGCATCTCGATCGTCTGGAAGATGCGCTCGAGCAGCGCTGCGCGCATGCCCGCGGCGCCGCCGAGCGCACGCGGCGGCGCGTTGTCGAGCAGGCCGGTCAGCAGGAACTCGGGCAGGCTGAGCTCGATCGGGCGCATCTGGTCCGGCGTCGCATCGACCAGCATATCGGCGACCGAGCGCAACATGCCGCCGAGCACGCGGCCGGCGCCCTGATTGGCTGCCAGCTTGCCGATCTCGTCGGGCAGCGGCGTGCGCAGGCGCAGCGTCAGCACCGATAGCGGGATCTTGACGATCAGGCTGCGATTGTCGCCTGCGAAGGCGTGGTTCGCCGCGATCTCGCCGCGCCCATAGACGATATCGCCGTCCTCGGCAGAAAGCTGCGCCTTGCCGCCCGTCACCTCGGCGTGGCCGTCGAGCAGCATGGCGAGCCAGAAGAAGTCCGGCTGCGCGGTGAAATCGACCTTCACGGCCTGCGCCGTCGCGGTGAGACGGATGAATTCGATGCCGAGCTCGCTCTTGAACGCGACGAGCTCTCCATAAAGCCCCTCTTCGGGCATCTCGCCGAGCTCGAGCGAGAGCCGTTGCAGGGCGAAACGCCAGGCGTCGCGCCGCTGCTCCTTCGGGTAGGCATTGGTCGTGAATCTCACGTCCGCGGATTCCATCCTGCTAGCGATGCAATCCTCCCCCAATTTTCCGGCCCGATCTGACGCGGTGCCTTTGCCCGAGGCTAGGGCCGGGACTCATAACCACCATGTGATGGCGGCGGCGAGGTGGATGCTGCCGAGGAAGACATCGGCGCGGCGGTCATATCGGGTAGCGATGCGGCGGCAGTCCTTGAGGCGACAGAACATGCGCTCGATGGCGTTTCGGCCCTTGTAGAGGACGCGGCTGAAGCAGGATTTCCA
>Ga0180222_1002032_pt1 | contig 17935 bp, 16 predicted proteins | sample eDN5th37CKraftOP_FD_151336 | JGI IMG/M metagenome (GOLD analysis project Ga0180222, IMG submission 151336) | Enriched Organic Plus compost microbial communities from Emeryville, California, USA - eDNA 5th pass 37_C Kraft OP (version 2) (version 2) ... | reverse complement strand
GGCGAGATGATTGGCCTTCGCGCCGTCCTCGAGCACAGCTGCCTTCAACTCCACGAAGTTGCCGATCTTCGCGCCCTTGCCCATGCGGGCGCCGGGACGCATCCGCGCGAAAGGACCGACCTCGGCGCCTTCGCCGATATGCGCGCCGGTCAAATGCGAGAAGGAATGGATGATCGCACCGGACTCCACGGTCACGCCGGGACCGAACACGACATAGGGCTCGATGGTGACGTCGCGCGCGAGCTTGGTGTCGGCGGACAGAAAAACGGTCTCGGGAGCGATCATGGTCACGCCCGCTTCGAGCGCCGCTTGCCGCAGACGCTGCTGCAGGACGGCTTCGGTTTCGGCGAGCTGGGCCTTGGTGTTGACGCCTCTCACATCATCCTCCTCAACCTCGACAGCGACCGCGCGAAGTCCGGACTGGTTGGCGAGCGCCACCGCATCGGTCAGGTAGAATTCGCTCTTGGCGTTGGCATTGCCGATCCGGTCCAGCAAGGCCAGCGCGCCGCGTCCGTCGAGCGCCATCAGCCCGCCATTGCACAGGCGGATCGCCCGCTCCGCCTCGGTCGCATCGTTGTGCTCGCGTATGGCAACGAGACGGCCGTCATCGATGATGAGCCGGCCGTAACCTGTGGGGTCGGCCGGGGTGAAGCCGGCAACGGCCACCGCGGCGCCATCTGCGATTGCCGCGCGGAGCCGCGACAACGTCTCGGCGCGAACGAGGGGCGTGTCGGCGAAGACCACGAGGACATCGTCGAAGCCGCGCGCAAGAGCATCGCGCGCCGCCAGCACAGCGTGCGCGGTGCCGAGCCGCTGCATCTGCCTGACGATCTCGGCGCCCGGGACAATGCGTGCGGCTTCCTTCGCCACCGCGTCGTGATCGGGCCCGACCACCACGACGCAGGCGGCCGCACCGGCCGCCCCCACCGCGCGCAACACATGCGCAAGCAGCGTTTCATTGGCGACCGGGTGCAGCACCTTCGGCACGCCGGATCGCATCCGCGTGCCTTCGCCCGCCGCCAGGACTACCGCCAGACATGTCCGTTCCGTCATTCCGATCCCCATTCTGGGGGAGCCTCATAGCCCGGCGGGGGTGCCCAGAAAAGCCGCCTCGACGCTCCGCCCCCGATCGTTCCCTGCTAGGATTCGCCGCAATGATTCGCAGAGAAACCCTGAAATCCCAGCCCTCGAGCCCGCCGCCCGCGCAACCGGCCGGGAACGCGGCTGCCGATTTCAGCGCATTCGCGCATCTCGGGCTGTGGGGCGGCGTCGCGGCGTCATGCCTCCTCGTGGTCGCACTCGCCACAAGGACCGAGACCGCACAAGCGCGTCTGGCGGCGGCCTACGCATATTTCACCGGCCATTCCGAGGCCGAGGACCGTCAGGCGAAAGAACGGCGCCGGCAAATCGAAGACGCGCGCCGGATGAGCGAGGCGATCCGAAGCCTCACGGAGGATCGCGATCGCCTGATCGCCCGCATGGCGGTCATCGAGCGCAATTATGAAGACGTGACCGGCTCGATCGGCAAACTTGCCGCCGCCCGTCCTGCGGCAGAGACGCCGGCCCCCTCGCCATCGGCGACAGCCGTCGTCGCCACACCGTCGACGCCCCCGCCGGCGGTAGCGGCCCCAGCCTCAGTGCCGGCCCAGTCGCCTGCGTCGGCAGCATCCGCACAAGCCGCGGTCGAGCCGCAGCAGCCGGTCGCGGTCAAGTCGGCATTCGGGGTCGACATAGGCGGCGGCCAGTCGCTCAACGTCTTGCGCAACGCCTGGGATCGTGCGCGCCGCAACCACGCCGCTCTGCTTGATGGACTTCAACCCGTGATCGCCGTGCGCGACGGCCGTGGCGGGCATGTCGAACTCCGCCTCGTGGCCGGCCCGATCGCGAACGCGGCCGATGCCGCAAGGCTGTGCGCATCGCTGGCAGCGGCGGGACTGTCGTGCCAGCCCACGATCTATGACGGGCAGAGGCTGGCACTGCGATAGCGCCTTGCCGCCGACAAGCCCGGTGCGCATATTGCGCGCATGATCTCTCGCGCGATGTTCGCCCCGTCGGCCCGCCAGAGCAATTGGCTGATCGTGATCGGCTTCCTCGCGCTCGGCTATGCGCTCTACCTGCGCTACCTCGCGGTTGAACTCACCAGTGTCGGTCTCGCCTGCCAGGGCGGATTGCAGACATGGCTCTGCGCGACACGGTCATTTGTCACGACCCTGTTCAATCATTCGGTGTTCGGCTGGGTGGCATTCGGCGCCGCGGCGATCAACCTGATCCGACCGACGGTGCCGCTCTTCGCGCTCGGACTTGCGGCCGCGGCCTTTGGTGTCGTGCTTTATAATGTCGGACTGTCGGCGCTGGCGGTCGCCTTGCTGATCCTCAGCTTTGCGCGGCCCGTGACCATCGAAACCGAACCAGACTGAGGGCAAGCAGGGTCAGGAGCGCGCAGAGCCAGACCGATTGCCAGTTCGCGAGGCTCTCATTGAAGAGAATGTAGACCGCGGCAAGGATTAAAGTGACGGCCGCGACGCGCTCGGCGAGCTGCATCAGCGCTGCCCCTTTGCCCCGGCTGTCGAATGCAAGGAGCGCCAGCGGGACGATGGCCGCCGTCAGCGGCGCGAACGGAAAGTCCTTGTATCGCGGATCGAAGACCAGTCCGAGCGCTACCTGGATGGCGAGCACGGTGGTAATGACCGCTGCCAATCCGGCGCCCCACTCGGCCCATGATCGCCTGGCCTCGCCGCGTCCCCCGAGAATGTCGGCGAAGGCCGGAAGTTGTCCGCCGCCGATCAGAACGATGGCGCTTGCCATGGGCGCCAGAAGCGCAGCGAAGATCAGTGCGCCGGACCTGATCCATCCCCCCGCCCCAAGACTCTCATAGAATGCAAGTTCGATTGCCCAGCCGATCATGCTACCGCCGACGAGAGCGATGACGGCGACGGCGCCCCAGGCCGCGTTCGATGTCTCGCGGCGTGGCGTCCAGAGTGCAGCCGCAAAGATCAGGACCGCGAACACAACACCCGCGGCCGCCTGCTGACGCCAGAACGGATGGTCGGAGACCGGACTTCCCCAATCGAATTTCGGCTGGCGCGTGGCGTCGTCAAACAAGCCCCAATAGCCGCCGACGGTCCCCTCCAGCCGCCGCTTCCACGGCTGGTCGAATGCCTCGATCACATTGACGCGGTAACCCTTGCGCTTGGCGATCGCGAGAACCTCGTGAAGGATACGCGCCTGATTGGACAGCGAGGGTAGCGCGCCTTCGCGCATGCGCCCTGCGCTTGGCCAGCCGGTCTCGCCGATCAGGATGTCCTTGCTCGGAAAAGCCGCCGCCATCCGCTCGCGGATCGATTCAATATGTGCGGCAGCTTTCGAAGCCTCGATCGGGAAGTCTTCCCAGTACGGTAGGATATGGATGGTAACGAAATCGACCGCCGAAGCGAGATCACGGTTGCGCAGCCAGAACTCCCAGACATCGGCATAGGTGATCGGAACGCCGGTTCGGCTCTTCACCTCCCGCAGGTAATTGCCGACCTGTTCGGCCGATAATTCGCCGCGCAACAACACTTCATTGCCGACCACCACCGCCTGGATGACGTCGGGGAATTGCTTGGTCAGCCGGACGATGGTTTCGACCTGCTCGCGGTTCTTGTCCGGATGACTCGACAGCCAAAGGCCCTGGATGACCTTGAAGCCATGACGCCGCGCGATCTCAGGCACCTGGTCGAGCCCGTGCTCAATTGAATAGGTCCTGATGCAATCGGTCAGCGACTTCAGACGGGTCAGATCGTCCTCGATCTGGGCTGCGGGAATGTGCGTCCCGGCCTCCAGCGGCGACTGACTGCCGCGGAATGGCGCATACGAGACGCACTGGATTTTCTCCGCCGCTCCGGCGCCTACGGGCATCGGCACCGCGCGGCCAAGCCACCACCAGAACAGCGCGATCAGTCCCGCGACCGCGACAAGCAGGATCACCGGGAGGAGCGTCCCGGTTAACGAACGTTCATGCATCGGGATGACTCATGCGCTTGTGCGACTTCTGATCGTGCTCGCGGCCATGGTGCCAGGCAGATTGACGTCAAACGCACGCCGCGGGCGCGCATAAGCTGGACAAATCGCAGGAAAGGCGGAAATCTCAAGCGATCGGCTCCGAGCCGCATTGCGGACGGATTCCGATGTAGACTGCGCAACTTATCATCCAACGCCGCGCCAACGCGCCAGAGTGTCCTAGCATCATGTCACCCCGTTTTCTGCGAGCCCTGCCCCTCCTTTGCTTGGCCATGTGGGTCGGCTCCACCCCAGCGTCGGCCCAGAATGAAGCGGCCGATAAAGCAAAGCAGCAGGCCGCCGAGCAGGCAAAGCGGGAAGCGCAGCGGTTGAACGATCTTGCCGAAGTCTCAAAGCAGATGACGGGCCCGGCCGGCAACCCTGAATGCGTTTGGGTCGGCCGCCGCGTCGTGCACCGGCTTTTCCAGGACGACCTCGACACCGCTTTCCGGCACATGGATTTGTACGATCGCTTTGGCTGCCCGGGCGGGCATATCCAGGCGGCGTTTCGGTGCGTTGTCCAGCAAGGTCCGACGATCGATCCGAAGGCGCAGGAAAACATTATCGCGCGCGTTCATTCATGCTGGGTTAATCCAGCGGCTCCACCTCCGCCGGCAGCGGCGGCAACTGCACCGCAGTCCGGAACAACAACGCAATGACAGCGTTGACGTCGTGCAAAACGGCGTCAGCGTCATCAATTCGCCATGCCGCGATGTCATTGAAAAATTCAAGTTGTTGCGTTATCTGACTGTCGTAGCAGGCGCTTGTCTCAGGGGACGGGACGGCGACCTTCACCCAGCCCCCGCTCGGTTTCGCGTTCTATGCGCCTCGTCGCGGTTGCCGTCGCGCTCGTAGCCTGCATGCATGCAGGCATCTGGGCCCTTTCCGAAAAACGCATCGCTGCTCCGGACATTCACGGTCCGCTGGCAAGCGTGTCGTACGGTAAGCATCCGGATAAGCAGGTCGGAATCGAAGAGATTCAGTCCGACCTTCGGATGCTGGCGCCGCACACGCGGGCGGTGCGCACTTACTCATCCACCAACGGCCTTGAGATGGTGCCCTCGCTTGCCGCGCAGGCCGGCTTGCGGGTCACCGCAGGCGCCTGGCTCGGCGGAAGCCTCGACGACGCCGAATGGCAGGGCAAGGGACCGGATGCGTCCAACGGCAAGCGCTATCGCGAGCGCCTCGCCGAGCGGGCTCGCAACACCGCCGAGCTGAACGCGGTCGTCGAAATCGCGCGGAAGAATTCCAACGTCGAAGGTCTCGTTCTCGCCAATGAAGCGATCTACCGCGGTGAGACGATCCTGTTCGACAACGAAACGTTGTCGCCGGAAGAGGTCGCCCTCGTTCGCGCGGCCGCGCAGGTGTCGAAAGCCGAGGAGACCCGGATCAAGGAAAAGATCAATGTCGGGCGGCTGATCAAGGCGATCCGGGAGGTCAAACGCCAGGTTTCGGTCCCGGTGACGACCGGTGAAATCTGGAGCGTCTGGCGCGATCATCCTGAACTCGTCGCCGCCGTCGACTACATCGCCGTCCACATCCTGCCCTATTGGGAAGGCGCACCGGATCAGTCCGCGGTCGATGCGGCGATCGGCGGCTTCAACCAGCTGCGCGAGATGTATCCCGGCAAGCGCATCGTGATCGCCGAATTCGGCTGGCCGAGCGCCGGGTACAATTTCAAGATGGCAACGCCCGGTCACTTCGAGCAGGCCCACATCATCCGCGATTTCGTTGAGCGCGCCAACGCCATCGGCGCCGACTACAACATCATCGAGGCGTTCGATCAGCCGTGGAAGATCTCCGAAGGCAGCGTCGGCGCCTATTGGGGGCTGTTCGACGCCTCCTATAAGCAGAAGTTCAACTGGACGGGCCCGATCTTCGACCCGGATTTCCGCAAGCTTGCCCTGCTTGCGGTGCTCCTCGGCGTATTGTTCTCCCTGCCCCTGCTGACCATGGGGGTGACGCTGACCGAGACCCTCGTGCTGGCGACGGCGGCCCATGTCGTCGGCGCGTGGTTCGCCGCGGTGTTCGCATTCTGGAATGGGCATTACTTCGTGTGGGGCGAGGCATTCGCCCTCGGCCTCGGCTGCGTCCTCCTTGTGCCGCTGGTGGCGATTGCCATGACCAGGATCGAGGAGATCGCGGCGATTGCCTTTGGCCGCAAGCCGCGCCGGCTCCTGCAGGTTGACTCGCCTCCCCTCGCTCCGGAGGCGCAATCCCACCTGCCCAAGGTCTCGATCCACATCCCGGCCTACAAGGAAGAGCCGGAGATGCTCAAAGCCACGCTCGACGCCGTGGCTGGGCTGACCTACCCGAATTTCGAATGCGTCGTGATCATCAACAACACGCCGGACCCGTTCTACTGGGAGCCGATCGAGGCGCACTGCAAGACGCTCGGCGATCGCTTCATCTTCCTGCGCGAAGACAAGGTCGAAGGCTTCAAGGCGGGCGCGCTGCGCATCGCGCTTGAGCACACTGCGCCCGACGCCGAGATCATCGCCGTTATCGATGCCGATTATGTGGTGGCGCCGAGCTGGCTGTCGGACCTCGTGCCGGTCTTTGCCGATCCGAAGGTCGGCCTCGTCCAGGCGCCGCAGGAGCACCGCGACGGCGACCGCAGCGTCATGCATTACGCCATGGCCGGCGAATATTCCGGCTTCTTCGACATCGGGATGGTCGAGCGCAACGAAAAGAACGCCATCGTCGTCCACGGCACCATGTGCCTGATCCGGCGCGAAGCGCTCGCCGCCGCCGGCAACTGGCCGAGCGACACGATCTGCGAGGATACCGACCTCGGGCTCACGTTGCTCGAGCTTGGCTGGACCACGCATTACACCAACCGCCGTTACGGCTTCGGGCTCCTGCCCGACACCTTCGGCGCCTACAAGAAGCAGCGCCACCGCTGGGCCTATGGCGGCGTGCAGATCATCAAGAAGCATTGGCGCTACTTCCTGCCCGGCGTTCCGAACCTCAAGCGGGACCAGAAGCGCGCCTTCCTGTTCGGCTGGATGAGCTGGCTCGGTGCGGAAGCGCTCGGCGTGGTCGTCGCGATGGCCAACCTGATCTGGGTGCCGGTGGTGGCCTTTGCCGAGATCGGCATCCCGAGCAAGATCCTGACGATCCCGATTCTCGCGTCCTTCCTGGTCACGATCCTGCATTTCAGCGTGCTTTACCGGCTGCGCGTGCCGATCCCGAAGAAGCAGACGCTCGGCGCGGTGTTCGCGGCGATGGCGCTGCAATTGACGGTCGCGCGCGCGGTTGCCGACGGCGTCATCAAGGATCACCTGCCCTTCAACCGAACGGCAAAGGGCAACCGCGCCCGCAAGCCGGTGCAATTCGACGGGTTCTGGGAATTGGTGCTCGGCGCGCTCCTGATCATCGGCGCGATCGTTCTGGTGGCGAACAATCCGCTGCAGATCACGGAGATCTATCTCTACGCGATCGTGCTGGTGGTGCAGAGCCTGCCGTTCCTGTCGGCGGCGGCGCTCGCCGGCATCGAAGGCCGCCGGATCAACGATTTCGCCTTCTGGACTTCGCTTCAGCCGAGGCTCCTCACCGCGCTGCGGCGGCGTCCGGCCGAGATCGCATCGCCCTCGATCGCAAGCGCGATTGCCGAGGTTCAGGCTGCGGCACCGGGAGAAAAACAGCCGGAAACCGCGCAGTAAGCCTGCGCGGAGTCCGGGCGGCTGTTGCGCGCCGCCCCGGAATGCTGGTGTGACTCCGCGCGGCGTCTATCTCCGCGCGCACCTCGTCAGGCCGGCATCGCCTTCTCGACCAGCCTGACCCAGTAGGACGAACCGACCGGGATCACGTCATCATTGAAGTTGTAGGCGGGATGATGCAGTCCCGCGCTGTCGCCATTGCCGACGAAAATGAATGCGCCGGGCCGCGCATTCAGCATGTAGGAAAAGTCCTCCGCTCCCATCATCGGCGGCAGATCCTCATCGACCCGGTCGGGACCCGCAATCTCCGACGCGACTTCGGCTGCGAATGCGGTTTGCTCGGGGTGATTCACGGTGACCGGATAGCCGCGATGATAGCGCACGCGCGCCTGCGCACCGTGCAGCGCCGCGACGCCCTGGCAGATCTCCTTGACGCGCTGCTCGAGCTGGTCGCGCACCGCCGGCGTCAGGCTGCGGATGGTGCCGGCGAGCTTTGCGGTTTGCGGGATCACGTTGTTCGTCGTGCCGGCCTGGAAAACGCAGATCGAGACGACGCCCGATTCGAGCGGATCGACGTTGCGCGACACGATGGATTGCAGCTGGTTGACCATCTGCGCGCCGACCAGGATCGGATCGATCCCGAGATGCGGCCGGGCCGCATGCGCGCCCTTGCCCTCGATCTCGATCTCGACATAGTCCGCCGCCGCCATCATCGGCCCGACCCGCATGCCGAACTGGCCGACCGGCATGCCGGGATAATTGTGCATGCCGTAGACTTCCTCGATCCCGAACCGCTCCATCATCCCGTCATTGACCATTTCCTTGCCGCCGCCGCCGCCCTCCTCGGCCGGCTGGAAGATCACGACGGCAGTGCCGCCGAAATTGCGGGTCTCGGCGAGGTATCGGGCAGCCCCGAGCAGCATCGCGGTGTGGCCGTCATGGCCACAGGCGTGCATCTTCCCGGGCACCGTGGACTTGTAGGGCAGCCCGGTCGCCTCCTCGATCGGCAGCGCATCCATGTCGGCGCGCAGCCCGATCACCCTGGCCCGGCCGCCGGCAGCGTCCTTGCGGCCCTTGATGACGCCGACGACGCCGGTCCGGCCGATGCCGGAAACCACCTCGTCGCAGCCGAAGGCCTTGAGTTTTTCGGCCACCTGGGCCGCCGTGCGATGCACGTCGAACAGGAGTTCCGGATGGGCATGCAGGTCGCGCCGCCAAGCCGTGATTTCGGGGTGAAATTCGGCAATGCGGTTCACGATCGGCATGATGTGGCTCCGGATGTCGGGGGTGCCGCAACAGGCTGCGGCAGGGTCCGGACCAGTAAATCCTGCCCGGCCGTTGCCGGCAACCGCCGCCGGCGTGGCCGCTCCGGCCGGGACCGGGGCGGCCGGACCGTGGCCCTTCTCGCACAGATGGCTCCCGCAGGGATAAGAGGCCCGATCGGCAGACTTTTTCGTTGTCCCGCCGGGAAACAGGCCTTATGTCTGCGCCCGCCATCGCGGTGCCGCGACTGAACCGATGCGTCGCGCCGTATCCGCTTTTCCGGGCCCGTTCGGGTTTCCCGGGGAGCCCGTAGCTCAGTCGGTAGAGCAACTGACTTTTAATCAGTAGGTCCCGGGTTCGAATCCCGGCGGGCTCGCCAAATCTCTCGCTTTTTCAAAGCCTTACGAGAGGAGACGAAACGGGGCGGCAGAGGGCTTATTCTGTGGTCGGCAAATCGCCTCCCTCAACGTGAGGGCCGCAATATCGCCCTGAGCGCAGCGTGAGCGTCCGTCATCCGATTTGGGTTCTGCTGCCAATTCGTGAGCTGAAAGCCCGCCCGAACGTAGCGCGCGATCATCGCCGACTCTCTCGCGAGCGCCTGCGTCCGATTCATCGGGCAGCGGGTTTGTGTTTGCTTAATCACCAATCCGCGCTGGAGCATAAGCGCCATCACGCGAACGCTGAGGCTCTTGCGCGCGAGCTTCTCTTTGTTGTGCGGCTTCATAAGGGAGCGGACATAGCGAATACGGTCGGATGCTCGCGCTAGCCTGCCAATGCCGACGTAAAACGGCCGGCACTCGACCCAGAATGTATAAACGAAATAGTCTCTCTTTCTGGGATGTTGGGCGACCGGCATGGCCCGATAACAATAGCAGAAACCCCGTCGGCTTTCGCTGGCGGGGCTGAAGCGGCCCTGATCGGGATCAGGATAGCGCTTTGAGCCGTTGCGCGCCTTCGGCAACGATCGCGTCGGCTGATCGCTCGCCGCGGCGAAATTCCTCCGCGGTCCACTGATTGATTTCCATCACACGCTGCAATGTGGTGCAATTCAGCTTGGCATGAGGCATCCTTGCGATCGCGTCATAGTCCTTGTCCGTACGTTCGCTGATCGCGCCAGCCATATCGCAGACGACAACCTCCGCTTAAGTCCAGGAACCCAGCCCCCCGACATGATCGTCCGTCGCTTGCTCAAACAGGCCCGGCGCCGATGGGCGCATATCCGTCTCGAGCGCATGGAGATGCGCGCGCTGTTCGATAGCTATCCGAAAGACGCGATCGCGCCGAAATATCATCAGCTCTTTGCGCTGTACCGCATGATCATCCGGCGCAAGCCCGCTGTCGTCGTTGAGCTGGGCGGAGGCTATTCGACCTTCATCATCGCCAGGGCCGCTCGCGACCTTGCCGCTAAAGGAACGGCAATCCGGTTCTTCAGCGTCGATGAATCGGAATACTGGCAATCGGTCGTCCGCGGGCACATGCCGCAAACGCTTCAGGCCCACACCACGTTTCATCGGGCGGATGTCGTCGCGCATCCCGAAGGCAAGGGCTTTGCATCGCTCCCTGTTGAGCGCGCGAATTTCGTCTATGTCGATGGCGGGGACCTCCTTGATCCCGTCCGCCTCGAGCGCGACGCGCCACGCGATTTCGCCATCCTCGTCGATGGCCGTCGCAGCACGGTGGAGTTTTTGAAATCCCACCTGACGTTGAACTATCGCATTACGTCGCTCGACGACGGAAAGCAGACGCTCTTCGAGCGTCGTTGATACGGCGCGGGATCACCCCTCACCGCGCCCGCATCGCCGACGCGAAAATTGCGATTCCGATCACGCTCGCGTGACCCGTCCTCTATTGGCCGTGTTCCTTCGAACCGGGCTTCGCGCTCGTGCAACACATGCCACAAGTTCATGTTGTGAAATGCAGCCCGGAGAAATGACATGGTACGCACGACCATTCTTGCCGCTCTCCTCGTCGCTGCTGGCGCGACGGCAGTGCTGGCCCTTGCCCCGTCCGCTCCGACGGCCGGGCATTACAGCCAGACCATCAAGCCGACTCATATCAAGAGCGCGGTCCTGAAGAACTGCCTGGAAAACCAGAACGAATGCGCCCTGGTCGTGTACTGAGGCGTTGCCTGTAAAGGCCGCCCGTGCCGGGGGCTGAACGCCCGACGCCTTCGCCACCCGCCCGGATATTGTCCCTTGGCCGGATTCGGCTTAGGAAATGGCCCATAACCCGGCGCGGATAGCGCTCGGGGGCATCAGGGTGGCGGGCCGAGACCATGTCTGAAAGTCAATCGCTTGAGGACCTCGAACGTCGCATCGCGATCGTGCGGGACAACCTCAATCAGCTCATCGAACAGGCGGCCGCGCGGTCGGGCGCAGCCGATGAAGCGCTGGCATCCGACCGGATCGCGCAGCAGAGCGAAGAACTCGACCGCCTGATGAAGGAGCGCGACGAACTCCTGGCCGAACAGGGCGGGAAGGCCTGAGCCGATCCCTCCCCCGGAGTGGGCGCTTGACCTCAGCGCGTCCGTAATGGCCGCACTGCTCCGCGTGGGTTCGTCCTGAAGGCGCTTTGCATCCCCTCGCCCTCCTCTCTCGAAATCTGCGGTTGCCTCTGCACTTCGCACGTAATGCGCTTGCCGCAGGTGCATTCTACTGCACTGCACCCTGACGACCGCTGCCAGAAGCGCGCCTTGCCCTTCCGCCGGCGCAAGGACTTGATTTGTATTTTCTGCGAAACGGGCAGCGCTTTGAAAATGTAGGTCGCGAAGTTGCCATGAACCGGCGGTACAGTTTGCCTGTTGGGAGGAGGGGTAACGAGAGGAGGACCGTCAATGAGGCTTTCATCCGGCGATCCGGCCCGCGTCGGTTACCCTGCTGTTCGTCGGCCGACCTGCCCATCGTGCGGTGACATGCTGTTCGCAGCAGCGGCCACCGAATTCCTTGGCGAGGGCAAAATTCGCAATATCTGGACCTGCGACTCTTGCGACCACGAATTCCGCACGGCGTTCGCCTTGCCGTACGAGATCTGACAGCTCTCTCGAAAAAAAGAAATTCGAAGGGCTCACCGTTCAAGCGGTGAGCCCTTTTCATTTTTGCTCCCCAATGGGGCGGTCGATGCAGATGGAGCGCAAACTGCACAGCGACACGGAGCGCGCCGCGATCGATCGCAACAACTCTATGTCGGTCATCGCCCGCGAAAGCGGGCGATCCAGTCAACACACCTGTTCACGAGCGTACCGGATGCCCCGCCTTTCGCGGGGCATGACAAGCACGGGCGACGTGATCCCGCCTCGACCGGAATCGCCTAGTAGCCGTAAAGCTTCGCCGGATTGTCCACGAGCAGCTTCTTCTGCAGTTCGGCTGTGGGCGCGATATGCGGAAGAAGATCGACGAGATCGGCCTCGTCCGCATCATGGGTCGAATTCGGATGCGGGAAGTCGGTGCCCCACAAGACGCGGTCGGGCGAAGCCTCGACGATCTTGCGCGCGATTGGGATCGCCTTGTCGTAAGGCGGCATGTCGATCCGCTCCGAGCCCGACACCTTGATCCAGCAGCGGTCGAGCTTTGCGAGATCGAGCAAGGCTTCCAGCGGCTTCTGGTCGACGCCGTCCTTCGCAGGCACCCGGCCCATGTGATCGATCACGAAAGGCAGCGTCAGCCCGCGCATCATGTCCGAAAGCGGAATGATGTCCGGCGCATCGACATGCAGAACCACATGCCAGCCCATCGGCTTGATGCGGCGCAGGACATTGGCGAACACCGTCATGTCCGGCGAGCCGCCGAGATGCTTGACGAAATTGAACCGCGCACCGCGCACACCGGCCCGGTGCATCACCGGGATATCGGTCCCCGGCGTATTCTCGTCGATGATCGCAACCCCGCGATAAAGTTCGGGCTGCCAGGCGAGCGCATCCAGCATCGCGCGATTGTCGCTGCCGTGGCAGCTCGCCTGAACGATCACCGCGCGGCTGATGCCGAGATGATCGTGCAGTGCCTTCAGCGTTTCCTTCGGCGCATCCTCCGGCGTGTAGCGACGGTTCGGCGCATAGGGAAAGACGTTGCCCGGCCCGAACACATGGCAATGCGCGTCGGTGGCATTCGGCGGAAGCTTGAATGCAGGCTTCCGCCGCTTGGCAAAATCGATACCCGTCATCAACGCTTCTCGATGCCGGCTTTCTCGATGACCTGCGTCCACTTCACAATGTCATCCTTGAGCCGTGCCTGGATGTCCTCCGGGGTCGAACCGCGCGCGTCGATGCCGAGCTCCAGCGCCTTCTTCTTGACCTCGGGATCGGCCAGAACCTCGTTGAGCGCCTTGTTCAGCGTCGCGATCACGTCGGGCGGCGTACCGGCCGGGGCGAAGATCGCGTTCCAGGACGTCACTTCGAATTTCGGCACGCCGGCTTCCGCCGCCGTCGGAGCGTCGGGCAGATATTCGCCCCGCTTCGTGCCGGAGACCGCGACCGGAATGAATTTCTTCGCATCGAGGCTGCCGCGCAAAGCGGCGTAGAATTCCGACGCCATCTGGATGTCGTTGCGTTCCAGCGCGACCAGGACGTCGCCCGAGGTCTTGAACGGGACGATGACGAAATCGAGGCCGGTGACCGACTTGAACAATTCGGCGCCGAGATTCTGGCTTGAGCCGGCAGCAATCGTGCCGACATTGAGCTGACCGGGCTCCTCCTTCGCCGCCTTCACGAAATCGCCGAGCGTCTTGTAGGGACCGTTGGCATTGGTGACGAAGATCAGGTCGAAATAGCCCATCGCCGAGACCGGCGCGAAGTCCTTGAGCGGATCGAACGGCAGTTTCTTGAACAGGCCGACACTCACCGCCGTGCCGTTGCTCAGCACCGCGAGCGTATAACCGTCGGCCGGAGACTGCAGCACGGCGCGAGCGGCGGTGATGCCGCCGGCGCCGGGACTGTTCTCGACCACGAAGCGCTGGCCAAGTTTCTCGCTGAGCTTTTCCGCGACGAGCCGCGTCGTGATGTCGGCGACGCCGCCCGCCCCGAACGGCAGCACGAGCTTGACCGGCTTGTCCGGATATTTGCCCTGCGCATGGGACGGCAGCGGCGCAAGGGACATCGCTGCCAGTCCCGCAAAACCAAGCATGGTCACGAACCGACGGCTCGCCAGATTGCGTCTTTCAGTCATGAGCAAGTCCCTCCAATCAGCGGTCAAAAAGCAGACTTTGCGCCGCAAGTTCAAGTCGAAAAGCGCCCGGGCGCTATCCCTGCGGGTCATACCTATCGGCAAGGCTCACCGCGGCGGAATGTCGCCCGCCTCCCAACCCCGCTTGGTGGCCTCGCGATAGGCCTGGAACGTCCCGGACGCGATGGCCTCGCGCGCCCCGCGCATCAGCGTCTGGTAATAGGCGAGATTGACCTGGGTGAGCAGCATCGCGCCAAGCGTCTCGTTCGCCTTGACGAGATGATGCAGATAGGCCCGCGAATAGGTCCGCGTCACCGGATCGCCGCTGCGTTCGTCCAGCGGGCGCGGATCGTCGGCATGGCGCGCATTCTTGAGATTGACCGGTCCATGCCGGGTGAAGGCGAGTCCGTGACGGCCGTTGCGCGTCGGCATGACGCAATCGAACATGTCGATGCCGCGCGCCACGCCTTCGATCAGATCGTCGGGCGTGCCGACGCCCATCAGGTAGCGCGGACGATCCGCCGGCAATTCCGGCGCGACGGTCTCGATCATCGCCAGCATCACCGCCTGCGGTTCGCCGACCGCAAGCCCGCCGATCGCGTAGCCCTGAAAATCCATGCCGACGAGTGCACGCGCGCTCTCAACGCGCAGCGCCGGATCGTCGCCGCCCTGTACGATGCCGAACAGCGCATAACCCGGCTTTGCACCCTCGAAGGCGCGCTTCGATCGCTCCGCCCAGCGCAGCGACAATTGCATGGCGCGTTCGATCTCGTCGCGAGTCGCCGGCAGGCGCAGGCATTCGTCGAGCTGCATCGCGATATCCGAACCGAGCAGCCGCTGAATTTCGACCGCACGCTCCGGCGATAGCTCGTACATGTTGCCGTCGAGATGGGAGCGGAAGGTGACGGCGTGTTCGTCGATCTTGCGCAGTTGCGACAGCGACATCACCTGGAAGCCGCCGGAATCCGTCAGGATCGGCTTGGGCCAGTTCATGAAACGATGCAGCCCGCCGAGCGCTGCGACCCGCTCCGGACCCGGTCGCAGCATCAGATGATAGGTGTTCGCGAGGAGGATATCGGCGCCGGTCCGCGCGACATCGTCGACCGTCACCGCCTTCACCGTCGCCTGCGTGCCGACCGGCATGAACGCCGGTGTCGCAATGCGGCCATGGGCGGTCTCGACCTCGCCCGCGCGTGCGGCGCCGTCGGTGGCGATCAGATGGAAGGAGAACGGCTTGGTCATCGCGCGGGGTGTAACAGGCAGGCGTCGCCGTAGGAATAGAAGCGATAGCCGGTGGCGATCGCATGCGCATAGGCGCGCTGCATCGTCTCGAGCCCGGAAAAGGCTGCGACCAGCATGAACAGGGTCGACCGCGGCAGATGGAAATTGGTCATCAGGAGGTCGGCCGCGCGAAAGCGATAGCCCGGCGTGATGAAGATGTCGGTCTCGCCCCGGAAGGGCTGCACCCTCCCCTCAGCGTCCGCTGCACTCTCCAGAAGACGCAAGGCCGTGGTGCCGACCGGCACGATGCGCCCGCCCGATGCGCGCGCGGCATTGAGCGCCGACGCGGTCGCCTCGTCGATCTCGCCCCATTCGGAATGCATCCTGTGTCCGGCGGTATCGTCGGCCTTCACCGGCAGGAAGGTGCCGGCTCCGACATGCAGCGTGACCTTGTGCAGCGTCACGCCCGCCGCCTGCAGCCGCGACACCAGCTCGGGGGTGAAATGGAGTGCCGCGGTGGGCGCTGCGACCGAGCCTTCCTCATGCGCGAACATGGTCTGGTAATCCGTCGCGTCGCGGTCGTCGGCCTTGCGCTTGCCAGCGATGTAGGGCGGCAGCGGCATCTCACCGCGCTCGGCGATCGCCTGGTCGAGCACCGCGCCGTGAAAGGCGAAGGACAATGTCACCTCGCCCGCCTCGCCCTTGCGCTCGACGCTGGCGTCGAGCTGGCCGAGGAAGCACACCTTGCCTTCGTCGCCGAAGCGAACGATGTCGCCTTCCTGGAGACGCTTCGCCGGCTTGACGAAGGCAAGCCATCGCGAGCCGTCGAGACGCTTGTGCAAGGTCGCCTCGATCCGCGGCTCCTCGCCGCGCCCGATCCGGCGCCCGAACAGCCGGGCGGGAATGACCTTGGTGTCGTTGACCACAAGCGCATCGCCGGCGCGAAGGAGATCCGGCAGATCGCGCACGATCCGGTCTTCGGTTTCGGGAGTCGCGCCCGGCCGCACCACCATCAGCCGCGCGGAATCGCGCGGCGACGCCGGGCGCAATGCAATGCGCTCCGGGGGAAGATCGAAATCGAACAAAGAGGTCAGCATTCGCCATCCTATACCTCCCCCTGCAAGGGGGGAGGTCAGCGCACGACGTGCGCCGGGTGGGGGTCAATCGTCAAAAGACGCCACCCCGACCGCCGAAGCTTGTCATCAGGCCGCGCTTCGCGCGGACCCGTTTGGCGGTCGACCCTCCCCCTTCAGGGAGGGATTAGACACTACGCCAGCATGGTCGCCTTGATGATCTTGTCGGGATCGCGCACCGGTTCGCCGCGCTTGATCTTGTCGACGTTTTCCATGCCTTCGATCACCTTGCCCCAGACCGTGTATTGCCGGTCGAGGAAGGTCGCGTCGTCGAAGCAGATGAAAAACTGGCTGTCGCCGGAATCCGGGTTCTGCGCACGCGCCATGGAGACGACCCCGCGCACATGCGGCTCATTGTTGAACTCGGCCTTCAGCTTCTTGCCGGAGCCGCCGGTGCCGGTGCCCTGCGGACAACCGGTCTGCGCCATGAAACCGTCGATCACACGATGGAACACGATGCCGTCGTAGAAGCCATCGCGCACCAGTTCCTTGATCCGCGCGACATGGTTGGGCGCGAGGTCGGGCCGCATCTCGATGAGGACATCGCCCTTCGTTGTTTCGAGCTTCAGCGTATTCTCGGGATCGGCCATCTCATCTCTCCTATTTCTTGTCCGCGAGCACAAAGGCGCGCACGATGCGGTCGGGATTCTGGACCGGCTCGCCCTTCTTGATCTTGTCGACATTGTCCATGCCCGACACCACCTCGCCGATCACGGTGTATTGTCCGTTAAGATGAGGGGCGTCCGCATAGGTGATGAAGAACTGGCAATTGGCGGAATCGACGCTGTGTCCGCCGCGGGCCATGCCGACGATGCCGCGCCGGAACGGCACCTGCGAGAATTCCTGTTTCAAATCGGGATATTTCGACTTGCCGCGCCCGTCGCCGCGGTCGCCGTCGCCGGTCTGCGCCATGAACCCCGCGATCACGCGGTGGAACGGCGCATTGTCGTAGAAGCCGTCGCGGGCCAGCTGCTTGAGCCGCGCGGCGTGCTGGGGCGCAACGTCGGCGCGCAGCCGGATCACCACCGGGCCCTTGGTGGTTTCCAGAACCAGCGTGTTTTGCGGATCGGACTGGGCAAGAGCGGGCTGAATCTGGGCCGGCGCGGCAAAGACAAGCGCAGCCAGCAACATGGCGAAGATGCGGATCATGAACGCTCCCTGATGTGTCGAGGGGTCAGGACTTGAACTTGGCCTTCAGCCTTGCGGCGACCGGACCGGGCACGAAATGCGTCACGTCGCCGCCCATTTTGGCGATCTGGCGCACGAGTGTGGCGGTGATCGGGCGCACCAGAGGGGACGCCGGGAGGAATACCGTCTGGACCTCCGGCACCATCGCGCCGTTCATCCCGGCCATCTGCATTTCGTAGTCGAAATCGGTGCCGTCGCGCAGGCCCCGGATCAGCAGCGTCGCGCTTTCACGCTGCGCGGCCCGCACCACGAGATCGTCGCAGGTCAGGTAGCCGAT
>Ga0180222_1002031_pt1 | contig 17935 bp, 17 predicted proteins | sample eDN5th37CKraftOP_FD_151336 | JGI IMG/M metagenome (GOLD analysis project Ga0180222, IMG submission 151336) | Enriched Organic Plus compost microbial communities from Emeryville, California, USA - eDNA 5th pass 37_C Kraft OP (version 2) (version 2) ... | reverse complement strand
AACCTGCACTCGGCCGCGAAGGCGCTGGAACGCGCGTCGCGCGAGAGCGGCGCGGACGAGAAGATCGTCGTGACCAGCGATCCGGACGCGGTGCGTCGCGCCGACCGCGTGGTGCTGCCCGGCGTCGGCGCCTTTGCCGATTGCAAGCATGGCCTCGAAGCGGTGCCCGGCATGATCGAGGCGATGACCGAAGCGGCGCACGCACGCGGCCGCCCGTTTCTCGGCATCTGCGTCGGCATGCAATTGCTCGCCGAGCGCGGGCTCGAGCATGGCGTGACCGCGGGACTCGGCTGGATTCGCGGCGATGTCGACCGCATCACGCCGTCCGATCCCGCGCTCAAGATCCCGCATATGGGCTGGAACACGTTGATTTCGCGGAAGGATCACGCGCTGCTCGACGGCATCGCGCTCGGGCCCACGGGCCTGCACGCCTATTTCGTGCACTCCTATCAGCTTGCGCCGACAGACGCCGACGATCTCGTCGCCGATACCGAATATGGCGGGCCGATTACCGCCGTGGTTGCGCGGGACAATATCGCCGGCACGCAGTTTCATCCCGAGAAGAGTCAGCGCCTCGGTCTTGCGCTGCTTGCCAATTTCCTGCGTTGGGCGCCGTGATCCTTTTTCCCGCGATCGACCTCAAAAACGGCGAGGCCGTGCGCCTGCAACAGGGCGACATGGCGCGCGCGACCGTGTTCAATCGCGACCCTGCGGCACAGGCGCGCGAATTCGAAACGCTCGGATTTGAATGGCTGCATCTGGTCGATCTCGACGGCGCCTTTGCCGGAAAGCCGGTGAATGCGCTGGCGGTCGCGGCGATCCTGAAGGCCGTGAAGATTCCCGTACAGCTCGGTGGCGGCATCCGCAATCTCGCGACCGTGGAATCCTGGCTCAATGAGGGCATCGCGCGCGTGATCATTGGCACCGCCGCCGTGCGTGACCCCGGGTTCGTGAAGGAGGCTGCGCGCAGCTTTCCGGGCAGGATCGCCGTCGGCATCGACGCGCGCCACGGCAAGGTCGCCGTCTCCGGCTGGGCCGAGGAGACGGAGCTTGGCGCGCTCGAGCTTGCGCGCCTGTTCGAGGACGCGGGCGTCGCCGCGATCATCTACACCGATGTCGAACGCGACGGCATGTTGCAGGGCCTGAATCTCGACGCCACGATCGCGCTTGCGGACGCGATCGCCATTCCCGTGATCGCCTCCGGCGGCCTCGCCTCGATCGACGACGTGAAGAAGCTGCTCGCACCGCGCGCGAACAGGCTCGCCGGCGCGATTGCCGGCCGCGCCCTTTATGACGGTCGGCTGGATGCGAAGGCGGCACTCGACCTCATCCGCACGGCGAAGGTGGCCTGATGTTCAAGGTTCGCATCATCCCGTGCCTCGACGTGAAGGACGGCCGCGTGGTGAAGGGCGTCCGCTTCGTAGATCTCGTCGACGCGGGTGATCCGGTCGAGGCGGCGAAAGCCTATGACGCCGCTGGCGCCGACGAACTCTGTTTCCTCGACATCACCGCGAGCCACGAGGATCGCGGTATCCTGCTCGATGCCGTCCGGCGCACGGCGGAAGCCTGCTTCATGCCGCTGACGGTCGGCGGCGGCGTCCGCACCGTGGAGGATGTGCGCACGCTGCTCGCGTCCGGCGCCGACAAGGTTTCGATCAATACGGCCGCCGTGCAGCGCCGCGTCTTCGTGAAGGAGGCGGCGGAAAAATTCGGTGAGCAATGCATCGTGGTCGCGATCGACGCAAAGAAGGTCTCGAAGCCCGGCGAGCCCGACCGCTGGGAGGTTTTCACCCACGGCGGCCGCAACCCGACCGGCCTTGATGCGGTCGCCTACGCCCGCGAGGTCGTCGGCCTCGGCGCGGGCGAGATCCTCCTCACCTCCATGGACCGCGACGGCACCAGGCAGGGATACGACATCGCGCTTACCCGTGCCGTTGCCGATGCCGTCCCCGTCCCTGTGATCGCCTCCGGCGGCGTCGGCACGCTCGCCCACCTCGTCGCCGGCATCCGCGACGGCGGCGCGACCGCAGTGCTCGCCGCCTCGATCTTCCATTTCGGCGAATTCAGCGTCCGGCAAGCCAAGGAATACATGGCAAAATCGGGTCTGCCGGTCCGGCTCGATCCGTGATACGCCCGCCCGGAAAGAGAGCAGCCGTGCCCCCCTTCACCCTGGAATCCCTCGCAGAGATCATCGCCGAGCGCGCCCGTGCCGGCGGCGAGCGTTCCTATACGCGCAAGCTCCTGGATGCAGGCCCGAAGAAGGCGGCGAAGAAACTCGCGGAAGAGGGGGCGGAAGCCGCACTCGCCGCCGTATCCGGCGAGAAAGAGGAGCTCGTCGCCGAAGCCGCCGACGTCCTCTACCATTTGCTCGTGGTGCTCGAAGCGCGCGGCGTATCGCTGAGGGACGTCTACGCCGAGCTTGAGCGGCGCACCGCGCGCTCCGGCATCGATGAGAAGGAATCGCGCCGCCACGACTGAGCGGCGGCGGGACGGTCGCAATGGAACAGCGTATCGAAGACGGCTTGTCCCCCTATCACGTTTTCACGCGGGCGGAATGGGCGGCGCGGCGCGAAGACACGCCGATGACGCTGACGTCCGAGGAGATCGCGCATCTTCATGCGTTCAACGACCGGCTGTCCATGCGCGAAGTGGAGGAAATCTATCTTCCGCTTTCCCGGCTGCTGTCGATGTACGTCGCGGCGGCGCAGCGCCTGTTTCGCGCGATGCAACGCTTTCTCGGCACCGAGGACGCCAAGGTCCCGTACGTGATCGGCATCGGCGGCTCGGTCGCCGTCGGCAAGTCGACGACGGCGCGCGTGCTGCAAGCATTGCTCGCCCGCTGGCCCAACGTGCCGAAGGTCGATCTCATCACGACCGACGGCTTCCTGTTTCCGAACGCGGTGCTCCAGCGCGAAGGTCTGATGCAGAAGAAAGGCTTTCCGGAGAGCTACGACCTGCAGGCGCTGCTGCACTTTCTCACCGGCGTGAAAGCGGGCCGCCGGCCGGTGCGCGCGCCGGTCTACAGCCATCTCGTCTATGACATCGTTCCGGGCGATTACGTCGAGATCGACCGGCCCGACATTCTCATTGTCGAGGGATTGAACGTTCTGCAGGCGGGCCGCCCGCCCAGGGACGGCAAGGCGATTCCGTTCGTGTCGGACTTCTTCGATTTCTCGGTCTATATCGACGCCGACGAAGCCGTGCTCGAAACCTGGTACGTCGACCGCTTCATGCGTCTGCGCAACACGGCCTTCCGCGATCCCATGTCCTACTTCCATCGCTATTCGAAAGTAAGCGAGCAGGAATCGCGTGAAACCGCGCTCTCGCTCTGGCGGAACATCAATCTTGTGAACCTGCACGAGAACATTCTGCCGACGCGTCAGCGCGCGAGCCTGATCCTGCAGAAAGGCGCCGATCACCTGATCCAGCAGGTCGCGCTGCGGCGGCTCTGATTGAAACTACTGTGCGGCCCTGACGGGCTCGGCGCCGCGCGCCGCCGAGGCCGTCTCCATCGCCTCCTCCAGCCGCTCGCGGTCCACGGGCTTCACGACAAAGCCGTCCATGCCCGCTTCGCGGGCGGCGGCGCGGTCTTCGGCGAAGGCGTTGGCGGTGAGCGCGATGATCGGGATTTTTCCCGCGTCGCCGCCGAGCGCGCGGATCCGCCGTGTCGCTTCGAGTCCGTCCATGCCGGGCAGATGCAGGTCCATGAGCACGAGGTCGTAGGGCGCGCCCATCGCCTGCGCGGTCGAGACGGCCGCCACCGCCGCAATCCCGTTGCCGACGATCGTGGTCGTATGCCCGAGCTTGCCGAGCATGGCCTGGGTCAGGAGCGCGTTGATCTCGTTGTCTTCGGCGACCAGCACCATCAGCGAGCGGTGGCGCAACGGCCGTCCTTCCTGCGATTCGGTTTCGAATTCGGGGACGAGCGGCGGCGCGGCGCCTGGCGCGGCGAGCCGCACGGCGAGCGATGTGGAACGCACGGGCTTGACGAGATATCCGTCGAATCCCGCGGCCTTCAGGCTGTCGAGCTCGCCGCGATCGGCGGGCGAAAGCAGCACGAGCCGGTGGCTTGCAAACCGCGTCGCCTGCGCCACCAGATTCCGCACGGTCTCCGGTCCGAACGCGCGGTCGATGATCGCGTGCGACCAGCTGCGTTCCGGCAGCAAGGCCTTCGTCCGGGTGACGTCGCCGGCGAGCGAGACATTGGCGCCCCATGCCGACAAGCGCCGCGCAATCAGCGGACCGACGACCGGCGAGGGCGAAGCGACCAGAATATCTGCGCCCGCCACTTCGGGGCTCGGCGTCTGCGTGCCGACGCCGCTTACTTCGGGCAGCTCGATCGTGAAGCTAAAGCGCGATCCGCGCTCGGCGTTTTCGAGCGCGATCATCCCGCCCATCCGTTCAACGATACGGCCGGCAATCGCAAGTCCGAGGCCGGTGCCGCCATGACGCCGCGCCATCGTGGCGTCGCCCTGCTCGAATTCATGGAAGATGCGCTCGCGCACTTCCGGCTCGATGCCGGGGCCGGTGTCGGACACCTCGAAACGGATGCGGCCGTCCTTCGCGCGTTCCACGATCACGGAGACGCCGCCCTCATCGGTGAACTTGACCGCGTTGCCCGCGAGATTGAGCAGCACCTGGCGAAGCCGCGCGGCGTCGCCCGCGACGCGCTGCGGAATGTTGTCGTCGATGTCCGCGGCGATCTCGATTCCCTTCGACTGTGCGCGCGGCGCGATCAGCTCGACGACATCGGTCACAAGCTCGCGCAGGTCGAACGGCACCGATTCGAGGTCGAGGCGCCCCGCTTCGATCTTCGAGAAATCGAGCACTTCCTCGATAAGCCCGAGCAGCGCGGTGCCTGAAGATTTCACCGCCCGCGCATAGGTTTTCTGCTCCGGCGTGAGCGAGGTGTCGAGCAAAAGGTCGGCCATGCCGAGGATGCCGTTGAGCGGCGTTCGCACTTCATGGCTCACGACGGCAAGGAAGCGCGATTTCGCCCGGCTCGCGGCCTCGGCTTTCTCGCGCGCATCGGCGAGCGCGCGCTCGGCCGCCACGCGAAGCGTGACATCGCGTCCGACCCATTGGGTTTCGACCGTGCGTCCCTCGGTATCGCGCACCGGCGCCACCTTCCATGCAATCCAGTGGCGGTTGCCCGCCACGACGATTTCCTGATCGAAGCTCGTGGAGCCGTCCGGCTGGGTTGCGCGTTCGCTTTCATGCCGGACCTCGAACGGCAGCGCATGGCCGACGATCTGCTCGGGGCGCATGTTCAGGAGGGCGCAGACGGCGGCGCTTGCATGCGTGACCTTTCCGTCTTTGTCCTCGCGCAGCACGAGATCGCCCTGGATGTCGACGAGGCCGGAGGCGCGTGCGAGCTGCTCCTCGAGCGACCAGATGCGGTCGTCGCGCGCTTCGACGGCGGCTTCGAGCTGCGCGATCTTTTCGGTGAAGCCGCGCGCGCGGCGGTGATGATTGTAGAGCGCGACCAGCGCGAAGAAGAGCAGTCCGGAGAGCATGCCGGCGAGCCCGACCGGACCGCTTTCGACCGCCTCGACATCCATTGCCTGTGCATGCGCCGCGAGAAGTGCGAAGGGGAGAATGCAGGCGGCCAGGCCGGCGTGCGCGGCGAACGCCCGCACGCGGTCCTTGCCATTCGCGGCATGCGCCCGCGATTCCCTGATTCCGATTCCGGCCATCTTCGCTCCCCGCAATATCCGGCAACCTTCGCGCGGGAGGACTTAACGCGGCACTGGCAGGGCGCCGATCGGCGGCGCCAAATCATTGTCCTGGTTGATTAGTGGCAACGGCGATCGTTCGATTTTTAATGATCGACCCGAGCTTCCCAAAGAATAGGGAAGAAGAGGCAGCTCTGCGTTGGCAGAAATGCCTGGGTCTGACGGTAGCGTACCGGACGGCGAGGCGGGAATACGCAAGAAGGACTCCGCCCTGCAAGTATTCAAGAATAGAAAAGGGAAAAGAACAGAATGAAGACAGATCCCTTAACTTGTATGCTTAACATGAATTGCGGATGCGCGGCGGGACGGGACGGTACTTAGGCGCGCTTTAACCAATTGGACTTACTTTCGTTCGCAATTTGACGGTCCGGGCGCGGGGGCAAACCCACTGCTGACGGTCATTCGCTGGGTCACTGCGAGGCAATCGAGGCTCGCGGGCACGGTGCAATGCGCGCGCAGGGATCAAGGCGGAAGCGGAACGAAAGGCAGCGACGATGAGCAACTCCACCGCAACGGCAACGGAAGCCGGTATGCGCACCCAAGCCGATTGGGCAACGGCTGCGACGGCCACCGGCGGCAGCGAGCTCACCCAGTTCATCAGTTTCGCCATCGGCGACGACCAGTACGGCGTCGACATCATGGCCGTGCGAGAGATCAAGGGCTGGTCTGAGGTTTCCAATCTGCCCAAGCAGCCCGAATATGTTCGCGGCGTGCTCAACCTGCGCGGCGTGATCGTCCCGATCATCGATCTGCGCCGCCGTTTCGGTCAGGGACACACCGAAGCGACGCCGAGCCATATCGTCATCATCGTTCAGATCGGCGCGCGCCTCATCGGCCTGCTCGCCGATCGCGTGCTCGACATTGTTTCGCTGGACGCCTCGAAGATTCAGCCGGTCCCGCGGATTTCCAACTCATCGCGCATCGATTTCCTGTCGGGTCTCGTGACGGTCGACGGCGCCCTGATTGCGCTGATCGATCTTCAGAATCTTCTCGCGCTGCCCGGCGAAGGCGCGGAGAGCGGGATCGCCGCGCCGATCAGCCACTGACAGGAGGCGCATACCGGAGATCGGAGCGTTTCCTTGCCCACGCAAGAAGCGCTCGCTCACCCAAGCCGAGAGGAACACCCGCCAACAGTTGCAGTGCCGTCGGCCGGATGCAGCTCACCGGCCCACGCGCTCCAAGGACAAGCTCGAAACGGAAGTCTTCTAGAACGGAAGCTTCTCTCACACCTTATCTGCGATCCAGAACGGACCTTTCATGCTCAAGAGGCTGTCGGCTAGTACGACGATCAAGTCGTTGATCGCGGCGATGAGTCTCGCGATCGTCTCGATGGGCATCATCGCCGGGATCGCCTCGGCGAACGTCGACCAATCGGCCGGCATCGACCAGATCAACACCACGCTTATGGACGAGGCCACCCGGCAGAACGCGGCGCTGGTCGAGGAAAACGCCGCGTCGGCAAAGGCGCTCGAAGAGGGGGCTGCCACCCTGCAGGAGCGGGTCGGCCAATTCCGGTTCGCGAAGGACATGGAAGTTCGTCCGGTTGTCGCCGCCGTCGCGAATGCGACGTGGCATCCGCCAGTGAAGAAGGTAAGGCCGACGGCACCTGCGAAAGCCAACGGTCGTGGCGCTGTTGCTCAACTGCAGAGCACGCTTTCGACCGCATTCAAGCAGGATCCGGCGTGGGAGGAATTCTAACGAAAGGAATCGTTGCATGTCTCGATTTCGAATCCGCCTTCTCTTGACTCACAAGATTGCCGCGATCGCCGTTATCGGGGTCGCGGGCATCGCCTTGATCGGCGCCATCTATCTGATCGGCGCCATGACCCAGGAGCACTACCGGCAGGCGGCGGCCGCCGCGCGCCGGATCTACGATCAGGCACACGCGCTTCAGGCGAACCTGTTGCAGTCGCGGCGGGTAGAGGCCGATTTTCTCCTTCGCAGCAACATGGGCTACGTCAATCGGTTTCGCGGCATCGAGAAGGAAGTTCGCGCGGATATCGAGAAGCTCCGCGAGGCGGCGGAAGCGGCCAAGCTCGATGAGGTCACGGTTCAGGCCGATATCATCCGCAATGCCTTTGACAAATATACCTCCCAGTTCCTGCTGCTGTCGCAGGCAAGGGAGAAGCTCGGACTGGATCCCCGCTCCGGCCTTGAAGGCTCGCTGCGCGAATCGGCGGCGATCATCGAGGAGAAGGTCCGGGAAATCGACGACACGCGGCTGCTCTCGATGGTCCTGACCATGCGCCGCCACGAGAAGAACTTCATGCTCCGCCACGACCCCGCCTACGGCGAGGAAATGGCGCGGACGATCGCGGAGATGAAGGCATCCCTGGCGGACGCCAGGATGCTTCTTGAAGTCAAGACGGACGTGGAAGCCAAGCTCGCCGCCTACGAGACGGATTTCAAAGCATGGATGGATGCGGCGAGCCAGATGGCGAACGACCAGCTCGTCATGTCGGAAGCATATTCGGAGATCGACCCCGCCATTCGCTGGCTCATCACCACTGCGGACGAGATGTATCAGAGGGCGAACGAAGCGAACCTGGCTTCGCGCACCGAGGTCGAAACGCAGATGCAGATCGCGCTGCTCGCCATTGCGTTGGCGGTATGCGGCCTGGCCTTCTGGATCGGGCGCACGATCTCGCGGCCGATCACCGCCGTGACCCGCGCGATGGGCGCACTCGCCGAGGGACGCAACGACATCGAGATCGCCGGCACGGACCGAGGCGACGAGATCGGCGCGATGGCGCGTGCGGTGGTGGTGTTCCGCGATGCGGCGATCGCCAAGACGCGGCTTGAGGCGGAGACCGAGCAGCAGCGCAAGCTCACCGAGGCCGAGCGTGGTCGCAGCGCCGAAGCGCAGGCCCGTGCGGCTGAAGAGCAGGCCGGCGTCGTGCGTGCGCTGGCGGAGGGCCTGAAACGACTCTCCGAGGGCGACCTCACCTATCGGCTCTCCGACGGCTTCACCGACGCCTATCTGCAGATCAAGGACGACTTCAACGCCACCATGGATCGCCTGCAGGAGACCATGGCTGCGATCGCGGCGTCCATGCAGGAAGTGACGAGCGCTTCGGCCGAGATCTCCGCGAGCACGACGGACTTGTCGCAGCGGACCGAAGAGCAGGCGGCGAGCCTCGAAGAGACTTCGGCCTCCATGGAAGAGATGGCCGCGACCGTGAAGAAGAACGCCGAGAACGCCAGGGAAGCCAATCAGTTCGCCGTCGGCACGAGGGAAATCGCCGATCGCGGCGGCGAGGTGGTGAGCTCGGCTGTGACCTCCATGGCCCGGATCGAGCAGTCCTCCAAGAAAATCTCCGACATCATCGGTGTGATCGACGAGATTGCTTTCCAGACCAACCTCCTCGCTCTCAATGCCGCGGTGGAAGCGGCCCGCGCCGGCGAGGCGGGACGCGGCTTCGCCGTCGTCGCGGCGGAAGTCCGCAGCCTGGCGCAGCGCTCGTCGCAGGCCGCCAAGGACATCAAGGAGCTGATCAACAACAGCTCCGATCAGGTGCAGGAAGGTGTCGAGCTCGTGAATCGAGCCGGCACGGCGCTGACCGAGATCGTCGAGTCGATCAAGAAGGTGGCGGACATCGTCGCCGAGATCGCATCGGCGAGCGCCGAGCAATCGACCGGGATCGACCAGATCAATACCGCGCTCTCGCAGATGGACGAGGTCACCCAGCAGAACTCGGCGCTGGTCGAGGAGAACGCGGCGTCGGCGAAGGCGCTCGAAGAGGTGGCGATCACCCTGCAGGAACGGGTCAATCAGTTCCGGCTCGCGGACGAAACGGAAAATTTTTCGGTCGTTCCGGAAGACCGTCCGGCCGCAGCCGCTGTCGCGAATGCGCCACGGCGACAACCGGTTAAGGAAAGGGAAGCCGCGCCGCCGGAAGAAGCCGAGGCGGCGGCCCCCATGCCGGTGCCGGCGAGGGCGAAAGCCAATGGCCGCGGTCCGGTGGCCCGGATGCAGACCGCACTTGCGACCGCGTTCCAGCAGGATCCGGAGTGGAAAGAATTCTGAAATGGCCCTTCCCCACCGCGCGGAGGCCCCTTCGGCCCCCGCGCTTCCGGAAATCGAGGTGAAGCGTGAGTTCGCGTTTTCGGACGCGGACTTTCGCAAGCTTGCCGAGCTTGCCTATCGGCACACGGGCATCTCGCTGTCCGCGAGCAAGCGCGATCTTGTTTACAACCGACTGTCGCGACGGCTGCGTGCGCTCCGGCTCACGACGTTCCGGGACTATCACGAGTACCTGGAAGGCCCGCAAGGCCATCAGGAAACGGAGCGGTTCATCAATTCGGTTTCGACGAACCACACCCGCTTCTTCCGGGAATCGCATCACTTTATCCACTTTCGCACGCACGTCGCCGCGCGGTTTGCTCACGCCAATCACGGGCCGGGCGGCGGCCGTCTGCGCGTCTGGTCGGCCGGTTGCTCGACCGGCGAAGAGCCGTACACGATCGCGGTGGTGCTCAAGAAGGAAATCGCCGCCATCGCGCGCCACGATGTCCGCATTCTGGCGACCGACATCGACACCGAAGTCCTCGCCAAGGGCCAGCGTGGCGAATATGCGGCGAGCGCGCTGCAGGAAATTCCGCCGGAATATCGCAACTTCTTCGAGGCGAAGCCGCGCACAGGCGGCGGCGAGACCATCGTCGTCGATGACGCGGTGCGGTCCCTGATCGCGTTCCGGCAACTCAATCTGATCGTGCCGCAATGGCCGATGAAAGGGCCGTTCGACGCGATCTTCTGCCGCAACGTCATGATCTATTTCGACAACGCGACGAAAAAGAATCTCGTCGAGCGCCTTACGAATCTCGTTCGGCCCGGCGGCTGGCTCTACATCGGCCATTCCGAGTCCCTGCTCGGCGCGCATCCCGGCCTCGAGCTTGTCGGCCGCACGATCTACCGGAGAGAGCCGTGACGCACCTGGGCGAGTTGCAGCGGATCTCTGCCGGCCGGGACGGAGACAGTGGCCGGAGCAGCGGGCGGCGCTTCTACGATGCCGCCAATGCCGCCTGGATCGTCAAGATTCTGCCCGGCGAATTCTATGTCAGCGACGATCCTGACGAACTCCTGGTCACCGTGCTCGGCTCGTGCGTGGCCGCGTGCATCCGCGATCCCCGCACCGGCATCGGCGGCATGAACCATTTCATGCTGCCGAAAGGCGACGCCGGAAGCTGGGGCGATGAACTGCAGTCGGCGCGCTACGGCAATTTTGCGATGGAGAAACTCATCAACGAAATGCTGAAGCGAGGAGGCTCGCGCGCCGATCTTGAGATCAAGGTCTTCGGCGGCGGGAACGTCATCGAGAGCAACAGCGCGATCGGCTCGAAGAACGCGGAGTTCGTGCTGCATTTTCTCGCGAACGAAGGACTGGGCTGCGCCGCGCAGGATCTCGGCGGCCAGTTTCCGCGCCGCATCCAGTATTCGCCGGCGACTGGAAAAGTAATCCGGAGATTCCTGGGCGGCGGCGATCGCGACAGCGTGGTGTCCAGCGAGCTCGAGTACGCGCGGAGCCTCCGGGCCAAGCCCGTTGCCGGCGAGATTCAATTGTTTGGAGATACGTGATGCAAGGCAAAACCCAGCCCGTGCGCGTACTCATCGTCGACGACTCGGCGCTCATCCGCAATCTGTTGACCACCATCCTCGCCGAGGATCCGGAAATCGAGGTGGTGGGCACCGCTTCCGATCCGTTCGTCGCGCGCGACCGCATCAAGGCGCTCAATCCCGACGTCATCACGCTGGACGTCGAAATGCCGAAGATGGACGGCGTGACCTTCCTCCGGAAGATCATGTCGCTCCGCCCGACGCCGGTGGTCATGGTCTCGACGCTGACCCAGGCGGGCGCGGATGTGACGCTGGAGGCGCTCGAGATCGGCGCGGTCGATTTCGTCGCCAAGCCCACCGGCAATATCGCCAACGCGATGGTCGGGCTCGCGGCGGAGCTGCAGACGAAAATCAAGATGGCGGCGAGAACGAAGGTCCGCGCCCATCACACCGAAGCGCCCCGGCCCCGGCCGGCGCGTCCGCGCATCATGAATCCGTCCGCGAAGATCGTCGCGATCGGCGCGTCGACGGGCGGCGTCGAAGCCCTGAAGGTGGTGCTGATGGATTTCGTGCCGGACGGACCGCCGATTCTCGTCACGCAGCACATGCCGGAGCGGTTCACCGCGGCATTCGCGCGCCGGCTCGACCGGGAATGCCCGATGCGGGTGTTCGAAGCGGAGAACGGGCAACGGGTGGAGCCCGGCAGCGTCTATATCGCGCCCGGCAGCAGTCATCTCGAGCTCGCGCGCGACGGGACGCACTTCGTTTGCCGCCTGACCGGCGAGCCGCCGGTGTCCGGTCACCGTCCATCGGTCGACGTGCTGTTTCGCTCGGCGGCACGCGCGGCCGGATCGCGCGCCATCGGCGTGATCCTGACGGGCATGGGCAAGGACGGCGCGGACGGCCTGCTCGCTCTCCGCAACGCCCAGGGAGTGACCCTCGGGCAGGACGAAGCGACATCGCTCGTTTACGGCATGCCGAGGGTCGCCTTCGAGCGCGGCGCGGTGATGCGGCAGGTCCCCCTTCACGAAATGGCAAGCGCGATCCTCGATGCTTGCGGCTTCGAAGCCCGGGCGACCGTGTGAGGAATGAATTGGGGGGGGTGGTGATGGGGCAAGCGACTGACGAGATCGCACGTACGATCGTGCTGCCCGCCGTGCTCGATCAGGCCGCGGCGGAAGGCTTCCTCGGCATGCTGTTGCGTGCCGTCGAGACCGACGATGCCGTCCGGCTCGACGGATCGGCCGTGGATACGATTACGACCCCCTGCATTCAGGTCATCCTGGCGGCGGCGAAAGCCGACAGCCGCCTGACGATCGTGAATCCTTCGGATGCAATGCGCAGCGCATTCGACGATCTCGCGCTGCCGCTGCCGGTCGCCTCCGGCGGCGAAACCGATATTGAGCCTGTAGCCGTGATGGAACAGGCGGACGAAGCAGTTTCGACAGCAGTGGATACCGAGAACATGGCGAAACGAATTTTGACGATCGACGATTCGAAGACGATGCGCGACATGCTCATGTTGACGCTGAGCGACGCTGGCTACGAAGTGCTGCAGGCCGTCGACGGTCAGGACGGAATCGACGTGCTCGGCGACAAGCGGGTGGACGTCGTCATTACCGACATCAACATGCCAAAGATGGACGGCTACGAAGTGATCCGCAATCTTCGCGCCAATCCCGTGCACAAGACGACGCCCATTCTCGTGCTGACGACCGAAAGCGACACCGAAAAGAAGAATCTCGCGCGCAACGCGGGAGCGACAGGGTGGATGGTCAAGCCGTTCGATCCGGACCAGCTGGTAGCCACCATTCGCAAGGTTTCTCCCTGACGCGCTGCGTCGAAACGAAGAAGCGAGATCATGTCGAAAGTTGACGAACTGAGAAACACCTTCTTCGACGAATGCAGCGAGCTGCTGCAGGAGATCGAGGTCGGCCTCACCGACATCCGCGACGGGCGCGGTACCGACGACACGGTGCATGCGGTGTTCCGGGCGGCGCACTCCGTCAAGGGCGGCGCGGGCATCTTCGGATTCGAGACGCTGGTGGAGTTCGCCCACGTCTTCGAGACAGTCCTCGATATGCTCCGGCACGGCACGCTGGCTGCGAGCGACGAGGTGCTCTCGGTGCTGCTCACCGCGAGCGACATTCTTTCCGATCTCGTGACGATGGCGCGCTCGGGCAACCCGGTGCCGCCGGGTTACGACAGCGAGTGCCGCGCGGCGCTGAACCGCCTGATCGGCGCCGACGGCGACGCTGATGCGGCGTCGGACGGCGCCGGCGCGGAAGCGGCCGGCGATTTCGACGGGATCGATTTCGTGCCGGTGCTCGCCGACGGTTTCGGCGAGGACGAGGCATCGGGCGATCGGGTGTTCAACATTGCGTTCCGGCCCCGCGCCGAGATGCTGAAGAAGGCGAACGAACCGCTCTATATCCTGCGCGAACTGGCGAAGCTCGGCTCGCTCCAGTTGACCGCCGATACGAGCGCGCTGCTGCCGCTTTCCGAGCTGCAGCCGGATCACGCCTACATCAACTGGACCGGCACGTTGCGGACCGCGCACGGCCGCAAGGAAATCGAAGAGGTCTTCGAATTCGTGGTCGACGACTGCGATCTCGAGATCGTCGAGGAACTGCCGGAGGGAGCCGCGGCGGCGCCGATCGCCGATCCCGTTCTCCCGGATTCCGGCGTGGCGATCGTCGATGACGCCCCGGCGGAAGCGCCGGCGAATCCCGCTGCCGACGGATCCAGCCCGGCCCTGGCCGAAATGCCGGTGCGCACCAATGCGGCCGAACCGGCGAAGGATGGTGCCGGCGCCGCAGTCAAGCCTGCAGCGATGACGACCCGCGTCGATCTCGAGAAGATCGATCGCGTCGTCAACATGGTCGGCGAGCTCGTCATCGCCCAGGCCATGCTCGGCCAGGTCGTCCGCGAATTGCCCGAGGACATGACCGCCCGTCTTCAGCATTGCCTGGAAGAAGTCATCCATCACACGCGCGAGCTCAAGGACAGCGTCATGTCCATGCGCGCCCAGCAGGTGCGCACGGTCTTCCAGCGCATGCCGCGGCTGGTGCGCGAGCTTTCGGCCAAGACATCGAAGAATGTGCGGCTGGAAATGTCCGGCGAAGCGACGGAGATCGACAAGACGATCATCGAACGCCTGAGCGATCCCTTGACGCACATCATCCGCAATTCCGTCGACCACGGCATTGAGCTCCCGCAGGAACGTCGCGCCGCCGGAAAGAACGAGCAGGGCGTCATTCACCTGTCGGCCGGCCATCGCGGCGGCCGCATCGTCATCGAGATCAGCGATGACGGCGCCGGCGTAAACGGCGAGCGCGTATTGAAGAAGGCGAAAGAGCGCGGCCTGATCGATGCAAACGCCGTGCTGACCGAAGACGAGATCAACAATCTGATCTTCCTTCCCGGCTTTTCCACCGCCGAGACGATTTCCGACATTTCCGGCCGCGGCGTCGGCATGGATGTCGTTCGCCGCAACATCATGGATATCGGCGGCCGCATCACCTTGAAGTCGGAGCCCGGCCGCGGCACCACAATCCAGCTCTCGCTTCCCCTCACGCTCGCCGTGATGGACGGCATGGTCGTGGAGATCGGCCAGGATAATTATGTCGTTCCGATCTCGGCGATCGTCGAATGCATGCGGCCGACGCGGGCGGATGTGCGCAATCTGCTCGGCACGGCCGGCACCTTGCAGCTCCGCGGCGCCATCGTTCCGCTCGTGCACCTCGGCGATCTCTTCGGCATTCGCGGCGCCATCCGCGATGTCGTCGATGGCGTCGTGATCATCGTCGAAGCGGGCGAGGGCACGCGCCTCGGCCTTGTGGTCGACGAGCTGCGCGGCCATCAGCAGGTCGTCATCAAGAGCATCGAAGAGAATTACGGCGTGGTCCCGGGCATCGCCGGCGCCACCATTCTTGGCAACGGCCGGGTCGCGTTCATCCTCGACGTGGACCGTCTTTCCGGCGTCGCCGGCACCGAGATGGATGGCGTAGCCGTGCCGCGCGCCGAACCGGCGGTCATGGCCCGAGCGAGCTGAGGGAGATTTCAAGCAGGCTTCCCGCAGCCGCAATCGGCCGAAGAAGCTGCGAGTTAGGAGTGAGAGAGAATGCCGCATGCAGCAACACTCAAGGTTCTGATCGTCGACGATCAATACAGCGTCCGACAGATGATCCGGCTCGCGCTGGAGGAGATCGGCGTCCGCAACATTCTCGAGTCGGAGAACGGGCGCGAGGCTTTCGACAAGGCCGTGTCGCAGCCGCTCAATCTGATCATTTCCGACTTCAACATGCCGGAGATGGACGGACTGTCGTTGCTTCGCGCGGTTCGTTCGCACCAGACGGTACGCAAGCTGCCGTTCATCCTGCTGACCGGGCGCGGCGACCGCGATCTGGTCGTCAAGGCGGCGCAGAGCGGCGTGAACAACTATGTCGTCAAACCGTTCACCAATGCCGTGCTGCGGGAAAAAATCGAGCAGGTCATGGGGAAGCTTTCGTGAAGATCGCGACGGCACAGGCTGAGGCGTCGGAAGACAGCGGACATCCAGGAGTGCGACCGGAAAGCGCCGGTTCGCCCGGTTCGTTCCTGACCGGCATTGCGATGCTGCTCCGCGAATCGGTGCAGCAGTTCGAATCGATCAGCGGCGGCATCTCGGAAGCGGTCATGTCCCGCCCCGGCATGGCGGATCGCGAGCTCGTGGTCACCTTGCAGGCGTTCGACCGCCTCCAACAGGAATTCGTCGCCGTTGCGGATATTCTGACCCGCTATTCAGGCACGATGGCGGATGCGCCGGCCCCCGGCGGAGTGCTTCCGAACGAGGAAGAGGCGATCGCTGCGATCGCCATGTCCGATCTGAAGGAACGGCTGTTGCGCCATCTGCAGGTCAGCCGGGCGGAGGTTGCCGAATTGCCGCCTGACGGCGAGGAAGAATTCTAGCGCACGATCGTTGGAGATCTGCGCTTCTCCGCAACGACAGCAACAAACGAATCGGCCTGCCTTCGTCCCGCGCTAGCGGTCTTTCGAAGGCGCGGAGCAGGCAGGCGGGGGCGCTGCGGACGAACCGTCCACGCGTTTGATCAGCTCATGCAGCCGCCCGCGGTCGCTGCTGTCCGCTTCCTGGCGCGCGAGCAGCAAAGCCTTGAAGTCGCGTTCGATCGCTTCGAGCGGGTAGCTGACGCCGGATCGGATCGTATCGAATGCTTCACACAGGTTGTTGGCAGCGAACGTCACGAGATAGAATCCCATGGTCGCCGCCACATCCCGCACGGCCCTGCAGTGATCGTTGGCCGCTTCAATCCACGGATCGTTGCTCGTAACCTCATCGGTCGATTGCGGAATGATCTTCAGGATTTCCGCAAGCTCCTGATCCAGCCACGCGGTAAACTCCGGATGCATTTCGTGGAGATGCTGCTCGGCAGCCTCGATCGCCTGCTCGCGCGGAATGCCGCCCGGCCGGCGCGCCAGCGCATGAAAATTGGTACGGACCGGAAAGACCACGCCGTCGTCTGATTGCGCCGCAGCCACCGTTCATGCCTTTCGCGCGAGGTTCAGGAGCGAATCGATGTCGTCCTGCGCGAGCGCCGGCCCGTCCTCCTCGCCAATGCTGAATTCCTTGTCGCCCTTGCGGCGTCCGACGCCGGTGGGGAAGCCCTCGATCTTGAAGCGCCGGTCGGGACCGAAATAGGTCGGCGAATCGACGAAGCTGCGTGGATGAAAGGCGACCCACGCGATCCGGTTATAGAGCCCGGACACCGATACGGGCTTGGCGACTACCATGTTGGCGCCGCTGTCGCGTGCCGTCGCGATGGTGTTCAGCCGCGTGTCGCTGGTGAGGATGAGGATCGGGATCGTCCGGTACTCGCTGTTGACGCTCCAGCGGATGGTGCGGGTGAGCTCCAGTCCGCCGCCCGGCGGCAGCATCGAATCGCAGAGCAGGAAATCGATCCGCTGTTCGACGAGCGCCCGGCTCACGTCCATCGCGTTGCGCGCTTCGTAGATTTTGGTCGCGCCGAAGCTGCGCAGGATGCTCTGGCAGATCATGCAGAAGTAGGCGTTCGAATCGGCGATCAGAAAATTGATCCCGTGCAGGTTCAGGTTCTCGCGCGACATCGTCTCGAACTACCGAAGGGTGCGCGCCGGCCCCGATGCGGCGGAGGCCGGCCATTCGGGGTGGCTTGCGCGGCAAAGAGCGGAAGGGTGGTCGGCGCGTCGCGAGTGACGGCTGGTGAGGGCCTGTATTGGCATGGCTGAGGCTGCCCTTCCCCGCGCTGTCCTTCGTCGATCGAGCGTCCGCGACCCGACCCAGCGAAATCGAATCACTCCTGCGGGCAAATAATACCTGAGGGTGCAATATTCGGAGGAAGCAATAGGGAGAAAAGACGCGGAAAATGCAGAGGCGACGGAATACGTTTCCTCGGGATCGAGGTATTTCACGCACCGAGAGCATGTTTATAAGCAGCTTTGAGGCGCACTTACTTTGAAGATCGTTCCCTGTGAAAAGGAAATCTAGCAAAATTCATGTGGACTGATTCGCCGCATGCGCGAATCCTGGCCACAGGAGCCCGTACTTGGATCGGCTACCGGATATCCAGCTGATCGAGCCGAAGAACGGAAGCGGGGTCGAGACCAAGGC
>Ga0180222_1002028_pt1 | contig 17995 bp, 17 predicted proteins | sample eDN5th37CKraftOP_FD_151336 | JGI IMG/M metagenome (GOLD analysis project Ga0180222, IMG submission 151336) | Enriched Organic Plus compost microbial communities from Emeryville, California, USA - eDNA 5th pass 37_C Kraft OP (version 2) (version 2) ... | reverse complement strand
AAGGTGAGCTGGTTCACGGAAGCCGGCGCCGCGACGCCCTGGCACCAGACCGGAAGGCCGGTTCCGAGAATGCCGTGCTTGTCGCGCATGACGCCGTCGGTGATGAGCGCGGCGACGCCTCGCTTCACCATGCGCATGCACAGGATGTCGCCGAAAATGCCGGCCCCGGTGATGCCCATGGCGTCGGCGACCACGACGCAGTTTTCCGGCATGGCCTCGATGGCCGAACGGGTCGAGATCGGCTTGGACCAGCTTTCCGGCGTCGCCAGATCCTCGCGCACCGGCACGAAGCGCAGGGTGAATGCCGGACCGACCACGCGCTTGCCGGAAAAGCCGAACGGCATGGCGCCCGCCATCCAGGAGCGGCGGATGCCCTTCTTCAGGAGCATGGTGGTGATGGTGCCGGTGGTGATGTTTTTCAGAGCTTCGATTGTGGCGGACATGGGGGGTTCTCAGACAGGGGAAAGACCGAGCCGCTCGTCGCGGCGGCGCAGATAAGCAACCAGGGGAACCGCGATCATCACCATCCAGAGCTTGCCGATGACCTGGCCCCCGAGGAATTCGAGCGAGCCGAAAGCGAGCCACAGAAACACGATCGAGTCGACCACCAGGCCGGCGAGGCTCGAGGCGACGACGGCGGTGACCAGGCGGCGGCGGGCGAGCGGCGTGTAGACGGCGAAATCCGCCAGTTCCGACAGCAGGAACGCCGAGGCCGAGGCGAGCACCAGCGCCGCCGGCGCGAGCGCCGCCGAGATCGCCGCGCCGACGACGATGGCGCCGACCCCGAAGCCGGGCCCGAGCCGCCGCTGCACCAGATCGCGCAGCACCAGGGCCGCGCCCACCATCATCACGCCGGACGGCGCCATCATCCCGGGCGCGACCGGCAGCAGGCACGGCCCGTCCCTCAGGCAGACGGCCCCGACATGGCCGATCATCCAGTTGGCGGCCGGAATCGTCAGGCAAAACAGCGCGAGGAACACCGTGCCTTCGATTTTTCTTCGTCGATCGATACCGAACGTAGTCATCATTGCGCTTTCAAGTCGCCTTTCGTCGCTTCATGAATTTGGCGAAGCCTTGCGCCCGCAGCTGACAGGCCGGGCATTCGCCGCAGCCGTAGCCCCAGTCGTAGCGTCGGGCGCGGTCGCCGCGGTAGCAGCTATGGCTGTCCTCGATGACAAGATCAAGGAAGGGCTCGCCGCCGATATCCTCGGCCATGGCGAAGGTCTCGGCCTTGTCGATCCACATCAGCGGCGTGTGGACGGCAAGGCTCTTGTCGAGACCGAGCGACAGCGCCACCTGCATGGCCTTGATGGTGTCGTCGCGGCAGTCGGGATAGCCGGAATAGTCGGTTTCGCACACGCCGGCGACCAGGTGGCGGGCGCCGCGCCGATAGGCGAGCGCCCCGGCAAAGCACAAGAAGATCAGATTGCGGCCCGGCACGAAGGTCGTCGGCAGGCCGTTCTCGGCGATCGCGATCGCCGTATCGCGGGTGAGCGCGGTTTCCGAGATCGCGGCGAGCGCGTCGAGCTTGACGACGTGATCCTCGCCGAGCCGCGCCTTCCAGCCGGGTTTGAGCGCCGCCATGCGCCGGCGCAGGCGCTCGCGCATGTCGAGTTCGATCGCATGGCGCTGGCCATAGTCGAAGCCGACCGTTTCCACGCATGCGAAGCGCTCCAGCGCCCAGGCCAGGCAGACGGTCGAATCCTGGCCGCCGGAGAAAAGAACGAGGGCTGTCTCTTGGTTCAGGCTCACGTCTCGTCATGGCCGGGCTTGCCCCGGCCATCTCGCTGAGGGAGGCCGCGCCCTGCCCTCGCAAGCGCGATGCCCGGCACGCGGCCGGGCATGACAGCGGGAGGGCTCGCGCCTGCCGGTGCCTTCTTTAATCCCAATTCGGCGACCACGACCAGTCGACGATGCGGCCATTGCGGCCGCCGAGCTTGGCGATTTCGGTCATCTCGGCCGGCGTCAACTCGAAATCGAACAGCGCCAGATTCTCCTCCAGCCGCTCGATCCGGCTGGTGCGCGGTATCACCGCGATACCCTGCTGCACCAGGAAGCGCAACGACACCTGCGCGGCGCTCTTGCCGTGCGCCTTGCCGATGCGTTCCAGCACGGTGTCGCCCTTGGCGCTGCCGCGCGCCACCGGACTATAGGCGACCACCGCCATGCCGAGCCGGCGGCAGGCGGCGATCACCTTGGACTGGTCGAGAAAGGGATGGCACTCGACCTGATTGCAGACCAGCGGCTCGGGCGAGACCTTGCTCGCCTCGTCGAGCAGCGCGACCGTGAAGTTCGACACGCCGAGCGCGCGCACATAGCCGGCGCGCTTCATCTTGGCCATGGCGCCGAGCGTCTCGGACAAGGGCACGCGCGGGTTCGGCCAATGGATGAGCAAGAGGTCGATGACGTCGAGCCGCAGCCGCACGAGACTTTCCTTCACCGAGCGCTCGAGATCGTGCGGAGCGAGCAGCGTCGGCTGCACCTTGGTCGTAACCATCACCTCGGCGCGCTTGCCCGAAGCGCGCACGCCCTCGCCCACCGCGGCCTCGTTGTCATACATCTGCGCGGTGTCGATGTGCCGGTAGCCGAGCCGGATCGCCTGTTCGACCAGCCGCGCGCATTCGCGTCCGCGCAGCATCCAGGTGCCCAGCCCGACCAGCGGTATCGCAAAGCCCTTGGCCTCGACCACGTGCTGCATGGTCCTACTTCCCTTGGTCGTAGAGGAAGCCGAGCAGAAACAGCGCGCGCTGGGCCGTTTCACGGTTCACGCAGGCCGCCGCCATCGGACTTGCCATGGTACCCTGGTAAAAGTCCCAATAAAAATGGCAGGTCTTGTCGCGTGAGGCTATCCAGGCGCGCTGCATGTCGCGCAGCTTGCCGCGCTGCCCGTCGTCGAGTTTCTCGCCGAGGCGCCGGTAGGTCTCGTTCAATATGTCGTCCCACACCGCCGTCTCGCGGTCGTAGCAACGATTCATGTCGGCGGTCGAGTTCGCGTTCTTGAGGCAGGGCGCCGACACGATGCCAATACATTTCGCGGCGGCCGGCATATCCGGGCCGGGTCCCGCCGCGACCTTGACGCAGTCCTCGATGTCCTTGGTGGCCTCGGCGCCGGGATGCTTGCTTTGTGCAAGCGCGCCCGGCGCCAGCATGATCATCGTCAATACGATGACGGCCACGCGCATTACGGCGTATCCCACACCGGCGCATGCGGCGGATTGACGATGCGCATATTGGTGGCGTTGAGCTTCTTCAACGACGCCATCTCCGCGTCCGAAAGATTGAAGTCGAACACGTCGAGGTTCTCCTTCATGTGCGCCGGGTTGGAGGTGCGCGGAATGACGCAGCAGCCGAGCTGCACCAGGTAGCGCAGCGAGACCTGCGCGGCGGTCTTGCCATGCGCCTTGGCGATTTCCTCCAGCACCTCGGCGCCCGGCACCTTGCCGCGCGCGATCGGCACATAGGCGACCACCGCCATGCCGTGCCGCTTGCAGGCGGCGAGCACCTTGTCCTGATTGATGAACGGATGCACCTCGATCTGGTTGCAGACCAGCGGCTCCGAAGTGACCGCCCAGGCCTCGTCCAGCATGGCCGAGCTGAAATTGGCGACGCCGATATGCTTGGCAAGGCCGTCCTTCTTGGCCTGGCACAATGCGCCGATCGAGGTCTTGTACGGGATGTCCTTGTTGTTCCAGTGGATCAGCAGGAGATCGACATAGGGCAATTGCAGGTTGGCGAGGCTTTCGTCGAGCGATTGGCGGAACTTGTCCGGCTCGAGATGCGTTTCGCGCACCTTGGTGCACACGATGATTTCATCGCGCTTGATGCCGGACTGGCGCATGCCTTCGCCGACCTCTTTTTCGTTCTTGTAGAACCATGCCGTATCGAGGTGGCGGTAGCCGATCTGGAGCGCGGCCTTGACCGCCTGCACGCAGACGTCCTCCTTGAGGGTCATGGTACCGAGACCGATTTGAGGAATACGAAGGCCATGGGCATCAACGAATTGCATCACAATCTCCTGGGGCGGCAGTTGGCATAGGGTTTTAGGCGGGCGGAGCATGCCCGCTCACCGACCCGCTGCCAACCGGGTCAGCCCCGGAACGGCAGGCGGCATCCACAAGCGGGTGCGACGAAAAATCACGCAAGATTTTGCGCCCCCTCAAAATCCGACATTGCGTGGCTTGGCAAGGTCTTGGTTCGTGTTCTTATATTGGAATAATTCAAGAGAGAAAAATAGCTGTTGCATCAAGGGCTTTTAATGGTTTTGTGAGGCCAGGTCATAGTAGAGAGACAGCAATGCGCAGCTTCGTCGTCGTTTTGGGCCTGCTCGCCCTGGTCAGTCTCGTCCCCGCCGGCGCGCGCGCCGCGGACTATACGATCACCATCAAGGACCACCGGTTCACGCCGGCCGAAATCAAGGTGCCGGCCAACAAGCGGGTGGTCATCACGGTGGTCAATGAAGACCGCACGCCCGAGGAATTCGAAAGCCACGAGATGAAGGTGGAGAAGGTCATTCCCGGCAAGTCGAAGGGCACGGTACGCATCGGCCCGCTCAAGCCGGGCCGTTATCCGTTCGTCGGCGAGTTCCATGAGGAGACCGCCAAGGGCACGGTGATCGCGGAATAGTGGGAAATGCTCGGCGCACTCATCATCGTCTTTCGTGAAGTCCTGGAGGCCGGCCTGATCGTCGGTATCGTGCTGGCGGCGACGCAGGGAGTCGCCGGGCGCGGCCGCTGGATCTGGATCGGCATCGGCGCCGGCGTGCTCGGCGCGGCCGTGGTCGCCGCCTTTGCCGGGGTCATTTCCGAGGCTTTCCAGGGCTCCGGCCAGGAACTGTTCAACGCCAGCGTGCTCGGCGTCGCCGTGGTCATGCTGATGTGGCACAATGCCTGGATGGCGCGGCACGGACGCGAGATCGCCGCCGAGTTGCGCCAGGTGGGCGCCGATGTCAGCGACGGCGCCAAGCCGCTGACCGCGCTGGCCGTCGTCATCGGGCTCGCCGTGCTGCGCGAAGGCTCGGAAGTGGTGCTGTTCCTTTACGGCATCATGGCCTCGGGCACCTCCGGCATGTCGCTGTTGAGCGGTGGCGTGCTCGGCATCGCCGCGGGAGCGGCTTTTACCGGCCTGACCTATTTCGGGCTGCTCGCGATCCCCAGCCGCTACATTTTCGCGGTGACGAGCTGGCTGATCGCGCTGCTCGCCGCCGGCATGGCGGCGCAGTCGGTGCAGTTCCTCAACAATGGCGGCATCCTCGTCGTGCTCGACCGCACGGTATGGGACACCTCCTGGCTGTTGTCGGAAGGCAGCCTGTTCGGCCACCTGCTGCACACGCTGGTCGGCTACACGGAGCGGCCGACCCAATTGCAGCTCGTCGCCTATCTCGGCACGCTGGCGGCGATGTATGTGCTGATGCGCGTTGCCCGCCACCAGCCGCGCGAGCGGCTGGCGGTGTAATTCCAGCCGCGCTTCTTCTCCACACGCGTCATGTCCGCCTTTGTTCGGGCAAAGACGTCCTGGCAAGTCACCGTCTAACGCGACTGGTCGACCGTCACTTCGCACCCAACGCGGCAAAGGCCGCTTCCGGCGCGCGGTCGATCACTTTGAGCAGCGCCCGCGCCGGCCCGCGTGGGCTACGCTTGCCCTGCTCCCAGTTGCGCAGGGTCTCGATCGGCACTTCGATCTTCTCGGCGAAGGCCGCCTGCGTCAGCCCGTAGCGCGCCCGCACGTGGCGCACGAAAGCGGCCGGATCGTCGTGGTTGATGGCCTTCTCGCTGCCGTCGGGCATGATCTCCACGATCCGCCCATCGGCTTTCAGCCGAACCCGAAGCATGGTGCAGGCTCCCGCATTGCCGGTATCGGCCAAAAACCTAGGCGATTCGCGGAAGCCAATCGTTAATGCGGGGAGCGGCCTCACCGCGTCTTCTCGAAGATCTCCCGCCCGATCAGCATGCGGCGGATTTCGGAAGTCCCCGCCCCGATCTCGTAGAGCTTGGCGTCGCGAAGCAAGCGGCCGGTGGGGAAGTCATTGATGTAGCCGTTGCCGCCCAGGCACTGGATCGCTTCGAGCGCCATCCAGGTGGCGCGCTCGGCGGCATAGAGGATGGCGCCGGCGGCGTCCTCGCGCGTGGTGCGGCCCTCGTCGCAGGCACGCGCCACCGCATAGACATAGGACTTGGCCGCATTCATGGTGACATACATGTCGGCGAGCTTGGCCTGCATCATCTGGAAACGGCCGATCGGCTGGCCGAACTGCTGGCGCTGGTGCACGTAAGGGATCACCACGTCCATGCAGGCCTGCATGATGCCGAGCGGCCCCGCCGCCAGCACCACGCGTTCGTAGTCGAGGCCGGACATCAGCACGTTGACCCCGTTGCCCACCGCGCCGAGCACATTCTCCTCCGGCACCTCGCAGTCGGTGAACACCAGTTCGGACGTGTCGGAGCCGCGCATGCCGAGCTTGTCGAGCTTCTGCGCGGGCGTGAAGCCCTTGAAGCCTTTCTCGACGATGAAGGCGGTGATGCCGCGCGCGCCCGCGGTGCGGTCGGTCTTGGCATAGATGACCAGCGTGTCGGCGAGCGGCCCGTTGGTGATCCACATTTTCGAGCCGTTGAGGATGTAACGGTCGCCCCGCTTGTCGGCGCGCGTGCGCATCGACACGACGTCGGAGCCGGCGCCCGGCTCCGACATCGCGAGCGCCCCGACATGCTCGCCGGAAATCAGCTTGGGCAGATATTTGCGTTTCTGCTCGGGCGTGCCGTTGCGGCGGATCTGGTTGACGCAGAGGTTGGAATGAGCGCCGTAGGACAGGCCCACGGCGGCTGAGCCGCGCGAAATCTCCTCCATCGCCACGCAATGGGCGAGATAGCCGAGGCCGGCGCCGCCATAGTCCTCCTCGACCGTGATGCCGTGCAGGCCGAGCGCGCCCATCTCGGGCCACAGGTCGCGCGGAAACTCGTTGCTGCGGTCGATCTCGTCGGCACGCGGGGCGATGCGGTCGCGGGCGAAGTCGGCGACCGTCTGCCGCAACATGTCCACGTCGGTTCCAAGGCCGAAATCGAAGCCCGACCAGGCGTTGGGGATCATTCGCTCGCCCTCCATTCAGTCAGATTGCGCACAACCTCTTCCGAGAACCGGTTCCCGTCCCCGATCAAGTCGGGGAAAGCCCTTTCCGGGATCACGCGCAGGCCCGGCCGGGCAAGGCGGTGCCGGCGGGGCCTTCATCTTAGCCGCATTCAGGCTGTAAGGGCCGCCGCCTGAGCCGGCAAGGCCTTGCCGGAGCCCGCCTTGGCCTGCGCCAGCAACCGGTCGATGACCTTGGCCGGTGCGGGCTTGGCGAACAGGAAGCCCTGCATCTCGTCGCAGCCGGCGAGCCGGAGCAGGACGCGCTGCTGCTCGGTCTCCACGCCCTCGACCGTCACCGTGAGGCCGAGCGCGCGGCCGAGCGCGACGATCGCCTGAATGATGACGCCGCCATTGGCGGATTGGCCGAGCGCGTCGACGAAGCTCTTGTCGATCTTGAGCTTGTCGAGCGGAAATCGCTGGAGATAACCGAGATTGGAATAGCCGGAGCCGAAATCGTCGAGCGCGATGCGCACGCCGAGCGCATGCAGGTCCTCGATGCGCTTGATCATCTCGTCCGGGTTGTCGATCAGCACGCCCTCGGTGATTTCCAGCATCAGCCGCGACGGCGGCACCGCGCTGTCAGCGAGCGCCGAGCTGACCAGATCGACGATCGAGGCGTCGCGCACCTGCAACGGCGAGAGGTTGACGGCGATGTAGAGGTCGGGCCAGCGCTTGGCCTCGGCGAGCGCGCGGCGCAGCACGAAGGCCCCGAGCGCGTCCATCAGGCCCATCTGCTCGGCCACCGGAATGAAGGCGGCCGGCGCAATCGGCCCGCGGGTCGCATGGGTCCAGCGCAGCAGGGCTTCCACGCCCACCACGCGTCCGCCGCCCGCGGCGACGATAGGCTGGTAGTGCAATTCCAGTTCGCCCGCGCTCAGCGCACGCGGCAGTTCGCGGTGGATGAACTTCTGGTCGGTCGAGGCGGCTTCGATCGAGGCCTCGAAGCGCACGAGCGCGCCGGGCCCCTTCTTGGCCGCATTGCGCAACGCCAGCTCGGCCTTGCGGGTGAGTTCGCCGCGCGTCTCGGCATCGCGCGGCGCCTGCGCGAAGCCGGCATGGGCGCTCACGCGCACCACCTTGTCGATCCAGTGCGGACGTCCGATCGCCTCGATTGCCGCGCGCACCACGCCTTCCACGTCGACCTCGGGCCCGCCGGTCAGCGTGACCGCGAATTCGTCGGCCCCGACGCGGCCGCAGATGGCCTCGCGCGGCAGCGCCTCGGTGAGCCGGCGGGCGACCGCGACGATGAGTTCGTCCGCGCCGAGCACGCCGAGGTGGGCGGTAACATCGGCCATGCCGTCGAGTTCGATGAGCGCGAACGTCGTCACGTCGGATTCGGGCCGCTCGGCCAAGGCGAGGTCGAGCAGTTCCAGGGTCTTGGCGTGGTTGGGCAGGCTGGTGAGCTTGTCCTCGTCGGCGGCGCGGCGGACCAGTTCTTCGCTGGCCGCCAGTTCGCGGCGGGCGCGCCTGAGCTGCCAGAGGGAAACCGTGGCGAAAATCACCAGCACCAGCGCGATCGCGACCACGATAGGCATGAGCTGGCCCATCGCCATGGTCATCGGACCGGTCTTTTCCCATGAAAAGAAGCCGGCGATGCGCCCTCGCCCGTCGAGCACCGGCTGCACCTCGCGGCCGGAGGGGGGCGGATCGCTCTCGAATTTGAGGCCTTTCAGGCCGACGCTCTGCTCGACCATGCGTACGAAGCGCGGATCGATGAGGTCCGGTTGCCCGAAGAATGCGCGATATTCCGCGATCGCCGCCCGTAGCGAGGCCCGCTGGCTGGCCAACAAGCGCGCATCGCTCTGGTTTGCGAGCTGGTAGCCGACCGCCCCGGCGAGGACCGTGGCCCCCAGTGCAAGCGCGGCCAGGAAGACGATGAGGCGCGAGGCCTTGAGCATCCGTTTGGCGTGCGCGCGCGGAACCGCCGCGCCATCGGACGTGGCACGGCCGGCCTCCGGGCTCGCCAAGGCGAGCAGTACGCGCTTGGGATCAGAACCCCGCGCCTGCCAGATGCCCTCGCCGTCCACCGACCAATCCCCCGGGTTACGCTGCGGTACCCGGTCGAAGGCATAAGGATTCAGACTTAATGGCGGGTCAGCAAAGACGGTGAACGAAAGGTAACCGCGCCCGGCCCTTGCAGGTCCCAGGCGCGAAAGCGGTGCTAGCGCAGGCCGAACCAGAGGCTCGCGATGCTCAGAAACGCGAAGAAGCCGACCACGTCGGTCACGGTTGTCACGAATGGGCTCGAGGCCACCGCCGGATCGATCTTCATCCGGTGCAGCAATAGCGGTATCAATATCCCGCCCAGCGCCGCGGCCACCAGGTTGCAGATCATGGCGAGCCCGATCACGAAGCCGAGGCCCGGCACCCGGAACCAGGCATAGGCCGCCACGCCGGTGATGACGGCGAAGGCAATCCCGTTGAAGAGCCCGACCAGCAGTTCGCGCTTGATCACGCGCCAGACATTGGCATCGACCAGTTCGCGTGTGGCCAGGGCGCGCACCGCCACCGTCATGGTCTGGGTCGTGGCATTGCCGCCCTGGCTCGCCACGATCGGCGCCAGCACGGCCAGCGCCACCATCTTCTGCAGCTGGCCCTCGAACAGGCCGAGCACCGAGGAGGCGAGAAAGGCGGTGGCCAGGTTGACCAGAAGCCAGTTGAAGCGGCTGCGCGCAATGTACCAGACGGAGTCGGACAGCTCTTCGTCGCCGGTCACGCCGCCGAGCGCCTTGATGGTCTCGTCCGCCTCCTGCTCGATGACGTCGGCCACGTCGTCGAAGGTTATGACGCCGACCAACCGGTCACCGGCATCGAGCACAGGCGCCGCCACCCAGTTATAGCGCTGGAACAGCCGGGCCACCTCCTCCTGGTCCTGCTCCGCCCGGATCAGCGGCCGGTCGTCCTCCATCAGCTCGGAGATCGGCACAGGGCGCTTGGCGCGCAGCACCCGGTCGAGCGGAACGGCGCCGCGGAAGCGGCCGTTCTCGTCCACCACATAGAGTTCGTAGAAGCGCTCCGGCAATTCGCTCGTCTCGCGCATGTAGTCGATCGCCTGGCCGACGGTCCATAGCGACGGCACGGCGATGAAATCGGTCTGCATGCGCCGGCCGGCGGAGTCCTCGGGATATTCGAGGCTGCGGGTGAGCGCGATCCGCTCGGGCGGCGGCAACTGCTCGAGGATCTCGGCCCGCTCCTCGGTCGGCAGATCCTCCAGGATCGCCACCGCATCGTCGGAGTCGAGTTCGCGCACGCCCCGCGCCACCGTGCGCGGTTCGAGTTCTTCGAGGATTTCTTCGCGCACCGTGTCGTCGACTTCGGTGAGCGCGGTGAAGTCGAAGTCGATACCGAGGAGTTCGACCAGGCGCGGGCGCTGATCCGGTTCGAGCGCCTCCAGGACCGCGCCCTGGTCGGCCTCGTGCAGATCGCCGACCAGATCGCGCAAGGCCGCGGCGTCCGCGGCCTCGATCGCCGCGGCGACGCGCTCGACGAACTCGCCGCGAATGGCGCCGTCGTCGCCGCGCAACGGCGGCACGCTGGTGTTCAGATCAAGCATGCCGGAGCCTCGGCGATTGGATTTTTTGGGCTTGTACGCCGCACATTCCGAACGGGCAAACAATTAACGCATAAACCGTGTCATGTAGATATGACTAGTCGCTCGCGGTCGGCTCCGATGGGTCGCATCGTCACAGGACGTTCCATGTTTCGTATCCTCGCCCTCGCAGCAATCGCGGCTTTCATTCCCCTTAGCGGCTCGGCCGCGTCCTGTCCGGGCAACAGCCAGGCGCTCGGAACCGAACGGGTGATCGCGGTCGATGCCGCGACCAGCCCGAGGGTCGGACGCAAGCATTTCCCCGCCACGCTGCCGCTCGGACACAAGGAGCTGGTGCTCACCTTCGACGACGGCCCCTGGCCGACCACCACGCCGAAAGTGCTTGATGCCCTGAAGCGGGAATGTGTTCGCGCGACCTTTTTCCTGGTCGGCCGCAACGCCCAGGCCCATCCCGAGCTCGTCCGGCGGGAGATGGCCGAAGGCCACACGATCGGCCATCACACCTATAGCCATCCCTGGCTCGACCACATGCCGCTCGAGCGCGCGGAAGCGGAAATAAAGCGCGGCATCGCGGCGGACGAAAGCGCCCTCTACGGCCGCCCGCGCGGCAACCCGCACACGCCGTTCTTCCGGTTTCCCGGCTTCGCCGCCACCCGGCCCTTGCTGGACTGGCTCCAGGCGCGCAACATCGTCGTCTTCGGCGCCGATGTCTGGGCCAGCGACTGGCTTCCGATGACGCCCGACCAGGAATTGCAACTGATCCTTCGCCGGATCGAACGCATCGACCATGGCATCGTGCTGTTTCACGACACCAAGGCGCAGACGGCCCACATGCTGCCCGCCTTTCTGCGCGAGTTGAAGAAACGCGGCTACCGCATCGTCCACGCGGTCCCGAAGGGCCGGGAAACGCCCTGATCCAGCCCCCGGGCGCCGGGCTGCCCGGAAAAACATTGATAAAACAATGCCGTGGGCAACCCTATTTGGTTAATTTACGGTTCATCTCGCGATCTTTAGGATGGCTTCACCTCGCCACCAATAGGAGCGCCGCCTCTCGGCGCATAAAGGCGGGGTGGGGCGTTATCCAGTATGCGTTGTGTAGCCATTGCTTTCGTGTGCCTGGTCGGCGGATTGATGCCGGCTCTGGCGGAGCCGTCCTGCCCGGGCAACCCGGACGCCATCGGCACCAGCAGAACCATCACCGTCAATCCGGCCGATCTGCCGCGGATCGGCAGCATGCAGTACAAAAATACGCTGCCGCTCGCCGATCATGAGGTGGCGATCACCTTCGATGACGGCCCCCTGCCCCCCTATACCGACCGTATCCTCAATATCCTCGCCGCCAATTGCGTGAAGGTGACCTATTTCCTGGTCGGCCAGATGGCGCGCGCCTATCCCGAGCAGGTCCGCCGCATCTACGAAGCCGGTCACACCATCGGCACGCATAGCCAGCATCACCCGTTCCGTTTCGGCGAAATGGGCTTGCCGCGGATCGAGAGCGAGGTGAACGGCGGCATTACATCGGTCGAGGCGGCGCTCGGCGATCCGCGTGCGATCGCGCCCTTCTTCCGCATTCCGGGCCTCGCACGCAGCCGGCAGGTGGAATCCTATCTGGCCTCGCAGTCGATCACGGTCTGGAGCGCGGACGAGGTCGCCGACGACTGGCACCGGGGCATTACCCCGGACCAGATCGTGCAGCGGGCGATGCGCCGCATCGAGGCGCACGACCATCGCGGCGTGCTGCTCCTGCACGACATCCATCCGGCCACCGCCATGGCCCTGCCGACGCTGCTCAAGGAGCTCAAGCAGCGCGGCTACCACATCGTGCAGCCGGTTGCGCCGGGCGTGCGGCCGACTTTACCGCCCGCGCCCACGGTGCCCGCTGTCGCCGAAAAAGAGGGTTGGCCGCGCCTGCTCAAAACCAGCGCGGCGGCCGGCGAGCACCCCATCAAGAAGCGGGCGCACCACCGCAAACATATCGCCCGCGATGACCACGACCCCGTGGTATCCGCCACCATCGCCAAGAAAAAGCGCAAGCCGCAGAGCGCGGAGGTGGCCGCTCCGGGGATGTTCTGGTTCCTGCGCTAGAACGCCGCGCGCTCAGGCCGGTGCAAGACCGAGAATGGCGCGCGCCTCCTGCGGGCTGGCGGCATGGCGTCCGAATTGCCCGCACATGTCGCGCAGACGGGCGACCAGTTCGGCATTGCTCTTTGCCAGCCGCTCGCGGTCGAACTTGATGTTGTCCTCGAGCCCGGTGCGCAGGTGACCGCCGAGCTGCAAGGTCCAGGTGTTGACCTCGAGCTGATGACGGCCGATGCCGGCGGCGCCCCAGGTGGCGTCCGGCATCACGTCCTTGAGTTCCGAAACGAGGAATTCCAGCACCCGCCGCCGCGCCGGCAGCGCATTGGGAACGCCGAGCACGAACTGCACATGCAGCGGCCGCTTGAGAAGACCGCGGTCGGCCAGGTCCCTTGCATTGTAAAGCATCGCCAGATCGAACACCTCGATCTCGGGCTTCACCCCGAATTCGAGCATCGAGCGCGCCAGGTCCTCGATCAGTTGCGGCGGGTTCTCGTAGATCTGGCCGGGAAAATTGACCGAGCCCGTGGTCAACGAGCCCATGTCCGGATGCAGGCTCAACGCGCGTCCGCGCTCCTGCTGGCTGCGGCCGCGTCCGCCGGTCGAAAACTGGATGATCATGCCGGGGCAATGCTTCTTCACGCCTTCCTGCACCAGACCGAACAGCTCGGGATCCGACGACGGACTCTCATCCTTGTTGCGCACATGAATGTGCACGAGCGCGGCGCCGGCTTCATAGGCCTCCTGCGTCGATTCGATCTGTTCGCTCGGCGTCACCGGAACGGCGGGCGTCTGCGCTTTGCGCGGCAAGGCGCCGGTGATGGCGGCGGTGATGATGGTCGGCTGCGTCATGGCGGTCTCACGGTTCGGGAAATTGCAGCGCTCAAGCGTGGCGGACTCAGCGTCCATCACTATTACCGCCCTCATAACATGGTGGGAACGACGCCACCATGGACGCCGTGAAACGCGACCATGCCGATCGCTTGGCCCGCGCCCACCACGATGGGCGACCGCCGCGCGCTGCGCGCTTCATTTCCGGCGGGTGTCGCGGCGGCCTCTGGCGAACGACCACACGCACGCCTCGCTATGGACTTTTCACCGGGACCGGATTCAACTACCGGCACGATCCCGCCAAACGGCCTCCGCGCAACACAACAGACAGGCCCGGCCAGCGGCCCGCATCATAAGAACCGGGAGGACAATGCTATGAAGTTTGCCCATTTCTCGCATATCTGGGCCAAGCCCGGCTACACGCCGCACCGGCGCTACGAGGAGTTGTGGCGCGAGCTCGCGTTGTGCGACGACCTGGGCTTCGACTACGGCTTCTGCGTCGAGCATCACTTCCGGCCCGACGAGAGCTGGATATCCTCGCCGAGCCTCTATGCCGTCGGCGCCGGCGCGCGCACCAAACGCATGCGCGTCGGTCCCATGGGCTATATCGTGCCGCTCTATCACCCGCTACGGCTGGCGGAGGAAATCGCCATCGTCGACCAGATGCTCGGCGGGCGCATGGAATGCGGCCTCGTGCCCGGCATCAATGCCGACTATTTCCGTCCGTTCGGACTCGATTACAGTTTCCGCAAGACGCCGACGCTGGAATTCGTCGATTATCTGCGCGCCGCCTATGGCGAGACGCAGCCCTTCTCCTTCCACGGCGAGAACTTCAATACGGCCGAGGACACAGTGCTGTCGGTGCAGCCGGCGCAGAAACCGCATCCGCCGCTATGGATGATGAGCCGCGATCCGCGCACGCTCGAATTCTGCGCGCAGAACGGCATCAATCCCGGCTACTTCCTGATCTATCCGCGCGTCGATGCCGCGCCGCGCTACGCCAAGTTCCTGGAGGACTGGGGCAAGGCCGGCTGGCCGCGCAAGCCGAACATCGCCTATTGCACCATCGTCTATGTCGACGAGACCGACGAGAAGGCGCTCGACGTGGCGCTTGCCCGCGCCGCCCGCGCCTATGAGGGCTTCCTGCCGCCGCCCAAACCGAGCGAGACGTTCGAGGAACGCGTGCGCGAGCACGCCAAGAAGTTCATCGGCCGCGGCGAGCCGGGCGCCTCCGAGATCATGGCCAACCTGTTCGACGCCGACTACCTGATGAAGCACGAACTGGTGTTCATCGGTTCGCCGGAAACGGTCGCCAACAAGATCCGCGCGACCGCGCAAGCCGGCCTCTACAATGTCTTCCTCGGCGAATTCAACTTCTCCGACCTGCCGGCCGACGACCTCATGCGCTCGATTCGTCTGTTCGGCGAGAAGGTGATCCCGGCCCTGCGCGGCTACGAGCCGTTCTGATGCGGAAAACGGCAGGCCCGGTCGCACGACCGGGCCCGGCCGCAATATTAGGTCAGCGAGAAAACGTCACACTATGACTTGGCGCGGTTATCAAGCCCGCGCTTGAGGCCCTCTCGGTTTTCAGTCAGTCAGACTTAGAGGCTGGTGGTTCATTGAACAGCCCCCATGCAATGGGCTGGACCTGCCGGTCGTTTTTCTCGCACCGCTTGCCCAGGTGCGACGATTGCCGCTCACCGTTCGATGAGGTCGATCGGCACATCGTTGCCACTCGCGTTGCGAGACATTTCCGGCGTGTCGGCTCTCCGCTAAGCGTCGCCTATTCGACGGACACAATCGAGTCTGCCGAACCGATGGGAAGCCAACTATTCCGCCCCCGAACGCTCCATCAAATGCCTCGATGATTGCGTTGTCGGCCGGCTTGCCCGGTCGTGCGAAAAAGAGGGTGACGCGGCGCCGCCACAAAAATCTCCCGCCCCCGCGCCTGCAACCGAAAGATGCACTGACGACCGGCATTGCAGGCGCAACTCGATCGCAATATCGATCACTTTTCATGCAGATCGAATGGGGTTATAAATATTTGTAATGCGTCATAAACATAAATAAAGACTCCTTGGAAAAGAAAACATATTTTTGGCGCGCTCCTTGCTTGGAAGATGTTCGAGAGACGCACAATGTGTTAGAGAGCCAACCTATAGGGGCGGGGGGCTTCACATGGCTACGCGGCGTCAGTTCAGCGCGCGCGGCGTGTATACGCAGTCGACCGGCGCGGCATTTTTTGTAGCCGGCCTGACACTCATTTCGCGCAAGAATACAGCATTACGTATTGGAGCAATCCGACATGCGTGAATTACACGTCCGCTATTTTCTCGCGCTGTTAACGGAACGCAGTTTTGGACAAGCAGCAAGGCGCTGCGCCGTAACCAAGTTATCGTTCACGCGGGGAATTAGAGCCCTTGAACGAGAGTTGGGCGGACCGCTCTTTGAACACCAATCCCGCCGTGTCCGATTGACCGCTCTCGGAGCGCGGCTCGGTCCTCATTTCACGGCAATCGGCGACTGCATGGACACCATTGAACGAGCGCGGGGCCGCATTTTGGCATCCGATCGCAAGCTGATGAACGCGGTATCTGGCCGGAACAGCACTCGGCGGCGCTAGGTTCAGCAAAGGCATCGAGCGGCCGCCGTAATTACTGTTAAAGCGACAGCGCAGCGCCTCTCGCTATTTCTTCCACGGGATACGGCGGCATGCCATGACGGGCCGATCTTGCCCGGTGGCGAACGGCGTTTTTTGACGCCGCCGAAGGTCAGCAAAACCGGGGAAACCGTCTAATGCCGGCCTCCTCCCCCGCCGACATTCCGACTCAGAGCGCGCGCTTTTGCCAACCCCAATCAATTCAAATCCAATGCGACAGACTCAACCGGCTTCAAACAAGCTGACCGCGCCCGTCCGAAACCATGACAAGGTGACCGCTACCCCCACGTGCGAACAAAAATTCCAGCCCCGCGTTGAGCGTAGGAATCGACTGAGGTTCCTATGTGGTATCGACGTGCGATTGTTTGGTTCACAATCCCCATTGCAATAGCGACCGCCGCCGCAGCACCGGCTAACGCGGGAATTAGTGTCGAACTGGCGAAAAAGTGCCGCGCCATGATGGTGAAGGCCCATCCGAGCATCCTGTTTGGTCGGACGGGCACAGCCGCCGCACAGCGCGCCTATTTCGAAGAATGCGTCCGGCGTAACGGCTACATGCCGGAGGCCGAGCAAAATAATACCCGCACCCCGCCAAAATAGCACGTCGCGCCATAACGACGGCTTCCTCGCGCCTTGAATTGCATCCCTGCCCGCTCTATCCGGGCAAGCAAAGGGGGCTTCGGCTTTCAGACCGCTACCGCCGAACGGCCGCGTTTATCTTGCCGCCTGGATTAAATACATCCAGCAACGAAAATATGCTAGACACCTTTTATTCGGATTTAATTTCGTCAGAGCGATGCGCCATTTTCTCCGGGATATTATTGATGCAATGGCCTCGTTGCCATTGGTCGTCAAAATACTCATCGGGACGGCGTTAATCGCCAATTTTATCATCATCACCCAATGGGAGCGGCTTCCCTTCGCAAAACGTTTAATGGCGGCCTCACCGCCCCCCGCGGCGTTGGCCCCGGCACGCCCTACCCACCCCGATATCGATCGCACCAAACCAACTGCCGCGAGCGAACCGGATTCCGAAGCGGCCCGGCAATCCCTCGTGCGCCGCATGGCGCCCATCACGATCGAAGACCCGAAGATCCAGTCCGACGGCTCTATCGAGAACGGCGATAGCCGCCTCGTCCTCTATGGGATCAAGCCGTTCAATTCGAAGTCGGTTTGCACGCGCGCATCCGGCGAACGATGGGCCTGCGGGCTGCATGCTTACGCAACCCTGCGCAATGAGCTTGCCCGCAAGACGATCGTCTGCCAGCCAAAGAAAATATTGGACCAGGCCCTGACCGCGACTTGTCGCACGGGCGGCATTGATGTCGCGCTGATCCTTGTCCGCAATGGCCTCGTCGAGGTCACCAGCGACGCGCCCACGGAGCTGCTACAGGCACAAGCGACCGCGCGGAATTCGAAGACCGGAATCTGGGATCGCTAGGTCAGCAGGATACGGAGCCACTTCGCCGGGCCTTGTCGGCCGGGCGTGGATGCCGCCCAACAGCGTCTGCTGCTTTTATGCGCGCGCCCCCAGTTGAGGCACTCAGCCGTCAGCTTGTGGCTACTGCTCTGGGCCCCAAGCATAAAGATGGCCTGCACTCGGTTTGGATGAGACCGACTTAAGCTATTCCCAGTGAACCGCCCCGGGTTTACCGGAGGCCCCAACTCCTGAGAGGATGGGGCTATGACAAGCAAGACGACAAACAAGTTTTCACCCGAGGTTCGCTCCCGCGCTGTGCGGCTGGTGCTCGATCATGAAC
>Ga0180222_1002026_pt1 | contig 17997 bp, 18 predicted proteins | sample eDN5th37CKraftOP_FD_151336 | JGI IMG/M metagenome (GOLD analysis project Ga0180222, IMG submission 151336) | Enriched Organic Plus compost microbial communities from Emeryville, California, USA - eDNA 5th pass 37_C Kraft OP (version 2) (version 2) ... | reverse complement strand
CGCCGCTCAAGCGCATCGCCGAGGCCGCACGCCAGCACGGCCCGCACGGCCTGCCCGACCACCTGCAACGCCGCGACGAGAACGGCGAAACGCAGGCGCATGGGAGCGGCATGCGCGAAGGCGCCTCGCGCGCGGACAATCTCGCGCGCACCGATCTGCGCCACATCACCGACCCCGCCGACATCGCCAAGGCCGAGGCCTTGGCCGAGCGGCTCGCCCGCGTCATGCGCGCGCGCATCGTGCGGCGCGAGCGGGTCGGCCGGCGCGGGCGCCGGCTCGACCTGCGCCGCACCATTCATCGCAGCGTTCCGCACGGCGGCACGCCGATCGACCTCGTCTTCCGCCGCCGCAAGGACAAGCCGCTGCGGCTCGTGGTGCTGCTCGACGCCTCCGGCTCGATGAGTCTCTACACGAGCTTCTTCGTGCGCTTCCTGCACGGCATCGTGGACGCCTTCCGCGAGGCGGAGGCCTTCGTCTTTCACACGCGGCTGGCGCATGTCTCGGCCAGCTTGCGCGACCGCGACGTGGCGCGCGCCGTCGACAAGCTCGCGCTGATGGCGCAGGGCATCGGCGGCGGCACCAAGATCGGCGAGAGCCTCGCCACCTTCAATCGCTGGCACGCGCGCCGCGTCATCAATTCGCGCACCGCGGTGATGATCGTCTCCGACGGCTACGACACCGGCGCGCCCGAACTGATGGCGCAGGAAATGCGCCGCCTGCGCCAGCGCTGCCGCCGCATCATCTGGCTCAATCCGCTGATCGGCTGGCGCGATTACGCGCCCACCGCGCGCGGCATGCAGGCCGCGCTGCCCTATATCGACCTGTTCGCGCCCGCCCACAATCTCGAAAGCCTGGCGGCGCTCGAACCCTATCTCGCGAGGATATGACCATGCAGCATGCCTCCGACATTCTCGACATCATTTCGGCCCGCAAGGAATCCGGCGAGCCGTTCGTGCTCGCGACCGTGGTGCGCACCGTCGCCGCCACCGCCGCCAAAGCCGGCGCCAAGGCGGTGATCCTGCCCGACGGCACCATCACGGAAGGCTGGATCGGCGGCGGCTGCGCCCGCGCCGCCGTCATCAAGGCCGCCAAGGACGCGCTCGCCGACGGCCAGTCGCGGCTGGTATCGGTGCAGCCGCCCGACGCGCTGGAAATACAAGGCCACAAGGCGGGCGAGGAAGCCGGCGGCGTGCGCTTCGCCAAGAACATGTGCCCGAGCCAGGGCACCATGGATATTTTCGTCGAGCCGGTGCTGCCGCGCCCGCAGGTCGTCGTCTGCGGCTCGAGCCCGGTCGCCGTCGCCATCGCCGATTTCGCGCGACGCGGCGGTTTCGCCGTGACCGCTTGCGCGCCGGCCAGCGAACAGGCGGCCTTCGGCGAGGTCGACCGGCGGATCGAGGGCTATGCGCTGCCGGTGGGCGAAGCCGGCGCGCGCTTCGTGGTGGTCTCGACGCAGGGTCGCGGCGACGAGGCCGCGCTGCTGGCCGCGCTGGCGGTCGATGCCGACTATGTCGCCTTCGTCGGCAGCCGGCGCAAGGCGGAAACGCTGAAGAAAACCTTGGCCGAGCGCGGCGTCGCGCCCGAGCGTCTCGCCAGGTTGAAGGCGCCGGCGGGGCTCGATCTCGGCGCCATCACGCCCGACGAAATCGCGATCTCGATCCTGGCGGAAATTGTTGCGGTACGCCGCGGCCGGCAGCGCGAGGCGGCGGGTTAACTGTGCGCAAACAATCCCAGGCTGGCGTTCCCAGGCGGGCGAAGCGAAACCCGGGAGCCGGTACTCCGTGAGCTATCGATAGGCTGCGCAGTACTGGGTCCCCGCTTTCGCGGGGACGACAGCGAATAATGCATAACGCAGTCCGTCACACCGACTCGGCGTAGTTCTCATACTCGTCGCGCACCGTGACGATATGCGCATACATCGCCTGCGATGCCGCCGTGCGCTCGCCGCGCAGGATCGCCTCCACCACGCGGCCGTGCTCGACATGCGATTTGGCCAGGCGCCCGAGATTGCGGAACTGCGCGCGGCGGAACGGCTGCACGCGCGCGCGCGTGGCGAGCGCGATCTCGGCGAGATAGCCGTTGTGCGAGCCGGCATAGATGGCGGTGTGGAACGCCTCGTTGACCTCGTGATAGCGCTGCGGATCGCCGCTCTGGATCAAGACGCGCAGTTCCTCGTGAATGTCTTCGAGCGCGCGCCGCTCGGCCCCCGTCATGCGCTCGGCGGCATAGCCGGCGCAGAGCGCCTCCAGATCGGCCATGGCCTCGAACATGCCGGCGAGCTGCTCGTCGCTCGGCCGCGCCACCACGGCGGCGCGATGGGCGCGGACCTCGACCAGGCCGCTCGCCGCCAGCAGGCGGATCGCCTCGCGTACCGGCGTGCGCGAGACGTTGAAGCGGCGCGCCAGCGTGAGCTCGTCGAGCGCGGCGCCGGGCGCGAGCGTGCCGCGCACGATCTCGTCCGCGAGCTGCAGGCGCAGTTCCTCGGCGCGCGTCTTGCGCGGCCAGGAAAGCGCGCGTGTTGCGGCGGCAGGGGCATCCAAGCTCATGGCATCAGTCTACGCAAAAAAGGGGCCGCACGGCCCTCTCCCGGCGCGCTCACTCGCTGAGCCGTTCGATGGCCGCTCCGCAGGCGGCGAGCTTCTGCTCGAGCCGCTCGAACCCGCGGTCGAGGTGATAGACACGATTGACCGTCGTCTCGCCCTCGGCGGCAAGCCCGGCGATCACCAGCGACACCGAGGCCCGCAGATCGGTCGCCATCACCGGCGCGCCCTTCAGGCGCGCGACGCCTTCGATCGTGGCGGTGTCGCCGTTGAGATGGATGCGGGCGCCCAGGCGCGCCAGCTCCTGCACATGCATGAAGCGGTTCTCGAAAATGGTCTCGGTGATGTGCGAGGTGCCCTTGGCGCGCGTCATCAGCGCCATCAGCTGCGCCTGCAGATCGGTGGGAAAGCCGGGGAAAGGCGCGGTCGACACATCGACCGGATAGAGCCCCGCGCCGTTACGGGCGATGCGGATGCCTTCGTTGGTCGGCGTCACCGTGACGCCGGCCTTGGCCAGGACGTCGAGCGCGGCCTGCAAGAGCTCGGGCCGCGCGTTTTGCAGCAGCACGTCGCCGCCGGTCATCGCCACCGCCATGGCGTAGGTGCCGGTCTCGATGCGGTCCGGCAGCACCGCGTGGCGCGTGCCGGACAGCCGCGGCACGCCTTCCACCACGATGCGCGACGTGCCGGCGCCGGAAATCTTCGCGCCCATCTTGTTGAGGCAGTCGGCGACGTCGGCGATCTCGGGCTCGCGCGCGGCGTTCTCGATCACGGACGTGCCGTGCGCGAGCGTCGCCGCCATCAGCGCGGTATGCGTGCCGCCGACCGTGACCTTCGGGAACACGATCTCGCCGCCGCGCAGGCCGTTGCGCGCGCGCGCGATCACATAGCCGCCCTCGATCTCGATCTCGGCGCCGAGCCGTTCCAGCGCCATGATGAGAAGATCGACCGGTCGCGTGCCGATGGCGCAGCCGCCGGGCATCGACACCTTGGCCTCGCCCATGCGCGCGACCAGGGGCGCGATCACCCAGAAGCTCGCGCGCATCTTCGACACCATCTCGTAGGGCGCGGTGGTGTCGACGATGGTCTTGGCCGAGATGTGGATGGTGCGGCCGTTATTGGCGTCCTCGCCCGCCCGCTTGCCGGCGATCATCACGTCGACGCCGTGATTGCCCAGGATGCGCTGGAGCTGGACCACGTCGGCGAGCCGCGGGACGTTCTCGAGGATGAGCGTCTCGTCGGTGAGCAGGCCCGCGATCATCAGGGGAAGCGTGGCGTTTTTCGCCCCCGAAATCGGAATGGTGCCATTGAGGCGCTGTCCGCCGACGATACGTATCCGATCCATTCTCGCCCCTGCCGTTGACGGCAATTCCTCGTAGGTCCCGCGATCCTATGGACTGCGGGAGCCCTCCTGCAAAGCCAAAAATGCCGGAGGGTTACCTGTCATTCGCCGTTCAATTACGGCAAAAGTCGGAACCTTCCCCCTGATGCCCCGCTTGCGGCGTTCGCGATCTGGTGACGAACGATGGCGCGGCACTCTCTTACGCGAACTTCGGCAACCCGGGAGGCACCGGCAAGCCTATGATTCCAGTGCCGCTTTCCGATTTGAGGCGGCGAATGGCGCTGACCGCGGCGGCATCGGAACTTCAAATCGGCGGCACCAAGAAATCAGTGCGAATCCTGACCCGAGGGGTCGGTCGCAGGCATTCGACCCGCGGCCGGGGCGGCACTCCGGGCACGCTCCTGGGCCTTGCGCCGGCGCAGATTTTCCCGCAACGCGGCCTTCAGCCGCTCCTCGCGGCTGCCGGAATGGCCGGTTTTACCGGTTTTGTTGTTGTTCTCGGCCCTGTGCACCATGGGTTAATTATCGCCGGCGCGGCCCCACAGGCAAGTTCAAGCATTGCCTTGCTTTTCGGGTGGCGCCTGTGGCAGTTTCCGCCGCGTTCGCGCCGCCCACCGCTGGCTGCGCGCTACCTCAAGCTGCCGTAGCTCAGTGGTAGAGCACCCCCTTGGTAAGGGGGAGGTCGAGTGTTCAATCCACTCCGGCAGCACCATTAAACCCAAGCAAAATCAGCACTTAGCGAGCAACACGCTCCCTTGTCCCCCACGGCTCGAACGTGAACAGGACGAGAATTCCCCCACAAAACTGGGGGAAAATTCGGGGAGTATGTTCGGCAAGTGTTCTGCCTTTCCGATCATCATCGCCGAATGGGATCGCAACGCGCGCGAGGTCGTGCGGGTCGCGCTGGATCGGTACAACGGCCGATACACCATCAACGTCCGGGTCTGGTTCCATGACGGCGCCACGCTCAAGCCGAGCAAGTCGGGGATCACGCTGTCGACGAAGCACCTGCCGGCGCTCACCGAGGCGCTGGCGCGGTCGCTGGATGCGGCGCGAGACTTTGGCTTGCTGGATGATGGGGGCGAGCGATGAGCGCGCTCCCGAACGCTACCGCCGAATTCCTCGCCCTGTGCGAGGCGCATGGGGTTGATCCGAACAGTATCCCCGACGCGCCAGGAGCGACGGCGGCAAAACGGCGCGCCAGCCGCTTCACGCCGCGCCAGCGTCCGCGCTCGCCGGATCGGCAGGCGTCACGCGACCGGCGGCGGCGGTTAGGCGGATCGAGCGCGCTGCCCGATACTCTGCGGCACCACTACACGGAAGGCCAGCGTGCCGTCCTTTGCATCATCGCTGGCGAGGCCAAGCGCCAGGGGGTGTGCGACCTGCCAATCGACAAGATCGCTGCATTGGCTGGCGTCTGCCGCACGACGGTACAGACGACGCTGCATGAAGCGCGCCGGCTCGGTCACATCAGGATCACCGAGCGTCCGGTGCCCGGCCGCAAGCACCTGCCGAACCTGATCGAGATCACGTCGCCGGAATGGAGGACGTGGATCAAGCGCGGGCCGATAGCGCACAGGAGCATAGGGTCCAAATCCCCGATTTTGGTGAGCACCACGAAGAACACAGATAGACAGAAAGAGGCGCTTGCGCGCGTTGACAGGCCGAAAGCGGACGACCGAGCGGTGCCGTGGGCGAGGTCGGGGCCACTCACGGCACGGCGGATGTGGTGAGATGCCATCCGATCCCTTCTACAAGACCAAGCGATGGCGCGGCCTGCGGGCCGCAGCACTGAGGCGCGACCTGTTCACATGCGTTGTGCCGGGCTGCGAGCAGCCGGCCTATGCCGTCGACCATATCAAGGCGCGCCGTGCCGGCGGGGCTGACACGCTCGGCAACCTGCGCTCGCTCTGCAAAGCGCACGACCATGCCGTCAAAGAGACGCGCACAGGTGAGCGCGGCAATGCCGGGCGCCTCGTGGTGAAGGGCTGCTTTGAGGACGGCACGCCCCGCGATCCCGCGCACCCGTGGTTTACCGGCGGACCCCGAAGGGGGGTTCAATCATCGGAGCGCGACGGGTCGCGGACCGGTGGGGCACCTCCGCACACACTTACTTGAGGTCAAACATGGGTTTGCGAGGAATTGGAGCAAAGCCGGTGCAGCGCGACGGTGCCAAAAAACGGCGCCGCAAGAGCGCAGCGGAGCCGTGGGAAACGCCCGGCTTGTCGCGAGCCGAGCGGGTCCGCGCCTTCATTGAAAGCCTCACCATTACCGCCGGCATTCACGCGGGCCGAAAATTCGTGCTGCGCGAGTGGCAATGGAAGATCGTGCAGGCGCTCTATGCCACCGACGAAAACGGTCGGCGCCGCAAGCGCAAGGCGCTGATTACGATCCCGCGCAAGAACGGCAAGACGCAGCTCGCCGCTGCGCTCGCCCTTTGTCACCTTGTCGGGCCGGAAGCGGAGCCGCGCGGACAGGTCTACAGCGCGGCGGCAGACCGAAAACAGGCCGCGCTGATCTTGCGCGAGTTGATCGCATTCGTCAGCGCCGACGACAAGCTCGCCGACCGGATCATCATCCGCGAGCACTCAAAGACGCTCGAGGACGTGGTGACGGGCAGCACCTATGAAGCGCTATCGAGCGATGCCCGAAAAGCCCATGGCCTGAACGTCTCTTTCGCGATCATGGATGAGCTGGCGCAGTGGCCCAAGCGCGACCTTTACGACGCGCTCACCACGGGTGGCGCGGCACGCGCTGAGCCGCTGTTCGTGGCGATCTCGACGCAAAGCCACGACAAAAACCACGTCATGAGCGAGCTGGTTCAGTATGGCCGGCGCGTGCTCGATGGTGTGATCCCCGACGACACGTTCCTACCCGTGATCTACAGCGCGCCGGATGACTCGGACCCCTGGTCTGAGGAAACATGGTTCGCCTGCAATCCCGCGCTTGGCGATTTTCGCTCGCTCGATGAAATGCGCGCGGCGGCGGCAGAGGCGAAGGCGCTGCCGGCGCGCGAGCCGGCATTCCGGCTGCTCTATCTCAATCAGCCGGTCGACGCCACGGCGCGCTTCCTGAATGCGCGCGACTGGCGCGCCTGCCAGCACGCCGAAGGCGACGGCCTATTCGGTCAAATGGCGCTGTCGCGGCAACGCTGCATCCTGGGCCTCGACCTTTCGAGCACCACGGACTTGACCGCTCTCGCGGCCTACTTTCCGCAGACGGGCGACTTGCGCGCCTGGTTCTGGATGCCGGCAGACAACCTTGAGGAAGCCGAGCGGCGCGATCATGTGCCTTATCGCCTCTGGCAGCGGCAAGGGCATATCGAAGCCACGCCTGGCCGCGCGATCGACAAGGCTTTTGTGGTGCACCGCATGGGTGAGCTTACCAAGGAATTCGACGTGCAATTCTGTGCGGCAGATCGCTGGCGGCTCGATGAAATCAAGCGGCTCATGGACGAGGCCGGCGTGAAGATCGAGCTGCTAGAATTCGGTCAAGGCTGGCGCGATATGGGGCCGGCAATCGATGCGTTTGAGACGGCCGTGCTACGGCGCGAGCTGCGGCATTCAGGTCAACCGGTGCTCGATTGGAACGTCGCAAACGCCGTCACCGTCAGCGATCCGACTGGTGCGCGGAAGCTGGTCAAGGAAAAGGCGACGGGGCGCATTGACGGCCTCGTCGCCTCTGTCATGGCCATCGGCGCGGCCGTGAAGGTCGCCCCGAAAAAGGAGAGCATCTACAAATCGCGAGGGCTGGTGTCGGTCAAGGTGGCGTGATCCTATATTTTCGAAGCGCGCCGCCAGTCATTGCGGACCGGGAGAAACACCACGTTGGACGCCACGCGGCCATTGAGTGTCGGGCTGATACGTGTTGCATCGCCAGCGATGAGCCAATCGAGGTTGACCGGGTAGACTTGCGTGAACATCAGGATCGCCATCGTGATCCTGCCACGCCCGATGGTCTCATAGTGGCGCCACGTCTCAGGCGTGACATGCGCCGCTTTTGCCGCTTGCGCCACGGTGAGGCCGAGCGATAGTCGAACAGTGCGGAGCCTTTGCGCGAAGCCCTTGTAATCGAAGCTATCGCGGTAATCTTTGCGTCGCTTCATGCGGCATCCTTCCTGTGCGTTGCTGACGCCAAGGCGGACTCACCGCGCGCTCTCGTGATATTTTGGGATTGGTCATCGGACGGCCCGCCTATGGCTGTCTGGTGGCAAGTCGCGGCCGGGTGTTGGTAGCACCCGGTCGCGGCGCTATCGTTGCGCGATCTGCGTAGGCCGTCAATTGCCGCCCGGACGGTGCGACGGCTGACATTCAACATCTCTGCGGCATGATCTTGGCTAACCTTGCTCAAAATTGAGCAAGGTTGACCGATATCAGTCCTCTCGCCCTGCGCGCTTGGGCGCGCCGAAGCTGCCAGGGCTGGTTTTTTCCACAGCTCTGAGAGCGTGGGGCTTGCCACGGAAATAAAATCGTGGTATGTACCACGCTATATCGGAGCCGACCATGAAAACTATCCTCACACTATTCACGCCCGGAGAGGCGCAGCGGATTACGGACGTGGCGACTGTGATGCAACGAGACTGGCGGCGCAGGGGCTTCCTGCCTTCAGGCGACGGTCACGCGCGTTTCGATGTCTTCTCCCTCGCCGAGCTTTGGGCACTGAAGCTGCTTGCGGATCGCGGGATTGGCCCGCAGCAGGGCAAAGAGGTTGTTGATTGGCTCGCCATCGGCATCGTCGGATACGCGCTTCAATTTCGTGACGCCTACGAAGGCGAACACGACGAATTTGAACATTTGATGGGTGCCGGCGATAGTGCAGATGACCTGCATCGCGTTGTTGAAAAAATCGCCGAGAAAGCACGACCGGGCGACAAATTCGACCTAAGCGGTGCGCCGGCCTCGTGGCTCGCATCCGCAAACACGTTTGCGAGGCAAATCCTTCGCGAACATGGGCGGGTAAGAGGAGCCGGTCGCGTCATGCCGGCGCGGTTCTTTGTATGGTGGGCGGATGGCACCCATCGATGGGACCAGTCCATTGACGCAAGTTTCAGCGCGACAAAAAGCGAAGCTGCCACGACAGGCGCCGTCGTTGTGATTGACCAATTCGCACTTGGAAAGGCGCTTGCAGGACGTGCCGGTCGGCCGCTCGTGCATGTCGAACGCGCCGATTAATGAAATTGCTTCCCGCACTCCATGAGGTCGCCGCGAGCCGACCGAAAACGAAAAGGGCGATGCCTGCGGGAAGCGTCGGCATTCAAAGAGGTTCAATCGCCCATGCTCGCATTCGTTTGGCCCGCCGTGAGGCGCGCAAATCCCTGTGCGGCGCAAGCCGCCCGATGGACTTTTCAACCCGCCCGCCGTGAGGCGCGCATTCCTTCAACGGAGACTGACACATGAAACTCCACGAACTGCAAGAGGCTCGCGCTACCGCCGTCGTGGCGATGCGCGCGCTTGCCGATCTCGCCGAAACTGAAAAGCGCGATCTCACGGCCGACGAGGACAAGAAGTTCGGCGATCTCAAGAAAGAGCTCGCCGATCTCGACAAGCGGATCGGCCGCGCACAGACGCTTGCCGAAGCCGAGCGCAGCGCACCGGCCGTCGTGCACGGGAAGCTCGGCGACGGCGCATTCGAGGAACGCGCGCGCGACTTTTCGGTCGTGAAGGCGATCCGTGCGGCCCTGCCGCGCGACGTTGGCGGCGGGGACGTGGACGCCGCTTTCGAGCGCGAGATTTCGCAAGAGGTCGCGCGGCGCAGCGGGCGCACGTTCCAGGGTATCGCGGTGCCCGACCAAATCTTTCTGCAGGAACAGCGGACGCTGCTTGCCGGATCGAGCGCGGCCGATCTTATCCCGAACACGCACCGCGCCGACCTGTTCATCGACCGGCTGCGCTCGGCACTGGTCACTCAGCGGCTTGGCGCGACCGTTCTCGATGGGCTGGTCGGCACGGTCGATATTCCCCGGCAGACCGGCAGCTCGTCGGCGCAGTGGGTGGCTGAGGACGGGTCGCTTTCCGAGACGGATGCGACGGTCGATGACGTGACCCTCTCGCCGAAAACGGTCGGTGCGATGACGAGCTACAGCCGGCGTACGCTGCTGAACGCTTCCCCGTCTATCGAACAGATCGTGCGCAACGATCTCGCGTCCGTCATCGCTCAGGCGATTGACGGGAAGGCCATCAGCGGTGATGGCACGGGCAACACACCGACCGGCATCCTCAACACGTCGGGCATTGGTGACGTGGCGCTCGGCACCAACGGCGGCGCGCCGACGTGGCAGTCGGTCCTTGACCTGATCGCCGCGCTCGAAACCGCCGACGCGGAAGGTCGCGCCTTCCTCACGAACCCGAAGGCGGTCAAAAAGATGCGCGGCACCGTGCGGGTTGCGAGCACCGACAGCCGCATGATCCAAGAGGACCCGGCGCAGCTCGCCGGCTATCCGCTCGCAAGCACCAACCTCGTGCCTTCCAATCTCGACAAGGGCACGAGCACGGGCGTTTGCTCGGCGCTGATCTTCGGAAATTTCGCCGACCTTCTGATCGGCTATTGGACCGGCGTCGATATCCTGCTCAACCCCTATGAGACGACGGCCTATGCCAAGGGCCGCGTGATCGTGCGGGCCATGCGGGACGTGGACGTGCAGGTCCGCCATGCCGCCAGCTTCGCCGCAATTCAGGACATGACCACGACATGATCGAGCGCCGAATGAGCATCGAGCTGCGGGCGGAGGGGAGCAAAAGCTCCCCGAAGCTCGCCGGCTATGCGGCGGTGTTCAATTCGCCGTCGCAAGACCTGGGGGGCTTCACGGAAATCGTGAAGCCCGGCGCTTTTACGCGCACGCTCAAGGGCCAGCGCGATCCGCTCGCCCTTGTGCAGCACATGCCGCAACTGGTGCTCGGCCGGCGCTCGGCCGGCACGTTGCGGCTCGCGGAGGACAGCAAGGGCCTCGCGTTTGAAATCGATGTGCCCGACACGACGGCGGCGCGCGACCTGCTCGTAAGCGTCGAACGCGGCGACGTGAAGGGCGCAAGTTTCGCGTTCTCGACGCCGCAGGGCGGGGACCGTTGGGAGGTTCGCGGGGACAAGGTTTTCCGTGAATTGCTCGACGTGGACCTGCACGAAATCACGGTCACAGCGCAACCCGCCTACCTCGACACGTCGGTCGCGCGCCGGTCCTATGAACTGCAATTCCTGCCGACGCCGCGCTTGCGCGCGGTGCGTCGCTTCCTGGAGACGGTTTGACCATGGCCGGCACCATCAGCACCGAACAGCGATCCGCGCCGAGCACCTGGGACCTTTTGCGGACCGGCGCGGATTTCATGTCCGATACCGGCGTCCCGGTATCGGCCAATCTCGCCGAAAATCTCTCCACGGTGTTCGCCTGTGTGCAGGTGATTTCCGAAACGGTCGCCATGCTGCCGGCGCACGTCTACCGCAAGGGCGCGAACGGATCGCGCGCGGAGGAACCGAACCATCCGGTTGCTGTGCTGTTCGGCACCGACGCCAACGCGCGGCAGACGGCCGGCGAGTTCATCGAAATGATGACGGCGCATTGTCTGTTGCGCGGCAATGGCTACGCCGAGATCGTGCGCGATGCGCGCGGCGCGCCGGTCGCGCTCAATCCCTTCCATCCCGATCATGTGAGCATCGTCCGCATTCCGCGCACGGGGCGCTTCGCCTATGACGTGAGCTTGCCGGAAGGCGGAACGCGGCGGCTTTTGCCCGAGGAAATGTTCCACCTCAAGGATCGCAGCGACGACGGGATCGTCGGCAAGTCGCGGCTCGCGCGGGCGCGGGAGACGTTTGGCAGCGCGCTCGCGACCGAACGCTATGCCGGGTCCACCTTCCGCAATGGCGCGAGCATGTCGGGCATTCTCAGCCATCCCGAGCACATCGGCGAGGAAGCATCGAAAAACCTTCGCGAGAGCTTCAAGGCGACGTACAGCGGCGCGGATAAGGCCGGCGAGGTCGCCGTCTTGGAGGAAGGGTTGAAATGGCAGCAAATCTCAGTCTCTCCCGACGACGCTCAGATGCTCGAAAGCCGCCGATTTTCGGTCGAAGCGCTCGCGCGCATTTATCGCGTGCCGGGTCCGGTGATCGGCGATTTCCAGGGCGGGAATTACAGCTCGATTTCAGAGGTCGGCCGCTGGTTCTACTCGCACACGATCATGCCTTGGCTGACGAAATGGGAGCGGCAGATCGAGCGCAGCCTATTATCCACGCTTTCGCGCCGCAGCCTTGAGGTCGAATTCGACGTGGACCTGCTGCTGCGGTCCGACATGCTCACGCGCTTCCAGGCGTACCGTATCGCGCGCGAGGTCGGCATCTACAACGCAAACGAGCTGCGCAAATTCGAGAAGCAGAACCCGCGCACAGATCCCGGCGGGGAGACGTATTTCGAGCCTGCCAACATGCAACCCGAACAGACCGGGCGTCCGATTGCGGATCGCTCGCCGGCGCAGGGGTGACACCATGCCGCTTTATCTTGTGACGGGACCGAGCGCCGTGCCGGTGTCCCTCGATGAGGTCAAGACGACGATGCGCGTCGATTTCGCCGACGACGACGCGGACATTAGCGGCATGATCGATGCGGCCGTGCAAAACCTCGACGGGCGGGACGGATGGCTCGGCCGCGCGCTGATATCGCAAGTCTGGGATTACAAATTGCCGTGCTTCGATGGCTGCGAAATTCCGATCCCGCTCCCGCCGCTGATCGAAGTGCAGAGCGTGACCTATTACGACGGCAACAATGCGCTGCAAACGCTCTCGGCTTCGATTTATGAGGTCGTGGGCTTGGGCGGGTTCGGCAAGGCACGGATCGCTCTGGCATACGGGCAGCGCTGGCCGGTGACATATCCGCGCCCCGAGGCAGTCACGATCCGCTTTCGTGCGGGCTACGTGGACACGGAAGCGGACCCGGCCGCCGGCACGGTCCCCGCGCCGATCCTCACCGCGATTAAGCGCCAGGTAGCGACGATGTACGACAACCGCGAGAGCGTCGTGGTCGGCGCGACCGTGAGCAAAATTCCCGGCTCGGTCGAAACCATGCTCGCGCCGTATCGGGTGTGGTGAATGGCCGGCGAAGCGCACATGACGGAAGGCGGGCAAAGCTGGCCCACATTCCGGCTCGCGCGTGAACTCGCCGGCAACGTCTTTCCCGTGAGTGAGGCGGTCATTCTTCAGGTCGCCCGCAAGCACGGGATCGGCCGTAAGATGGGCCGCGCTATCATCTTTGGTGCTGAGGACTGCAACCGGTTGTATGAGGTCTTGCCATGTCCCTCAAACTTGTCCGGCGGCCAAAATCGCCGCACTGGATCATCCGCGGCACCATCCGCGGAATTCGCGTTGAAGAAAGCACTGGCACTAGTGACAAGCGCATCGCCGAAGAAATCAGAGCGAAGCGCGAAGCCGAGCTGCTCGCGCAATCCGTCTACGGTCGTCGTGCCACCGCAACCTTTGCAGAGGCGGCCTTGAGCTATCTGGAACAGGGCGGAGCATCGCGTTTCCTTGAGCCGATCATTCGCCATTTCGGCACGTCGCCGCTCGCGCAAATCGACCAGGACGCTATCGACAAGGGAGCGCGAAAGCTTTTTCCGAACGCCACGGCTGCAACACGCAACCGCCAATTCTACACGCCGACATCGGCCGTGCTGCATCATGCCGCGCGGCGGGGCTGGTGCTCGCGGCCGATCATCGAGCGGCCGGAAGCCGGCTCCGAGCGGGTACGTTGGCTGTCTCTCGAGGAAGCAGACCGGCTGATCGAGAATGCGGCCGATCATTTGCAGCCTCTACTGATCTTCCTGTTCTACACGGGCGCTCGCATGGGCGAGGCGCTATGGCTCGATTGGCGCAACGTGGACCTGCAACGCGCGCACGTCGCATTCGAGAAAACGAAGAATGGCGAGCCGCGCGGCGTGCCCTTGCACCCGAGGGTCATCGCCGCGTTGGCGAACCTCCCGCACCGGGAAGGCGAGGTATTCCGCCGGCCGGATGGCGCGCCATACGAGCGGCCCAAGGGCGGCGAGGATCATTCGGCCGGCTCTCGCATCAGCACGGCTTTTCGCGCGGCATGTCGCCGCGCCGGGATTACCGATTTCTCGCCGCACGACTGCCGCCACACCTGGGCGAGTTGGCATTACCAGACGAACCGCGATCTAGGCGCGCTGCAACGGCTCGGCGGCTGGAAATCGGTCCGCATGGTCATGCGCTACGCACACACGAACGTCGCGGAGCTTGGCCACACAATCAATGCGCTTCCTGGGGGAAAATTTGGGGAAGTGCCGAAGCGAAAGGCAAAAAGGAAATGAATATCAAAACTCTAGATCATGCCGCCAACGGCCTTGGTAAGGGGGAGGTCGAGTGTTCAATCCACTCCGGCAGCACCATTAAACCCCTGCGTTGACAAGCGAATTTTCGAGCCTCGCGCGGGCTGGCACGGGCGCGAGCGCGGCCGGTCGCAACGCGGTCGCCGCGGCGGTCTTGCTTGGGCGGCACGCCGCCAATGAAAGCGCGCAGGGCGGGTTCGCATCGGACACCCGGCCCCGCCGCCAATCGTCAAACCGTTTCACGCCCGCCACGACGCGGCCGCGCGAGCGAGGTGCTTACGGTCGCGAAACCGCCCATCGCCCGCCGGCGGACTCAGATCTCGTAGCCCGGATTCTCGCGGTCGAGCCGCCGCATCATTGCTGTCAGGTGGACGACGGCGGCCATCTCGCGCTCGTCGACCATCTGCCGGGCGGCAAGCTCGATGACCTCCTCGGCGATCATGCGGAGCGGCCGGTTGGTCGCGAGCGCGAGCCACTGGTCGCGCGCCGCGACTTCGACATAGTGGAGGTCGTACAGGCAACGCGCGACGTCTTCACCGATCACCATGACGCCGTGATTGGCCATGAACAGGACGTCCTTTTCCTGGAAGGCGGCGACGATGCGATCGCCCTCGGCCGCGTCGAGCGCGAGTCCGCCATAGGTTTCGAGCGTCGCGAAGCGGCGCACGAACCGCATCGAGCTCTGATTGATCGGCAGGATGCCCATCTCGGCAAGGCTGGTCAGCGCGGTCGCGTAGGGCATGTGGGTATGCATGACGCAGCGCGCGCGCGGCACCGCGCGGTGAACGCGGGAATGAATGTGGAAGGCGGTCGGCTCCCACACGCCTTCGCCGGCAACGATCTTGCCTTCGAGGTCGACCTTGATGAGGCCCGAGGCCGTGGCTTCGCTGAACAGCGGTCCGAACGGCTTCAGCAGGAAGCGGCCTTCCTCGCCCGGGACCGCGAGCGAGAAATGGTTGAAGACGCCGTCGTCCATTCCCTCCAGCGCGGCGATCCGGTAGGCGGCGGCGAGTTCGATGCGGGCGCGCCACTCGGCTGGCGACAAGCCTGCGGCAACGCTTTTCAGGGCGGTCATCATCGGCCTCCTTTGACGGTCATGTTGCGCTCACCGGATCGAAGAAGCGCGGCCATTCATTTCCCGGAATATTTCTTGTCCGGCGCCGGCACGACAGCCGCGGCCATTGTCGCCGCGCGGCCATTGCCGCGGCCGGCCGGCCGGCATTGCGCCGATGCCGCGCGACGGATCGAAAGGTTTGATTGCATCGGGATTGGCCTGACGTTTGAACACGCGGTCGAACGCGCTTGAGGATCCGGAGCTTGCCAGCGGCAATACCTTGAATATCCAAGTTCCGTGCCAAGCTCCCGCTCAAACCGTCAGTATACGGACGATAAGACGATCCGCCGGCATGCGCCAGCAAAAGCCGCCTCGGAGCCGGGGCGCCGGCGCTCGAATATTCGTCAGTATGCCAATAAATTAGGCGACCGCCCGTGGAAGTAAGCGGCGGCGGCCGATCACGCGCGAAAGACGCCGACCGGCGCCGTGCACATCGGATCCATGCGTCAATCAAACCTCGCCAAAACTTTTGTGAAATTGCTTCGGCTGGCCGCAGCGAAACGGTACGTTACGCAATCATCCGGTCATCGAGGGGCGACCGTCGTTATGGCGTGGATTTTGCTGACAAAGACGGCACCATGAAGCGTGACACTCTGTTGTTCTACAGCGCCTTCGACGACCCCGCGGCCTGGAAGCGCGCACTCGAAACCGAATTGCCCGACCTGGATGTCCGGATTCATCCCGATATCGGCGATCCGGAAAAAGTCCATTACGCCTTGGTGTGGCGGCCGCCGGCGGGCTTCTTTGCGGGCTTTCGCAATCTCAAGCTGGTGACCAATCTCGGTGCCGGCATCGACTCGCTCGTGGGGCGCGACGACCTGCCGCCGGTGCCGATCTCGCGTCTGTCGGATCCGGGCATGGTGGCGCTGATGGTCAGCTACGTCCTGTTCGCGGTCATCCGCTATGCGCGCGACATCCCGATATTCGAACAGGCACAGCGCCGGCGCGAATGGCGCTATGTGCATCCGCGCGCCTTGTCGGCCATCAAGGTCGGCGTCCTCGGTCTCGGCGAACTCGGCGCGCCGGCCGCGACTGCATTGGCGCAAGCCGGTTTCGACGTGCGCGGTTGGGCCCGCACGCCGAAAACCCTACCCGGCGTTACCTGCGTCAGCGGACGCGCGGCGTTCGACGGGTTTCTCGCCGACAGTGAAATCCTGGTGGTGATGCTGCCGCTGACGCCGGAAACCAACGAGCTTCTCGGCGCGCGCGAAATCGCGCTGCTGCCAAAAGGCGCCAAGTTGATCAACGTATCGCGCGGCGCCGTCGTCGACGAAGCGGCGATGATCGAGGGCTTGCGTAGCGGACAGATCGGCGCGGCGACGCTCGATGTGTTCGCGGTCGAGCCGCTGCCCAAAGATCACGTGCTATGGGACATGGACAATGTCCTGATCACGCCGCATCTCGCCAGCATCACGGTTCCCGAAGCGGCGGCATGCGACGTGGCGGAAAGCATCCGCCGTGTGCGTGCGGGACTCATGCCGCTTCACCGCACCGATCCGGCACGCGGATATTGAAACGCCGGCGGTGCCTTTTTCGGCCGCAATTGCCGAACGCAACGACGGGGAAGAAGGCGCGACCGTCGGCCGCAGGCTCGTGCGAGCGCGCGGCGTGAACGCGATCCCGGCGGGCCGCCGCTTCGTCGCGACGGCGGGCGTCGCATCGCACGACGGCGCCAAATGGCGCGCAAATTGCATTCATCGAAAACCGTCCGTGTACTGATCGACTGCGCCAAGTGCCGGGGTGTGACGCTGGCGATACGAAGCGCCTCCGAAGCGAGAGCGTGAAATGAGGAAGGAGCTTCAAGGACGTGGCTATGCGGACTGGCGCGTATCCAGTCCGTCCGTGCGGCGGCAGGACCGCCGCAACGTCATAACGCCATGTGGCGTGCAAATTGCTTGCCCCGGATGGGCACAAATCGGGAGAATATAGATGAAACGTATCGTTGCGTCGTTGGCGGTCATCTCGACATTATGGACGGCCCCCGCCCTGGCTGCGGACAAGCTCGTCATCTCAAGCTGGGGTGGCAGCTGGAAAGATTTGATCGCGCAAACCGCGGCCAAGAAGTTTACAGCGGAGACCGGCGTTCCGGTCGAGTTCATTACCGGGGGAACGATCGATCGCCTCACAAAGGCCAAGCTGGCCAAGGCATCGCCGGAAAGCGACATCACCTTCACGACGGCGCATGTCGGCTGGCTGTACGCGAATGACGGCTTGTTCGAAACGCTCGATCTTGCCAAGATTCCGAACGCAGCCCATCTCGTCAAACAGGCCAAGATCAGCCCCTATCACATCGGGAGCTGGGCCTATGTCTACACGATCGTCTATCGTCCCGACCTGGTGCCCGCCGGCATCAACTTTTCGAGCTGGGCAGATTTGTGGAAGCCCGAACTGAAGGGCAAGATTTCGGCGCCCGACTTCGACGCCAGCCATTTGATCGCGGTTGCGGCCAAGCTCGAAGGCGCGGACCCGGCGCACTGGCAGAAAGGCGAAGCCAAGCTCAAGGCGCTCAAGCCGAACTTCCGCGCGTTCTATTCGAACGACGCGCAATCGCAACAGCTGATGCAGACGGGCGAAGCCCCGGTGCAGGTCATGCTGTCGATGAACGCCTATTACATCAAGAGCCAGGGCGTGAACGTGGATGTGGCGATTCCGAAAGAAGGGGCGGTGCTTGGCGTCGAT
>Ga0180222_1002024_pt1 | contig 18007 bp, 19 predicted proteins | sample eDN5th37CKraftOP_FD_151336 | JGI IMG/M metagenome (GOLD analysis project Ga0180222, IMG submission 151336) | Enriched Organic Plus compost microbial communities from Emeryville, California, USA - eDNA 5th pass 37_C Kraft OP (version 2) (version 2) ... | reverse complement strand
CGGCCGGGCCAGCCGAACGAGATCGCCGAGGCGATCCTGTTCCTGCTCTCGGATGCCGCGTCCTACGTCAGCGGCAGCGTGCTCAACGTCGCCGGTGCGCGCTAGCCATGGGGCCGCGGCCGGGAGCGCTTGCGCTCGGCCCGCGCCCGCCTATGATCGCGGCCGAATCCTTCCACAACAATCCATGATGATTTTAAAGGGGTGAAACATGGTTGCGGCAGTGCGCGTTCACAAACACGGCGGTCCCGAGGTCCTCACCTTCGAGGACGTCGACATTCCCGCGCCCGGTCCGGGCCAAGTGAAGATCAAACAGCACGCCTGCGGCATCAATTTCATCGACACCTATTTCCGCACCGGCGCTTATCCCTCGCCGGTCGGCATGCCGTTCATCGCCGGCAATGAAAGCGCGGGCGAGGTGATCGAGGTCGGCGCGGGCGTCACCGAGGTGAAGGTGGGCGACAGGGTCGCCTTCGTGGGCCCGCTCGGCGGCTATGCGGCCGAGCGCATCATCCCGGCGGCGCGCGCGGTGAAGCTGCCCGCCAATATCAGCTACGAACAGGCAGCCGGCATGATGCTCAAGGGCATGACCGTGCAGTACCTCGTCAACCGCACTTTCAAAGTGGGCAAGGGCACGACCGTGCTCATGCACGCGGCCGCCGGCGGCGTCGGCCTCATCCTGTGCCAATGGGCAAGCCATCTCGGCGCCACGGTGATCGGCACCGTCGGTTCCAAGGAAAAGGGCGAGCTCGCCAAGGCGAACGGCTGCCAGCACATTATCCACTACCGCGACGAGAACTTCGTCGAGCGCGTGAAGGAAATCACCGGCGGCCAGCTCTGCGACGTGGTCTATGACGGCATCGGCAAGACGACGTTCCCGGCCTCGCTCGACTGTCTGCACCCGCTCGGCTATTTCGTCTCGTTCGGTTCGGCGTCGGGCCAGATCGACGCCTTCAATATCAACATCCTGCAAACCAAGGGTTCGCTGTTCGCGACGCGGCCGACGCTCAATCACTACGTGGCCAAGAACGAAGACCTGCAGGCGACCGCCAAGGACCTGTTCGACAAGGTCGGCTCGGGTGCGGTGAAAATCCCGGTCAACCAGACCTATCCGCTCAAGGACGCCGCCAAGGCGCATGTGGAACTGGAAAGCCGCGAGACCACGGGATCGTCGATCCTGATTCCGTAAGCGGCTAACGTCGTTCCGGCGGCCGCGAGCGGTGGCGAGCACGATATCACCCTGTCATGGCCGGGCTTGTCCCGGCCATGTCGTTTGCGCGGGCGCATGGTGTTCCTGACCGGGATCGCCGCGAACGGCCGAGACAAGTCGAGGACACGAGCGACACCATGACCCCCTGGGGACGCATCGCGACCTTCGGTCTCGGCCTCATCACCTTGCTGGCCGGGCAATTGACCGGGCTCGTCGTGTTCTCGCTCTGGCATGGCCCGCTCGGCCGAAATACCGACCTCGCCAATGACGGCGCGGCCGTGACGTTGCTCATCGCGGTCTCGGCGCCGGTGCAAGTGGCGCTCCTGGTGCAGTTCGCGCGCCGCACCGGGGCGCGCGCGGGCGATTATCTCGCCTGGGTGTGGCCGCGGGGCGGGCAGATCCTGTTCGGGATCATGGCGGTCGCGGTTTTCGTGGTCGTGAGCAATCTCGTCAGCGTATTGCTCGGCCGCAGCATCGTCACCGATTTCCAGATCGAGCTTTACCGCTCGGCGAGCGCGCAAGGCGGGCTGCCGCTCTTGTGGTTCGTGGTGGTGGTCGCAACACCGATCGCCGAGGAGACGCTGTTTCGCGGCTTTCTGTTCCGCGGCTGGCTGCGTGAGCCGCGCGACGCCTGGCCCACGATCGCCGGCACGGCGCTGCTGTTCGCGCTGGTTCACGTGCAATATGACGGGTTCGTCATCGTGCAGGTATTCGCGGCCGGGCTTCTGCTCGGCTGGATGCGCTGGGCGTCGGGCTCGACCGTCCTCACCATGCTGCTGCATGGGCTGATCAATATCGAAGGCATGCTGGAGACGGCGCTGCTGTACGGCTGACCGCGCGCGTCACAGCAGCGCGGCGATGCGGGCGAAGGCCGGGTGCTGATTGAGGCCGCCCGGCAGGCGCGGCAGGCCGACGACCTCCACCCCTTGCGAGAAGCGTCCGATGCTGGCGACCGTGTCGTCGAGCGGGACGGTCTCGCGCTCGCTCTCGCTCACCACGATTGTCGCGATCTTCAGCCGGCGCTGCGCCAGCACGTCGAGCGCGGTCAGCGTGTGCGAGATGGTGCCGAGATAGCCGCCGACCACCAGGATCAAGGGGATCGCGAGCGCCGCCATCCAGTCGAGCACCGTGCGGCGGTCATCGAGCGGAACCATGATGCCGCCGACGCCTTCGATGAACAGCAGGCCATTGGTGCGGTCGATCGCCTGGCGGCTGAAGCCGACCAGCGCATCGAAGTCGATGCTGCGGCCTTCGCGCGCGGCGGCAAGATCGGGCGACAGCGGCGCGCGAAATCGCCAGGGCGCCATCGCCGCGATTTCGTCGGCCGACATGGGGCGGGCGAGCGCGCGCAACAGGACCGCGGGATCGCTGGTCTCGACCACGGAGGAGTCGTAGCCGCTCACCACCGGTTTCAGCGCCTGCACGGTCTGGCCCGCTTCGCGCAAATAGCGGATCAGCCCGGCGGTGACGAAGGTCTTGCCGATGTCCGTGCCGGTGGAAGTGACGAAATAGGCGGTCATGGTGGGCCTATTGCAGCAGAATTCTTTCGCGCACCAGATCGGCCAGCCGCTCGATCTCGTCCACGGGGTGCTGCGCGGTGAAGGTGAGGCGCAGACGCGCGGTCCCCGCCGGCACCGTGGGCGGGCGGATCGCGGCCGCCAGGAATCCGGCATCCGCCAGCAAACGCGAGGCCGAAAGCGCGGCCTCGGCTTCGCCGAGCACGATGGGCACGATCGGGCTCTCGGCGTCCGGCAAGCCGACCCGGCGCGTGAACAGTTTCGCCTTCTCGACCGGCAAGGCGGCATAGGCCGGCTCGCGCTCGATCAGATCGAGCGCGGCGATGGCGGCCGCCACCGCCGAAGGCGGCAGGCCGGTGGAATAGATGAGGGTGCGCGCGCGGTTGCGCATGAGTTCGATCACCGGTGCGGATGCGCACAAATAGCCGCCATAGGCGCCGATCGCCTTCGAGAGCGTGCCCATCTGCAGCGGCACCGGCACATGCGCAGGGCGGGCGAAGCTCGAGCCGCGCCCGCCGCCGATCACGCCGACGCCGTGGGCATCGTCCGACATCAGCCAGGCGTCGTGCTCGTCGGCCACCTTCAGCAGCACATCGAGCGGGGCGAGATCGCCGTCCATCGAGAACACGCCGTCGGTGACGACGAGCGCATGGTCATGCGCTCCCCGGTGCGCGCTCAACAGATCCTTCACATGGCCGACGTCGTTGTGACGGAAGGCGAGCACCTTGCCGCGCGACAATTGCGCCCCGGCGAAAATGCAGGCATGGGCAAGTTCGTCCACCAGCACCAACCCGTCACGCCCGATCAGCACCGGAATGATGCCCGAATTGGCGAGATAGCCGGAACCGAACACGACCGCGGATTCGGTCTGCTTGAGACGGGCGAGGCGGGCTTCCAGCTCGGCATAGAGCGGATGGTTTCCGGTGACCAGGCGCGAGGCGCCGGAACCCGCGCCGTAACGCTCGATGGCGGCGATGGCGGCCTGCTTGATCGCCGGGTGCTGGGTCAGGTTGAGATAGTCGTTGCACGAAAATGACAGCAGCCGGCGGCCGCCCCGTTCGACCCAGATGCCGTCCTCGCGCAGCGTTTCGGTGAGCGCACGGCGCAGGTGCGCCTGCTCCAGGGCGTCAAGTTTGGCTTGCGCAAAGGCATCGAGCGAGGGCATCAGGAGGTCTCACGAACGACAGGACGGCTCAAGGAAGCGCCGAATGGCGGAGGATACCAGCAAAAAAGAGGCAATGCCGGACTGGTATGCGGACGGCCTCGCCTATGTATGGCGACCCTATGCCCAGATGAAGACCGCGAACCCGCCGCTGCCAGTCGTGCGCACGCACGGATCGCGCATCGTGCTTTCCGACGGGCGCGAGCTGATCGACGGCATCGCGAGCTGGTGGACCGCCTGCCACGGCTACAACCAGCCGCATATCCGGCAGGCGGTGGAGCGTCAGCTCGCCGAAATGCCGCATGTGATGTTCGGCGGGCTGGTGCACGAACAGGCCTTGCGGCTGGCGCGGCGGCTGAGCGCGCTTTTGCCGGGCGACCTTTCGCGCGTGTTCTTCTCCGACTCCGGGTCGGTGGCGGTCGAGGTCGCCATGAAGATGGCGGTGCAATACTGGATCAACCGCGGGGTGCAGGGACGGACGAGCTTCGTGGCCTTCAAGGGCGGATATCATGGCGACACCACCGGCGCCATGTCGGTGTGCGATCCCGACGAGGGCATGCATGCGCTGTTCGCCGGCCTCCTGCCGCAGCAATTCATTGCCGATCTGCCGGCCGACCCGGAACGGGCCGCGGCGCTCGACCGTTTGCTCGCTGAACGCACGGACACCATCGCCGCCATCGTCGTCGAGCCGCTGGTGCAGGGCGCCGGCGGCATGGTTTTTCATGAGCCGGCCGTGCTGCAGCGCCTGCGCGCGCTCGCCGACAAATACGAATTGCTCTTGATCTTCGACGAGATCTTCACCGGCTTCGGCCGCACCGGCACGATGTTCGCCTGCGAGGCGGCCGGGGTCGTGCCCGACATCATCACGCTGTCGAAAGCGCTGACCGGCGGCACGCTGCCGCTCGCCGCCACTGTCGCCACCCGCAAGGTGTTCGACGCCTTCTGGTCGGACGACCCGAAGAAAGCACTGATGCACGGCCCGACCTTCATGGCCAATGCGCTCGCTTGCGCCGCCGCCAATGCCTCGCTCGATCTGTTCGAGAACGAGCGGCGGCTCCCGCAAGTCGCGCGCATCGCGGAGGCGCTGGAGCAGGGACTGGCGCCCTGCCGCGATCTGCCGCGCGTGAAGGAGGTGCGCGTGAAGGGCGCCATCGGCGTGGTCGAGTTCGACCGCATCGACGATCTTTCAGCCCTGCGTGCGCGATTCGTGGACGAGGGCGTGTTCGTCCGCCCGTTCGGCAAGATTATTTATCTCACGCCGGCCTTTACGATCGCGGCGGAGGAACTGAAGACATTGACGGCCGCGGTCGTGACAGTGGCGAAAGCCGTGTCCTGACGCGGGGCCGCCGAACCGCACCATCCCCGCCGGTCGGCCGCCGCCCGCTCATGAGCGGGCGGCCAACCGGCATCGCGGTTCAGCGGATGACGAAGCGGTTGGCGCCCGGCTTCACGACGTAGACGCCGTAGCACTTGCCGTCGAAGTTCTTGCCGATCCACACATGCCCGACATAGGTGTTGAACCTGACCGGCTTCTTGTCGGCCAGTGGGGCGTATTCGATCAGGTTACCCTTGAAGTCGATCCAATAGACCGTCACCGCACGATCGCTCGTGTTCCGGAATTCGACCGAGGCTTTGATGGTGCTCGCCGGCGACTTGTATTGGCCGAGTCTCGGGCAGCCGGGCCCCATCCGCTGCGCGAAGGACTGTGGCTGCGCGGCCGGAGCAGGGCGCGCGGCGGCCGGTGGACGCGTGACAGCCGGAGGCGGGAACACCGCTGCCGGGGCGGTTGTCGCGGCCGATCGGGCCGGGCTTTGGCGCGCGCAATTGGCCGCCTCGTTCAACGCCTGTGCGGCATTCGCGAGATTCCAGCTCAGGCGGGTTTGACCGAGCACCACCGTGAGCGTCCCGCCGCGGCGGTATTCGTCGAGCATGAACGCGGGCGCGGGATTGGTGAAACTGCGGCAGGCCTGCAGGTCGGTGCGCACCGGAATAACGCTGCCGGTTTTGCCGAGCAGCACTTCGACGCCGTCATTGATGTTCTGCCCGGCGCAGGGCACCGAGAAATTCCACTTGCCGTCGGGGAACTGCGCGAAACGCAGCATGCCGCTCTTGGAGGTCTGTTGCGCGATGCAACGGTGCAGACGGCCGTTCTCGTACCGGGCGATGATGGACCAGGCCCCGAGCTGGCTCAGTTGCTTCTCCTGCGCGACCGGCCGCGCCGCGGGCTCATTGCGCGCGCAGTTGAAGAGATCCTCCATCGCCGGCTTGCTGCCGGCGAGCGCGTATTCCCACATTTCCTTGCCGGACGTGATGATCAGGCGCTTGCCGTTCGCCAGAGCGTCCTCGCTACCCGGCTCGCCCCGCGGTTCGGTGATGCGTGCCGTATCGAGGCCGTCGGCGTCGACGAGGTGCGCCGTGGCGATACGCGCCGCCTGCGGATCGTCCACCCAGTATTTGACCGGAAAGCTCTTGCCGAGCGCACTGGTTCCGGCACCGGAGAAATCGATCGAGAAGTCCTTGCCGTCGAACACGATACGAAGCCAGACCTCGGTGCCGAAGTTTTTCAGCACCTGGCACGAGAGCGGAGAGCCGCCCCTGGGATTGCGGCTGAAATATTCGACCGCCCAGTCGCCGTGCACCGAATAAGTGAATTTGGCGAGCTGTGGCGCCGTTGTCTGGCCCTGCGCCGGCAGGTCTGCTGTCGCCAGCAGCGACACGAAAAAACCGATCAGGAGCGCAGGCACGCGCCCGCGCAGCCGCTGCTGCAATGTCATCGAAAAAATCCCCGTGTCCCGTCGCGCGACCGTCTCACCCTGTTGCCTTATGTGATTGCGGCCAGGATGTCCAACGCGGGGAGGACAGAAGATCAAAAACCGACCGCGGTCCCGTGCAGGTCGTATTCGTCGGCACGTTCAATCTTGATGGTCGCGATCTCGCCCAGCCGCAAGGGCCGGCGGCTCGCGACATAAACCGCGCCGTCTATCTCCGGCGCGTCGGCCATCGAACGGCCCTTGGCCACACTCGGCCCGACCTCGTCGATGATGACCTGCTGGCGCGTTCCAACCTTGCGCTTCAGGCGCCGCGCGGAAATTTTCTGCTGCGTCTGCATGAAACGGTGCCAGCGCTGCTCCTTCACTTCGTCCGGCACCGGAGCCGCCAGATCGTTGGCACTGGCGCCCTTGACCGGCTCGTATTTGAAGCAGCCGACGCGGTCGAGCGAGGCTTCCTCGAGCCATTGCAGCAGCAGTTCGAAATCTTCGTCGGTCTCGCCCGGGAAGCCGACGATGAAGGTCGAGCGCAGCGTAAGATCGGGGCAGATGTCGCGCCAGCGCGCGATGCGCTCGAGCGTCTTTTCCTGCGCGGCCGGACGGCGCATGCGCTTGAGCACATTGGGCGCGGCGTGCTGCAGCGGCATGTCGAGATAGGGCAGCACCTTCTTCTCCGCCATCAGCGGAATGACCTCGTCGACATGCGGGTAGGGGTAGACGTAATGCAGGCGCACCCACACGCCCAATTCGCCGAGCGCACGCGCGAGGTCGAGGAATTTCGCGCGCACGTCTTTGTCGCGCCACGGGCTCGCCGCGTATTTGAGATCGAGCCCGTAGGCGGACGTGTCCTGCGAAATGACGAGCAGTTCCTTGACCCCGGCGGCGACGAGCTTTTCCGCCTCGCGCAGCACGTCGGCGGCCGGCCGCGAGACCAGATCGCCGCGCAACCTGGGGATGATGCAGAAGGTGCAGCGGTTGTTGCAGCCTTCGGAAATCTTCAAATAGGCGTAGTGGCGCGGCGTGAGCTTGACGCCTTCCGGCGGCACCAGATCGAGGAAAGGGTCGTGCCGGGGCGGCAGCGCGCGGTGCACGGCGTCGAGCACGCTCTCGTAAGCCTGCGGTCCGGTGATGGCCAGCACATCGGGATAGGCGGCGGTGATGTTCTCCGGCTCCGCGCCCATGCAGCCGGTGACGATCACCTTGCCGTTCTCCTTGAGCGCGCTGCCGATGGCGGCAAGCGACTCGGCCTTGGCGCTGTCGAGAAAGCCGCAGGTATTGACGATGACGAGATCGGAGCCCTGGTGCTGGCGCGAAAGCTCGTAGCCTTCCGCGCGCAGGCGCGTGACGATGCGTTCGCTGTCGACCAGCGCCTTGGGACAGCCGAGCGAGACGAAGCTCACTTTGGGGGCGCCGGTTTCGGTGGTTCGGTCGTTCATGCTGCCACGTTCAAAGGTCCGGCTCCCGCGGCCGGGTGACGGAGGCTCGGGTATCGGGATTATCGCTGCCGGTCAGCCGACGGGCGTCATATAGGTGCGCCAGCGGGCATCTGGCAACCGGCAAGGCGCGGCGCAGGCCGTCAGGCGGGCGTCACCATGCTGGTCATGGCGATCTGGTGGGTCGCTAGGCAGCGCTCCACGGCATCGTTGAGGTGCGCGTTGATGAGCGAGCAGGAAACGAAGAACGGGCTGTCGACGCATTGCAGCGACAGCGTCTGCGCCGCGCGGTCGTAGTTCCATTGCACGGTGAAGCCCTGGGCGCTGGCCGAGCCGCCGTCGCCATTGATGGTGATATTCATCTTGGCCGCCTCGGCGACGATGGCCGCCCAGGCCGCCGGCGTGACATTGTTGTAGGTCAGCATGGCGCAGGCGGACATGGACCTCCTCCCCCAAACGGATCCCGGGTGCATTATGGCGCGTATCGTGTCATATACGCAACCTATCATGGTGTCTGGCTGGATAAGTCCGTGGTGCGGCAGCACGCTCGGACGTTCCACCGCCGCGCGCCGAACGCTATCCTGACACGGCTTTAGCCCGGGGCAGTCCCCATGAAGCTTTGCACTTTCCTGCTTGTCCTGGTCGCGGTGGCGGCGGCTTTCGGCGTCGGCATGCCGAACATCGATTCCGCCCGAGCGGCGGACCTCGCGGCCGGAAGCCCTGTGGTCCGCGCCGCCGCTACGGCGGCCACGCTGCGGGCGGAAGGCTCACCGTTCCGCCGCAGCAAGCGCGCGCAATCGATCCTGGGTTCGGATGCGTGCTGGCGCGACTGCCAATCTTACTGCATCTGGGGTGAGGCCGTCTGTCTGGCCCTCGATGCGCAGGGCCGTTGCCTGCAATCCACCGATCGCTGCGACCGCCTCTGCCAGAGCACATGCCGCACGCGCGGCGGACCGCTGGTCGGTTTCGTCGAATAATAGGCGCGGGTTTTCCAGCAGGTGCGGAGGTGCCGGCCACCATGCGATCGCGGCCGCATCCCGATGCGTGACGCTCCATGACGCGGCTGGACAGCGCCGGACCCCGGTGTCAGCGCCGGGCGAGGCCGGCTTGCCGCGGCCGGCCTATTTGAGCTGCGTCGAAATCGACGTGAAAAGGGTGGCCAGCTGGCTGCCGAGCGTATTGACGATGGCGATAATGGCGACCGCGATGCCGGCGGCAATCAGCCCGTATTCGATTGCGGTGGCAGCCGACTTGGCTCGGAGAAATCGCCGGATGGTCTTGTGCATGACAATGGGTTCTTTCGGTTTGTTGCTCCCGCAATTGGAACAATCGAACCTCGCCACGGTTTCAGGCGACGCTGGTGTTTGGTTAGTGAATGGTTGATGACGGGCAAGTCGCACCGGGCCGAGAAGCCACGCGCCGGAAACCGGCAAAGTGCGTCATTGCCGGTAGCAAGCGTTCGATGATCGACGGGTGCAAATGCGAGCGTTCCGACATAAGCGGGCAGGGCGCCGGATGACACGAACGCCGCGATATACGATGCGGAACGCGTCGTCGTGTCACTTGTCCTGACGCGCATGCACTGTGAGGATGAATTGCGCGCTTTTGGTCAGACCTCGCCACCGCAGCTACAGTCGTTGCGACAGTCGCAAAAGCAAAGAGACAGATTCATCACACGGGAGCGGCGCTATGGGATTATTCGATCAACTCGGCGGCACGCTAAAGGCCGCCCTAGGCCAAGAGGCGAAAGCGATGGCCCCGGGGCTAATTGCCGCAGCGCTGTCGCGGACGAACCTGGGGTTGCAGGGCATCGTCGACATCCTGCAGCAAAACGGTCTCGGCTCGCAGGTCGCATCATGGCTCGGCAACGGCCAGAACCTCGGTATATCGGTTGATCAGCTGAAGGCCGCGCTCGGCAACGAGCAAGTCCAAAACCTCGCGGCCAGCATGGGCTTGCAGACGGACGAGATGCTGAATGTTCTGTCGCAGAACTTGCCCGACGCGGTCGACCAGGCGAGCCCGAACGGTAGCCTGCAACCGTAAGCGCGAACCGGCGCCCGAAAAAAGCAATCGTCGCCGTCACGTTGACGGCGACGATTGGCGCGTGATGCGGTCTAACCCTTCAGGCGCTTGGTGCACTCGCTGTAATAACCGCCGCCCTTTTCGATCCATTTCAAGCCACCATTCGCGTTGGTCGCCTTATTGGCGTTGTATTGATCGAGGCACGTATTCATGCGCGCCTTGCCGGCGGGCTCCTTGGCATATTTCGGTGACACCGCGGTGGGGAACACCGCTTTATGCTGCGTCGTTGCCGGCTTGGCCGCGGTATCGCCGCATTCGGCCTTGCGGAAGTCGTTCCAATTCATGCCCTTGAGAGTACCGGCCTTCTGGGCCTCTTTATATTTGGCGCTGCACTCCTTCATGGTCAGCGCCTGAGATGCGTCAGCGAAAGCCATTGCTCCCGCAATCGCCAAGACCCCCAGCGTTAGGTATCGCGACACCGTCATATTCTTGTTTCCTGTTGGTAGCCCTTTTGCAGGGACATGATTACGTCGAACGCTTTTATGCTCGCATCACGCGTATCGTCGACGGTAAGTGAGACGTTCGCAGAACCGTCGCGTCATATTGGCAACACGCGTTTTTCTTGTACAATAAAATTCCAAACAATGAATGGGAAACGTTCCATGAAAAAAGTTGCTGTGGTCTTGCTTGTCACTTTTTTCGCGACCGGTTCGGCGCTTGCGCAATCCTGCGCCACCAAGGCCGTCGGCAAGGACGGCAAGCCTCTCGCGGGCGCAGCCAAGACCAGTTTCATGAAGAAATGCTGTACCGATTCCGCGATCGGAAAAGACGGCAAGCCGCTCAGCGGCGCTGCAAAGACGAGCTACATCACGAAATGCGAGAAGGGCGGTTGATCTCCGCGGCACTGATCGCGAGGACCCACGGACCACGGATCGTTCGATGACGCTCGCAGAGGAGCTCCCGTCTGTCGGCGTCGTTTTATGTGGCTCGCGCGAGGAGCGGTTTATTCCAAAGCAGCAGACAAAGAAGCTCACCTTGTAGAGCCTCCCGTCAAGACAGCCACGACGGCTTGTTTCTGACCCTCCTCGCTCAACGATTTTCGTGGGCGGGGAGGGCGCTGAAACGCGACGTTGCGCTTGTGCGCCAAAAGCCGGACATGGCTCGCGGGTGGTAATCCTGTTGAGCCCAAGGCATTTGTCGATGCGACTGGCGATGACCGGCGAGATGCCGCTTTCGGCCTCGTTGATGACGACCTTGGGGAAACGGCCGGGACAGCATTCGGGCGAAGAACGTGGCGGAAGGGGTGAGATTCGAACTCACGGTGGGCTTGCACCCACGCCGGTTTTCAAGACCGGTGCCTTAAACCACTCGGCCACCCTTCCAACTAGCTGATATAATAGAACAATCTAACTCGACACCAAGCCGAATGGCCGCTGTCGGCCCGCGGCCTGCTGTGCGACGCTTTCGGCCGCCGATATTTGCCCTGTCATGGCGGCAAATGAAAGGGGGCCGCTGGCGCCACCGCCGTCGGGACCGGTGTGCGGCCCGCTTGATTGTCGCCCGCAACCCGTTAGACCTCATCATGGCAGGGCTGGTCGATCTCATCCTCATCGGCGTGAGATCGACCTCGACCCATTGATAAGTTTGCGGACGGCGAGGGGGCTCTCGCCCTCGCTGCACGGATTTCATGCCAATAAGGGCGGAGGCCACCGACCGATAGCCATGACCGGAAAATCACCTCATATTCTCGTCGCCGGTGGCGGCATTGCCGGATTGACCACGGCGCTCGCCTTGTTGCGGCGGGGTATCGATGTCGATGTCTACGAACAGGCGCCCGAATTGCGGGAAGTCGGCGCCGGCCTCCAGATCGGGCCGAACGGCTCGCGGCTTTTGATCGAGCTGGGCCTGCGCGACGCGATCGAGCAGGTCGCCTGCGCCGCGGCGCGCAAGGAGGTCCGGCTCTGGAACACGGGCGAGACCTGGAAACTGTTCGATCTCGGCCGCGACTGCATCGAGCGCTTCGGCGCGCCCTATTGGACCGTGCACCGCGGCGACATTCATAACGTGCTGCGCGACGCGGTGCTGGCGCAAAAGCCCGACGCGATTCATTTGAACTGCCAGGCGCGCGGCTTCACGCAAAACGGCGCCGGCGTGACGCTGCACCTGGGCGGCGGCCGTGCCGACGTGCACGGCGACGCCATCGTCGCCGCCGACGGCGTGCATTCGCGCCTGCGCGAGGCCGCGGGGATCGCGGACAAGACCTTCTTCACCGGGATCATGGCTTGGCGCGGTCTCGTTCCGGCCGATCGGCTTTCGCCGGAATCGCGCAGCCTGGTCGGAACCAATTGGGTCGGCCCGGGCGCGCACGTCATCACCTATCCGGTGCGCCGCGGCGAACTGTACAATTTCGTCGGCGTCGTCGAAGGCCGCGACTGGCCGATCGAATCATGGACCGAAAGCGGCACGCACGAGGAATGCTTCAACGACTTCAAGAACTGGCATCCGGTGGTGCAGGAGACGATCCGCGGTCTGGACGTTCCGTTCAAATGGGCCTTTGTCGGGCGCGAGCCTTTGACCCGCTGGGCCTTCGGACGGTTTTGCCTGATCGGTGACGCCTGTCATCCCACGCTGCCGTTTCTGGCACAGGGCGCCAACATGGCGATCGAGGATGCCGTGGTGATGGCGCGTTGCATCGCTGCCAGCCCGACCGATCTCGACGGCGCATTCCGGCGCTTCGAAGATCTGCGCATCGAACGCACCACCAAGATCGTGCGCGGCTCCACCGAGACGGCCAAGCGTTTCCACAACCCGATCCTGTCGGACCACGACAAGGCGGTCGACTATGTCACGCGCGAGTGGGAGCCCGAGCGCGTCCGCACGCGCTACGACTGGCTGTTCGAATACGATGCGCGAACGGTCGATATCGGGCCGCGGCGCGCGGCGCCGGCGGCCGAACCGCAATCGGCCTGATCGGGCCGGCCGGCGCGGAGATCGCCGGCCGTCCGCCGCGAGGCCATTGCACGGATCGATTGCCTTGTGATCGCCGAACGCTATCGTTGCAGCTCGTTCGGGCGAAGGAGACGTTGCGATGAAACTTCAGTCGCTGGGATATGTCGGCATCGCCACCGACAGGCTGGAAGACTGGTCGCAGTTTGCGACCGGCCTGCTCGGGATGCAGGTGATCGACCGTGGCCGCACCGGCCTTACCTTGCGCATGGACGACCGCAAGCAACGCCTGATCATCGACCAAGACAGCAGGAACGGCTGCAACTTCTTCGGCTGGGAGGTGGCGGACGCCGCCGCGCTCGACCACATGGCCGCGCACCTGGAATCCAAAGGCGTCGCGGTCAGGCGCGAGCCGAAAACCGTCGCCGATCAGCGTTGCGTGACGGACCTCATTTCCTTCCACGACCCGAACGGCAACCGCCTGGAAATCTTTCACGGCGCCGCGCTCGCGGACACGCCGTTCGTGCCGAGCCGCTGCATCTCCGGCTTTCGCACCGGGCCGCTCGGCCTTGGCCATGTCGTGCTCACGACCGAGAGCATCGAGCGCACGATGCCGTTCTATCAGGATGTGCTCGGCTTCCGGCTCAGCGATTACACGCTCAGGCCGTTCAAGGCCTATTTCTTCCACGTCAACCCGCGCCATCACAGCCTGGCCATGGTCGAGACCGGCAAGAACGGCATTCATCACCTGATGGTCGAGGTGTTTTCGCTGGACGATGTCGGCCAGGGCTACGACATCGCGCAAAGCGATCCTGGACGGGTCGCGGTCACGCTCGGCCGCCACACCAACGACTTGATGACGTCGTTCTACGCCCATTCGCCGTCGAATTTCATGATGGAATACGGCTGGGGCGGTCAGGATATCGATCCGCAAACCTGGCAGCCGTTCGAGTGCGACTACGGGCCGAGCCTGTGGGGGCACGACCGCTCCTGGCTCAGCCCGGAAGGGCGGGTGCAGGCGCGCGAGCTGCGCATGGCGGCGGCGGCCAAAGGTTACCGCGCTCCGGTCCATGTCCTGCAAGGCAATTACAAGCTGATGCAGGGCGTCTGCCCGTGGTGGGACGCCGCCAAGGGATGACGATTCCGCCATCCCGTCGAACGCCGCCGGTTCGATTTCATCCGTGATTGCGTCGCACGCCTTCGGCTTCAGCGTCTTGCGGCCGCAGGCGGACAGCGGGTGCACCGCAACAAGTCGCTCTTGCGCGGACCACCCGGCTTGGCTATCCCGGACTCGGACGGAAGGGCCGGCCACGGTCCGAAGGAACCAATTGTTTACCCTGGGTACCGGGGAACGGTTTCCGCAATGGCCGGAACCCGCTATGCTTAATACGACGGGTGCAAAGGGGACCTGACAGCGGATGGGTGGATTCCGGGGGACGGGCGACTTTTGCCGTTTTGCGCGCCTGCCGGCGCTCGCGCTGGGCTGTCTCGCACTCGCGAATTGCTCCGGCGGCCTGTCCGGCAAGCTCGATCCCCGCTATGGCGTCGCGGCCAGTCCGCGCGTGGTCGAGCCGGGCGAGCCGGTGCCGAAGGGCGGCGGCGTCTATCGCGTCGGCAAGCCCTATGTGGTCGCCGGCCGCGTCTATGTCCCCGAAGAGAACACCCATTACAGCGCGGTCGGTTACGCGTCCTGGTATGGCGACGATTTCCACGGCCGCTACACCGCCAATGGCGAGGTTTTCGACAAGAGCGCGATTTCTGCCGCGCATCCGACCATGCCGCTGCCGTCCTATGCGCGGGTGACCAATCTCACCAATCACAAATCGATCGTGGTGCGCGTGAACGACCGCGGGCCTTTCGTGCGCGGCCGCCTGATCGACGTATCGGTGAAGACCGCCGAACTGCTTGGCTTCTACGGTCACGGGGTCGCCAAGGTGAAGGTCGAATATGTCGGGCGCGCGCCGCTGCAAGGGTCCGACGACCGCAAGCTGATCGCCACCCTGCGGGAAGGCACGCCGGCGCAGGCGCCGGTGATGGTCGCATCCAGGAAGCCCTTTGCTCCGGCCTATTTCGATTCGCGGCCGATGAGCAGCCTGCGCGGGCCCATTCCGCAGCCGCCGGAACGGCCTTACGGCCTGGGCGAGGGGGTGAGCCAGGTGGCTGAAGCTGATCCGGCGCCGGCACCGGCGGCAACATCGGCACCGGAGGCCACACCGACGGCAACACCGACAGTATCGCCGGTGTCCGCCTACGCCCCGGCCGGCAACGGCGGCCACACCGGATTCATGAGCGGGCGCGGCCTTTACTGAGCCGCATTTTTCCGTCACACCGACCCCATTCTTCGCCATGACCGGACGCTTTGGCGTGCGCCGGAAGGCAAAGGCGATAACGATGCGGTTACAGGCTCTGAGAATCGGACGCTGGGGGCGTGCCGCGGCGGTGGCCGTTGTTGCCGCCGTTGTTGTCGCCGCCGCCACCGTGCCCGGCGCGCTGGCGCAGAAGAAGGAAGCGCCGAAGAAGGACGAGCCGCAGATCTCGGCTCCGCACGCGATCCTGATCGATGCCGAGAACGGCGGGGTGCTCTACGAGCGCGATCCCGACAAGCTGATCTTCCCGGCCAGTCTCGCCAAGCTGATGACGGCCGAATACATCTTCCACCAGCTCAAGCAGGGCCGCATCAAGCTCACCGACGAATACACGGTCAGCGAGAATGCCTGGCGCAAGGGCGGCGCCCCCTCGCACGGCTCGACCATGTTCGCTGCCATCCACAGCCGCGTCAGCGTCGACGCGCTCTTGCACGGCATGATCATCCAGTCGGCCAACGATGCCTGCATCGTCTTCGCCGAGGCGCTCGCCGGCAACGAGGCGGAATTCGGTGTCCGGCTGACGAAGCGCGCGCGCGAGATCGGCCTCGCCAAGTCGACTTTTGCCAATTCCAACGGCCTGCCGGACCCCGGCACGCAGGTCACCACCCGCGAGCTCGCCATGCTCGCGCGCCATATCATCCTGGACTATCCGGATTTCTATAAGCTCTTCGGCGAGCGCGAATTCACCTGGAACAAGATCCGCCAGCTCAACCGTAATCCGTTGCTCAGCATGGACATCGGGGCCGACGGGCTCAAGACCGGCTTCACCAAGGAAGCCGGTTACGGCCTGGTGGGCTCCGCCGTGCGGAACGGCCTGCGCCTGATCGTGGTGGTCAACGGCCTCAAGACCTCCAAGGACCGCGCCGACGACGCCAAGAAACTGCTGGAATGGGGCTTCCGCAATTTCGAACAGCGCGTCCTGTTCGCGGAAGGCCAGACCATCGGCAATGCCAAGGTCTTCGGCGGTGCGAACGGCCGGGTGCCGCTGGTGGCGAATGGCCAGGTCCGGGTGATGGTGCCGAAGGCGGGCGGCGACAAGCTAATCGCGCGCATCATCTATACCGGCCCGGTGGCGGCCCCGGTGGCCGCCGGCCAGCCGATCGGCAATCTGAAAGTGTGGCGCAACGACAATGTCATCCTGACCACGCCCTTGAAGGCGGCCGAGAGCGTGCCGGTCGGCACGCTGTCGCAGCGTGCCTTCGATGCCGTGACCGAAATGGTGATCGCGCTGTTCCGCGCCGGAGCCGAGCGGCTATGACGGCGCGACTTTCGTCAGCCATCCGTCGTGACCCGACAACGGAGGGCATCCGGTATTCCCTGCGTGTGCGAATGCGCCCGACTGCGCTATCATCCCGGCTCGGCGATGACCGGATCGCCCGCTTGCGCGGGCGATGACATCCGAAGGATAGGCGCGCTTGCGTGGACGTTTCATCACCTTCGAAGGCGGCGAGGGTAGCGGCAAGTCGACCCACGCGAAGGCGCTGGCCGAGCGGCTGCGATCGTTCGGGCTGTCGGTGGTGCTCACCCGCGAACCGGGCGGCTCGCCCGGCGCCGAAATCATTCGCCATATCCTGCTGTCCGGCATCGCCAAGCCGCTCGGGGAGGAGACCGAGGCGATCCTGTTCGCGGCGGCGCGCGACGACCATCTGCGCCACACCATTCTGCCGGCGCTCAGGGCCGGTCACTGGGTCATCAGCGACCGCTTCGTGGATTCGACCCGGGTCTATCAGGGCGCGCTCGGCCGGGTAGACCCCCGGCTGATCCGCGGGCTGGAGCGCGTCACCGTCGGCAAGGCCATGCCCGAACTCACTTTTCTCCTCGACGTGCCGGCGACCGTGGGGCTCGCGCGCGCCCAGCACCGGCGCGGCGACGGCGAGGTCGACCGTTTCGAATCCGAGTCGGTCGAATTTCACGAGCGGCTGCGCGACGCCTATCTCGCGCTCGCCAAAGCCGAGCCCAAGCGGATCGTGGTGATCGACGGGCGGGCGCCGCGCAATGTGGTGGCCGAACGCATCTGGGCGGTGGTCGAGGAACGCCTGCGGCCGCAACCGGCGCGCGTCGCCGAGGCCGCCGCGCCGTGAGCGGGGAGAGCGACGAGCGCACGGCGAAATTGCCGCGCGAGACCGACGTTCTGTTCGGTCACGCGCAAGCCGAGCGGGCTTTGCTCGATGCCTACAAGAGCGGCCGCATTCCGCATGCCTGGCTGATCGGCGGCCCGCCCGGCATCGGCAAGGCGACGCTTGCCTACCGGCTCGCGCGCTTCGTGCTGGCCCATCCCGATCCGACCGAGCCGGCCGTGCAGGCCGCAACCTCGCTTGCCGTCGAGCCCGACGAACCGGTCGCGCGGCGCGTCGCGGTGCAGGCGCAGGCCGACCTCCTGGCCATCGAACGCGTGCTCAACGAACAGACCGGCAAGCTCTATACCGTGATCCGGGTCGAGGACATCCGCCGCACCGTCTCGTTTTTCGGCTCGACCGCCGGCGAGGGCGGGTGGCGTGTCGCCATCATCGACGCGGTCGATGACCTTGCGCGCGAAGGCGCCAATGCGCTGCTCAAGGTACTCGAGGAGCCGCCGCCGCGCACGCT
>Ga0180222_1002023_pt1 | contig 18026 bp, 28 predicted proteins | sample eDN5th37CKraftOP_FD_151336 | JGI IMG/M metagenome (GOLD analysis project Ga0180222, IMG submission 151336) | Enriched Organic Plus compost microbial communities from Emeryville, California, USA - eDNA 5th pass 37_C Kraft OP (version 2) (version 2) ... | reverse complement strand
GCTAGAGCCTGGCCCGCGCCGATGAAGCCGTCGGGCTTCATGGAAAGTCGCGCAGCCGGCATCCGGTTCCATCATGAAGCCTACGCCGCAAAGGTTATCGAGATGGAAAGCCGCAGGGGGCGCGCGGAGTTATGGGGAATGGTTGGTGAAGGGGGGGCGGAGAAGTAGTCCTGAAAGGCGGGCCGGAAGTCTTGCTTTGCAGGCGCTCATGGCTCATGCCGCGATAGCGGCCGCTGGAACTTCACCCATGTGATCTGGAGCTTGAAGCCCGAGTTTGTCGAGTGCTTCTTCGCAATTCTGTCGGAATTTCGACTTCTTGTTCGATGGTGTCCAAAAAGCGCTCTAGGTCTTTGGCTAATTCAGCTATCTCAGCACTGATTTTTTCGAGTTCGCTTTTGAGATCCTTTCCGGCGAGACGGTTGCGCTTTTCCTTGTTGCTGCCCGGCGCAATTCGGGGCGTTAGTTTCCGGAGCGTATGATCCTCATACGCTTCGATAAGGCGACCATGAATAACAGCATTTCGATAACCTGCGAGTTTCTCGGTTTCGGAGATGAGTTGTCCAATCCGCTTCATCCTACGGTGTGGTGCTTTGGTTCGCGGGTTCGGAGGGTACAGAACCTTGGCTACTTTTTTGATTAGTGCTCGTTGTGCGCGGCTCGTCTCAGACATAGAGAAGATCGCATCCATCTGATCGCGCCGTGCGCCGGGCATGAGGCAAGTGAAGATAAGATACCAAATCCCCTCGACTTCGCTCCAAGCGGTCGAGACTTGCCCTATCAGTTGATGTACCTGAGCAATTTCGGGAGGGGTTTCGGAACCGATCAACGTCCGGCCTGTAACGCGTGCCATGGTCTAGAAGCCCGAGATCGAATTATCGCCTGACAGAGAGTCGCCAGCGCGGCGTTTCCATTCGTCCAACTCAACGCCGCGCGGTTCGCGAATTGTATTCGACAGGCTTCGTATAGTCGTGCCGAAACTTATCGGAGCCAAGCCCATCTGATTTTGCACTTCTGTGGCTTGTGGTTTTCGATTGAGGCGGAATCGCATCATTCATGTCTTGTCGTCCCGCGAAGGCGGGGACCCATAACCACCGCTCTGCAATATGGGTCCCCGCCTTCGCGGGGACGACTGCGTGAGGGGACTGCTCTTGTCAGAGCTGAATGCGCTTCAGTGTTTGAAGCGATCCGTTGCAGGAAAATAATCCTTGACAGCGTGACGCTGCTCCTGTAGGGTTTCGTCATTCTCCACACATGCGGCCGCGGCGAGCGGCCCTGGACTTTCCACCGCTCATTCCCGCGCAGGCGGGAAATCCAGCGCGCCCTTAACAGCTTTCCCTTGCCGCTCTGGGTCCCCGCTTTCGTGGGGACGAACGGCTGCGGCATTGCCTCTTCCTCGGCCTCATCCTGAGGAGCGTTGCGCAAGCAACGCGTTTCGAAGGATGGTCGGCATGATCGGTGGCCGCCTTCGTCATTCGAGACGCCTCGCTGCGATCCTCCTCAGGACGAGGGCGGAGCAAACCATCAGCTCACTCATGAGCAACACATCAGCTCGACCCATGACAGACATTCCCGAAAGCGCCGAACGTGCGCGCGCGATGTACAGCGAAGGCGTGACCACGCGCGAGATCCTGGAAGCGACCGGGTTCAGTCACTGGATGCTGTATCGCTGGATCGCAGGCGGGCCGACGAACAGGGACGGCGAGCCGCTGCTGCCGCCGCTGCCCAAGCGCCGCACGGTGACGCGCCGCCGCATTCTGAAAGAAGAGCGGCTGAAGCTGGTCAACCGGATGATGCGCGCCGCGGAACGCCAGGTCGGCGAGATCGAGGAACGCCTCACCGAGGGCGGACAGGCGCTCGGCGAACGCGAGCGCGATGCGCGCACGCTGGCGCTGCTCGCAAAGACGCTGCAGTCGCTGACCGCGCTCGATGCGCTGCATGAGCCGAAGACGACGGGGGCACGAAAAAAGCGCGTCGTGGACGAAGATGACGAAGACACAATCCCCGCCGATATCGACGCGATCCGTCGAGAGCTTTCGCGAAGCCTGGAGGCAATGGCCGCCGGAGGTGCGCGAGACATTCCTGGCGAGACTGAGTGACGAGCAATGCGTGCAGCTGCGCCGCCGGTTTCGGCTTTACGGTCACGACCACCAGATCCCGCCGCTCCTAGGCAATAACGGCGAGCCCTGGACCACGTGGCTGCTGATCGGCGGGCGCGGCGCGGGCAAGACGCGCGCGGGCGCCGAATGGGTGAAGAGCATCGCCAAGGCGCCGCGGCAGGACGGCGAGGGCGAACGCCGCATCGCGCTGATCGGCGAGACCGAACACGAGGTGCGCGAAGTGATGATCGAGGGCGTGTCCGGCCTTCTGTCGGTGCATGCGCGCGATCGCAGTCCGGTCTGGTCGCCGTCGCGGCGGCGCCTCGAATGGGACAATGGCGCGATCGCGCAAGGATTTTCCGCCGAGGATCCGGAGAGTTTGCGCGGGCCGCAATTCTCCCACGCCTGGGCGGACGAGCTCGCCAAGTGGCGTCATGCCGAAGCAACCTTTGATATGCTGCAATTCGGACTGCGCCTTGGCGCGCGGCCGCGGCAGGTGATCACCACCACGCCGCGGCCGACCGCTCTCCTGAAACGCCTGATCGCGGACCCTTCGAGCGCGGTGACGCATGCGCCGACACGTGCGAATGCCTATCACCTGTCGCCGGCCTTCATCGACAATGTGGTGAAGCGCTATGACGGCACGCGGCTCGGCCGGCAGGAGCTTGACGGCGAGATCGTCGACGAGCGGCCGGATGCGTTGTGGTCGCGCGCTATGATCGAGGCGTGCCGTGTGAAGGCCGCGCCGAATTTGCGGCGGATCGTGGTCGCGGTCGATCCGCCGGCGTCGGCCTCGAAGGGCGCCGATGCCTGCGGCCTCGTCGCGGCGGGCCGCGCGGAGAACGGCATCTGTTATGTGATCGCCGACGAGACGGTGGCGGGTTTGTCGCCAGCCGGCTGGGCGGCGAAGGCGATCGCGCTGTGGCGGCGGCTTGAGGCCGATGCGCTTCTTGTCGAGGTCAACCAGGGCGGCGACATGGTGAAGGCGGTGATCCGCGAGGCGGATGCAACGGTGCCGGTGATCGCGGTGCGCGCGACGCGGGCCAAGTGGCTGCGCGCCGAGCCGGTCGCGGCTCTCTACGAACAGGGCAAGGTAAAGCATGCGGGGGTGTTTCCCGCGCTGGAAGACGAGATGTGCGATTTCGGAATCGACGGCTTGTCGTCGGGCCGCTCGCCGGACCGGCTCGATGCGATGGTGTGGGCGGTGTCGCATCTGACTTTCGGCACACGCAGCGGCCCACGCGTGCGGGCGTTGTGAGGATTGGAGGGGGCGTAAGGTGAGCGGGTTGGGTGTTCGGCGAATTCAGTCTCGTGTCCCGGGCGCAGCGCAGCGTGAAACGATGCGCTGCAGAACCGGGACCCACGCATCGGGCTCTCAGTCAGGATGGGCCCCGGCTCTGCGGCGCATCACTTCGCTGCGCTTCGTGCTGCACCGCGTCCGGGGCACGAGCCTGGTGTTTGCCGGAGCCTGCCTAGCGCGAGATTAGAGCTGATCGCTCAAGTCGTCCCAGTTTGGATTGATGGATTCGATTAGCTTGATCTTCCAGGCGCCGCGCCAGCGCTTGAGCGAGTGCTCTCGTGCGCGCGCTTCAAGAACGGAGGCATGCTCCTCGATGTAGACAAGCCTCGTGACGTTATGCGTCCGCGTGAAGCCGGGCACGGCGCCAGACTTGTGCTCGGACATGCGGCGTGCCGCATTGTTGGTCACGCCGACATAGAGCGTGCCGTTCCGGCCGCTGGCGAGGATGTAAACAAAGCACGTCATCGACGAAAGATCAGTTTGAAGACAAGGCCTGGTTCTGCGGCCGATCGCGTTGCTGCGCTTCGCGCTGCATCGCGCCCGGGACGCGCATGCTAGCACGCGTCGCAAGCAGGGGAGCGCACGATGCCGGACCGGCCCGAGATCCGGACAGGCCCGGCGGTGGCCGGCGTTGATAACGGTTTCGCGTCACGTTCAAACTTTTTGCAGGAACCGGTTGCGGCCCTCCGCGTTGTTGCGGCGACAGAACGACAAAGGAGGGCGACGATGCCGATCATTCTGTGGTTGCTGGGCGTTCCGCTCAGTCTGATTATCATCCTTGCGCTGCTTGGCGTGTTCTGACGCGCGCAACTCAAATTCAATGTCGGAACGGAGGGCTCGCATCATGCGGGCCCTTTTCGTTTGTTGCGATGCACCTGATCGAAGAAGGCCGTCATGTTCGATTTCGCCAAATGGTTCCGCGCGCCGGAAAACAAAACCTCGCGGATTGCGCCGCTGATCGCCCTGCAGTCGCAGGGGCAGGCGCGCTGGACATCGCGCGACCTGACCTCGCTCGCGCGCGAAGGCTACATGAAGAATGCCATCGTGCATCGCGCGGTGCGGCTCGTCGCCGAAACCGTCGCCTCGATGACATGGATCGCCTATGACGACGGCGCCGAGCACGAGACGCACCCGCTGCTCGATCTGATCGCGCGGCCCAACCCGCGGCAGGACGGCGCGGCGTTTCTGGAAAGCGTGGTCGCGCATCTGCAGCTCGCCGGCAATGCGTATGTCGAGGCGGTGATGCTGGACGGCCGGCCGCGCGAATTGTATGCGCTGCGTCCGGATCGCATGCGCGTCGTGCCCGGTCCCGATGGCTGGCCGGAGGCGTACGACTATCATGTCGCAGGACGCAGCGTGCGCTTCACGCAGAGCGGATCGCCGCCGCCGATCCTGCATCTGACGCAATTTCATCCGCTCGACGATCACTACGGCCTTGCGCCGCTTGAAGCGGCTGCCATCGCCGTCGATACGCACAACGCGGCCGCCGCCTGGAACAAGGCGCTGCTCGACAATGCCGCGCGGCCGTCCGGTGCGCTCGTCTATTCCGCGCCGGAAGATGCAGTGATGTCGGATGGGCAATATCAGCGGCTCAAGCGCGAGCTGGAGGAGGAATATCAGGGCGCGCGGAATGCCGGCCGCCCGCTTCTGCTCGAGGGCGGTCTCGACTGGAAGGCGATGGCGCTGTCGCCCAAGGACATGGATTTCCTCGACGCGAAGCACAATGCAGCGCGCGAGATCGCGCTGTGCTTCGGTGTGCCGCCGATGCTGCTCGGCATTCCCGGCGACAACACCTACGCGAATTACCAGGAGGCGAACCGCGTCTTCATCCGCAACACCGCGCTGCCGCTCGCGAGCCGCATCGGCACTGCGCTGTCGCAATGGCTCGCGCCAGGTTATGACACGCCCGTCCGCCTTGCGGTCGATACCGATCGCATCGAGGCGCTCGCGGCCGATCGCACGGCCCTCTGGACGCGCGTGACGGCCGCGCCGTTCCTGACGCTGAACGAGAAGCGCGTGGCGATCGGCTACTCGCCGGTCGAGGGCGGCGATACGTTTTGATGCTCGTTATTTCTTGGTCATCTCGGTGCAGGACGCGACGCGTCCGGCCGGCGACTGTTTCATGTAGCAAAGGTCCATGCGGTTCGGCGCGAGCAGGGTGCCGAAGCTGTAGCCATCGTCGTCGATCAAGTAGATCGTGCCGTTGCGTCCGATCACCGCGATCACGGTTTCCTTGTGCTTGGCGGACGAGAAGGTGCCGTAGAAGCGCCGGCCCTCCTGCTTCTCGATCACCATGGTGAAGGGGACGGCCGACATCAGCGGACCCTTGCCCTTGTCGCGATGATGCGCGTTGCCGGCGGGCAGCACGACCGACTCGCTGGTCCCGGTCCAGGTGCCGACGAGATCCGGAATGGCGCCCTGCGCCGCGGCCGGCACCGGCGCGAGCGGGGTGAGGGCGGCGAGGGCGAGAGCTGGGACGGCAAATGCAGTGACGGCAAGCGCTGACCTTTGCATGACGGCGTGTCCTCCTCGGTGGCGTCCGCCCGTGCGGCGGCGATGCGAGGGTAGCAGGCCGCTCCCCGCGCCGGAACGTGACGCACCGGAATATGATTATGGACGATTTAACGCGCGCATTCGCAGAGCGCGGCGATCTCGCGCACCTCGCCCTGTTCCTGTGGGCGATGAGTGCAAGTGCGCTGCTGATCGTCGTCCTGCGGGAATACGCGGCCGCGATGCGCCGCTTCGACGATTTCGTGCGCGAGCTCGCGCGCTTCAACAGAAAATTCGGAGGCCGTTGATGGATACCCTGCATTCGGTGATGCGTTCACTGCGTCCGGTCCAGAAGCGCAAGCGCGATCATCTCACCGTGTTTCGCGAATTTCTCTCGCATCTCGACCGGGTGACGAAAGCGAATGCGCGCGATGTGAAAGCCGTGCGCAAGGCGAGGGGACGGAAGGCGCCGAAGGGTTAGCTCTTTCTCGCGTGAGGCTCTCGTGTCCCGGGCGCGGCGCAGCGTGAAACGGTGCGCCGCGGAACCGGGACCCATCGCGCGACTCATTATCTATGGGTCCCGCTTCTGCGTTGCATCACTTCGCTTCGCTTCGTGCTGCATCGCGCCCGGGACACGAGAAGCAGCAGCAATCACCGGTCGTCCCTCTCCCCGCTTCAGCGAGGAGAGGGTGGGAGGGTGGCGAGCGCAAATCGCGCGAGCCGGGTGAGGGGCAGGCGTGCCGCACGCTCTGTGCCGGCCCCTCACCCGATTTCCTCACATTCGTTCGGAAATCGACATCTCCCCGCGCAGCGGGGAGAGGTGACGGAGGGCGCATGCTCGCTCCAAATGCAAACGACTCCGCTTTCCATCCGCGCGCGGCGATCTGGCCCGACGGCAGCGTCGATGGTTACGCCAGCCTGTTCGGCGAGATCGACCAGGCGCGAGACATGGTGATGCCGGGCGCCTTTGCGCAATCGCTGCGCGTTCGCGGCGTGCGCCGCATCCCGATGCTGTTCCAGCACGATCCGGCAGAGCCCGTGGGGATCTGGCAGGACATTGTTGAAGACTGGCGCGGGCTGCGCGTGCGCGGCCGGCTCATTCCCGATGTCGTGCGCGCGCGCGAATTGCTGGCGCTCCTTCGCGAAGGCGCAGCGGACGGTCTTTCGATCGGATTTCGGACGGTGAAGGCGCGGCTCGATCCGAAGTCGCGGGTGCGCAAGCTGGTCGAGGTCGATCTGTGGGAAATCTCGATCGTGACGTTTCCGCTGCTCCCCGGGGCGCGCGTCCGCGCGGTGAAGGAGGCGAAGTCCCCGTTCGCTCCGCCCGCGCGGGCGCGCAGGGAGCTCGTGCCGGACCCGACGGCGAAGCGGCGGGTGCTGTATCAGCGCGGATTGTGACCGGTCTCGCCCGCTCAGCAGAATGCGCAGCTGTCCAGCGCGCCGCGTGAACCGGGATAACGATAGGGCGAGACCGTACCGGAGGCTTGGGGCGGAGCGACGTTTGCCGGCCGCGCGCGCCTTGGCCTTTGCTGGGTCCGATGCTGGGCGAGTTGTGTGATCCGCAGATCGGCGAGGGCGTCGGCAACGGCCCCGGTGCCGAACCGCGCCTCGGCCGTGCCGGGCGACGCGAGACTTGCGGCGCCGATGCTTGTAACGAGAACGATCGCCGCGAAGCGCATGGGTGTGCCTCTCAGCAATAGGCGCAGGTGGCGAGCGAGTCCCGCGTCGTCGGATCGCCGTAATGCCGGTAATCGAAATAGGCGCCGCTGCCATAGCCATAGCTCGGCGGCGTCACGACGACTCGCGGCCGGCTGTAGGCCGGCGGCGTGTAAACCGGAGGCGGCGGCGGGACGTAGTACGGCGTGCCGTAGGAGCGCGGCTGATTGAGATAGCTGCCGTAATACTGGGCCTGCGCGGCGGTCGGGGCTGCAATCGCAGTGAGGCCGAGCGCGGCGACGGCTGCAGTGACCGATACAATTCTAATCATGGGACGTCCTCGATCGCGGCCGCGGTGACGGCCGACGCACTGTTACCAACACTTCGTACCCTGAGTCTTACGCTGCCACCGAACATCACAATAAGGTGTGTGGTCCGTTGACCCATCCGGTTCGGCTCCGCCCAAGGCGCGGGTCCGGTCCGCGAAATCCTGAGCGCGCGTGGCTTCCCCGGCCCGCGCGCTTTTTTCTTTGTCCATTCACCAGGAGAACAGAAATGGAGCCAGCAACCGAGACGCTCGAAACGAAGGCAGGATTCCCATCCGGCCACCAGGTGCAGGAGGCGCATGTTACCCATGCCGAGATGATGCGGACGTTCGAGGCCTTCAAGGCGGCGAACGACGAGCGCCTCGCCGCGATCGAGCGGCGCGCCGCCGACGTGCTGCATGAGGAGAAGGTCGCGCGGATCGACGCCGCGCTCGACGCCCAGACCCGCCGGCTCGATGAATTGTCGCTCAAATCGGCGCGGCCGATCCTCGGCCTCGAGACGGGCGTACGGAGCGCATCGGCGCGCGAACACAAATCGGCCTTCGAGGCCTATATCCGCTCCGGCGAGAGCGGCGGGCTGCGGGCGCTGGAGCTGAAAGCGATGTCCGCAGGCACGCCGGCCGATGGCGGTTATCTCGTGCCGGACGAGGTCGAGCGCGAAATCGGCAAGCGGCTCACCGCGATCTCTCCGATCCGCTCGATCGCGGCGGTGCGCGAGATCTCGGGCAATGTCTACAAGAAGCCCTTCATGACCACGGGGCCCGTGACCGGCTGGGTGGCGGAGACGGCGGCGCGTCCGCAGACCAATTCGCAGGTGCTGGACGAACTGTCGTTCCCCGCCGCGGAGCTTTACGCGATGCCGGCTGCAACGCCGGTGCTGCTCGAGGACGCTGCGGTCAACATCGACGAATGGATCGCGAGCGAAGTCGAGCAGGTGTTTGCGGTGCAGGAGGGCGCCGCCTTCGTCAACGGCGACGGCACCAACAAGCCGAAGGGCTTCCTGCAATATGACAAGGTGGCCGAGGGCTCCTGGGCCTGGACCAAGATCGGCTTCATCGAGACCGGTGTGGATGGCGCTTTCCCGGAAGAGGGGGCGGCCGATCCCTTGATCGATCTCGTCTATGCGCTGAAGGCTGGCTACCGGCAGAACGCGCATTTCGTGATGAACCGCAAGACCCAGAGCGCGATCCGCAAGCTGAAGGATGCCGACGACAATTACCTCTGGCAGCCGCCGGCGCAGGTCGGCGGACGCGCGGGCCTGCTCACCTTCCCGGTGGTCGAGGCCGAGGACATGCCGGACATGGCGGCCGACAGCTACTCGATCGCGTTCGGCGACTTCAACCGCGGCTATCTCGTGGTCGATCGCCAGGGCGTGCGGGTGCTGCGCGATCCGTATTCGGCGAAGCCTTACGTCCTGTTCTACACGACGAAGCGCGTCGGCGGCGGTGTGCAGGACTTCGACGCGATCAAGCTCTTGAAGTTCTCAGGCGAGTAGGCCTTGGCGCGTGCCCCCTCGAGTAAGTGAGCTCTTGCACAAGTGAGCTCATGTACAATTGAGCTCTTGAACAATTGAGCTCTTGGGCAAGATCACGCAAATCGTCACAACGACGTGAAAGCGCTTCGCGCATGGCGCTTATAAATGACCTTCAGAGGATGGAGGTTGCCATGCGCGTCTTTGCACTTGCCGTGATCGTCGCCGTGCTGCTCGCCGGCGGAGCCTATGTGGGTCTGCAGCAATTCCAGGAGTCCACCGCCGGCGCCTACACGACAGGGTCGGCGCGGCTCGACTGGCAGGAGCAATCGAACTTCTACGGCTTCGCCGCCCCTGCGCCGAAGGGCGAAGCGAAATAACCCGGGCTGGCGGTTGACGCCGCAGCTTTGCCTGCCGGGTCGCCCACCCATGTCACAACTCACGCAGTCGTGAGCGGGCAAAACGCGCCCGGCGCACTTATGTGCGCTGCAACAAGAAAAAGCCTGGAGATTTCAGATGCGCGTTTTCAACTTGAAGCTGCTTGTTGCAGCCGTCCTGGCGCTGACGGTGGTCGTCGGCGGCGCTTATTCGATTGCCCGCTCGGTCGCTGATCCGTCGGGCCCCAGTTCCTATCAGGCTCACGCCGCAGGCGCTGCGTCCCGCATCGACTGGTCCGACCGCATCAACGCCGGTCTCGACGAGTAGACGGCCGTTGCCGGCCGGCTGTGCGCCAGGCCTGTTCCTATCTTCCGACGAAATCCCTGACACGCTCTGACGGGGTTGACAGAGTCTCGCGAAGCGCATGCTGCTGGCACCGGCTTGGATGAGCCGGTGTGAGGCGGTACGCGCATGCGCCGGTCGGCCTCGGAGGAGGGGGACGGATGGCGCGGATCTACGCATGCATTTTCATGCTGATCGGGTGGTTTTCGGTGATCGGCCACTACATCGAAAAAGCCAGTTTCCACTCGCTGGCCGGCACGCTCGACTATCTGAGCTATTTCACAATGCTCTCGAACACGCTGGTCGCGGCGACCTTCACCGCGGCGGCGCTGTTTGCGAATACGCCGGCCGGACGCTTTCTGTTGTCGCCGCCGGTGGCGATGGCGACCGCGGTCTATATCTCGGTCACCGGCCTCGTGTTCTATTTCCTGCTGTCCAGCCTCTACGAGATCCATGGCTGGGAGGCGCGTTATGACCATCTCCTGCATTATGTGATGCCGCCGGCCTATGTGCTGTTCTGGCTGCTTTACATGCCGAAGGGGTCGCTGCATCTGCAATACGTACCGGGGGTGATGGCGCCGCCGCTGATCTATGGCGGCTGGACTTTGTTCCACGGAGCCTGGTCCGGCTTCTATCCGTATCCCTTCATCGACGTATCGAAGCTCGGTTACGCCAGCGTGCTGGCGCACATCGTCCAGTTCGTCTTCGTGTTCGCGTTCGTCGCTGTGGTATTCGTGTTTCTCGACCGGCTGATTCATCACTTCCGGCTGCAATCGGCACCCGGAACGGTTACACAATCCTGATAGCCGGCCTGGCGTGAGTTGCGTCAGGCCATGCGCCTTCCCACCAGCGCGAGATATTCCCACACCACGGTCGCAGCCGCGAGCGCGGTGATCTCGGCTGTGTCATAGGCGGGAGCGACTTCGACGATATCCATGCCGGTCAGCTGCACATTATCGAGGCGGCGCAGGATGGCTTGCGCCTGCCAGCTGGCGAGGCCGCCGATTTCCGGCGTGCCGGTGCCGGGTGCGAAGGCCGGATCGAGGCAGTCGATGTCGAATGACAGATAGGCCGGCGCGTCGCCGACGACGTCGATGACGCGCTGCGCCACCTTGTGCGGTCCTAATTCGTGCACGTCCTGTGCGGTGATGATGGTGACGCCCTTGCCGAGGGTCCAGTCATAAACATCCTTCTGCACCGGGGAGCGGATGCCGATCTGCACACTGCGCTTCGGATCGATCAGGCCTTCCTCGATGGCGTGGAAGAACACCGAGCCATGTGCGTAGACCTGTCCGAAATTGTCGGGCCAGGTGTCGACATGGGCATCGAAATGAACGAGCGCGAGCGGGCCGCCATTGCCGGCCGCCCGCGCGCGCAGCAGGGGCAGCGAGATTGTATGCTCGCCGCCGAGCGCGATCAGATGCGGCGCGGCCGCGGCCTGCGCCTCGATGCGCGCGAGGCTGTTCGCGATATCGCCGAGCGCAATGTCGAAATCGCCGATATCGGCGACGGGCAGGGCGGCCGGGTCGATCCACCAATGCGGATGATCGCCATCGACCAGCATGCGGCTTGCCTGGCGGATCGCGGCCGGGCCGAAGCGCGCGCCGCTTCTGTTGGTGGTGCCGATATCGAGCGGGATGCCGGCGATGTGGAAGATCGCTTCGCTCGCGGGGCGGCGTAGGCCGAGAAAGCTCGGCGGCGTCGCGAAAGTGGGAATGCCGGCCATCACTTCGGCTCCGTGAAGCGGAACACCGCGGCGGCGATCGCGCAGGTCCAGCGGCCGGACTCGTCGCCGATCGCGGCGGCGGTGATGCTTGTCGAGCCGAAGATCAGGTTCGAGGTCTGATAGACTTTCTTGCGCTCGTCCCAGGCGGCGTCCGGATCGAACTCGATGCCGAGCGTTGAGGCGAGCATCGAGGCGGCGAGATCCTCGGCATAATCGCCGCTCTGTTCGGCGGTCATGCCGTAGCCGTGATGCTCGGAGATGTAGCCATACATCTTCGGATCGGTCGGGCGCGCAAGCCCGATGCTGGAATGGATGCGCCGTCCCGGCTCGTCGGTCTCGGTGCGCGCCATGACGCAGAAGGTGATTTCGCCGGGCCGCAGGGTCGCGACGCCGTCCTCGCGGGTCATCTCGCGGCAATGCGGCGGCAGGATCGACGACACGCTGACGAGGTTCTGCTGTTCGATATCGGCTTCGCGCAGCGCCAGCTCGAAGGCGGTGAGGCGATCTCTGTGCACGCCGACGCCGCGCGTGAGAAAGAAACTCGTGGGAACCGGGAACATGCTGCGCCTCTGATCGCGATGGGGTGAGCAGGTTCGCAAAGGGGTGTGTATTGTCAATGGCGGGGCGACCGAGAGTCCGTCTTTCCGGGCTCGCGGCGTCGTCGCGCCCGGAATGACAATTAGGGCGCCAGCGGAGTGCCCAGCTTTCTCGCGGTCTCGACGATCCACGGATAATAAAGCGACAGCGGCGTGACGCCGGTGAGACCGCCGCAGCCGGCTTCGTTGCCGGCGGCCGTCGACCAACTCACGACGCCGACCACCATCATCCGGCCGCCGATGTCGCGCAGCACCGGCGCACCGGAATCGCCGGTGCAGGCGCCAAGACCCGGACGCTGGTTGCGCGTTGCCTCGTCCATCAGGCGGATCTGCAGATTGCCGGGCTGGCCGGTGACCATCAGCGTCGCGCTGCGCAAGGTGCCGCCGCTCTTGCCGTCGCCGATGCGGGTCAGCCCGTAACCCATGACGGTAAGCCGGTCGCCCGGCGCAATCTTCAGCCGCTCCCCATGGATCGGCGCGGGAGGACCGGACGTGGCATTGGCGATCCTGATGAGCGCGACGTCGGCCGTGGCACGGTGAGCGTCGAACGCCGTCTGGCTGAATTGCGGATGGCGCGCGATTTGCTGCGTATCGCGCAATTGCGGCTGTCGCTTCGAATCGAATTGCACGAGCTTGTAGTCGGCGCCCGGCGGCACGCAATGCGCCGCGGTGAGGACGAGATCGCGCGCGACCGCGATCCCGGTGCATGAATTGCCGCGCGAGCCGACGATCATCACCGCGGCATGCGGACCCTGCACCGCCGGTGCGCCGCCGACCAGGGCCGCGGCCGGTGCAATGATGACGATAAAAACAAGGATGGACAGAATGACGCGGCGCATGGCCGGCGATCTTGGAGCGGTCTTTGCGCGCGCTGTCAACAGCCGGACCGGCTTTGGCGCTGCTTGCATCATCGCCTCTTGGCATCACAGCGGGATGATGCGAGGTTCGGACGCTTCATTGCTCATCCCCAGCGCGATCCCGCATGCTTGTCAGTTCGTTCTCGGTCTTGCTGCCTGTCCTGTTCGTGCTGGTGCTCGGCTATTGGGCCGGGCGTTCGAAGAAATTCGACGCCGATCAGGTCAAGGGCATCAACGAACTCGTTCTCGACTTCGCGCTGCCGGCGATCATGTTCGTCGGCATCGTCAAGACCGCATCCTATCCCCCGGCGGGAGAGGGGCCGTTCGTCGTCGCGGTGACATTCGCGCTGCTCGGCTTCTATCTCGCGGTGCTGACGTTCAGTCTTCTCGTGCTGCGCCGTTCGCTGGGGGAGGCGGCGCTGCAATCGTGCCTCTTGAGCTTTCCCTCGGTCGCCTTCATGGGCATCCCGATCTTCAAGGGGCTGTTCGGCGACAGCGGCGTATTGTCGGTGACCACGGCGACGGTGATCGCCAACCTGACCATCGCGCCGCTGACGGTGGTGCTGCTCGAGATGCATGCGCAGCGTGCCGGACGGGCGGAGGGCGAAGCCACGGCCTTCGTCACCGATATCGTGAAAGCGCTCAAGAGCAGCATTGCCGAGCCGGTGGTCTGGGCGCCGCTCGCTGCGATCGCCATCGCGCTGTCCGGCCTGCATGTGCCGGAAGCGATCGACAACATGTTGACGCTGATCGGCTCGACGACTTCCGGCGTGTCGCTGTTCGCGGCCGGACTGATCATCGCCGCCTACAAGGTGCGGTTCAGCGCGGAAGTCGCCGGCAATGTGGTTGCGAAAATGGTGGCGCAGCCGCTCTTCGCTGTCCTCCTGGTCGCGTTGTTGTCGGTTCGCGAGCCGCTCGCGCGCGAGACCATCCTGATGTGCGCGATCCCGAGCTCGGCCTTCGCCGTGCTGCTGGCGCCGCGCTACGGCGCCTATGAAACCGAGAGCGCATCCACGCTGGTGCTGACCTCGTTCGCGATGATCGCGGTCATGCCGATCGCGATCATGGTCACGGGCGGGATGTAGAACCGCTTTATCGCACGCTTGTGTCCCGGTTCTGCGTCGCGTCATTTCATGCCGCGGCGCGCCCAGGACGCGAGGGAATTCGAAGAATAGCCCCCCAACCCCGACCCTCCTCCTTTCAGGGGGAGGGAGTGCACGCCTCGCCCTTTCGAAAGATCCAAACCATGTCCGCCATTCTCTTGACGCCGCCGGCGCTCGAGCCGGTGTCGCTTGCCGATGCCAAACACTTCCTGCGTGTGGCGCATGACGACGATGACGAGGTCATTGCCGCGCTGATTGCCGCCGCGCGGGTTCATGTCGAGGCGCAGACCCGCCGCGCGCTGATCGAACAGAACTGGCGGCTGGTGCGCGATGCCTGGCCGGTGAGCCGCCGCGTGCCGATCCTGCCGGTGCCGGTGATCGCCGTCACGGCGATCCGCGTTTTCGCTTCAGACGGTGCGCCGCAGCTTCTCGATCTTGACGATGTCATCATCGACAAGACCTCGGCGCCGGCCGTCCTTGCCTTCGCGCAAGGAGCGCCGCAGGCGGCGCCGGAACGCGCCAGCGCCGGCATCGAGATCGAGATTACGGCCGGCTATGGCGAGACGGCGGGCGATGTGCCCGAACCGCTCCGCCAGGCGATCCGCATGCTGGTCGCGCATTGGTACGAAAACCGTCGCCTGATTGCGGCGAGCGGGGAGGTCGCGTCGATCCCGGCCTCGGTGACTTCGCTCGTCGCGCCATTCCGGGTGCTGTCGCTATGAGCAATCCCGGTCTCCTCAGTCGCCGGCTGACGCTGGAAGCGCCGGTCGAAACCGCCGATGGGGCGGGCGGCGTGACGCGCAGCTTCGAAGCGGTCGCGACATTGTGGGCGCAGGTGACGGAAGTGTCCGCCGCGCGGGCTTTGGAAGCCGACAGGGCCGGGGCGCGCATCTCGCATCGCATCGTCATCCGCTTTGCGGACGACATCACGACGAGGCATCGCTTGCGCGACGGCGGTCGCGCCTTCCGCATCGTCGCGCTGCGCAATGCCGATGGCCGCAGGCGCTTCCTGCAAATCGAAGCGGAAGAAATCGTTCCGTGATCCCGCGTCCGGACGCACCGCAGCGCGGCAGCGGTGCGGTGCTGAGCCGGGACCCATTCTTTCAACGGAAAACGCTCTGTGGGTCCCGGTTCTGCAGCGCATCGTTTCACGCTGCGCTGCGCCCGGGACACGAAGCCCTCCAAGCGGAGACAACCATGTCGACAGCGACGGCCGCGTTGCGTGCGGCGATCCACGAGGCCTTGACCGCAGACGCGGTGCTGACCGGCCTCCTTGGCGGGCCGAAAATCTACGACGAGCCTCCGGCGACGGCGGCTTTTCCATATGTGACGCTCGGCGAGGCGCGGGTCAGCGATTTCTCCGCGGGCGAGGAGGCGCTGCAGGAACATCAGCTCACGCTGCATGCCTGGTCGCGACAGGGCGGGCACAAGGAGGCGCATGTGATCGCCGGCGCGCTGTTGCAGGCGCTGGACGATGCGCCGCTGTCTCCCGAAGGGCATCAGCTGGTGAACCTTCGCTTTTCGGTCGCCGATATCCGCCGCGAGGCGGATGGCCGCACCTATCACGCGCTGATCCGCTTCCGCGCGGTGACCGAGCCGGTGTGAATTTGCGCGTGTCCCGGGCGCGATGCAGCACGAAGTGCTGCTTCGCAGAACCGGGGCCCAATCTTTCTAACTCCGATGGGTCCCGGCTCTGCGGCGCATCACTGCGCTTCGCTGGTGCTGCGCCGCGTCCGGGACACGATGCAACAACAGGATCAAGACATGGCAGCACAGAAGGGCAAGGACCTCCTCATCAAGATGCATGACGGCAGTTCCTACGTGACGGTCGCAGGCCTGCGGTCGCGGCGCATCGCATTCAATGCCGAGACAGTCGACATCACGCATGCCGAAAGCGCCGGGCGCTGGCGGGAATTGCTCGACGGCGCCGGCATCAAGCGCGCCGGTCTGTCGGGGCGCGGATTGTTCAAGGACGCGGCGACCGACGCATTGATGCGCCAGACCTTCTTCGACGGCGCGGTGAAGAATTGCCAGGTCGTGATCCCGGATTTCGGCACCGTCGAGGGCGCGTTCCAGATCACGAGCCTCGAATTTGCCGGCGAGCATGACGGCGAGGTCACCTACGACATGGCGCTGGAATCGGCGGGCGAGCTGACCTTCGCGGCGGCTTAGGCCCTCGCGTCCCGGGCGCGATGCAGCACGCAGTGCTGCTTCGCAGAACCGGGACCCACAATGTCAGGACAATGGGTCCCGGCCCTGCGGTGCATCGCTGCGCTTCGCTTCGCTGCACCGCGTCCGGGACACGATATCGGAGAGTCCATCATGCCCAACTATCACCGCGGCGAGATCGAAGCCGAGATCGGCGGGCGCAAGCGCGTCCTGGTGCTTACGCTCGGCGCGCTGGCCGAACTGGAATCGGCGTTCGGGGAGGGCGACCTCGTGGCCCTCGCCGAACGCTTCGGCAAGGGCCGCATGAGTGCGCGCGATCTCGTTCGGATCATCGGCGCGGGCTTGCGCGGCGCCGGCGAGAGCGTGACCGACGCGGATGTCGCCGCGATGGCTGTCCACGGCGGCGCGCAGGGCTATGTGCGGATTGCGGCGTCGCTGATCGAGTCGACATTCGGGACGAGCGAGTCATGAGACCCTTTCCCTGGGACGATGCGATCGGCTTCGGGCTTGGTGTGCTGCGGCTGCCGCCCGCGTCATTCTGGGCGATGACGCCGCGGGAGCTGGCCCTTGCGATCGCTGCCGTACGCGGCGGCGCGACGCCGCTTCGCCGCAGCGACTTGACCGCATTGATGACGAGATTTCCCGATGGCCAGTGAATTCGACGACCTTGATTCGATCGGACGCGCGGGTGAGCTTGACCGCGGCCTGCGCGGCATCGATCGCTCGATGCGGGACATCAATCGCAGCGCCGCGCAATTCGGCCGCTCGCTGTCCACCGCCTTCGCGCAGGGCATCTCGGGCAGCCGCGATTTCGACGACGTGCTGAAATCGCTTTACCTTCGGCTCTCGGACATTGCGCTGCGGCTCGCCTTCAAGCCGGTGGAGAATGCGCTCACGGCGGGCTTTGCCGGTCTGTTTGCAGGGGGAGCGTCGCTGACCGCCGCGCATGGCGCGGTCAAGCCCTTCGCATCCGGCGGCATCATCGGCACGCCGACCTATTTTCCGTTGCGGGGCGGCGGCATCGGTCTTGCGGGCGAGGCGGGACCGGAGGCGATCATGCCGCTCGCGCGCGGACCGGACGGACGCCTCGGTGTCGCCACGGCGGGCCGCGCCGGGCCAAGCATCACCGTCAACATCGCAACGCCCGATGCGGACTCGTTCCGCCGCTCCGAACTCTACGTCACCGGCCAGATTGCGCGCGCCGTCGCACGCGGTCAGCGCGGGATGTGACGCCTAGATCCGATCGCGCAGTCCCGTCACGCCCTTGTGCTCGGCGCAATGGTCGCAGCAGAAGAATGTGCCGTCCGCCTCGAGGCCATGTCCGACGATGCGGATGCCGCATTTCGCGCAGGTCGGCGCCAGGGCGTGGATCGCGCATTCGAAACTGTCGAAGGTGTGACTGACGCCGTTCATCGTCACCTGGAATGCCTTGTCGTAGTTATTGCCGCAGGTCTCGCAGGTCGCCATCGCACGCCTCCTGGCTTCGGTTGATCTTTCTCAAGACACAAAGGCGCGG
>Ga0180222_1002018_pt1 | contig 18069 bp, 10 predicted proteins | sample eDN5th37CKraftOP_FD_151336 | JGI IMG/M metagenome (GOLD analysis project Ga0180222, IMG submission 151336) | Enriched Organic Plus compost microbial communities from Emeryville, California, USA - eDNA 5th pass 37_C Kraft OP (version 2) (version 2) ... | reverse complement strand
CAAGGCACCCGATACTGAGAACCCGGATGTCGTCGACGGACCAGCCGAGCGTCGCTATGGCCTCGACCACGGCGATGCCGGTCGGGTTGTTCGCCCAGAGCCCGCCATCGACCAGGCCGACATCGTTGGCGGTGACATGCTGCGCGAAATAGGTCGGTGCGGCTGCCGTGGCCATCGCCGCGTCGATCGCCAGCTCCTTGTAGTCGGTCCGGAGGCGGGGGTCATGGGCGGTCTTGAAGATATAGACGCCTTGCGTCTGGGGATGCCACGCAGGGATCACCAGGCGCGTCTGAGCCTCGCCGAGCTTGCGGTCGCCCAGGACGCTGCGAAGGGCATCGCGAAGGGGCTGCGCGCTGTATTTCGGTCCCCAGAATAGCCACCGGCCCTTGCGCAGATGCCTGCCGAGCCAGCCGGCCAACCCGCCGCGCGTCTGCGCGAAGATCGCCGGTCCCTGGTCTTCATAGAGCTTGAGGATGTCGGCCGCGCGCATGCCGAGCGCCAGTCCGATGGCGATGATACCGCCGGTCGAGGTGCCGGAGATGAGATCGAAGTAGCGGCCGATCGGCTGACCCAGATCCTGCTCCAGATTGGCAAGGAACGCCGCCGGGAACGTGCCCCGGATGCCGCCACCGTCGATTGTCAGGATCCGTTTCAACGCGCGCTCCCTATCTTCGCCGCCTAGTGCTTCTTGTCTCGGGGCGGATTGGGGTCGTTGCCAGGCGGGACGGTATCGGAATCGCGCCAGCGGCCGTCGCGGCCCTGAATGCGGACCTCGCCGCCGCCGAGTTTGCGGACCGTCTGCTTGGCGGCCTGCTCGGCTTCGCGCTGCGTGGGGTGAACGCTGCTCGCGCGCTCGCCGCCGGGCGCCTTCACGGCCCAGCCCTTGGGGTGTTTGGTGACATATCTATCAGCCATCGCGGTTCCCTCGCCATTGACTCAGTGACGATAATGCGTATATCAACTACACGTATTTCTGTCAAGATCAGGATAGTTTATATCCGTATGGGAGGTCGCTGGTGCGCTGGGGTGTCGAGCAAAGGCTTGAGTTTATTGAGTTCCGCCTGTTCTGGGAGGGATCGATCAACCGCGCCGATATCGTCGATTTTTTCGGCGTATCGATTCCCCAGGCATCAAAGGACCTCACGCTCTACCAAGAGCGGGCGCCCGGCAACATGGAGTACGACACGCGCGGCAAGCGCTACGTCGCCGCCGAAAAGTTCGTCCTGCGCTTTCTCGATCCCGATCCATATGTCTATCTCGGACAGCTCCGCTCGGTGGCCGAAGGCGCCGCTCCCTCTCATGATTCCTGGATCGCGGCGCTTCCCAGCGCCGATGTGGCCCTGACGCCCAAGCGGGACATCGACATCGAGGTCCTGCGCAAGATTCTCGATGCGGTGCGTGAGGGCGTGTCCGTCGAGGTTTTCTACCAGTCGATGAACAAGGCGCGCCCGGACCCGATCTGGCGCAGGATCACGCCACACGCCTTCGGCTATGACGGTTTCCGCTGGCATGTCCGGGCCTATTGCCACCTCGAGCACAAGTTCAAGGACTTCCTTCTGCCGCGCATATTGGGGGTTGGTGCCACCGGCGTTCCCGGCGCGACGGGAGAGCAGGACTGGCTCTGGAACAATTATTTCGATGTGGTCATCGGCCCGCACCCTGCTCTGACCGAGAGTCAGAAGAAGGTCGTCGCCAAGGACTATGGCCTGGATCAGGGCAATGGCGTCCTGTCGGTTCGCTACGCGATGCTGTTTTATGTCTTGAAAAGACTTGGCCTGCTCGGCGATGCGGCCAAGCAAAGCGCTCGCACACAGCATATCGTTACAATAAACCGTAAGGAAACCGAGGCCGCTCTAGAGAAGGCGGAGCTTCAGCTATGAAGACACAGGGGGGAAGCGCGGGGTAATGGGGGCGAGGCTCGAAGACATAAAGAACGGTGCGTCGGTTCGCGGCGTCGCTTCAGCGCAGCCGGTGCAGGTCGTTTCGGTCGATTGGATCGGCGATCAGGCGATCAGCATCGTCTACCGCGATCATAACGGCACGGTCGCGGAGACCGTGCTTTACCGCGACGACGAGCATCGGCTCGAAGTCGAGCAGAGTGGCCGGCCCTGGTCGTTCGACGCCGATGGCGAACTGTTGCGCCTCGTCACCGAGGCCAACCGGATCAAGCTGGCGCATTATTTCGACCCCTATCTTGCGATCCACACCAGTCTGGTCGATCCGCTTCCGCATCAGATCTCGGCCGTCTATGGCGAGATGCTGCCGCGCCAGCCGCTGCGCTTCCTGCTTGCGGACGATCCCGGCGCCGGCAAGACAATCATGGCCGGCCTCTTCATCAAGGAGTTGATCGCGCGCAGCGACCTGGAGCGTTGCCTCGTCGTCGCACCGGGCAGCCTCGTCGAGCAGTGGCAGGACGAACTCGGCCAGAAGTTCAATCTGGAATTCGACATCCTTACCCGCGACATGATCGAGACCTCACGCTCGGGCAATCCGTTCAGCGACAAGGACCGGCTGATCGTCCGGCTCGACGTGCTGGCGCGAAACGAGGAGCTTCAGGAGAAGCTCATGAGCGCGCGCGAATGGGACCTGATCATCTGCGACGAAGCGCATCGCATGTCGGCCACCTATTTCGGGGGCGAGGTGAAATACACGCGCCGCTACCAAGTCGGTCAGAAGCTCGGTCAGATCTGCCGCCATCTGCTGCTGATGTCCGCCACACCGCACAACGGCAAGGAAGAGGATTTCCAGCTCTTCATGGCGCTGCTCGACGGCGACCGCTTCGAGGGCCGGTTCCGCGACGGTGTCCACTACGCCGACACCGAGGACATGATGCGGCGGCTGACCAAGGAGGAGCTGCTCAAGTTCGACGGCCGGCCGCTATTCCCGCCCCGCCGCGCGCGCACCGTGAAGTATCAGCTCTCGGAAGGGGAGGCCGCGCTCTACACCGCCGTTACCGACTATGTCCGTAACGAGATGAATCGGGTGGAGCGGTTCGCCGACGGCGACAACAAGAAGCGCAACAATGTCGGATTCGCGCTGCAAATCCTCCAGCGACGCCTCGCCTCGTCACCGGCCGCCATTTATCAGTCGCTGAAGCGTCGCCGCGAGCGGCTGGAAGCCGAACTCGGCGAGGCGCGGCTCGCGGCCAAGGGGCGCCGCGCCGGGGTCGCGGAACCCGCGGTCAATCCCGACATGCTAGGCAACATCGATGAATATGGCCAGGAAGAGGTCGACGAACTCGAAGACCTGATCTCCACGGGCGCGACGACGGCGGAGACGGTCGAGCAGCTCGCGCTGGAGGTCGAGACACTGAAAGGGCTCGAATCCATGGCGCTGGGCGTGCTGCGCTCGGGCGTGGATACCAAATGGACCCAGCTCAACCGTATTCTCGATGACGAGCTGATGATCGACGCAGCGGGCAACCGCCGCAAGCTGATCATCTTCACCGAGCCCAAGGACACGCTCCACTATCTGCTGGAGAAGGTGCGCGCGCGCCTGGGCAATCCCGAAGCGGTGGATGTGATCCATGGCGGGGTGACGCGCGAGGAGCGGCGCAAGGTCATCGAGCGCTTCATGCAGGACAAGGACCTGCTGGTGCTGATCGCCAATGATGCCGCTGGCGAGGGCGTCAACCTCCAGCGCGGGCATCTAATGGTCAATTACGACCTGCCGTGGAATCCCAACAAGATCGAGCAGCGCTTCGGCCGCATCCACCGCATCGGCCAGACCGAGGTTTGCCACCTCTGGAATCTGGTTGCGGCGGAGACGCGCGAGGGCGAGGTCTATGCCCGCTTGCTCGAGAAGCTGGAAGCCGCGCGTGAAGCGTTGGGCGGCCGCGTCTACGATGTGCTCGGCGAGTTGTTCGAAGGCACCTCGCTCAAGGACCTCCTCTTCCAGGCGATCCAATATGGCGAGCGGGAGGACGTGAAGGCCTACCTGTTCCGCCAGGTCGACGGGGCGGTCGACCAGTCGCATCTCCTGGAACTGTTACGCCGGCGGGCACTGACCAACGACACCATGCCCGCAGCCAAGGTCGAGGAACTGCGGCTGGAGATGGAGAAGGCCGAGGCACAGCGTCTCCAGCCGCATCACATCCAGAGCTTCTTCATCGAAGCGTTCCAGCATCTCGGCGGCCGGTTAAAGCGCCGGGAGGAAGGCCGTTGGGAAGTCACCCACGTCCCGGTACGTGTTCGCGAGCGTGATCGTCAGATCGGCACTGGCGCGCCGATCCAGAAACAATATGAGCGGATCTGTTTCGACAAGAGCCAGATCAATCAGCAGCCGGTCGCAGCCTTCATCTGCCCAGGGCACCCGCTGCTCGAAGCGGTGATCAGCCTCATCCGGGAGCAGTATGAGTCGATCATGCGCCAGGGCGCGATCCTGGTGGATGAAACCGATCCGAGCGAGGCGCTCTCGGCGATCTTCCTGCTCGAACACACGGTGCAGGACGGCCGCACGACCAGTGCGGGCAAGCCGCATGTGATCTCGCAGCGGCTGCAGTTCGCAGCCATCAACAAGGCCGGCCAGGCAGCGAATGCCGGGATCGCTCCGCATCTCAACCTCCGCCCGGCCACGGCCGAGGAGGTCGAGGCCGTGCGCGACCTGCTCGATGAAGATTGGCTGACGAGTGAGTTGGAGAAAACGGCCGTGCGCTTCGCCACGGTGGAGCTGGCCCAGGAGCACGTCGCCGAGGTCAAGGCGCGTCGCATACCCGAGATCGACAAGGTCGAGCAGGAGGTCCGGTCGCGCCTCAAGAAGGAGATCAACTATTGGGACTCGCGAGCCTTCGAACTCAAGGAGGAGGAGAAGGCCGGCAAGAAGACGCGGCTCAACTGGCAGAACGCGCAGCGCCGGGCCGAGGAGTTGGCGGAGCGTCAGAAACGCCGGATGGACCAGCTCCAGCAGGAACGGTTCATCTCTTCGCAGCCGCCGCGCGTGCGGGGCGGCATGGTGGTCATCCCGCGCGGCCTTCTGGATGCACGCAAGGCGCCCAGCGTTCCGAACCACTTTGCTGAAGACCCTGCCGCTCGCAAGGAGATCGAACTCGCGGCGATGCAGGCGGTGATGGCGGCGGAACGCGCGCTGGGGCACGCTCCGGTCGACGTCTCCGCTCAGAAGATCGGCTACGACATCGCCTCGCACGATCCGAAGTCAGGGCATCTGCGCTTCATCGAAGTGAAGGGCCGGATCGACGGCGCGGACTCCGTGATGATCACCCGCCAGGAAGTCATCACCTCCCTGCATGAGCCGGAGAAGTTCATCCTCGCGATCGTTTCAGTCACCGGCGGCTTCGCCCATGCGCCGCGCTATGTGCGCGGCCCGTTGGTCGAACGGGAACCGTCATTCCTCGAAACGGCGATCCAGTTCGACCTCCCGCGCCTGCTTGAGCGCGCGGAGGAGCCGAGATGAAGGAGGGATCACGTGAGGCAGGCTGCTGAGAATATCTCTGTTCATGATGCCGAGCGGCGCATCTTCGTGCAGATCGCGTCGCAGGTTGGGCTTGTTGTTCGTGGCCCCGATATTTTCCGTGAGCTGCAAAAACGAGTTTTGAAGTGGGGATTTGATCCCGGCAGAAACCTGAGAAATATCCCTGCCGGCGCTTGGGACGGCGATTCCTTTGAAATCGACCAGGACAATTCCGAACAGGCCGAGGCGATCAAGCTGGACGAGCCTCGGTATTGGGCGTTCAGATTACGCGAGCGTCTTAAAGATACGTCGCGCATCTGGACTACCGAGGTGGGGATCGCGGAGCGCAGCGCGACGGAAGCGGTCTTCGGAGTCCGTCTCATCTGCGCGCAGCGAGGAAGTGCCGAGCCGATTCCGCGATCGATACCTAATTTCGTCCGTGGCATCGCGTTTACGCAGGAGGCCTATCTTGATGGCCGCCCGACATCGGCAGACCCGTGGCTCGTGGAGTCGGAGCAGGATGTCGATGACCTTGTAGCCTTTCTGGAAGCGCCGCATCGCCATCATCCCGTTGTCGTCTTCTCCACACCAGAGGGAAGCGAAAACGCCGACGAGACGGCAATTCCTGTCCCCCCCTTCATCCGAAGGACGGTCGGATTTGTGCATGCCGTTGTCATTACATCCAAAGCGGCGTTCTCTTTGTCGGATCGTGTGGGCCGAGAGTTCTCGGTCTATCGCCAGGCAGTTCGGACCTATAATCCCGGCTTTGACCCAAGCGCACATCTCCCGACCGACCATCCAGTCGCGACGGCCGCACGTATCGCCCACTGGGGAGATAGTGTCGGCTCAACCTTTGCAGATTTCCTCGTTGAGCAGGCCCTTCGGATCACTCGCCCGCGCGATGTTCTCGAACGGGAGCAGCCGTCGTTTCAGCACGTCAAGCGCATAGCGGCGCAACGGGCTCGTGAAAGCGCTTCAGCCGAAGGGCAAGGAGACGCCGAACTTTTGCGGCTTGCAGACGAGGAGTTGCGCGCGGCGAAGCAAGAGGCCGAGGCCAGTCTCGAGTTGGCGCTGAACGCCGACGCCGAGAGGCAACAGGCTCTGTCGGAGCTGCGTCAGATCAAGGCGAGCTATATGGCGCTACAGGCGCGTCTCGATGCGGTGCTTTCGGAGAGCCCCAAGAGCGCAGCGCCAATTTTGCCGGAAAGCTTGGAGGAGATCGAGACCTGGGCTCAGGCTCATCTCAGTGGCCAAGTGGAACTGCATCCGAAGGCGATCAAGGCTGCCCGAAGCTCGGACTTCAAGGATGTCGCTCTTGTCTACAATGCACTTCTGATGATGCGGGATCTATACGTCCCCATGCGCCGCATTGGCGGAATCGAGCACAAGAATGCTTTTGAGCAAAGGCTCGGGGAACTCGGTCTGGAAAATACTCCATGCTTTGCCCAAGAGAACAAGGCAAAGAACTTTGGGGGAGCATATTTCGTTCGCTATCAGGACTCTACGCGCGAGCTTGATTGGCATCTGAAAGGTAGCAACAGCCGTGATGAGAGACTAGGTTTTCGACTCTATTATTTCTGGGATGCCGAGACCGGACGTGTTGTCGTCGGATATTTGCCAGGACACCTCAAGAACGACATCACGTAGGGCCACAATGACATATAAGAAGAAACTCATCGAAGTCGCAATTCCGCTTGAAGCGATCAACGCAGCCTCGGCGCGTGAGAAGTCGATCCGACACGGGCATCCTTCCACGCTGCATCTGTGGTGGGCGCGCCGCCCGCTGGCGGCGTGCCGCGCGGTGCTGTTCGCCCAGCTTGTAGATGATCCGTCGAGCGACCCTGAGAAATTCCCCACGCACGAAGCGCAGGAGGTCGAGCGCAAGCGGCTCTTTGGCATCATTGAGGAACTGGTGAAGTGGGAGAACTCGACCAACGAGGAGGTGCTGGAGCGCGCCCGCGCCGAAATCCGCAAGAGCTGCGGCGGCGAACTGCCGCCGGTCTATGACCCGTTTTCGGGCGGCGGATCGATCCCGCTGGAAGCACAGCGCCTCGGTCTGCCCGCCTATGGATCAGACCTGAACCCGGTCGCGGTGATGATCGGCAAGGCGATGATCGAGATCCCGCCGAAGTTCAAGGATAAGGAGCCGATCCATCCCGGCGCAAAGGATCGGCAGTTCTACCGCAATGCCGAGGGCCTCGCAGAGGACGTCAAATACTACGGCGAGTGGATGCGCGAGAAGGCGTGGGAGCGCATCGGGCATCTCTATCCGCAGGTGGACCTGCCGAAGGAACATGGTGGCGGGAAGGCGACCGTTGTTGCCTGGATCTGGGCACGAACTGTACCTAGTCCCGATCCGGCATTTGCGGATGTGCAGGTGCCGCTTGCGTCAAGTTTTTTACTCAGTGTGAAGTCTGGCCGCGAGACATGGCTGGAACCAGTCGTAAATAAGACAAGCAAAACGATCTCTTTCAGAATTCGTCACGGCGGAACCGTGTCGGAGATAGAAAAAGCTAAAGCTGGGACAAAAGCCGGACGGGCAAATTTCATTTGCCTGATGTCTGGCGCTCCAATCTCGGGCCAGTACGCAGATGCGTGTGCGTCAAAAGGAAAAATGGGAGAAATGCTTCTCGCCGTGGTTGCTGAGAGCAATCGAGGGCGCATCTATCTTTCTGGGGATCTCTCACAGCAGTTGGTGCCCATAGGGGTCGCTCGCAGACTGGCGGCGGATACTGATTTTAGTGATCTTGAAAAGCCATGCCGCGGAACCTTTGCAAGCAATGCTCAGGGTCGAAGGTACTGTTTCAATACATACAGAGATTATTTCACGGATCGCCAAGCATTGGGTCTGTACGCCCTGTCCGAGGCGCTTCGAGACGTCCATGCTGCGGTTGCAAGGGATGCGCTATCGGATCGAGCGTTTCGGGATCAATTCCCCGCAGAGATCGCTGAAAGCGTAGCCAACGGATATGCTGTGGCTGTTGTGACTTACCTTGCTTTTGCTGTGGATCGGTTGACCGATGCCGGAAGTAGCATTGCAACTTGGTCAAGTAGTGAATTCATTCGATTCACATTTGCTCGCCAAGCAATTTCAATGACGTGGGACTTTGCTGAATGCAATTTCTTCAGTTCTAGCACTGGAAATTTCTCCGGTGCCATTGAATGGATTTATAAGGCGCTTGTCGAATTCACACCCAGAAACTCGGGGGCCGTCTCGCAGCAAGACGCACAGTCTGCCATCCTGCCCGCAGGTGCAGTGATCTCGACAGATCCGCCATATTACGACAATATTGAATATGCTGATCTTTCAGATTTCTTCTATATTTGGATGAAGAAGAACCTTTCTCCATTTTACAAGGAATTGTTTTCTTTCCTTTCGACGCCAAAGGCGGAGGAGCTTGTCGCCACGCGGTATCGGCATCAAGGTCAGGCCGAGGCCGAGGAGTTTTTCCTCAATGGTATGCGCCAAGCGGTGCGGAATATCTCGGATCAAGCGTCTGCGGATTTTCCGGCGACAATTTACTATGCCTTCAAGCAGAGTGAAGTCGATAGCGAAGGGATAAGTTCAACCGGCTGGGCGACCTTCCTGCAAGCGGTGATCGACGCGGGTTATGCGATTGTTGGCACCTGGCCGGTTCGCACTGAGCGGGCCGCTAGGACCGTTGCTACTGGCACCAACGCTCTTGCAAACTCGGTGGTCTTGGTTTGCCGGAAGAAGGAGAACACCGCCGAGGTCGTCACTCGTGCCGAGTTCATTCGCGCGCTGAAACGTGAATTGCCTCCTGCCATCGCTGAGCTTCAGGCCGCCAACATCGCGCCGGCTGACATGCCGCAATCAGCCATCGGCCCCGGCATGGGCGTGTTCTCGCGCTACAAGGCGGTGCTGGAGTCAGACGACAATCCGATGAGCGTGAAAACCGCACTTCAGCTCATCAATAAGGAACTCGACGAATACCTGGGCGGTATTCAGGGCGAGTTCGATCCTGACACGCGCTTCGCCATCACCTGGTTTGAACAGAATGGGCTGAAGACGGGCGACTATGGCACGGCCAACAGCATCGCCACGGCGCGCGGCATCTCGGTCGATAGCGTCAAGCGCGCTGGGATCGTCGATAGCGCCGCCGGCAAGGTCCGCATCCTCGCGCGTGATGAACTCGACGATGATTGGGACCCGGAAGAGGATCGGCACCTGACGGTGTGGGAGTGCCTCCAGCATCTTGTCAGGCTGCACGAGAAGGACGGTATCTCCCACGATACCGCCGTCCTGCTGAAGAAGATCAACACCCAGGCTGAGGCCGTGAAGGATCTCGCCTATTGCCTCTATGACATCAGCGCCAACAAGCGGAAAGATGCGAAGGAGGCCACGGCCTACAACGCCCTGATCGCCGATTGGACCGAGCTGACGAAGGCTGCGGCCGCCATCCATGACACCAGCGGGGATCGCCAGACCCGCATGGATATTTGAGGGGGGAACGGAACGTGGCAAAAAGCACCCGCCAATATGTGTTTGAAGGGATGGAGCTGCTGCCTTCGGCGCTGATCCCCTTCGTCGAAAAGCGGCTTGAAACCTCGCTCAAGGGGCACTGGCAGGTTCAGGTTCTGGAGAAGTTGCCGAGCCTGCGCCCCAACAGCAATGGCGAGGTCGGCTGGGACCAGGCTGCGCTGTTCAACGCGATGGATCGTTTCTGGAGCGAGGCGTTCAAGGCGGTTCTCGGCCGCGCGGAACGCTCGCTGGTCAATGAACTGGGCGATGTCCGCAACAAGCTCTCGCACAACGAGACCTTCACCTACGACGACGCCGAGCGCGCGCTCGATTCCATGCGCCGGCTGATGGAGGCGATCAGCGCGGGGGAAACGGCCGAGCAGCTTGGCAAGATGCGCGACACCATCCTGCGCACCAAGTTCACCGAGCTTCAGCGCAATGAGGAGCGGCGGAAAACCCAGCGCCTCGAAATCTCGGTCGAGACGGTGGCGGGGCTTCTGCCGTGGCGTGAGGTGGTCGAGCCGCACCAGGACGTCGCCACCGGCGAGTTCCAGCAGGCCGAGTTCGCGGCCGACCTCGCCAAGGTGCATTCGGGCAGCGCACCACCGGAATACCGCGACCCGCGCCAGTTCTTCAGCCGTACCTATCTGACAGAAGGTCTGAGCGCGCTGTTGATCGGCGCCGCGAAGCGACTGTCCGGCACCGGCGGTGATCCCGTCGTCGAACTGCAAACTAACTTCGGCGGCGGCAAGACGCACTCGATGCTGGCGCTCTATCACATGGCAGGGCCGACGCCGGTGCAGGACCTGTCCGGCCTGGACCAATTGCTCGAGAAGCAGGGGCTCAGCGTGCCGCAAGGCATCAACCGAGCCGTGCTCGTCGGCACATCGCGGGGGCCCCAGGACGTGCTCCATGCCGAGGGTGACCGGAAAATCCGCACGACCTGGGGTGAACTCGCCTGGCAGCTCGGCGGCGCCGACGCCTATGCGATGGTGTCGGAAAATGACGCCAGCGGCATCGCGCCGGGCTCGAACCTGCTGGAAGCGCTCTTCAAGAAATATGCGCCATGCCTGATCCTAATCGATGAATGGGTCGCCTATCTGCGGCAGATCTACAAGGTCGAGGGGCTGCCGTCCGGATCGTTCGATGCGAACCTGTCCTTCGTTCAATCGCTGACCGAAGCGGTCAAGGCGAGCCCTGGCACGCTGCTGGTCGCCTCCTTGCCGGCCTCACAAATCGAGGTAGGTGGTGAAGGCGGGCAGGAAGCGCTGGCGCGCCTCAAGCAGACCTTCAGCCGGGTAGAATCGTCGTGGCGCCCGGCGAGCCAGGAAGAGAGCTATGAGATTGTCCGGCGGCGGCTGTTCAAGGACATCCCCGGCGACAAGTTCCATCACCGCGACAACGCGATTAAGCAGTTCGCGAAGCTCTATCGGGACAACGCCAACGACTTCCCGCAGGGCTGCGCGGACGAAGACTATCGGCGCAAGCTGGAGAAGGCCTATCCGATCCATCCCGAATTGTTCGACCAGCTCTACACGAGCTGGGGCTCGCTTGAGAAATTCCAGCGCACGCGCGGCGTGCTGCGCCTGATGGCGCAGGCCATTCACGAGCTTTGGATGAACGCCGACCCTTCGGTGATGATTATGCCCGGCAGCGTGGCGGTGAGTTCTCCGCGCGTGGAGCCGGAATTGCTCCATTATCTTGACGTGAGCTGGCAATCGATCATCGCCGGCGATGTCGATGGCACGGCGTCGACTCCCTACAAGATCGATCAGTCGGCGCCCAACCTGAACCGCTATTCGGCGACCCGGCGTGTCGCGCGCGCGATCTTCATGGGGACCGCGCCGACGCATCAGCAGCAGAACACCGGCCTGGACGACAAGCAGATCAATCTCGGCGTCGTGCAGCCCGGCGAGCGTCCGGCGATTTTCGGGGACGCGCTGCGGCGGCTCACCAACCAGGCCAAGTTCATGCACGCCGATCTTGGCCGCTACTGGTACTCGATGTCCGCGAGCCTCAACCGCATCGCGGCGGACAAGGCGACGCAAATCGAGGCGGCGCTAGTCGATATGACGATCGACTCGGAACTTGGCAAATATGTGAACGGCCTCGCCGATCGCGGGCATTTCGACGCCGTGCAGGTTGCGCCAGCCTCTTCGGCCGAAGTCCCTGACGAAGCGGGTGGTGTGCGCGTCGTCGTGCTGGGTGTCAAATATCCGCACAACGGGCGCGACGGCTCTGAAGCGCTCGTCGAGGCTAAAGACATCCTCATGCAGCGCGGCAGCACGCCACGCGTCTATCGCAACATGCTGGTGTTCATCGCTGCGGAAAGCCGCCAGCTCGATCATCTGAAAGACGCGGTGCGTGCCACCCTCGCCTGGGGGGAGATTGTCCGCGACACGGAGCGGCTGAACCTCACCCAGAGCGACAGCGCGCTCGCCAAGACGAAACTGGCCGAAGCCAACGATACGATGAAGACGCGCCTGAAAGAGGCGTGGTGCTATCTGCATTATCCGGCTCAGGAGAGCGCCCAGGCGGATTGGGAGTGGGTGTCCGGCAAGATTCCGGCGCAGGACGGGTTGCTGGCTCGCGCGAGCAAGAAGCTGGTGGCTGAAGAAGGCTTGCTCATCGAGCTGGGGCCGTCGCGTCTCGATCGCGATCTCCAGAAATATATCTGGAACGGCAAGCCGCACCTGTCGCTGAAGGACTTGCGGGAGTACCTCAACCGTTACATCTATCTGCCGCGGCTGAAGAACCAGGATGTCCTGATCAGGGCCGTACAGGCCGCAGTCAGCGGCATGCTGCCCGGTCCTTTCGCCTATGCCGAGCGATGGGACGAGAAGACCGATACCTATCTGGGTCTGGCGATCGAGCGCGCCGGCACTGCGGTTGTGGTCATTGATGGCGATAGCGTCATCGTGAAACCCGACGTCGCCGAAGCACATAGGCCGGCTCCTGCTCAGCCGGAGTCCACTGGCGGCCAGGAAGCGCCCGGAGGGAACCCACCGGAAGCAGGAGGCGGGTCAGCTGAAGGAACGCCAGGCTCGCCTGCGCCGGAGAAAAAGCCGACCCGGTTCACCGGGGCAGTCATGATCTCACCGGAGCGACCGGCAAGGGACATCCATCAGATCGTCGAGGCGATTGTCGAGCAGCTCACGACGCTTCCAGGCAGCCAGGTGAAGCTCAGGCTTGAGATCGAAGCCGACGTTCCGGGCGGGCTTGAGCGCGCCAAGGTGAGGACGCTGGTCGAGAACGCCAATACGCTCGGTTTCGTCGAGAAATCGATCGAATGATGGCGAGGTCGTTCCATCACCCGTCGATCCGGCGATGTTCGCCGCTCGGCCAGAGCGAGCGGAAGCCCAATCGTGCTCGTCCGTTTGGATGGGAGCCCGAGGGATGAATGCGATCGCGCCGATCGACCGGGACCTGATCTTCATCTCCAAAGCGACGCCCGGCGACGACCAGTTCGTGCTGTGGCTCGCTCCACGTCTCGAAGCCGCGGGCTACAAGGTCTTCGCCGACATCTTCGATCTCGATGCCGGCGACGAATGGCGCGGCAAGCTCACGGTAGCCCTTCAGACACGGGCGATCAAGATGTTGCTGTGCTGTAGCGACGAAACCCTCGCCAGAAGGGGTGTCCGGGAGGAGATCTCAATCGCGGAGGACCTGACAAAGCAGCTCCAGGATCCCAATTTCATCATCCCCCTCAAAATTCGCACTTTTCAGAAGCTCTTTGGTATCGGCGGTCTCCAGTATGTCGATTTCGAAGGCGGCTGGGCCAAGGGACTTGCGAGTCTTCTCAAGTCGCTTGAAAGGCAGCAGGTGCCGAAGGCTGGCGGCGGAATTATCCAGCCCGAGTGGTATGCGTATCTCCGCCGGCGTGCCGTGGAGATCGAGGCGGCTCCCGAAGTTCTGACGTCCAACTGGCTCCGAATCGTGGGGATGCCGGAGAAGCTGAATCATCTGGTTCCGCGGAACCGGGCCGAGAGCGCGTTGCTACGCAATCTGGGGGCTTCCTTTGAATTCCCGATGGCCGAATTTGGCGATGGCTTTCTGACCTTCGCAAACCCGCTCGATCTGACGGAGCATTTCGAGCGGGTCGGGCCGTTTCGCATCGAGCGAGACTTCGACATGCTCGATTTCATGGAGAACGGGTCTGCGGATGCCGGGATCGAGAGCCGGGATGCCAAGTCCATTATGGTGAACCTCCTGCGTCAAGCGTGGGAGAAGCATTGTGCCCGGGAAGGGTTCCTTGCCCATACCTTCTCGAGCGGCCTGTCCTTCCATGTTGGAGAGGACAAGCTGGCCCTTAAGAAGCGCGTCTCCTGGGGACGCCAGGGCGAGCGGCGGAACTCGATGCTGCGCGGCGTCTCTCGTAAGAAGATCTGGGAATATGGCGTCAGCGTCATCCCGAGCCTTTTTCCGTACCCCCACATGCGCCTGAAAGGCCGCGTGCTGTTCTCCGACATAGGCGAGCGCAACAAGGCGATTGTCATTCCCGACACGAAGGCTCAGTTTCGCTTGCGGCGCTCCGTCTGCTCCGTTTGGCGCAACAAGGCCTGGCATGGGCGCGTGATGGCCTTCATGGAACTGTTGGCCGGCGAGAGCCCCTACGTCGGCCTCGCCGTTGGTTCCGGCGGCACCATCACACTTGATGCGATGCCTATTCAGTTCACGGCTCCCGTCACGGCGCGGCAGACCAACCGCCTCGGCGAGGATGCCGAAGAGCCTGATGAAACGACCCTCGGCGGTCACTATGAGGATGAGGACGTTTGATCGAGTTTCCCGAAAAATCCGTCCCCGTCCTCTATGTGCCGGAGCCATCGCTCGGATTTGCGCATGGGCAGACTTCCGACCATCCGAAGGATGGCCTAACGCTCTATGGACCAGCATCGACGCCTGATCGGGCGCAGATCACAATCGGCGCGATCGGCACAAAGCATGGCCTGGATTTCTTGCGTCGCTGGCTCGAAGCGATCAGCAATCCAGTTGCGATCCCGCCTCGAGGCAAGCGCGACAAGGAATTCCGGCTGCACCTATCCGACTTTCCCGGCCTCGAAGAGGCTTTCGGGATACGTGCCGATCCGGGAGGCCTGATCGCATACGAGCTTGATTCGGCGGAAATTCAGGCTGCAATAGCGATCGAGAACCATCACGAGGCGGTGGCTGCAACGACCAAGCTGTTCATCGACCCACTTGAACGACACGCGAAAAACGAGGAGCGGACGGTCGATGTCTGGATCTTTGTCGTGCCGGAGGCCGTATTCGAGACCTGCCGTCCGGTCGCGGGACAGCGCAGGAAGCTCGAACTCGTCAAAGGGGAACTCTCCAGGCGCCAGAAGGGGCGCGCCGACCTTCCACTGCTGGCGGGTGTCATTGATGACACGCTTGAGGCAGTGTTCGACGACATCCCCGACTTCCACCGTCAGATCAAAGCGAAGCTGCTGAAGCTGGGAATGACATCCCAGCTCATTCGCGAGACGACACTCGCTCCCAGCGAATTCCTGAACAGGGCGGGGTATCCGAAGCGAGGCACCCAGGATTCCGCCACCGTCGCATGGAACCTGGCGACAGGCCTGTTCTACAAGACGCAAGCCGAACCTCCTTGGAAGATCGCGGGGATGCGGCCGGGCGTCTGCTACGTCGGGCTGGTCTTCAAACTCCTTCCGAATCATCCCGACAATCACGCCTGCTGCGCGGCGCAGATGTTCCTAAGCGAGGGAGACGGCGTTGTCTTTCGTGGGGCGAACGGACCCTGGCAGACCGAGGATAAGGAATTTCATCTTAGTGATTCAGCCGCCGAGAAGTTGATCAAGACCGTCTTGGACACATACAAGCAGCGGTTCGGGACTTATCCGAGCGAATTGTTCATCCATGGCCGGACAAAGTTCAACGATGCCGAGTGGGAGGCTTTCAGCAAGGCTGCTCCTGAAGGCACCAATGTCGTGGGTGTACGTATCCGATCGACCCATGGCGAGACGAAGCTCTTCCGCGATGGCGATTATCCATGCCTTCGTGGAACGGCGATCCGGCTTGGCGACAAAGATGCGTTTCTGTGGACCACGGGATATGCGCCCCGCATCGACACCTATATCGGTCCGGAGACACCAAACCCGTTGTTCGTGACCGTGCTGCGCGCGAGCGGTGAATTTCCGACCATCGAAGTCGTGCTGGCCGACATCCTGGGTCTCACGAAGATCAACTACAACGCCTGCAATTTCAGCGACGGATTGCCCGTCACCATTCGTTTCGCGGACAAGGTGGGTGAGGTGTTGACGATGGGAAGCGCCGCCGGCGCAGAGCGACAGCCTTTCAAGTTCTATGTGTAGGCGTGCCGAGCGCGTTCCAAGCCATCCTCTAGATTGCAGCCGACGCACTACCAAATAGCGGGCCATTGACTCTGAATCAGCCGACACAAAATGCCTCGATTGGTTGGGCAAGGCACCGGTGCCTGTGTGAGATGGTGGCGCTCGAAAGCCTTGCATGCTGATTCTCCCCTAGCGGGGTCCCCCGCAGGCAGTTATTAGATGGCTTCCCGCCCCAGCAGCGTTCGAAACGGTACCGTTCTGTCTGGCACGGTGCAGTGGATGTTCGATCGCGGTCTGCTCTCAATCGATGATGATTATGCCATGTTGGTCGCCCGTGATCGCTTAGCGGATACGGGAACGCGGTTGCTCAATCCGGACGGCAAGCTCCGGTTACCCGGTCGTGCCGATCTGCTCCCACATCCCAAATTTCTCGAATATCATCGTCGAGAGATCCAAGGGTTGAATTGACGTCGCGAGAAAAGCCAGTCCCGACCTTCAATCCAGCAATTCACCCAGCTTTACGTCCAGTGCCATCGCTAGCCTGTCCACGACGGTGATGGTGGGATTGCGCGCGCCACGTTCCAGGTCGCTGACATAGGTGCGGTGAATATCCGCGCGGAACGCAAACTCTTCCTGCGACCAGCCTTTCCGCTGGCGCAAGCGACGAAGATTACGGGCAAGGCGCTGCGTGACATCCACAGCGAAACGGTGCCGTTCATGTCGACGATCAATCTACAGACGATCAGTGACATTCGTGCTTGACTTCGCCAGGGTGAACAAGCGTCAGTCTCTGTCACTGTTCGTCGACACGAGGTAAATATGGCAGCACATGATGATAGCGCGACCGTCGCATCCCCGGTCGGAGTTCCCCGGACCATTCGCACTGACACAATCGGTAAGCACACCCTCCGACTGGTCACCATCGGCAAGACGTTCGCTGGCCTGCTGATAACGGCGGGCAAGCAGAAGGCGCGTATCGATGGCGAGGATCCCGAGGCGGTATGGCGAGAGCTGAAAGTACTCGTCGGCAAGAGCAGCGACGCTTATTTCGGGTTTGAGGGGGCGCTGACCCGTTTCCGGAGCTTCTTCCCGGATGGTTTCCAGTCCGCGCATTTCGAAAACAGCGAACGCGATTACAAGCTCGAGGCGAAGCGCAGGCTCGACGAGCAGGCGCCGCTGGACGAGGCGTTGACCGGAACCGGCTATGGTGAGGCGGCGCTGGCCGCCTTCCGAGCAACAAACCTCCTGTCTCCCTATGAGAAGACCAGGCTGCAAGCACTGTTGCGTGGGCCCGACGCTGATACGTTCGTGCAGGCCGCGGCACGGTTCGCGACAGATGACATCGCGCAGGCGCTGGCAATGATGAGGCTAGCGTCCGCGCTCGTGGTGTAATTTCCGGTGTAGGCGATGGTGTATTCCGGGGTGGGGCATGCCCCACCCCGGAATGCGGCATCGCTGGTGGCCACCGGGCTCATCGTTATGGTGGAGTTTGCACACTTCAACCGTGACGAAGAGGAGTTCCCGATGACCGAGGACAGATTACTGATCGAAGAGCTGGCTGCGAAGGGCGGCCAACCGGATTTTTTACGCACCATCGCCGAGAGCGTGCTGCAACTGATCATGGAGGCCGATGTTGACGGGCTGATCGGCGCGGGCCGGCACGAGCGCAGCGGGGAGCGCGCCACCTGGCGCAACGGCTATCGCGACCGCTCGCTGGACACCCGGGTCGGCACTCTCAATCTCAAGATCCCCAAGCTGCGAACCGGCTCCTACTTCCCCGGCTTCCTGGAGCCGCGCAAAATGGTGGAGAAGGCGCTGGTCGCCGTCATCCAGGAAGCGTGGATCGGCGGCGTCAGCACGCGGCGGGTCGAC
>Ga0180222_1002015_pt1 | contig 18088 bp, 14 predicted proteins | sample eDN5th37CKraftOP_FD_151336 | JGI IMG/M metagenome (GOLD analysis project Ga0180222, IMG submission 151336) | Enriched Organic Plus compost microbial communities from Emeryville, California, USA - eDNA 5th pass 37_C Kraft OP (version 2) (version 2) ... | reverse complement strand
TGGAAATCCTGCTTCAGCCGCGTCCTCTACAAGGGCCGAAACGCCATCGAGCGCATGTTCTGTCGCCTCAAGGACTGCCGCCGCATCGCTACCCGATATGACCGCCGCGCCGATGTCTTCCTCGGCAGCATCCACCTCGCCGCCGCCATCACATGGTGGTTATGAGTCCCGGCCCTAGTCAGAGGCGGGCCGTCCCGGATCGAGAGCCGGCGACATGATCCTGAGGAGCGCACATGTGGCGGAGCTGACCCGTGCCGATCTCGCCCGCATGGCCGAGATACTGTTCCGGCCCTTTGCCGCCGGGGGCCTGTCGCTGCCCAACCGCATCGTAATGGCGCCGATGACACGCTGCCTGTCGCCCGGCGGCGTGCCCGGCGCGGATGTCGCCGCCTATTATCGGCGGCGCGCGGAAGGCGGCGTCGGCCTCATCGTCACCGAAGGCACCTGGATCCCGCATCCCAGCGCCTCGAACGAACGCGACGTCCCGCGCTTCTACGGCGAGGATGCGCTCGCCGGCTGGAAGCACGTGGTGGACGAGGTCCATGCAGCAGGCGGCCGGATCATACCGCAACTCTGGCATGTCGGGCAAACGGCCAAGACGGCGCTCGAAGGCCTCTACACCGATACCGACAGCGGCGTGGCGCGCCAGATCGGCCCTTCGGGAATGGTCGGCGCGCTCGGCATGCTGCCGCAGCCGCTGGACACGCCCGCGACGATCGAGGAAATCGAATCGGTCAGCGCCGCCTTCATCGATGCGGCGGTGTCGGCGCATCGGCTGGGCTTCGACGGCGTCGAGCTCCATGCTGCCCACGGCTATCTCTTCGATCAGTTCTTCTGGCACGCGACCAATCTGCGCGGCGACCGGTATGGCGGCGACATCGCCGCGCGCACCCGCTTCGCCGCGGATATCGTCAAGGGCATTCGCGCCGCCACCGCGCCCGATTTTCCCATCGTGATGCGCATCTCGCAGTGGAAGATGCACGATTATGCGGCGAAGCTCGCCGACACACCCGCCGAACTGGAGCGTTTTCTCGCGCCGCTGGTCGATGCCGGCGTCGACATCTTCCATTGCTCGCAGCGCCGCTTCTGGGAGGGCGAGTTCGGAACCGACCTGAACTGGGCCGGCTGGGTCAGGAAGCTCGGCGGGCGACCGACCATCACCGTCGGCTCGGTGACGCTCAAGCAGGACTTGCTCGTCACGCTGCTTGGCCAGCCAAGCGCCACCGAGCCCAATCTCGCCCGCCTGCTGGCGCTGCTGGAACGCGGCGATTTCGATCTCGTCGCCGTCGGCCGCGCGCTGATCGTGGATCCGGACTGGCCCGCCAAGATCCGCGCCGGGGCGGAGGACGAGCTGTTGCCCTATTCGCCCGCGGCGCTCGCCACATTGGCATGATCGGGCGTGCGACACCGGCGCTGCATCATCACTGCTCCTGCGCCGCACCATGGTCGTTCTGCATAATCTTGAGCGGCATGCCTAAAGCCCGCCTGATTGCAGTCCAGGCCCGCCTCATGGTCTCGATCCCTTCGGACACAAGGGCGGGATGGATGGGGATGCGGAAACGGGCCGCGTATCGACGCGAGACGATGCTGCTCTCAAAGGCAGTCGCGAGCGTGGCGTGAGGATGAGGATCCGCACCCGCCGGGCCGCCGGTCTGGCTGCCGCGGCGATCCTGCTCGGCGGCGGGACGCTCGCCCGTCCCCCTGCTCGAGGCGCTCCCGCGGCGCAGCTGCACGACGCCTCCGACGGCGAGGACTGGCCCGGCTATGGCCGCACCTACGGCGAGCAGCATTACAGCCCGCTGGCCGAGATCGATGCCGGCAATGTCGCACGGCTCTCGCTCGCCTGGTCTTTCGATCTCGGGCCGGGCAATCCGGCATCGATCCCCGTCGCCGTCGACGGCGTGCTCTACGTCTCGAGCGGGCTCAGCATCGTGCGCGCATTCGACGCCGCCAGCGGCAAGCTCCTCTGGGAGCATGACACGCGCGTCGCCGATGTGGCCGGTGACAAGCTGCGTCCCGCCTGGGGGATACGCGGCATCGCCTGGTGGAACGGCAAGGTCTACACGGGCACTCAGGACGGCCGCCTCGTCGCGCTCGACGCGCGGACCGGCGCCGAGGTCTGGACGGCGCAGACGACCGCACCCGGCGACGGCCGCTACATCACCGGCGCGCCGCGCGTGTTCGACGGCAAGATCATCATCGGCCATGGCGGCGCGGACAGCGCAGACGTGCGCGGCTATGTCACGACCTATGACGCCGAGACCGGCAAGCGGCTCTGGCGCTTCTTCATCGTGCCCGGCAATCCGGGAGACGGCTTCGAAGACGAAACGCAGGCAAAGTCCGCCAGGAGCTGGACCGGCCGCTGGTGGGAGCATGGCGGCGGCGGGACGGCCTGGAATGCCTTCACCTACGACGCCGAGACCGACACGATCCTGATCGGCACGGGCAATGGTGCGCCATGGAACCGCAAGATCCGCAGCCCCGGCGGCGGCGACAACCTCTTTCTCTGCTCGATCGTCGCGCTCGATGCGAAGACCGGCCGCTATAAATGGCATTATCAGATCAATCCCGGCGAGACCTGGGACTATAATGCCGCAATGGACATGCACCTCGCCGATCTCAGGATCGGCGGCAGGACGCGCAAGGTACTGATCCAGGCGCCGAAGAACGGCTTCCTCTACGTGATAGACAGAACGAACGGCAAGCTCATCTCGGCCGAAAAGATCGCCAGGGTCACATGGGCAAGCCGCATCGATCCCGCGACGGGCCGCCCCGTCGAAACGCCCGACGCGCGCTTTCCGGAGGGCAAGAGCTTCGAACTATGGCCGAGCGAGCGTGGCGCGCACAGCTGGATGCCGAGCGCGTTCAGCCCGCAGACCGGCCTTGTCTACATACCCAAGCTCGAGACCGGCGCGATCTACACGGACCGCGGCATCGACCTCAAAAACTGGAAACGGCCCGACCGCAATGCGCCCGGTCTGGGCGAGACGTTCGATCTGGCGCTCGACGATCCGCTCCAGAACAGGAGCGAGCTGCTCGCCTGGGATCCGGCCGCGCAGCGCAAGATCTGGTCGATCCCGACCGTCGGCGGCTTCAACGGCGGCATTCTCGCCACCGGCGGCAATCTCGTCTTCCAGGGCCAGATCGACGGAATCTTCGCCGCCTATGCCGCAGACAGCGGGCGGCCGCTCTGGCGTTTTCCCGCGCAGGCCGCGGTCATCGCAGCGCCGATCACCTATCGCGCCAAGGGCGCCCAATATGTCACCGTGCTCGTCGGCATGGGCACCACCGCAGGTGTCGTAGCGCGCGCGCTCGGCGGCGTGCGGGTCGATGCGCGCACGCAGATCAAGCGCATACTGACATTCCGCATCGGCGGCACCGCCACCCTGCCCCCACCGCCCGAGACGCCGCCGCTGGCGGCGCTGCCCGATGCGGACTATCAGCCCGATCCGGCGCTGGCCGAACGCGGCGGCGCGCTCTTCAACCTGCGCTGCGTGGCGTGCCACGGAATCAACGCCGAAGCGGGCGGCACCGCACCGGACCTGCGCAGCTCGGGCGTGCCGCAATCGGCCGAGGCGTTCGCCGCGGTGGTGCGCGACGGCGGGCTGGTGCAGAATGGCATGCCGCGCTTCGCGGAGCTGACCGACGCGGAGCTCGCCGGCCTGCGCCAGTTCATCCGCGCCCGCGCGGCAGCCTTGCGGACCGGCAAATGAGCGGCACGGCCTATCATGATCCGTGGTTCCAGGGGAGATTGCATTGCCGGGCATCGTGAACTTCCGCGATTTCGGAGGCATGCCCTCCCGCTTCGGAGGCCGCGTGCGCAGCGACCGCCTCTATCGGTCGGGCGCGCCGCACCACGCGAGCGCCACCGAGATCGACCGCCTGATCGATCTTTCCTTCGCGCTGATCGGCGATCTGCGCTATCGGGGCGAGCGCGATCAGGAGCCGTCGCCATGGCCTGCAGACCATGCCGAACTCGTGCTCGTCCACGATGGCGGCCCCGATCTGGAGGCGCCGCACATGGCGCCGCTCCGCGCCGGAACGCTCGACGAGACGATCAGCGATCGCCTCTACGAGGAGCTCTATCGCGCGCTTCCCTTCGATCCGCATTATCAGCCGCTGCTCGCGCGGGTGCTGACGCGCCTTTCGGAGGTGGACGGACGGGCGCTGATCCACTGCACCGCCGGAAAGGACCGGACCGGCATGGTCGTCGCGCTGATCCAGCACGCGCTGGGCGTCTCCCGCGATGACATCATGGCGGACTTCATGCGCTCCAGCCGCGAACCCGGCCTGATGGCGATGGCGCCGGGACTGGTCGAAACGGTGAGGGCGCATCATGGCTGGGAGCTCCCGCTCCCGCTCGCCGAGCATCTGCTCGACGTGCGCCCATCCTATCTCGCGGCCTTTCTCGACGAGATCGTCGCGCGCGCCGGCTCTCTCGATGCCTATCTGGATGCCGTCGGGCTCGACGCCGCGGCACGGGAGCGGCTGCGGGACCGGCTGCTGGAGCCGTGACGACATGCCCGTTCATTACGACAAGCAGGATCATATCGTCCTGATCACCCTCGACCGCTACGAACGCCGCAACGCCTTCGACGTCGAGCATTCGCTTGCCCTCATCGAGGCGTGGGACCGGCTGCGCGACGATGCCGACGCCTGGGTCGGGATCATCACCGGCGTGAGGGACGCCTTCTGCGCCGGCGGCGACCTTCACACCATGGCCCGGATCGCCGATGAGCTCGCAGCCACCGGCCGTTCCGACACGCGCGACAGGATGACGAATTACGGAAGGGGATCGCCCACGCTGCGCGGCGTGCATGTCTACAAGCCGATCATCGCCGCGGTGAACGGCTATTGCATGGCCGGCGGGATGGAACTGCTCGGCGCGACCGACATCCGCATCGCCAGCACCACAGCCGTCTTCTCGATCACGGAGGTGCGGCGTGGCCTGTTCGCGGGCGGCGGCACGACAGCGCGGCTGCCCCGCCAGCTGAGCTGGCCGGCGGCGATGGAGCTTCTGCTCGTCGCCGACGAGGTGTCCGCAAGCCGCGCGCTGCAGCTCGGTCTGATCAACGAGCTCGTGGAGCCGGACGATCTTCTTCCCGCCGCATTCCGCTGGGCGGGCAGGATCGCCGCCAACGCGCCGCTCGCGGTGCAGGGGACCAAGAAGAGCGCGCTTCGCGGCTTCGAGGCTGCCTCCCTGGCCGAAGCCTTCGCGATCGAGGATCGCGTCGCCGACGAGGTGTTCGCGACGGACGATGCCCGCGAGGGCGCGCGTGCGTTCCTCGAGAAGCGCCCGCCGGTCTGGCGGGGACGCTAGCCCCTCCGCCGCCTTGCCTCCCGGGTCATCGTGGCTTTCCGGCCGGGGCGCAGGGATATCCGCAGCGGATGCTAGCCTGCGCCATCGACACAGCCACGGACGACGCCATGCTGATGACCGGGAATGAACGGAGCGACGACGGAACCGTGGCGCCCCCGGATCTCGCGGAGCGGCTGTCCCCCGTTCTTCCCCTGATCGCCCGCCTCGTGCCGGAGGCGAACGAACGGCGCGACATACCGGCCGAGACGATCGAGGCGCTGCGCCGGTCCGATCTCATCCGCCTGTTCCAGCCGCGTCGCTGGGGCGGATTCGAGGCCGATCCGCGCAGCTTCTATGCGTTGCAGAACCAAATCGCCGAGGTCTGCGGATCGACCGCGTGGGTTTATGGCGTGCTGTCCGTCCAAGCCTTCGTCGTCGCGCTGTTCGACGAAGACGCTCAGGCCGACGTGTGGGAAGAGGATCCCCGCGCGCTGGTCTGCTCGTCCTTCGCACCCGTCGGGTCGGCCGTGCCGGTCGAAGGCGGATATCGGCTCAGCGGCCGCTGGAGCTTCTCCAGCGGCAGCAGCCATGCCGGCTGGGCGCTGCTCGGAGCGAAGCTCTCAGCGCCGGATGGGCGCCCCGGCGGCATCCCCCTCTTCCTCGTTCCCCGCGCCGATTTTGCCATCGCGGACGTCTGGAACACCTTCGGCCTGCGCGGCACCGGCAGCAACGACATCGTCGCGCAGGACATCTTCGTCCCCCGCCACCGCAGCTTGACGCTCGATCCCGGCATCCAGAACCGGCGAAGCGAGCATCGCCCCGGCCCGCCGCTCTATCGCATGCCCTGGCTCTATCTGTTCGCCAGCTCCATCTCCAACTGGGCGGTGGGCGCCGCCCGTGGCGCGCTCGACGGCTTTCTCGACGTAACCCGGGCGCGGGTTTCCCCGCTGTCGGGCAAGGTCGCCAGGGAAGATCCGGCGGCCCAGCAGGCGGCGGCGCGGCTTCTCGCGGAGATCGATTCGATCGAGGCGATGTATGATCGCCATATCGCCCTGCTGCAGCGCCACGTCGCGGCCGACACGGTCCTGCCCATGCGCGATGCCTGGCTCTGCCGTTCGCAGCTCACCTCGGCGCTGCGCCGCCTGACGGCATGCGTCGACGCACTCATGCTGCTGCAGGGCGCGCGGGCGATCGACCTCGCCTCTCCCGTCGCACGGGCATGGCTCGATCTCAGCGCGGCACGCGCGCATATCGGCAATGATCCGACGATCGCGACGACGATGCTCGGCGCCGAGCTGATCGGCACGCCCTGAACGCGCGCCGGCATCCGGTGATGGTCGGGGAGACAGGATTCGAACCTGCGGCCCTCTGCTCCCAAAGCAGATGCGCTACCAGACTGCGCTACTCCCCGACTGGCGCACCGCCTTAGTTTCCTCGGGCCGCGGTCGCAACCGGCACGATGCCGAGATGGCGGCCCCCAGTCGTCAGATCAGTCCGGCAAGCGGGCTGGAGGGATCGGCGTAGCGGCGCTTGCCCATGCGGCCGGCGCGATAGGCGAGCCGTCCTGCCTCGACCGCAGCCTTCATCGCCGAGGCCATCAGCACCGGATCCTTGGCTTCCGCGATCGCCGTATTCATCAGCACGCCGTCGCAGCCGAGCTCCATCGCCGCGGCGGCATCGGAGGCGGTGCCGACGCCGGCATCGACCAGCACGGGCACCTTCGCGCCTTCGATCAGCAGCCGGATCATCACCGGATTCTGGATGCCGAGCCCCGACCCGATCGGCGCGCCGAGCGGCATGATCGCGACGGCGCCGGCATCCTCCAGCCGCTTTGCCGCGATCGGATCATCGGCGCAATAGACCATCGGCTCGAAGCCTTCCTTGGCGAGGACCTCGGTCGCGCGGAGCGTCTCCAGCATGTCCGGATAGAGCGTCTTCGCCTCGCCGAGCACCTCCAGCTTCACCAGCGTCCAGCCGCCGGCCTCGCGCGCGAGGCGCAGCGTGCGGATCGCCTCCTCGGCGGTATAGCAGCCGGCCGTGTTGGGCAGATAGGTGATCTTCCGGGGATCGATGAAGTCGGTGAGCATCGGCGCCTTGGGATCGGCGATGTTCACGCGCCGCACCGCCACCGTCACGATCTCCGCGCCCGAGGCGGCGACGGCGGCGGCGTTCTGCGCATAATCCTTGTACTTGCCGGTGCCGACGATGAGCCGGGACCGGAAGGTGCGCCCCGCCACGGTCCAGCTGTCCTCGGCAAGGGCGGCCGCATGATCGCCGCCGCCCACGAAATGGACGATCTCGAGATCGTCGCCGTCCTCCACCACCACCTGGCCGAGGGTGGAGCGCGGCACCACCTCGAGATTGCGCTCGACGGCCACCTTGGCCGGATCGAGGCCGAGCTCCTCCGCGAGCGCGGCAAGGGTGATGCCCTGCGGCACGCGGCGATGCTCGCCATTGACCGTGAGCATGATCGTGCCGTCCGTCGTCATCAGCTTCAAACCCTTGCCTCATGCCTTTGCGCGAATGCCTGTGGCGCCATATAGGGATCGGCCAAGCGACGCCGCAACCGAAAGGGAGCCGAATGGCCGATACCGTGTTCGTTCTCAACGGCCCCAACCTCAACCTCCTGGGCCTGCGGGAGCCGGAAATCTACGGCAGCGATACGCTGGACGACATCGCCGGCCGGCTGGAGGACCAGGCGCGCGCGCTCGGCCTCGCGATCGACATGCGCCAATCCAACCATGAGGGCCATCTGGTCGACTGGCTGCACGAGGCCAACGCGGCGGGAGCCAAGGCGGTGCTGCTCAATGCCGGCGCCTACACCCACACCTCCGTCGCCCTCCACGACGCGATCAAGGCGATCCGCGTGCCGGTCATCGAGGTGCATCTCTCCAATCCGCACCGCCGGGAGGATTTTCGCCACCGGAGCCTCGTTGGCCAGGCCGCGAAGGGAACAATCGCCGGCTTCGGAGCGCTCTCCTATGCGCTCGCGCTGGACGCGGCGGCCAAGCTCTGACATGGGCGGCGCGACATCAACGACAAAGGGGCACTGATGACCGACAAGAACGGCAGCGCGATGCAGGTCGATCCCGATCTCGTCCGCCAACTCGCCACCCTGCTCGATGATACGCGGTTGACCGAGATCGAGGTGCAGGACGGCGACCGCCGGATTCGCGTCGTGCGCAATATCCCGGCAGCCGTGCAGGCGCTGCCCGCGGCGCCGGTTGCAGCCGCGCCGACGCCGGCGCCGGCCATTCCCGCCGCTACGCCCGCACCGGCGCCTGTCGAAGCCGCGGCAGCGGATCATCCGGGCGCGGTCAAGTCACCGATGGTGGGCACCGTCTATCTCGCCGCGGAGCCGGGCGCGCGGCCTTTCGTCCAACCGGGCGACCGCGTGGCGGCTGGCGCCACGCTGCTGATCGTCGAAGCGATGAAGGTGATGAATCCCATCGTCTCCCCCCGCGCAGGGACGGTGCAGGCGGTGCTGGTCGATAACGCGCAGCCCGTGGAGTATGATCAGCCGCTCGTCATCGTCGAGTAAGGCACGCGCATGGCCATCCAGAAAGTCCTGATCGCCAATCGCGGCGAAATCGCGCTCCGCATCCACCGCGCCTGCCACGAGATGGGCATCAAGACGGTCGCGGTGCATTCGACCGCGGACGCCGACGCGATGCACGTCCGTCTCGCCGACCAGGCGGTCTGCATTGGACCGCCGCCCGCGACCGAAAGCTATCTCAACATCCCCAACATCATCTCCGCCGCCGAGATCACCGGCGCGGACGCGATCCATCCCGGCTACGGCTTCCTCAGCGAGAACGCCCGCTTCGCGGATATCGTGGAGAGCCACAACATCATCTGGATCGGCCCCAAGCCCGAGCATATCCGCACGATGGGCGACAAGATCGAGGCGAAGGCGACGGCCGCGGCGCTCGGGCTGCCGCTCGTCCCCGGCTCCGACGGGCCGCTGACGGACCTCGCCGAAGCCAAGCGCGTCGCGGCCGAGATCGGCTACCCCGTGCTGATCAAGGCGGCGTCCGGCGGCGGCGGCCGGGGCATGAAGGTGGTGCCGGACGAGGACCAGCTCGAAACGCTGATGGCGCAGGCCGGCAGCGAGGCGAAGGCAGCGTTCGGCGACGCCACCGTCTACATGGAGAAGTATCTCGGGGATCCGCGGCACATCGAATTCCAGATCTTCGGCGACGGCAAGGGCAACGCCATCCATCTCGGCGAGCGCGACTGCTCGCTGCAGCGCCGTCACCAGAAGGTGCTGGAGGAGGCCCCCTCGCCCGTGATCAGCGCCGAGCAGCGTGCGGAGATGGGCGGCATCGTCGCCAAGGCGATGGCCGAAATGGGCTATCGCGGCGCCGGCACGATCGAGTTCCTCTACGAGGACGGCCGCTTCTACTTCATCGAGATGAACACCCGCCTGCAGGTGGAGCATCCGGTGACCGAGGCGATCACCGGCCTCGATCTGGTGCGCGAGCAGATCCGCATCGCCGAAGGCCACCCGCTGACGCTCCGCCAGGAGGACGTGCAGTTCCGCGGCCACGCCATCGAATGCCGCATCAATGCCGAGGACCCGCGCAGCTTCGCGCCCTCTCCCGGCCTGGTGAAGCAGTTCCATGCGCCGGGTGGCATGCATGTCCGCGTCGACAGCGGCCTCTACGCCGGCTACCGCGTGCCGCCCTACTATGACAGCATGATCGCGAAGCTGATCGTCTACGGGACCACCCGTCAGGGCGCCCTGAGGCGCCTGCGCCGCGCGCTGGAGGAATTCGTCATCGAAGGCGTCACGACGACCATCCCGCTGCACCAGGCGCTGCTCGACGATCCCGAATTCCAATCGGGCGACTATACGATCAAGTGGCTGGAGGCCTGGCTCGCGAAGCAGGGAGCGTAACGCTTCGTCCTCGCTCCTCGTCCTTTCCGGATGAAGGCGCTTGTTCTTGATTTGTTCCGTCTGTGCGCTATGCTCGGGGCATGCGTGCAAAGCCTCCCCCTGCCCGCGGTGCAACGCGGAATGCCACGAGCAGCCGCTTCAATCTGCCCCTCGCCGAGGCCGATGGGGACTGGCTGGATGCGCGCGAGGAGGTTGACGGCGCGCCGCCGCCGCTGCGCACCACCGTCACCGTCGAACGCCCGCGGACGATCATCGCGCGCAACCAATCACCGGACATCGGCTTCGATCGTTCGATCAATCCCTATCGCGGCTGCGAGCATGGCTGCATCTATTGCTTCGCACGGCCGACCCACGCCTTCCACGATCTGTCGCCGGGCATCGATTTCGAATCGAGGCTGTTCGCCAAGCCCGACGCCGCGATGCTGCTGCGCTCCGAACTGGCCAAGCCCGGCTATGTCGTGTCATCCATCGCGCTCGGCACCAATACCGATCCCTATCAGCCGATCGAGGAGCATTGGGAGATCACCCGCTCGGTGCTCCAGGTGCTGGCGGAAACACATCATCCGCTGACCATCACGACCAAATCGGACCGGGTGACGCGCGACATCGACATATTGGCGCCGATGGCGGCACAACGGCTCTGCGCGGTCGCGCTCTCCGTCACCTCGCTCACTCCTGCGATCGCCCGCACCCTGGAACCGCGGGCGCCGCGGCCGGAAAAGCGGCTGGCGGCGGTGCGCAAGCTGCGCGAGGCGGGCATCCCGACCTATGTCTCGATCGCGCCGATCGTGCCGGCCATCACCGATCACGACCTGGAACGTCTCGTCGAGGCCGCCGCCGAAGCCGGGGCGGTGGGCTGCTTCTACATCCCGGTACGATTGCCGCACGAGGTGGCACCCCTGTTCCGCGCCTGGCTGGAGACGCATTTCCCGGAGCGCGCGGGCAAGGTGATGGGCATGATCCGGTCGATCCGCGGCGGGCGCGACAATGACCCGGATTTCCACAGCCGGATGCGAGGGCAAGGCCCATGGTACGATCTGATCCGTACCCGCTTCCTGATCGCCTGCAAGCGCCACGGCCTGCGCAACGAGAAGATCCGCCTGCGCACCGATCTGTTCCGCCCTCCGCAAGGGCCGCAGCTCAGCCTTTTCTAGCCAGCGGCCCCGATAGGGCCGGAAAAGGGCGGGCGGATCATTTCGCCCGCGCGGGAATGAACTGGGTTGGTTAAAGCGCCGCTCGCCCGGATCGCCCCGGTTCCGTTCACCCGAACGAAGCCGAGGGCACTGCCGAGCGCTGCCGAGGCTTCTCGTCCGCTCGACGCGAACGGACGGGAAAGCCGCCGAGATCGGATGAATGGAGGACCGGAACGATGAAGATCGGCGTGTGCATGCCCTACATGGTCCGCGACTATGACCGCGAGCGGATCCTCACCTGGGCACGCAAGATCGACGCCGGCCCCTTCCACAGCCTCTCCTGTGGCGAGCGGATCACCAATCACAGCTACGACATGCAGAGCATCCTCTGCGCCGCCGCGGCGGTGACCGAGCGGGTGCGGATCATGCCCTCGCTCTACGTGCTGCCGATGCGCTCGGCGGTGATGACCGCAAAGGAGGCCGCCACCCTGGACGTCCTGTCGAACGGCCGCGTCTCGGTTACGGTCGGCGTCGGCGGGCGGGAGAAGGATTATCGGGCGGTCGGCGCACCGTTCGAGCGGCGCCATCAGCGCATGGACGAGCAGGTCGCCGAGATGAAGCGGGTATGGCGGGGCGAGCCGGTGTTCGAGGGCGCGGACGAGGTCGGCCCGGTCTCGCCGCAAGGGGCGAACATTCCGCTCTATGCGGGCGCGATGGGCCCGAAGGCGATCGCCCGCGCCGCCAAATGGGCGGACGGCATCTACGGCACCTCGATGGCCGGCGACCGCGAAGGGCATCAACGGATCTTCGACATGGCCAAGGAGGCATGGGTGAAGGAAGGCCGCACCGATAAGCCCTATCTGGTCGGCAGCTTCTGGTACTCGCTGGCGCCGGACGCCGAGGCCGAGCTCAAAAGCTACGTCTATGAGTATATGAAATATCAGGGCGACGAGATCGGCCGCCTCGTTGCCAACAGCATGACCCGCCACACGCCCGACGCGATCCTGGAAGCGATCGACAATGTCCGCGCGGCGGGCGCCGACGAGCTGCTGATCGTTCCCGCGACCGCGCATTATGACGAGGTGGACAAGCTGGCGGCATTGCTGCGGTAAGCGCCTAAAACCCTCTCCGCTCCGGGAGAGGGCGTTACGGGTTGCCCGCTCCACGCAGCCATGGCATCGCACCTGCGTATCCATAAAACAGATAGGATACGCATTCGCGGCACTTGGAGAGGAAGTGCGATGAAATTCGGCCTGTTCTACGAACATCAGGTGCCGACCCCCTGGGATGAGGAATCTGAGCTGCGCGTCTATCAGGAAGCGCTGGACCAGGTGGAATTGGCCGACCGGCTGGGCATCGACTATGTCTGGGAGGTCGAGCACCATTTCCTCGAGGAATATTCGCACAGCTCCGCGCCCGAAGTGTTCCTCGCCGCCTGCTCGCAGCGAACCGAGCGCATCCGCCTCGGCCACGGCGTGATGCTGATGTCGCCGCATTACAACCATCCCGCCCGTGCCGCCGAGCGGATCGCGGCGCTCGATCTCGTCTCGCGCGGCCGGGTCGAATGGGGCACGGGCGAATCCGCGAGCGCGCTCGAGATGGAGGGTTTCAATCAGGATCCCGCGCAGAAGACCGCGCTGTGGCGGGAGGGCGCCGAGCAGGCGGCCAACATGCTGGCGATGACGCCCTATCCCGGCTTTCAAGGCCAATATTTCAGCATGCCGGCGCGGAACATCGTGCCCAAGCCCGTCCAGAAGCCGCACCCGCCGATGTGGCTCGCCTGCTCGCGCCGCGAATCGATCCACCGCGCCGCGCGCATGGGTCTCGGCGCGCTCGCCTTCGCCTTCGTCGAGCCCGAGCAGGCGGCGCATTGGGTCCAGGAATATTACGACATCATCAAATCGGACGAATGCGTTCCGATCGCCCACAGGGTGAACCCGAACGTCGCGATCGTCAGCGCCATGTCCGTCCACGCCGACGAGACCGAGGCTATCGCGCGCGGACGCGAGGGCTTCAAATTCTTCGGCTATTCGCTGGGCTATGTCGCCGCCTACGGCCGGCATCGGCCCGGCCGTTCGGAACTGTGGCGCAAGTTCAAGGAGGTGGAAGCCACCATCCCCGAGAATAGCGGCCATGGCGGCATCGGCACGCCCGATCAGGTGCGCGCCCAGTTCGAACGCTATGAAGCGATCGGCATGGATCAGATCATCTTCGTCCAGCAGGTCGGCAACAACCGCCACGAGCATATCTGCGAATCGCTGGAGCTTTTCGCACGTGAGCTCCTGCCCGCCTTCAAGGAGCGTGATGCCATCCGTCAGCAGCAGAAGGCCGAGGAGCTGGCACCCTATATCGAGGCGGCCTTGAAGCGAAAGCAGCGCCTGGCGCCCATGGCGGAGGAGGCAATCCCGACCGTCGAATCCTATGGCCGGCGCAACACGACCGAGATCAGCGTCTCCAAATCCGAGGTGCTGGGGGAGCGCGGCGGCGGCTTTTCGATTCCGAGCTTCGATCCGCATGCGCCAAGGGCGCCTCTCGACATCGGCGGTCAGGCAGTGGTCGATCCGCATGCTCGGAACCCCGAAGGAGCGAAGTAGACGCTGTCCATCATCCTCGCGCAGGCAGGAACCTCTTTCACCGCCCGCGATGACATTGTCGGGAAGAGAGGCCCCGTCTCCCGCGGGGGCGATGAAAACAGGTCAACCTACCCGGAGAGCCGTCATGTCGACCCGCCACCTCGTCGATCCCGAACTCCTGCCCGCTCTCGACGCCTTCCCCACCTTCCGGTTCGAGGAGGCCACGCTGGCCGAGATGCGCGCGGCGCGCCATGCGATGGCGCTGCCCATGCCGGACGTGCCCGGGATCGACATCGAACGCGTATCGATCCCGACCGCCGAGGGTCATGAGGTCGGCGCCATCCTGTTCCGCCCAAATGCCGGGGAGACGCCGCTGCCGGCGATGCTCCACATCCATGGCGGCGGCTATGTGATGGGCACCGCCGAGATGAGCAGTCCGCGCAACGCAGCCGAGGCGGCGGCGGCGCGCTGCGTGATCCTGTCGGTGGACTATCGGCTGGCTCCCGACACGCCGCATCCCGGCCCGGTGGAGGATTGCTATGCCGCCCTCGCCTGGCTGCATGCCAACGCCGCGCGGCTCGGCGTCGATCCCGCGCGGATCGCAGTGAGCGGCGAGAGCGCGGGCGGCGGCCTCGCGGCAGCGCTGGCGCTGCTGGCGCGGGATCGCGGCACGCCGCCGATCGCCTTCCAGCGCCTCACCTATCCGATGCTCGACGATCGCACCTGCGTGCGCGAAACCCATCCCTATGTCGGCGAGTTCGTCTGGACACGCGAGTCGAACTGCTTCGGCTGGCGGGCGCTGCTGGGCCGGGCGCCGGGCGGCGACGGCATCTCGCCTTATGCGGCGGCGGCTCGTGCCGAGGATCTCCGCGGGCTGCCGCCCGCCTATATCTCCGTCGGCACGCTCGATCTCTTTCTCGAAGAGGATCTGGACTATGCGCTGCGCCTTACCCGGGCCGGCGTTCCGACCGAGCTGCACGTCTATCCCGGCGCCTTCCACGGCTTCGAACTGGCGCCCGACACCCGCCTCACGCGTACCGCCGAGCGCGACCGCCTGGATGCGCTCGTCCGCGCGCTGCACGGTAAAGCGATGCCAATCCACCCGCGCCCGCTCGGCGCGACGTCCTAAAAATCCTCCGTGCCGAACCATTTCGCGATCACCGCGAAGACGAGCGCGTCGACTTGGTTCGAAACATATTGGACCTGGCAGAGCCATCCCACGATCTTGTCATTCCCATCGAAGCCGATCGTCACGGGATCGCCGGCGCCGGTGGCCGAGCCGGCGGGTACATAGAAGTCCCCTGCCATGCCGCCGGGCGTCGAATAGCGGAACGCCATCGTCGCCTGGATGGATTGGTCCGATCCACCGGGCGGCTTGGGGAACGTCACCGTCGCCTGCGCATTGGGCGGCGTGGGCGTAACTTTGATTTCCTTCCTGAGCGCCGCATTCCAGCGCGGCGTAAGCGTCCAGCTCACCTCGTCGAGGGTGATCGGCAACCCCGCGAGATAGAGCTGCACCGGCGCCGCTTGGAGCCGGATCCGATATTGCGGATCGGCAAGCGCGATCGTGAAGGGCTCGTCGTGATAGCCGACCGGCTCGCGCGCGACGCCGGCGGGGTTTGGGTCGCCGGGCTTCGGGCTGTAGGCGAACGGCATGCCCGACGTCCCGACGACCGTACCGTTGAGCAGGATCTGCGCCGTGACCGGCGCTCCCGTATCGGCATCCGCCGTCTTCACCAGAACCTGGCTTGTTTCGCTCCGATTCACCGTGGCGGGAGAGAGCGATATTTTGAGATGTCCCCGGACGACGGTCACGCCCCTTCCCTCGGGCGCGCTGCTGCGATCGCACAGCGTTTGGATCGCGAACAGCCGCTGCCCCTCCACGAGCAGGGGAGGCGGCAGATAGACGATCGGATCGGCTTGCGTGCTCGTGATGCCGACGCGCGGCTTGCCGTCGACCAGCAGGTGCACGCGTGCGCCGGGAAGGACACCGGAGAGCTTGACGCTGCCGGCGCCAGGACGCACCGGCGCCTCCACCTGTGGAACAGGAAGCGGATCGGGCAAGTCCTGAACGGCGACAACAGGGGATTCGCCGCCGGCGCTGCACCCGATCTGGATGAGCTTGAGCTTGTGGCCTGCCTTGACGGGAAACCAGAGCGGCAGGACGAAATTGGCCGCAGGCGCCGGCACGAGATCGGAGAGCGGGGTGGTCCCGTCGGCATCGAACGCCTGGACGAGCGCTCCTGGCTGTGCGGCTTTGACCACAAGCAGCCGGGCGCAGTCATAGAGGGGTTCCGCGATCGAGGGGGCGGATGCCAGCGGCGCCAGTTCCACCACCGACACCTCGGCATATTTGCTGCCAGCCTCGCACAAGATCTGCGTGAGCTGCAGCACGACGGGGCCTGCGGGATCGGTCAGCGCGACGTCGGCGGGAATATCGAAATCCTGTTCCGGATAGGCGATGCCGGCATAGCCCAGCGTCGTCCCGTGCGATGTGGTCGGCGAATCCTTGACGCTTCGTGAGACGAAGAGGGTTCCGCCCGGCGTCAGCCCCGAAACGCGCAGGCGCCGTGTGTCCGGGCATAGGCTCTGGGTCACCGTCGGCGTCTCGGGAATGACCGCCTCGACACCGAGCGTGACGGGGTCGCTCTTCAGGGCGAGCCGGGGCATTTCCTGATGGGCGATCAGCTTGCCCATCTTCAGCGGATATCCGCCATAGCCGTCATAGGCGGCCGCCGGATTGGGCCAGCTTTCGGCACGGCCTTCATTTTCGATGGTCGTGACCGCACCGGAGGTGACGGACTGGAAGCGGCGGGCGGTGGTGCAGTCGCGCAGCGGCACGGCCAGCTGGGGCTGCGGAAGCCGGTGCTCCCGTTCCAACGAAAAGGCAGGGATCGGCAGGCTTTCCGCGCTCGGGCTGGCCGCCATCCCGTCCATTGCCTGGAAGACCCGCAAGATCGCTCCGGCTGGGATCGGCTGGGTCGGCTCCAGCCCCAGCCAAGCACCGGTGGCCGGCGCCTGGCTCTTGGCGAAGGGCTGCCCCCCGATCTCACCCACGACGGTCGCGCCCGGCACGAGGCCGTTGAGCCAGACGTCGGCCATGCCGGTGTTCAGCTCCGAGGCGATCACCGGCGTCGGCAAGGGCGAGGGAACGGCGATCACCGCCACGGGATAGGGGCTCGGGCTGCTGGTTTCGCCGCCGAGCGCCTGCAGCGCCGTGATCATCTGGCCCACGGCGGGGGCGTGCGCGAGGGGAACGCGCAGCTCGCCCGGCACGGTTGCCACCAGCCTGCCGATCTCGCCGCCGTCGGCGAGAACCGAAACCTCTGCCCCGGCGAGCACGCCGGTGACCAGCACGTTGGGACTCGCGGGCGTCACCGGCCCGCTGACGACGACGGGAAGAAGGTTGGCCATGTCCTGCGCCTCCGAAACCGGGCGCCGAAGCCGCTGCACCGGGCGATCGGCGCCGATGCCGAACGCTAGGCCAGGTCCCGGCGACGACCGCGTGATCGCCGTCACGTCGGGCACATTCTTCGACACGCACCGATCACTCCTCGGAGCGATCCGGATATGGTCCGGATCTCAGCCCGATTCGTGAAGGAGAGCCCCGTGCCCGTCGAAACCTCAGGCAAGCTCGCAGGTCAGGCCGCGATCGTCACCGGCGCCGCGCGCGGCATCGGGCGCGCCGTGGCCGGGCGCCTCGCGCGCGAAGGCGCCGCTGTGATGATCGCTGATATCGCGCTCGATCGCGCCCGCGAGGCGGCGGCGGAGATCGAGGCAGCCGGCACCCGGGCCGTGGCGGTCGCGGTCGATACGGGTGATCGCACGTCGGTGGACGCGATGGTCGCGGCATCGCTGCAGGCGTTCGGCCGGCTCGACATCCTCGTCAACAATGCCGCGATCGCCCGCAGCGCCGCCTTCCTCGATCAACCGCCGGAAGAATGGGACGACCATATCCGGACCAATCTGACGGGCGTGTTCCACTGCTCGCAGGCCGCCGCGCGGGTGATGGCGGCGGCAGGCTATGGCCGGATCGTCTCGATCGCATCGATCGCGGGAATGATGGGTCCGATCGACTTCCCGGCCTATGGCGCCGCCAAGGCCGGCGTGATCGGCCTGACCCGCGCCATGGCGCTGGAGCTCGCCGATCACGGCATCACCGCCAATGCGATCGCTCCCGGCC
>Ga0180222_1002013_pt1 | contig 18110 bp, 12 predicted proteins | sample eDN5th37CKraftOP_FD_151336 | JGI IMG/M metagenome (GOLD analysis project Ga0180222, IMG submission 151336) | Enriched Organic Plus compost microbial communities from Emeryville, California, USA - eDNA 5th pass 37_C Kraft OP (version 2) (version 2) ... | reverse complement strand
ACGATCGCGCAGAACGCCATCGCGAGCACGCCCGCGGCGACGTCGATCGCGCGCTTCGTGCGCGGGCTGAAGCGGTCGAACAGGATGTCGACGCGCACATGCTCGCCGTGTCGGAGCGCGTAGGACATGCCGATTAGGCAGATCGGCACCAGCAGGTGCCATTCGAGCTCCTGCGCCCAGATCCAGCCGAGCGAGAAGCCGTAGCGCAGGAGCACGTTCGCGCCCATCACCAATGCGAGCACGAGCACGATCCACGATGCAACGCGGCCGACGAAATCGATGAAGGTATCGATCCCGTCGGCCAGCCGTTTGGCAGCCGTCACGTCAGATCGCCTTGCGGATCTTGTTGTGATAGACGGCTTCGGAAAGATCGGCCCAGGCGTCGTACTTGGCCTTGTATGCCATGTAGGATTCGTGGACCTTCTTCGTCACCGGATCCTTCTCGATCACCTCGGCAAGGATCTTGTCGGTCGTCTCGCGCAGGGCCTTCACCACGTCGTCGGGCAGCGGCTGTGCGATGACACCGAAGTTCTTCACGAGGTCTTCCATCGCCTCGGCGTTGTTCTTCTGGCACCACGCTTCGCTGATGGCGACGCAGGCGGAGCAGGCGTTCTCCACGATCGCCTGCAGGTCGGGCGGGAGCTTGGCCCACGCCGCTTTGTTGACGATGAGCTCGCTCGCCGTCGCCATCTCGTGCCAGCCGGTCGTGTAGTAGTACTTCGCGACCTTGTGCAGGCCGAGCTGGCGGTCGAGATAGGGTCCGACGAATTCCGCCGCGTCGATCACGCCGCGCTCGAGCGAGGGGAAAATCTCGCCCGGCGCGATCAACCGCGCATCGACACCGAGCTCCTTGTAAACCCGGCCGGCAAGACCGGGAATCCGCATCTTGATGCCTTTCAGATCTTCGACCTTCTCGATTGGCTTGCGGAACCAGCCGGTCATCTGCACGCCGGTGTTGCCACACATGATCGGCACCAGGTTGAAGCGGTCATAGACTTCCCGCCACAGCTCCTTGCCGCCGCCGTCGTAGTACCAGCCGTTGAAGCCCTGGAAGTTGAGGCCGAACGGAACGGCGGTGAAATATTGCGCGGCGAAGCTCTTGCCGGTCCAGAAATACGCGTTCGCGTAGTTCATCTCGACGGTGCCCGACGACACCGCATCGAAGCCCTCCGCCGCGGGGATGAGCTCTCCCGCGCCGTAGAACTGAATCTTGATACGGCCGCCCGACATGTCGTCGATGCGCTGGATGAGGTCCTTTGCGCTGCCCGGGCCCGTTGAATAGAAGGCGGCATTCGGCCCGTAGAAACTCGTCATCTTCCAATTGAATGTGGTTTGCGCGCGGACGATCGCCGGCGCGCAGACCGTGCCGGCGGCACCGGCAAGCGCAATCTTCGTGAAATCGCGACGTCGCATGAACAACCTCCCGATGTTTGATCGGCGCGTTTTTCAAGCAAGCGACGTGCCATGGAATGCCAAGGGCAGAGCGCGGGCATTGCTCGATTGAGCCTCAGTCGATCTCCACGTGACGAGTTTTGCGCCTGCTTTTGCTCAACTTGTAGTCACGAATTTTCGTAGTTTCTTCTCGCGTTCGCCGAAGTCATGGAGTGCATTGAACTTTTCGATTCTTCGGCGGGGGCCGCGCGCAGAGGCGCCGGCTCGGCTAGTCTCCCGCGCCTGTCGCGAAAGTCCCGTCTTCCCGGAGGCTCCCCGTGGTTCATGTCCGCAACCTGCTTGCCGCGCTTGACGACGTCCGGCGCATCGCCATGCCCTATTTCAACAGCGAGGACCGCTGGCCCGGCCGCTTCCTGCTGGTGGGCGTGATCGCGCTGGAATTTTCCATCGTCGCGCTCAACGTGCTGTTCAACCAGTGGAACGCGCGCTTCTACAATGCGATCGAGGTGAGGGACTGGGACGCATTCCAGCTCGAGATGCTGATCTTCGCTGGCCTTGCCGCGCTCTTCATCGTCGCCGCCGTCTATCAGCTTTATCTGCAGCTCTGGTTGCGCATCCGCTGGCGCCGCTGGATGACCGAACAATATCTCGTCCGCTGGCTGCACGACGCCACGCACTACCGCATGCGGCTCACCGGCGACGTCGCCGATAACCCCGACCAGCGCATCGCCGAGGACCTCGACCAGTTCGCCGACTATGCGATCCGCATCGGCATTGGCTTTCTCGGCTCGGTGGCGACGCTCGTCTCGTTCGTGACGATCCTTTGGCAGCTTTCCAACCAGGCGCAGACGCCCTGGCTCGGCAGCATTCCCGGTTATCTTGTCTGGTCCGCGCTCTTCTATGCGGTTGCCGGCACCTGGCTCGCGCATTTGATCGGCCGGCCGCTCGTTCGCCTCAACTTCAACCAGCAGCGCTACGAAGCGGACTTCCGTTATCATCTCGTGCGCATGCGCGAGAACGGCGAGCAGGTGGCGCTGCTCGCAGGCGAGGAAGCCGAACGGCATCGGCTGGGCCAGCGGTTTGCCACCCTCGTCGACAATTTCATGCAGATCATGACGGCGCGGAAACGCCTGATCGGCTTCACCGCGGGCTATGAGCAGATCTCGATCATTTTTCCCTTCATCGTCGTAAGCCCGGCGTACTTCGCGGGCACGATCCCGCTCGGCGTCCTGACGCAGACCGCCTCGGCCTTCGGTCAGGTACAGAACGCCTTCAGTTTCTTTGTGAATGCCTATGCGCAGCTCGCCGAATGGCGCGCCATCACCGAGCGCCTGATCGGCTTCGAGGAATCGGCCGCGCAAGCCGAGCGCCTGCGCGCCGCCGAGCACATCGAGCGGTACGAGCAGGGCAGCGACGCGCTGACGATCGACGACCTGCTGCTGCGGCTTCCATCGGGCGCAGCCCTCGTCAGCGCGGAAGATGTCGTCATCAAAGAGGACGAGTCGGTGCTCGTCACCGGCCGCTCCGGCTCGGGCAAATCCACCTTGTTCCGCGCGATCGCCGGCATCTGGCCGTTCGGCGAGGGTGGGATCACGATCGGCAACGGTAAGAAGCTGCTCGTGCTACCGCAACGCCCGTATCTGCCGTTCGGCCGGCTCGACGAGGCGCTCGCCTATCCTGAAGCGCCGCAGCAATTCGGCGCCGCGCGTCTTGCCGAAGTCCTGCACGCCGTGGATCTCTCGCGGCTCGTCGACCGGCTCGACGAAGAAGCGCCCTGGCCGCACGTGCTGTCGCAGGGCGAGCAGCAGCGCGTTTCGCTTGCTCGCGCGCTGCTGGCCGCGCCCGATGTTCTTTTGCTGGATGAGGCGACGTCGGCCCTCGACGAGGACGCGGAAGCGAAGCTTTATCGGCTGCTCGAAACGAGGCTTCCGGGCACGACGCTTATTTCCATCGGCCACCGCTCGACGCTGAACGAGTTGCATAAACGCCGCCTGCACCTCGAGCCAGCGGTCGACGGGACACATCGCCTGCAGCCCGTCGCTGTCGGCATCTAAAGCGCGATGATTTAATGTTGGCGTATCCCGGCGTCATTGTGAGCGAACCCAAGCTACCACCACTGCCTCGGCCATACGCGCTTGCGCTGTGCGTTGTGCCAAAGGAAGGCGAAGCAGGCGAGCAGCACGGCGCCGGCGGCGACCGGGATGAACAGGTACGTCCACGTCAGATGCTCGTTGACGATGATCAGGGGGTCAATGCCGGCCGGCGGATGAAAGGTCTTGGTTGCATGCATGGCCGCGATCGCAAGGCCGACGGCAACGGCGCCGGCCCAGGGCGAGGGCCCCGTCAGTGCGGCGATGGCGATGCCGACAGCCGCCGACAGGAGGTGTCCGCCGACCAGTGCCCGCGGCTGCGCGGGCTCCGCCTCCGGTGAGCCAAGCACGAGCACGATCGAGGTCGCAAACGGCACGAGCATTACCGGCATCTCGCCGAATCCGGCGAGGAAATACATGGCGAGAATCGCGGCGCCTCCGCCGGCTGCCCGCCAAAGCAAGATTTGCCAATTCTTCATTCGGGATGCCCCCGCAGCGGAACATAGGCCTCAGGGCTCATGCAAGAGTCACACCGAGCGGGTGTGGCACCAAAGGCGACGCCAGACGTTTCGCTCCCTCGCGGCCCTTGTGCTAAGGGCTGCACCCCGAGGCTTATATCGCCGTCGCGGCCGGAGACCCCGTTGAAGCTCCTTCTCTCGCAGATGTTCCGCTTCGGTCTGGTCGGCCTGGCAAACGCCGGTGTGGATGCGGCCGTCTTCTTCCTTGCGCTGGCGACCGTCACCGGCTCGCTCCTCGTCGCGAACGTCCTCGCCTGGCTTGTGGCCGTCACGAGCTCCTATGTACTCAATTCGCGGTTCACCTTCGCGGCGCGCACGGGCGGCGAGCTCAGCCTGATGAATTACCTCGTCTTCGCGCTGACCCAGTCCGGTGGGCTTGCGGCCAACACGCTCGTGTTGCTTGCGACCGCGCCCTATGTACCGCTCGTGCTCGCCAAGCTGTTTGCCATTGCCGCCGGTTTCGTGGTGAATTTCTCGCTGGCGCGGGGGCTCGTTTTCCGCGCCCGTTGAGCTTGACCTAGGTCAAGCGCCGGCAACCCGGTTCTGCTACTCAATCCGCGTGATGAAACCCAAGGCGGTGCCGCGATGATCGCAGACGTTCTCATCCACGTACCCACCGACAAAGAGCCCGACGCCGGCGTCCAGTACGGGCTTTCGGTGGCGAATGCGTTCAAGGCACACGTCACGGGCCTCACGTTCGCGCTCGAGCCGCTGGTGGCGCCCATGTATTTCGGCGCGGTGCCGGGCGAGATCTTCGAGGACTTCCGCCGCGACGCCGAGCAGACGGCATCCGAAGCCGCCGCCCGCTTCCAGAAGTCTGCGGAAGGCGCGGGCTGCACCGTCGACACCCGCGTGGTCACGGCCACGATCGACGGCGCAGCCGATGCCATCGGCCGGCTCGCCCGCGTCTATGATCTCACCGTCCTCACCCAGCCGAATCCCGACAAGCCCGGCCCCGAGCCCGCGCTCCTGGAGGCGGCATTGTTCGAGTCCGGACGTGGCGTACTCATCGTACCGTATGTGCAGAAGAAGCCGATCGAGTTCGACCGCGTACTGATCGCCTGGGACGGCGGCCGGCCGGCGACGCGCGCGCTCTCCGAAGCGCGTCCGTTCCTCGCCAAGGCGAAGCAGGTGGAAATTCTCGTGGTCGAGAGCGGGAAACCCGATCTGCAGATGGTGCCGGGCGCCGATCTCGCCCGCCATCTCGCTCGCCATAACTTCAAGGTCGAATTGCGCCGCGCGGTCGTTCCGTCGAATGCCGATATCGATGCGACGATCCTCAATGAGATCTCCGACAGCGACGTCGATCTCGTGGTGATGGGCGGCTACGGACACAACCGCCTGCGTCAATTCGTGCTCGGCGGCGTCACCCGCGGCATTCTCGAATCCATGACCGCACCGGTCCTGATGGCGCACTAGATTAGTTTTCGTCGTCCCCGCCGAGCGCGAAGTGCGAGCGCCGGGACCGTTCTCCGCGAATCGCTGCGAACGGTCCCGGGTCTGCAGCGCACCGCTTCGCGCTGCGCCCGGGACGACGATTTTTTACCGATCCAGCCTTCGCACCAGCGCTTCGTAGAGCGCGTTCTCCTGCGCGAACACGAACTCGGGCGAAGCCACCATGACAGTCTCCGCTCCCGCGTCGCGCAGGAACACGGCAAGCTCGTGCACGCGGTCGGGCGGGCAAAGGAGCGTCAGCATGCCGGACGATGTCGGCCCGCCGAGCGGCGCCTGCACACCGAAGCGGCCCTTGGCTTCCGCGACGAGTTCGGCGTCCGCTTCCTTGAAGCGTGTGCGCACCTCGCGCATCGTGCGCGCCCGCCGCTCCGCGGCGACGCGGTCGAGCAGCGCGCGCGCCGCCGCCCGTTCTTCCGCGCCCCAGTTGGCCGCGAGCGAAGCGATGAGGTTCGCCTGCGAGCGCAGCATGATCCCGTCATCGAGCACTTTCAGGCCGTTCGCGGCGAGCGTCGCCCCCGTCGTCGTGATGTCGACGATCAGTTCCGCCGTTCCGGTTGCCGGTGCACCCTCGGTCGCACCGAGGCTTTCGACGATGCGGTAGTCGCCGATCCCATGCCGCGCAAAGAAGGTGCGCGTAAGGTTCACATATTTCGTCGCCACCCGCATGCGCCGGTCATGCTTGGCGTGGAAGGCGGTCGCGACGTCATCGAGATCGTGCATGGTGCGTACGTCGATCCACGCCTGCGGCACCGCCACGACGACGTTTGCAAACCCGAATCCGAGCCCGTCGATCAGGATTACCCGCTTGTCCGCATCGGGGATCATCTCGCGTACGAGGTCTTCCCCGGTGACGCCGAAATGGATCCCGCCCTGCGCGAGCTGGCTCGTGATCTCCGAGGCCGAGAGATAGACCACTTCGACGCCGGGAAGCTCCGGGATCGTGCCGCGATAGTCGCGCCCGCCGCGCGGCTGCACGAGCGTGATGCCCGCGCGTCCAAAGAAAGCGTGTGCGTTCTCTTGCAGGCGGCCCTTCGATGGCACGCCGATCAGGAGCGTGCTCATCGTCCGCCTCCCGCCTGCTCGAGTTCCGCGATCCACGCCGCGAAGCCGACCGCAGGCCCGGGCTCTGTCGCGCCAAGCACGGAAAGAAGCTGGTCGTAGCGGCCGCCCGCCACGATCGGCCATTGCACGCGGCCGTTCGCGTCGTGCAGTTCGAACACCATCCCGGTGTAATAGTCGAGCGGCCGGCCGAACGCGGTGGCGAAGCGGATCGCGCGTACGTCGACGCCGCCCGCCGCGATGAATCCCGTGCGCCGCTCGAAGGCATCCAGCGCGCCGTCGAGATCGAGCTTCGCGTCATTCGCGAGCGCACGCAGCGCCGTGAGCGCCTCGTCGGGATCGCCTTCGATCGCGAGATAGCGTTCGAGCACCGCCGAAGTCTCCGGCGCAAGCCCGCTCGTAGCGCCAAGCGACGCCTGCTCGAGAAACCGCTCGGCGATTTCCGCGACCGTGCGGCCGCCCACGGTGGAGATGCCCGCGATCGACAGAAGATCGGTGACGAACGCGCGCGCCGCCGCCGGGTCCGATCCCTGGATCGCCGCAAGCACACCGGCATGCTCAGAAGCCGCATTCGGCCCGCGCTTCAGCGTGGTAAGATCCGCTTCCAGCGTGCCGGTACGGTTGAAATCCTTCAGTAGTCGTCGCCGCCACACCGGTGGCAGGTCGAGTGCGGCCACCAGTGCAGAAAAAAGACTCACGTCGCCCATGCGGATCAGCGGCGCGTTGCAGCCGAAGTGCCGCGCCGATTCGAGCGCGAGCGCGACGCATTCGGCGTCCGCCGCCTCGCGGTCCTGTCGCCCAAGTGATTCGATGCCGGCCTGCAGGTATTCGCCTGTGCCGCCGCCTTGGTCGCGGAAGACCGGCCCGAGATAGCAATAGCTCGCCGGCAGCGGCGCTTCGTTCGACAGGTGCGCGAGACAGACCGGGATCGTGAGATCCGGACGCAGGCACAGCTCTTCGCCTGCCGTGTTTTCGGTCAGGAACAGCCGGCGGCGCAGCTCTTCGCCGGAGAGCTCGAAGAACACGTCGGCCGGCTGCAGGACGGGCGGCTCCACGCGCGCGTAGCCCGCGCGCTCGTAGAGGTCCACGAGCCCGTTCGCGCGGCCATTGCGCGCTCGCAGGTTGGAATCACCGCTCATCGGCTGGTTCCCGGTTGCGGCGGCCTTGTAGCAGGGCGTTCCCCACGAAGCCACGCTGTATCGGCCTCAGGCTTGCCCCTTGAGACGCGATACTATATCAAATGATACAAGATATCATTTAAGGCGTATTCGAAGACGCGTTGGAAGGGGGCTTGAATGGCGACAGGTAGGGGAGCGGCTTTCATTGGAATCGCGGTTCTGGGGACGGCGCTTCCGCTGAGCGGTGCGGCGTGGGCGCAGGCAGTGCAGCAGTTACCCGAGATCGTGGTCACAACGCCCAGTCCGATTCTCTCCACTTTGCCGCCGGGCGGTGGCGACCTGCTGCCGGGCGCGCTCGTGATCGTCCCCGGCGCCTTCGTGCCGGTTACCGTCGTTACCGAATCGGACATCGAGATGAGTCCCGCGGCGAACGTGGGCGATCTCCTGTTCACCCGCCCCGGCATCAGCGCGACGACGTTCGCGCCCGGCAGCGCGAGCCGCCCGGTCATCCGCGGCCTCGACAATTACCGCGTGCGCATTCAGGAGAACGGCATCGGCACCCACGACCTCTCGACGCTTGGCGAGGATCACGCCGTACCGCTCGATCCGCTCGCCGTCGACCAGGTGGAAGTGGTGCGCGGCCCCGCCACGCTGCGCTGGGGGTCGCAGGCGATCGGCGGCGTCGTGAACGCGATCAACAACCGCATCCCGACCTTCCTGCCGCCGCCCGGCGTGAAAGGCGAACTGCGCGGCGGCCTGTCCTCCGTGGATCACGGCCGCGATGGCGCCGCGATCCTCGATGCCGCTCACGGCAACTTCGCGATTCATGTGGACGGCTTCGCGCGCAAGTCGGATGACTACGACACGCCCGACGGCATCCAGAAGAATTCCGCCGCACGCTCCTACGGTGGGTCGGCCGGCGCCTCCGTTTTCTTCGACGGCGGGTTCGTCGGCATGTCGATCTCGCACATCGACAGCCTCTATCATGTGCCGGGCGAAGAGGGCGAGGAAGCGGGCACCGCGATCGACCTGCGCCAGACCAAATACAATGCGCGCGGCGAATTCACGCCGGGCAATCCTCTCGTGAACCGGTTGCGCTTCTGGCTCGGCTACACCGACTATAAGCACGACGAGCTCGGCGCCGAGGACGGCGATCCCTATGGGGTGGTAGCGATCTTCAAGAACCGCGAGCTCGAAGGCCGCGTCGAGAGCGAGCACCAGACCTTCACCACCGCACTCGGCGAGCACAGCGGTGCCCTCGGCTTCCAGTTCGGCAGCCAGAAGATCAGCACCGGTGGCGAGGCGGTCGAATTGCTCGCGCCTGCCGATGCGCGCCGCTTCGCCGGCTACATCTTCGAGGAAGTGAAGATGGCGGGCGGCCGCCGCGTGCAGGTGGCCGGCCGCGTCGAGCATGTGAACGTCGAGGGCACCGGCGCGCTTTTCCCGGGCGATCCCACAAGCGGCTTCGTCTATACCGGCACCGATCCGGACGAATTCGGTGCCTCGCGCAACTTCCTGCCGGTAAGCGGCAGTATCGCCTTCCTGCAGGATCTGCCCGGCGGCCTGATCGCAAGCCTCGCGCTTCAGCATGTCGAGCGCGCGCCGGAAGCGACCGAACTCTATTCCAAGGGAGCGCACCACGCCTCGCACACCTTCGAGATCGGCAATCCCGATCTCAAGATCGAGGCCGCGAATTCCGTCGAGATCGGCCTGAAGAAACCGGAAGGACCGCTGCGCTTCGACGCCACGGCCTACTACACGCGCTATCGCAACTTCATCTACAAGCACCTCACCGGCATCGAGTGCGGCCACGAGTTCGACGAGTGCACGGTGCCGCCCGCGGCCGACGCCGAGTTCGATCAGGTGTTCTTCGCGCAGCGCAACGCCACCTTCTATGGCGCGGAGATTGCAAGTCAGCTCGATGTCGCGCCGGTTGCCGGCGGCATGTTCGGCATCGACGGCCAGTACGACTTCGTGCACGCGAAGTTCGAGGACGGCGGCTACGTGCCGCGCATTCCGCCACATCGCCTCGGTGGCGGCCTGTTCTGGCGGAGCGAGCACTGGTTCGCACGCGTGTCGCTGCTGCACGCCTTCGCGCAGAACAAGATCGCGGACGAGGAGACCGCGACGCCGGGCTACAATCTCCTGCGCGCCGAGCTGAGCTACCGGCAGAAGCTCGCGGACGGCCGCGGCATCACCCTCGGCCTCGTTGGCGACAACCTGCTCAATGAGCGCATTCGCAACCACGTCGCCTTCAACAAGGACGAGGTGCTCTTGCCGGGCCTCAATGTCCGCGGCTTCGCGAAGGTGACGTTCTGATCCGTCCTCCCGGACGAGCGTGAAGTGCGGGCCCGGGATCGTTATCCCTTACGGAGAACGGTCCCGGCTCGCGCTTCACAGTCTTGACGGCGTTACTTGATCCCGTGCCGGGCCAGCACGTCTTTCACGGCTTCGACCAGCTTTTCTTCAGGCACCGAGAACTGCGCCGGCCGGCCCTTGCGCCATTCCTCGTTGGAGGCGATTTCCTCCGCCGCCTTGGCGCCGAGGATGAGGTCCTTGATCTGTACTTCGCCCTTCGCCTTCTCGTCGCCGCCCTGAATGACCACGCACGGCGCGTTGCGGCGGTCGGCGTACTTGAGCTGGTTGCCGAAATTCTTCGGGTTGCCGAGATAAAGCTCCGCGCGGATGTCCGCATCGCGAAGCTGCTTTACAAATTTCTGGTACTCATCGATGCGATTGCGGTCGAACACGGTGACGACCACCGGCCCGTGCGCGGCTTTCGTTTCGGTCTTGCCGAGATGCTGGAGCGCGGCGAGCAGCCGTGACACGCCGATGGAGAATCCCGTCGCCGGGGTTGGCTCGCCGCGGAAGCGCGCCACGAGGCCGTCATATCGCCCGCCGCCGCCGACCGAGCCGAACCGCACGGGGTTTCCCTTCTCGTCCTTCACTTCGAAGGTGAGCTCGGCTTCGTAAACGGGGCCGGTGTAATACTCGAGCCCGCGCACGACGGAGGGGTCGATGCGGATGCGATCATCGCCGTAGCCTGCTGACTTCACGAGCGAAGAGATGGCCGCAAGTTCAGCTTTTCCTTCAGCCCCCGCGTCGCCTGCATCAAAACTCAGCACGCGCTCAATGGCTTTTGGATCGAGGCCGGCGCCTTTCGTGAAATCGCCGCTCTCATCTTTGCGCCCCGGACCAAGGAGCAACCGCACGCCGTCCAAGCCAAGTCGGTCGAGCTTGTCGATCGCGCGCAGCACTGTGAGCCGCCGTCCGGCGTTCTCCTCGCCCGCAAGCCCAATCGACTCCATCACACCATCGAGCACCTTGCGATTGTTCACCTTGATGACGTAATCGCCACGCTTGATCCCGAGCGCCTCCATTGTATCCGCCGCGAGCATGCACATCTCGGCGTCTGCCGCTACACTTGCCGCGCCGACCGTGTCGGCATCGAACTGCATGAATTGGCGGAAGCGGCCGGGCCCGGGCTTCTCGTTGCGGAAGACCCAGCCGTAACGATACGAGCGATAGGGCAGCGCGAGGTGCTGGAAATTCTCCGCCACATAGCGCGCGAGCGGCGCCGTGAGATCGTAGCGCAGCGAGAGCCACTGCTCGTCGTCGTCCTGAAAGGAAAAGACGCCCTCGTTCGGCCGGTCCTGATCGGGCAGGAACTTGCCGAGCGCGTCGGTGTATTCGATCGCTGGCGTCTCCACCGCGTCGAAGCCGTAGCGCTCGTAGACCGCGCGGATCTTCTCGATCATCTCGCGCGTGGCGGCGAGCTCCGCCGGCCCCCGGTCGGCGAGCCCGCGCGGCAGCCGCGGCTTGATCTTGTTGCTTTTCTGCCTGGGATTCTTGCTCATGGTCTCTCGCAATCGTGCGGCGGGTCTAGACGAGGGCAGGGAACGCGGCAAGGCACGTCGCGCCCTAATCCCTCCCCTTCAGGGGAGGGTGGCCGCCGAGCGGACAAAGTCCGCGAAGGCGGGCCGGGTGGGGTGGAGTGCAAGCAGCTTGCTCATGCGTGGCCGCACGCCGTCACCCCACCCGGCGGCTCGCGCCTCGCTACGCTCTGCGCTCGCCGCCCTCCCTGAAGGGGAGGGAGATTTTTGTAAGTTAAGCCGCCCCGCGGCGCGGCCGTTGGGCGCGCGACCACGCCTGCAGCTTGCGGTAGATCGTGGAGGGGCTGATCTGAAGCGCCGAGGCCGCCCGCTGCGCGTTGCCGTCAAAGGCCGCGAGGGCGTTGCGGATGATGCGCTCCTCCTCCCGCCAGAACGGCGCGATCGAAGGGCTCTCCACCGAAGGCAGCGGCCCGGTGTCGCGCGAGGGCTCGTGGACGGACGAGAGCGCCAGCATCTCCGCGCTCACTTCTTCCCCGTCGTGCAGCACGACCACGCGGCGGATGACATTTTGCAGCTCGCGCACGTTGCCGGGCCATCCATGCGCGGCGAGCACGGCTTCGGCTTCCGGCGTGAAGCCACGGAAGCGGCGGCCTTCCTCTTCGGCGAAGCGCGCGAGGAACGTGCGCGCGAGCAGCACGATATCGTTGCCGCGCTCGCGCAACGCCGGCAGCCGCAACGGCAATACGTGCAGGCGATAGTAGAGGTCTTCGCGGAAGCGGCCGGCCTCGATCTCGCGCCCCGGCTCCCGGTTCGTGGCGCACACAAAACGCACGCCCACCTGCCGCAGCCGCGTGTCGCCGACGCGCCGCACCGTGCCCGTCTGCACGAAACGCAGGAGCTTTGCCTGCAACGCGAGGTCCATCTCGCAGATTTCGTCGAGGAAGAGCGTACCGCCATGCGCGAGCTCCGCCGCGCCCGGCCGATCCTCGTGCGCGCCGGTGAACGCGCCCTTCACGTGGCCGAAGATTTCGCTTTCCATCAATTCGCGCGGGATTGCGCTGCAATTGAGCGCGATGAACGGTGCGTGCGCGCGGCCGGAGTAGGCATGCACGGCTTCCGCGCACACCTCCTTGCCGCTGCCGCTCTCGCCGGTGATGAAGACCGGCGCCTTCGACGGCGCCACGCGTTTGATCTGTTCGTAAAGCGCCTGCATCGCATGCGACGCGCCGATGAAGTGGTGGAAGTGCAGGTCCGCACTTTCTTCCCTTTCCCCGTTTACGGGGAGAGGGTGGCGAGCATTGAGCGAAGCGAGATGCGAGCCGGGTGAGGGGCGAGCGTGCAATTTCATTCTGCGCGGAATCAGCGGCTGCGTCTGCCCCTCACCCGCCTCGCTCGCGCAACGCGCTCGCTCGGCACCCTCTCCCCGCACGCGGGGAGAGGGGAAGGTGGTCGCGTCCACCTCGAATTCGTCGATCCGCCACAGCAGCCGCCGCGCGAGCTCCGCGGGCTGATAGGGCTTCACCAGAAAATCGTCGGCGCCCGCGCGCATGGCTTCGACCGCGACCGACACCGATCCGCGGCCGCTCGTGGCCACAATCGGTCCGGCGAGCCCCGCACCGCGTAAGGCCCCGATGGAACTTTCGATGCCGGAATCGAGCGACACCACGGCCGCGGCGAACGCGGCCTCCCGCAGCAGCGATTCGGCTTCGGCAAGATTCGCCACTTCGCGCACGACCACGTCGCGTCTCGAAGCACGCAGGGCCGCCGCCAAGAGACGGCGCGCAACCGGATCATTGTCGATAATGAGTACGCAAACGGGCTCTTGCGAGCCTCTGGTACCTACCATAGCCGGGCGACCCCTCGACGCGGACTGGTGACAGGTGAGGGCACGGCTCTAGCGCCCCCGACGCCGCCACCTTCGCCCAACAGGGTAAACAAATCTTTTCGCATGACGCTTTTGCGAATGGAACTTACAGCCTTGCTGCTGTCGTCATTGCGAGCCCCGACCCCGGACTTGATCTGGGGGAGGGGCGAAGCAATCCAGCTCGTTGCCGAACTGGATTGCTTCGGCGGCTTCGCCGCCTCGCAATGACGATTTAGCTGTCTACTTGCCCGGCCACGCCCGCAACACGAGATCGACCACGCGATGCAGATCCTTGCGGCTCGCGCCGCCCATCGCCTGCACCGACATGCCTTCCTGCACCATCGCGATATAGCGGGCGAGGTCGGTGGGATTCGCATCGGCCGGCAGATCGCCTTCTTTCTTCGCACGCCGCAGGCGTTCGCGAATCGCGACTTCGTCCGCCGCGCGCCGCGAAATCAGTTCACGCTGCAGGGTCTCCGCTTCGTCTCCGCAGGAAAAGGCGCCCTTCACCAACATGCATCCCCCGGGATTGCATTTGTCGGTGAGGAAGTCGGCGGTTCCCCGCAGCAGGATTTCCACCATCTTGCGCGAGGTCGGCGCCTCCAGCGCTTCTCGCCAAAATGTGATGCGTCCCTCCAGGTAGCGATCGAGCGCCTTGCGAAACAGCTTCTCCTTGTTGCCGAACGCGGCGTAAAGGCTCGGCGCGCTGATCCCCATCGCTTCCGTGAGGTCCGAAATCGACGACCCCTCGTACCCCTTGCGCCAGAAGACTTGCAGCGCCAAGTCGAGGGCTTCGTCCACATCGAATGTACGCGGTCGTCCCAGTGCCAAAGCCGTTCCTCCTCAATGTCTGTTCGAAGATCCGGCAGCGCGCTTTCTGCTGTGGGGCAAGTCACAAATTGCATTGAATTTGCGCATCTTGTCTTCGTCAGACCCCTACGACTTTTTTCCGATCTTGCTTTCACCGTTCTGTGTAACGATCATTATATAAGTTCCTTGACAGGTCTCGTCCAGCCACCCAATATCTGTAACGACCGTTACAAAAGTGGCGACGGAGCAAGCTTTCATGAAACAACTATCTTTTGGCGGCCGCCTCTTGGCCGCAGGTGCGGGCTTGGGCCTGGCGGCGGTCGTGGTGACCGCGCTGGTGCCGGTCCTGAATGGCAACGCGCAATCCGATCCGCCCCAGCAGGCCGAACAGGCGGTCCCGGTCTCGGTGGCCGTCGTCGAGCCGCGCGACGTGGCGATCTGGGACGAGTTCTCCGGCCGACTGGAGGCGGTCGACCGCGTCGAGGTTCGCTCCCGCGTCGCCGGCGCGGTGCAGGCCGTTCATTTCCGCGAGGGCGCGCTGGTCAAGGCGGGCGATCCGCTCGTCACTATCGATCCCGCGCCCTATGCCGCGGAGGTCGAGCGGCTTGAGGCGCAGGTACTCGCCGCCGAAGCGCGCCTGGCGCTCGCGAAGAAGGAAATGGAGCGCGGCCAGCAGTTGCAGCAGAACGGTTCGAGCGCGATCGCGCAGAGCGCCCTCGATCAGCGCGTTGGCGCCTACCGCGAGGCGGAAGCGAACTTGAGCGCCGCCCGCGCGGCGTTGCAGTCGGCGCAGCTCAGTCTGAGCTACACGGAAATCCGCGCGCCGGTTGCCGGCCGCGTGGGCCGGATCGAGGTCACGGTCGGCAATCTCGTGGCCGCCGGTCCCGACGCGCCAGTCCTTACCCGAATCGTCTCGGTCGATCCCATCTACGCGAGCTTCAACGCCGGTGAGGAAATCGTCATGCGCGCGATGAAATCGCTCGCCGATACCGGCGCGACCGGGCAGGTGGAGCGCATCCCCGTGCGGATGGTGACGTCGACTAGCAACGGCACGACCTTCGAAGGCCGCCTGCAGCTCATCGACAATCAGGTGGATGCGCGAAGCGGCACCGTGCGCGTGCGGGCACGGTTCGACAACGGCGACGGGCACCTGATGCCGGGCCAGTTCGCGCGCCTGCAGATGGGCCAGCCCAAGACCGAGCCTGCCCTGGTCGTGAACGAGCGCGCGGTCGGCACCGATCAGGACAAGAAGTTCGTCATGGTGGTCGATCCCGACAACAAGGCCGCCTACCGCGAAGTGAAGCTTGGCGCCGCCGTAGATGGATTGCGCGTGGTGACGAGCGGCCTGAGCCCTGGCGAACGCATCGTCGTGAACGGCCTGCAGCGCGTTCGTCCGGGCGCGCAGCTTGCGCCGGAAGTCGTCTCCATGGACAGCCGGCCCGAGCTGCGGGCGCAGGCATCGTCCGCCGACACCAACGCAGCACCGTGACGATTTGACAGGACGCCGAACAAGCGGAGCGACCAATGAATTTCTCGCGGTTCTTCATCGACCGGCCGATTTTCGCCGGCGTCCTGTCGGTGCTCATCTTCGTCGCCGGCCTGCTCGCGCTCTTCGCGATGCCGATCTCGGAATATCCCGAGGTTGTGCCTCCCTCGGTGGTGGTGCGCGCGCAATATCCGGGCGCCAACCCGAAGGTGATCGCGGAGACCGTGGCGACACCCATCGAAGAGGCGGTCAACGGCGTCGAGGATATGCTCTATATGAGCAGCCAGGCCACGACCGATGGCCTGATGACGCTCACCGTCACCTTCAAGCTCGGCACTGATCCCGACAAGGCGCAGCAGCTCGTGCAGAACCGCGTCGCGCAGGCGGAGCCGCGCCTGCCGGAAGAAGTGCGCCGCCTCGGCGTCACCACGGTCAAGAGCAGCACCGACCTGACGCTGGTCGTTCACCTGCTGTCGCCGAACGACCGCTACGACATGACCTATCTGCGCAACTATGGCGTGTTGAGCGTCAAGGACCGTCTCGCGCGCATCAACGGCGTAGGGCAGGTGATCATCTGGGGCGCCGGCGACTATTCCATGCGCGTCTGGCTCGACCCGCAGAAGGTGGCCGAGCGCGGCTTGTCGGCGAGCGACGTGGTCAATGAAATCCGCGCCCAGAACATCCAGGCGGCGGCTGGCGTGGTCGGCGCCTCGCCGAACCTGCCTGGCGTCGATCTGCAGCTCTCCGTCAACGCGCAGGGCCGGCTGCAGAGCGAGGAAGAATTCGGCGAGATCGTCGTCAAGACCGGCGAGAACGGCGAAATCACGCGGCTCCGCGACGTCGCCCGCCTAGAGCTCGGCGCGTCCGAATATGCGCTGCGTTCGCTTCTGAACAACAAGCCCGCGGTCGCCATTGGCATCTTCCAGGCGCCCGGCTCCAACGCGCTGCAGATCGCCAATGACATTCACAAGGTCATGGCCGAGATCAAGCCGACCATGCCCGACGGCGTCGATTACGACATCGTCTATGACACGACGCAATTCGTCCGCGCCTCCATCGAGGCCGTGGTCGAAACGCTGCTTGAGGCCATCGCCCTTGTCGTGATCGTGGTGATCCTCTTCCTGCAGACCTGGCGCGCCTCCATCATCCCGCTGCTCGCCGTGCCCGTTTCCATCGTCGGCACATTCGCGGTGATGTATGTCTTCGGCTTCTCCATCAACGCGCTGACGCTGTTCGGACTGGTGCTCGCGATCGGCATCGTCGTCGACGACGCGATCGTCGTCGTCGAGAACGTCGAGCGCAACATCGAGCTCGGGCTGTCGGCGCGCGACGCGACCTATCAGGCGATGCGCGAAGTGTCGGGCCCCATCGTCGCCATCGCGGCGGCGTTGATCGCGGTGTTCGTGCCGCTTGCCTTCGTCAGCGGGCTGACCGGCCAGTTCTATCGCCAGTTCGCGCTGACGATCGCCATCTCGACGATCATCTCCGCCATCAATTCACTGACGCTCTCGCCGGCGCTCTCCGCCGTCCTGCTTAAGGGGCACAATGCGCCGCGCGACCTGCTGACGCGCGTGATGGACCGCTCGCTTGGCTGGTTCTTCCGCGGCTTCAATTTCGTCTTCCGGCGCGGCGCCGAGTCCTACAGCGGCGGCGTGCGAAGCGTCGTCTCCCGCAAGGCCCTGATGATGGGCGTCTATGCCGTCCTGCTCGGTCTCACCTTCGGTCTGTTCAAGACCGTGCCCGGCGGCTTCGTGCCGGGACAGGACAAGCAATATCTCATCGGCTTCGCGCAACTGCCCGACGGCGCCACGCTCGACCGCACCGAAGACGTCATCCGCCGCATGAGCGATATGGCGCTGAAGCAACCGGGCGTGGAGGCGGCACTCGGCTTTCCGGGTCTTTCCATCAACGGCTTCACCAACAGCTCCAATGCCGGCATCGTGTTCGCGACCCTGAAGCCCTTCGAGGAGCGCAAGACTCCGGAGCTCAGTGGTGGCGCCATCGCCATGGCGCTCAATCAGCAGTTCGCGGGAATCAAGGAAGCCTACATCGCCATGTTCCCGCCGCCGCCGATCCTCGGCCTCGGCACCACCGGTGGCTTCAAGCTGCAGATCGAGGATCGCGCGGGCCGCGGCTACGAGGAGCTCGACAAGGTGACCAAGGCTTTCATGGCGAAGGCGATGCAGTCGCCCGAGCTGAACCCGACCGCGGTGTTTTCCGGCTACCAGATCAACGTGCCGCAACTCTATGCCGACGTCGATCGCGTCAAGGCGCGGCAGCTCGGCGTCGCCGTCACCGACGTGTTCGAGACGATGCAGATTTATCTCGGCTCGCTCTACGTGAACGACTTCAACAGGTTCGGGCGTACCTATTCCGTCCGCGTGCAGGCCGACGCGCCGTTCCGCGCCCGCGCCGACGACGTGGGCCAGTTCAAGGTCCGTTCGAACAGCGGTGAGATGGTGCCGCTCGCCGCACTCCTGAACGT
>Ga0180222_1002012_pt1 | contig 18112 bp, 20 predicted proteins | sample eDN5th37CKraftOP_FD_151336 | JGI IMG/M metagenome (GOLD analysis project Ga0180222, IMG submission 151336) | Enriched Organic Plus compost microbial communities from Emeryville, California, USA - eDNA 5th pass 37_C Kraft OP (version 2) (version 2) ... | reverse complement strand
CATTCGTGAATTGCAGCGGGACGGCCGGGTGCCCGGCGCCTTCCATTGTCCGCGCGGCATGCTCGAGTTCTGGATCGACCCCGAGAGCCCGTATCACAAGCCGGTCTTCGCGCAGGACAAGAAATACGTCTTCTTCTGCGCGGGCGGCTTGCGCTCGGCGCTGGCCGCACAGACCGCGCAAAGCATGGGGTTGAAGCCGGTCGCGCATATTCGCGGCGGCTTCGGCTCCTGGAAAAAGGCGGGCGGCCCGGTCGAGGAGATGCCGGCCAAGGCCTGACTCCATTTGCCTGCCTGATTGCCTGCATCATATGTTTTCACTTGCGCGTGCGCCGAGGCGGCCGCATTGAGGAAGCATTGGTCCCGCATCGAGAGCCCGCGATGTTGCTCAAGCTCATCATCGGTAACAAGAATTATTCGTCATGGTCGCTGCGGCCGTGGATCGCCATGCGGCACACCGGGATTGCCTTCGAAGAGGAGGTGATCCCGCTTTACGAGCCGGGCAGTCGCGAACGCGTCCTGACATATTCGCCCGCCGGCAAGGTCCCGATCCTGATCGATGGCGACATGACGATCTGGGAGTCACTTGCCATCCTCGACCATCTCGCCGAGCGCTTCCCGAAGGCGAAGCTCTGGCCGGCCGATCCCATGGCGCGCGCGCGTGCGCGAGCCATTTCCGCTGAAATGCATGCGGGCTTCGGTCCGCTGCGCCGGCATTGCCCGATGAATATGCGGCGCGTGAGCCGCAAGCGCGAGCTGACCGCCGAGGTCGCGGCCGACGTCCGGCGCATCGAGGACATCTGGACGGATTGCCGGCGGCGGTTCGGGGAGGGCGGCCCGTTTCTGTTCGGCACCTTCAGCGCGGCGGACGCCATGTACGCGCCGGTGGTGTCGCGCTTTGCGAGTTACGCCATCGGCGTGGGCGCCGCCTGCGAAGCCTATATGGCCGCAATGATGGCGCTGCCGGCCTGGCAGGAATGGCGGTCGGTTGGCGTTGCGGAACCCTGGGTGATGCCGGGCAACGAAGTCGATTGAGACTTCCGCCGGAACCTGCACCGCATCGCTGCCCCAAAAAACAGAAAACCCGGCATGTGCCGGGCTTCCCATCCGATGCGCGACGCCGGGAGTACATCCGTCCCGCTGCGCATCGAAACTTGAGCGATTGTTGCAACAAAGTATTAACGAATCGTGACAGTCCGGCCCCAATCCGGGGCGCGAAAGCGTTCCGCCGGGACGCTGGGTCCCGGCGGGTCGGTGCTTTCCGAGCTTAGGCGTCGATCACCGCGACGATCTTGTAGGTGCTCGGCTCGATGATGATGATCTCGTCCTCAACCAGAACGAAGCGGTATCCACGCCACTGCGGGTAGACTTCGACCACAGCCGGCGGCAACGCGTGCAGCGTGACGCTTCGCGGCACGACCGTGCCCACCGAAACGTTGAAGTTGACGTTGGTCGCCTTGCTGACCTTCGTCTGCTGTATGCTGCTCTTGATCTTCGTGCGCTGTTCGGTGGTCAGATTGGCGCTGCCTGACGAGCCTGCCGCACCCTGGCCGGTCGTCGCGTCGCGCCCGGACTTGGTATCGGCCGCGTCCATGTTGCGGTCGGATTTGGCGCCGGCTGCGTTTCTGTCAGCTTTTGGAGCTGACTTATCCTGCGCGCGATTATCGGGCCTGGTGCCTTGGTCCTGCGCACCGCGCTGCTGCTTCTGATCACCCTTGATGTCCTGCTGTGCACGCGCCGGCGGGGCTTCCTGGCGCTGTTGAATATCGCTGCCGCCCGGACGGGACGAAGGTGCGGATTGTTGCGCTGGCGATGTGCTTTGCGGTGCAGCGGATGGGCTGCTCGCCGGCCCGCCAGCCGGCCCGCCCTTGTCCTGGGCAACGGCCAGACCGCTGCCTGCGATCAGCGCAGCCGCGGAAATGGAAATCAGTAATCGAGACCTCATGGATGACTCCTCTCTGTGTATTGGACGAGCCCCGTGCTCCGGAACAGGCCGGTCGTCGTGCAGTGAACGCACCGGCGGTGGCAGCGTTCCGGTTCCGGTCAATTCGGTGATCAGAGCGCCTGCACGCGCCGACTGCTTCCGTCGTGCTTATGGCCAATCAGGCAACGGCGCGGCATAGTTTCATCGCTGTGGGAATCAGGAGGGGCGTTGTGGCTCGCATTGATTCGAGTGTCGACATTCGCTCACGCGAGTTCCGCGCCAATGCCGCGCAATGGCAAGCGCTGGCAGACGAACTGAGGGAGGCGAGGGCTACCGCTGCGCTCGGGGGAAACGAGAAGGCGCGCGAGCGCCATGTGTCCCGAGGCAAGCTGCTGCCGCGCGAGCGGGTGATGCGGCTCATCGATCCGGGCTCGCCGTTTCTCGAACTGTCGCCGCTCGCAGCCTACGGAATGTACGACGATCAGATTCACGCCGCCGGTCTGATCACCGGGATCGGCCGGGTTGCGGGCCGCGAATGCATGATCGTGTGCAACGACGCAACCATCAAGGGCGGCACCTATTATCCGATGACGGTGAAGAAGCACATCCGCGCGCAGGAGATCGCGCGCGAGAACCGGCTGCCCTGCATCTATCTCGTCGATTCCGGTGGCGCCAATCTGCCGAACCAGACCGAAGTGTTTCCAGACCGCGATCATTTCGGCCGCATCTTCTACAACCAGGCGACGCTCTCCGCTGCCGGGATTCCGCAGATCGCGGTGGTGATGGGGTCCTGCACGGCAGGCGGCGCCTATGTGCCGGCGATGTCCGACGAAAGCATCATCGTGAAGAACCAGGGAACGATCTTCCTCGGCGGCCCGCCGCTTGTGAAGGCCGCGACCGGGGAAGTCGTTTCAGCGGAAGATCTCGGCGGCGCTGACGTGCATACGCGAAGGTCCGGCGTTGCCGATCATCTCGCCGCGAATGACGAACATGCGCTGGCTATCGCGCGCCGCATCGCCGCCAATCTGAACACGGTCAAGCGCGTCGATATTCCAGTGATCGCCCCGCGGGAGCCGTTGCACGACGCCGCCGAACTGGAGGGGCTCGTGCCGACGGACCTGAAGAAGCAATATGACATCCGTGAAGTCATCGCCCGCATCGTCGACGCTTCCGAATTCGACGAATTCAAGAAGCTCTATGGCACGACGCTCGTTACCGGGTTCGCGCACCTTCACGGCATGCCGGTCGGCATCATCGGCAACAATGGCATTCTCTATTCCGAGAGCGCGCTGAAGGCGGCGCATTTCATCGAATTGTGCTGCCAGCGGCGCATCCCGCTTTTGTTCCTGCAGAACATCGTCGGCTTCATGGTAGGCCGCGACTACGAGGCCGGTGGCATCGCCAAGGACGGTGCCAAGATGGTGACAGCGGTCGCCTGCGCGCGGGTGCCTAAGATCACGTTGATCGTCGGCGGTTCATTCGGGGCTGGAAATTACGGGATGTGCGGCAGGGCGTACGGCCCGCGCTTTCTCTTCACCTGGCCGAACGCGCGCATCTCGGTGATGGGCGGCGAGCAGGCGGCCTCGGTGCTGGCGACGGTGCGTCGCGATAATATCGAGGCTGCCGGCGGCAAATGGAGCGAGATCGAGGAGGAAGAATTCAAGCAGCCGATCCGCGATCAATATGAGCGCGAGGGCAGCCCGTATTATGCGACCGCGCGGCTGTGGGACGATGGCATCATTCTGCCGACCGAAACGCGGCGCGTGCTGTCACTCGCCTTGTCCGCGGCCTTGAATGCGCCGGTTGAGGAAACCAAATTCGGGGTGTTCCGGATGTGAGGACAGAACCTCGCGGTCCGGAACGAGAAAACAAGCATGGAGGCCACCATGTACCGTGTCTATTCCGGCCCGCCCGGCTCCGAACGCCTGAACCCGCTGGAAAAGGGCCGTCATCTGTTCAAGGAATTCGGCACCATGGACGAGGCGATGGGCTTTGCCCAGCATCTCAAGACGACCGGCCGCGTCGCCTTGCTGCTCGAGGGCGATGACGGCACGCATCTCGATCGCTCCGCGTTGACCAAGGCACTGGTCCATCGTGGCAGCGAGCAGGTGCAGGGCCGCAACTGATATCGAAGCGGTGCGCGCTTGCAGTGATCGTCGCGAACACGCATCCTGCGGTTCTCGATTAGCAGGAGTTCGCGATGGCTTCACCCGGCTACACCACAGCCTTGATCGTCGGTGCAGGATCGGGGCTTAGCGCCTCGCTCACCCGTTTGCTCGCAAGCAACGGGTTGAAGATCGCGCTGGCCGCCCGTTCGCCCGACGATCTCGCGGGACTGTCGGCGCAGACTGGCGCGAAAGCCTTTCGCTGCGATGCGTCGAAGGAAGACGAGGTCGCGCGGCTGTTCGCGGAGGTCGAGAGCACGGTCGGTGCGCCGGATGTGGTCATTTACAACGCGAGTTTCCGCACCCGCGGCGCTTTCATCGATCTCGTGCCGGCCGATGTCGAAAAAGCCATCGCGGTGTCGGCCTTCGGCGCCTTTCTGGTGGCGCAGCAGGCCGCAAGGCGCATGCTGCCGAAGCGGCACGGCGCGATATTTTTCACCGGGGCTTCGGCGGGCGTGAAGGGCTATGCCAGGTCCGCGCCCTTTGCGATGGCGAAATTTGCCCTGCGCGGCCTGTCGCAAAGTCTCGCCCGCGAATTGCAACCGCAGGGCATTCACATCGCCCATTTCGTGATCGATGGCGGCATTCGCTCCGAACGGCGGGTCGTCCCGGCCGACAACCCGGACTCGCTCCTCGATCCCGACGCGATCGCTCAGACCTATCTCGACGTGCTGCGCCAGCCGCGCAATGCCTGGACCGCGGAGGTCGAATTGCGGCCCTGGGTGGAGACTTTCTGAGCGCTAGACGTCGACGATCATTCCATCCACCGCGCATTCAAGCTCGACGTCCGCGAGATGCGCCAGCATGTCCTCGCTCAGATGCGTGAGGATCACGCGCTTGGCTCCGATCGCTGGCAGATGCTGGCGCAACACCGTCAGTGTCATGTGCGATTTGCGCAGCTTCTCATACATATAGCATTCGCAGATGAAGAGATCGGCGCCACGGGCGGCATCGATCAGCACATCGGTCCATTCCGTGTCGCCGGAGAAGCACAAGGTCCGGCTCGCGCTTTCGATGCGATAGGCGAGGCAGGGGCCGGCGCGGTCGTCATGGCGGACATGAAACGGGGTGACGGTCGTTCCGCAGAAGGATTGCGTCGAGCCGATTGTGACCTCCTGCAGGGTCAATTCGAACGGTAGCGTTCGCTCGCCCGGGAAAGCCGTCGTCATCGCGCGGTCATACCAACCCTTCAATCCGGGTGGACCTGCGATCAACAATGGGCGAGTGCGTTTTACGCCGAACTGCTGATCGAGAATAAAGAAGGGGATGCCACCAAAATGATCGGCGTGGAAATGCGTCAGGAGGATCGCATCGATGGCGCCGCGGTCGATACCGGCCTTTTTCATGGCGATCAGCGAGGTAGCGCCGCAATCCATGAGAAACTGACGGTCGCCATCGGTCACATGGATGCAGGTATTGAAACGGCCGCCCGAACCGAATGCATCGCCGCAACCGGCAAACTGAATCTTCATTTCAAGGCCTTGTCACTTGTCGCGCCTTGCGAGATCGGCGCTCGCATCGGCGATATACATATCGTTGCGGCAGGCCACCCGCATCTCGATCTTGAAGACGGAACGCATCGTCAGAAGCGCAACGAGAATACCGAGTAGCAGCGCGGCATAGGCCGGCAGTGCATGCGGCGAAAGCCCCGGTATTCCGTAAAGGATCAGCGCATCGTTCCCACCGGGCAGCAACGCGCAGCCAAGACCCATGAGGATGCCGCCGAAGATGTTGCGCAGCCATGACCATCGCGGCCGCCAGTCGACCCGGAAACTCCCGCGCTGCAGGGTCGAGGCCAACATGCCGAGCAGCACCGCGCCGACCACCAGCCAGCGGCCAGAAGGCGGCATCGGCCGGGTGCCGGCGTGGGCTTCGACCACCTGCTGAAAGGTCGAGGTGTAACCCGGCGACCCGAACAGCAGCAGCATCGCACCCGCGGCGACACCCATGAGGAGAGCAGCAGTCGAAAGCCGATAGGCCGGTGCGAACACCATCTCCCGCAATGTCGAACCCGCCGGACGGCTGCGCCACAGCCTGATCAATTCGAGGAGGCCAAGCGCGATCAGGACGGCGCCGACATAGGGCGCGACGTGAAGCAGCGAGGGGATCGGACTGGGACTTGGCGCCGGCCGCACCAGCGTGCCGCTCCCGATCAGCATCACGAAGATCAGCACGCCGAGCACGAAGCCTGCGACCGTGAGCAACATCCCGATCTCGCCATCGACCATCCGCGCCATGGTGGCGTAGGCGCATGCGCCATTGACGCCGGCGCCGATGCCGAACAGCAAGCCGCCGAGCATCGCGGTCATTGTCAATTGCCATCCGCTCAGACTGTTTGCCGATTGCGGCACGAGCAGAAAGACCGGGATGGTGATGGCGAACACCCAGAGCGCCGACTTCACGATGCTGCCGAACATGTAGCCCGTGCCGGAATGCGTGAACTCGGCAACCGCGCGCACCGTGCAGATGCTGGCGCGATGGGCGGCGAAGCCAAGGATCGCGGCAAGAATGCAGGCAAGGATCAGATTGAGCATGAACCGGCAGCCTGACGCAGTCCGCGCGACGAACGTCGCTCTTCGTTTTGCTGAAACTTAGCGGTGAAACCATCTCGCGCGAAGGGGGAACCGCCGTTCGCAACCTGCGTTTGTCCGACACATTCATGGAGGACCAAATGCGACAGATAGGTTTAGTCGCCGCCGCGGCGCTCTGGATCTTGCCGGACCTCGCTCATGCGCAGGATGCGGCTGCCGGAGCGGCGACGGGTGCGGCTGTTGGCGCTGGTGTGGGTGCGGTGGTTGGCGGTCCGGTCGGTGCTGCCGTCGGCGCAGGCGTGGGCGGGACGGTCGGTGCGGGCGCAGCCGACAACGGCCGCGTGCGCGAAGATCGCGTGATCGTCGAAGAGCGCGCGCCGGCGGTCCGCGAACGCAATTGCGTCACAAACGCGTCCGGAACCACCCTTTGTGAAGAGATCCGCCGCTAACGTTTCAGTATTGCGGCCTGGCTGGCCCTTGGGGGATCCCCCGAGGGCCATTTTTGTCAGGCGCTTATCTTTAGCACTCTAAGTATTTGAGAATAAACGAATAACCGTGCACCCCTAAGAAACCTGATTTTTTGCCCCCGTCAGGCGCAAATGGTGCTATAAAGCAACATGTTAATGAAAATTCAGGCCGCAAAGCGGTCTGACGCAGGTAGGGCGAACCTGTCGCGTTAGACGGAGTATCGGTGTGCTGAAATCTCATAAATTCATGGTGGGGCAGACGGTCCGTTACATCGCAGGTCCCCTGAACCGGGCCACCGCGGACGGAACCTTCAAGATCATGAAGCTGCTCCCGCCGGATGGCGACGAGCATCAATACCGGATCAAGAATACCGAAGAGGCGTTCGAACGCGTGGCTCGCGAAAGCCAGCTCGATCGTCATCGCTGAGGCATGTGATCAAGCGGCGCGGTTGATGCGGGCGCGCAGGTCGGCGAAGCCTTCCTGAACGCGGATCTTGAAGCTGTTCCAGTTCGACTCGACCACGTCCCAGTTCACCATCGGACGGTTCTGCGTGGCGGCGGCGCCCGACGCGACAGTCGAGGTGTGCATGGTGTCGTGATAATAAGCACCGGCTACCAGAAGCAGGGCGCCTAGCAGCATCCCGAGAATAAGTCGCATACGGTGCCTCCATGGAGCCATGCCGTAGCGAACGTACCGGAGGAAAAAAGGTTCCTGCAGCCGGCAAAGCCGTCGTACGGAGGTTAGATGCCGCTATTCATCACGCAGGGGCGATATACGCGCGATGCCATTAAGGGCATGGTGGTCAGTCCGGAAGACCGTTCGGCCGCGGTTTCGCGCCTGCTTGCGAAGGTCGGGGGCAAGCTGATCGGTTATTATGTCACCTTCGGCGATTATGACTTCCTGGTGATCGCCGAGGCTCCGGGGGAGACGCAGATGGCGGCGGTCCTGCTTGCGGCTGCGAGCGGTGGTGGGGTGACCGATCTGAAGACCTCGCTGGCGCTGACATCGGTCGAGGCCAAGGGCGCGATGGCTGCCGCGAGCGATCTGACGCCGTCCTTCCGATCGGCCGGCGGGGTTTGAACTCGGAACTTTTTCGGGGCTTGAAGGTGTCTTGCTTCGGCCCGTATTACGGCGTCCAATTGGCTGTCACGGCAGATTGGTGGGATGATGCCGGATTGTACGCATGGGTGATGTGACGGGATTTCCGCTCTGGGGGACGCTGACGATCGCCACAGCGATGGCGATCATCGCTGTGCTTGCCATCATGCGTTACGGGCTTCGTCAGGGGCTGACGATCATCGCCGCGATGGTGCTGGTCTTCGGCCTCGCCGCATTCGCGCTCGAACGATACGATATGCAGAGCAAGGCCGAGCAGCGCCGGGCCATGGAGGCCCGCGTCGGTGCGCTGAACGCTCAGGCTCTGCTGCCCAATTCCAGCCTCGCCTGTCTCGATGCCGTCGGCGGCGATCTCGTCCATGAGGCCTGCGAGCGCGCGCTGTTTGCAGGTCCCGAGCAAATCGCTGCGGCGCTCAATTATGTCGGTGCACGGCTGGATGTTCTGCGCGATATTGCGGCGCTGCCGCGGCGGGAACAAGCTGCCTATGCACGGCTGCTCACCCCGATGCTGCGCAGTCTGGAAAGCGACCGCTTCGGACTTGTTGCTCAGGTCCTGATGGCGCGGGACGAGTGCAAACCCAGCTCCTGCTACGTCTTCGCTTTCCTCAAGCGGCGCGATCAGATCGTCGCGAATATGAATGAAAATGCCTATGACGCGCGCGTGACGCGCTTTGCGGCCAATTGGGGTGAAAAGCCCGCGGCGGCGAACAATCCCGCGCTTGCGGCGCAGGCCGAAGCGCCGGAGCCTGCCGCTCCGCCGCATTCGCCCGTAAACATCGATTTCCCGACCGCGGCGTCCATCCCCCCGGTCAGCATCATGGCGAATGAGCCGGGCCGCCCTGGACAGAACGGTGTCGGCGAGCTTCCGAAGCCCGAGGCGCGGGCGGAGCCGCGACCCGAACCGCGTGCGGAGCCTCGGCCCCAGCCATCGCCTCCGCCCCGGCGCGCGCAAAAGGCGCAGGCGCCAAGGTCCGCGCCGCCCGAGCCTGCGATCGCAGATCCATTCCCGCAGCCGGTCAGACCCGCCACGCCCGCGACACCCACCACGACGGGCGCGCAGCAATAACGCTCGGCTCTTCCTTTGCAGCTTTTGTGCGGGCATCCTCCGCGCCGTTCAGCTACGGCGCAGGTGATTCATGTTTGCCTCGGTCCTGATCGCCAATCGCGGGGAGATCGCGTGCCGGATCGCGCGGACGGCGCGGCGCATGGGGCTGCGCACCATCGCGGTCTATTCCGAGGCTGACGCCGATGCAGCGCATGTGCGCCAGTGTGACGAGGCCTATCTGATCGGCCCGGCGCCCGCGCGCGAGAGCTATCTCGTGAGCGACAGGCTGCTTGCAATCGCCAAACAGAGCGGGGCGGATTGCATCCATCCCGGCTACGGCTTTCTCTCCGAGAACGCGGAATTCGCCGAAGCCTGCGCGGACGCCGGGATCGTATTTGTCGGACCGCCTCCCGCTGCAATTCGCGCGATGGGACTGAAGGATCGCGCGAAAGCTCTGATGCAGCAGGCCGGCGTCCCGGTAGTCCCCGGCTATCACGGCGAGCAGCAGGACAACGCCTTCCTCAAACGCAAGGCGTACGAGATCGGCTATCCGGTGCTGATCAAGGCAATCGCAGGCGGTGGCGGGAAGGGCATGCGTCTCGTCGAAAAGCATGCCGATTTCGATGCTGCGATCGAAGCGGCGCGCCGCGAAGCGGCCTCGGCCTTCGGCGACGATCGCGTGTTGATCGAGAAATATATCGCGACGCCGCGTCATATCGAGATTCAGGTCTTCGCGGACAAGCGCGGCAACGCGGTCCATCTTTACGAACGCGATTGCTCATTGCAGCGACGCCATCAGAAGGTGATCGAGGAAGCTCCCGCGCCCGGCATGACCGAAGACTTGCGCGCGCGGATGGGTTCGGCGGCGATCGCCGCGGCAAAGGCCGTTGGCTATGCGGGCGCGGGCACGGTCGAGTTCATCGCCGATGGATCAGGCGGTCTGAAACGTGACGGCTTCTGGTTCATGGAAATGAATACGCGGCTGCAGGTCGAACATCCGGTGACGGAAGCGGTCACCGGTTTCGATCTGGTCGAATGGCAATTCCGTGTCGCGGCGGGCGAGCGTCTCCCGGTAACGAACCAGGCTGAGATTCCGCTGCGCGGCCATGCGGTCGAGGCGCGCCTTTATGCCGAGGATCCCGAGCGCGGCTTTCTTCCATCGACCGGCAAGCTGGTCGCGCTGTCTTTTCCGGAAGGCGAGGGCCTGCGCATCGACAGTGGCGTCGAACAGGGCGGCGAGATTTCTCCCTATTACGATCCGATGATCGCCAAAGTCATCGCGCAAGCCGATACGCGGGAGGCGGCGCTCGACCGGCTCGACGCCGCGCTCCAGCGCACGATCGTCGCGGGGCCGCGCACCAATCTCGCCTTTCTTTCGGCGCTGTGCCGCTCGGCCGATTTCCGTAACGGCGACTTCGATACGGGTTACATTGCCCGGCACTACGATGAACTCGGGCTTGATGTCTCCGGGATCGACAAAGCGGCCGCTGCATGTGGCGCCGAGCGGCTGATCGCACGATTGCGGCCGCAGCCATCCGACCCCGATGCGCCGCCATCGCCATGGGACATAGCCGACGGCTTCCAGCTTTCGGGAGTGCGAACCACAACATTTCCCATAGTTGTAAATGGCGAACCCGGCGTGGCGCTAGTTGATTTCACGAAGGGACGCTGGCGGGTCACAGTGGAGGGCGCGGCGCCCGATCCGGATGCCACTGTGATCGAGACCCCGCAGACGGTCTACGTGCTGCGGGGCGGACGCCAGACGCAGGTCGCGCTCGCGGATTTCGAAGCGGGCGATGCCGACCATGGGACGGGTGACGGCGCGGTGCGCGCGCCGATGCACGGCAAGCTGCTCGCCGTCCTGGTGTCGGACGGCGAAGAGGTCGCGAAAGGCCGTCGGCTCGCCTTGATCGAAGCCATGAAGATGGAACACGCCATCGTGGCGATGCGCGACGGTATCGTCACGGAGATCGCCGCCGTGGCCGGCAGCCAGGTCGCAGAAGGCGCCCGGCTTATGACTATCGCGGAGCAGACCTGACCTGTGGAGAGCACGTGCCGCCGCCTTTGACGGCGCCACCGCGCCGCCGCTAGGAAAGGGTATGCCGCTTCATCTCATTAAATTGTGCGTCGGCTGCGACTCCGTCGACGAACTGAAATCGTGGGTTTCGGCCCGCCTCAAGGAGCAGAAGAAGCGGGGTCGGAAGCCGGAACACGTCCACACAACCCGCATGGTGCCAAAGCGCATGGAGGAGTTGCTGGACGGCGGCTCGCTCTACTGGGTGATCAAAGGGCAGGTGATGTGCCGCGAGCGCATCCTCGATCTGCGCCCGTTCGTCGACAAGGACGGGATCGGACGCTGCCGGATCGTGCTGGACGGCAAGATCAGGCTGGTGACGCCGCGGCCCTACCGCGCCTTCCAGGGTTGGCGTTATTTCCCGGATAGCGACGTCCCGAGCGACCTGGACCGGGCGGCGCGCGGGGCCGCCGCGATGCCAGAACACCTGCGGCGTGAACTGAGCGAGCTTGGATTGCTTTGAAGTTTCGTCGCCCAAGTTGCTATAACAAAAGCGAATTGTTCCAATCCGCCTCGGTGCTGGTGCGCGACAGCCGCCGGAAGGATGGGCTGAGGGTAGAGGAAACGCCATGATCATCGGCGATCAAAACGAAGTCACTGTTGCGGTACTCAAGGCGATCGAAAAGACGCCCGACCCGCGGCTGCGCGAAATCCTGACGGTGATGATCAAGCACCTGCATGGCTTCATCCGGGAGGCGAGGCTGAGTGAGGAAGAGTTTCACCAGGCTTGCAATTTCATCGTGCGGCTCGGCCAGAAATCGGATGCGTCGCACAATGAGGTCGTGCTGATGGCCGGCTCCCTTGGCGTCTCATCGCTGGTCTGCCTCCTCAACAATGGCAACAAGGGGCAGACCGAAACGTCGGCCTCGATGCTCGGTCCGTTCTGGCGGCTGAATTCTCCGCCGACCCCGAATGGCGGTTCGATCGTGCGCTCTCCGACGCCGGGGCCGGTATTGTTCGCGGAATGCAAGGTGGTGGACGGGAAGGGCGATCCGATCGCCGACGCGGTCGTCGACGTGTGGCAATCCTCGACCGAGGGCCTTTACGAAAATCAGGACCCCAACCAGGCCGATATGAATCTGCGCGGCCAGTTCCGCACCGATGCGCAGGGCCGGTTCGCATTCCGCAGCATCCTGCCGGCCGGCTACCCGATTCCGGTCGACGGCCCGGTCGGCGATTTCATCCGCGCGGTGAAGCGGCCGCACAATTACCGACCCGCGCATATCCATTTTCTGATCTACAAGCCCGGCTTCAAGACACTGATCTCGCAGATCTATGTCAACGACGATCCGCTTCTGGAGACCGACGTTCAGTTCGGCGTCACCAAGGCCCTGATCGGCAATTACGTCTGCCACGAGAACGAAGCGCCGCCGGCGCCGGATGTGGAAGGGCCGTGGTACACGTTCGACTATACGTTTGCGATGGAGGCCGGTGAGGCGAAATTGCCGCGGCCGCCGATCTCAGGCAAGGCGGTGAAGGAAACGCCGTCGCCGGCAATGGCGAAGTGAGCGCCGTCGGTTGAAAGATACCGGCGCGAGGAGCCGTGCCGTCACAAATCTTTGAGGGGCGGCATCGGCGATTGCCGGACGTCGGAGCCTCGGTTAGCAAACGGTCCCTTCCGCCGCGCACTCGCGCAAAATCCTGACTGACGTGTATCCAACTGGCTCAATAACAACGGCTGTGCTCTGCGCTGTTCTGGTTCTGTCGCCGGCGACGGTGCAGGCACAGGCTGGAAATCCGTTTCCGACGCCAATCGGTAAGCCACCGGCGCGGCCCGCGGCGTCGGCGGGAGCCGTGGTCGGCAGCGTTGCCACTGTCACGCCGGCTGCCAGTGTCGCTCGCCCGGGTGCGGGCACGTCCGGATTGACCAAAGGCGCCGACATTCGCAAGGGCGATCGGCTTTCGACCAACGCCAGCGGTGCGCTCGGCGTCACATTCGATGACGAGACTACATTCAGCCTCAGCGCCAACGCCTCGATCACCGTCGACGAATTCATCTATCGCAAGGGCGCGCGCGGCAATGCCGTCGTCACTGTCGCCCGCGGCACCGTGGGCTTTGTGGCCGAGCAGGTGGCGAAAACCGGCGAGATGCGGATCACCACACCGACGGCCATCGTCGGCGTTCGTGGAACCACGGGTGTGGTCGAAGTCGGGCCGGGTGGTGCGACCAACGTCAAGCTTTATGAGGATGAAAACGGCAGCGTCGGCCGCATCGAGATTTTCGACCGCCAGGGTCAGCGCCTTGCCGAACTTACGCAGGCGGCAACAGGCTATGCCATCCAGATCGTGGCGCAGCGTGTGGTGGCGAATGCGCTGCAGATCTCTCCGCAGCAACTGGTTCGCGACCGCAACATCGTACGGAACGTCTTCAACTTCAAAAATCTTGGCCGCGACATCATCAATCAGCGGCTGAACCTGCGCGATCTGCCGCGGAACATACCGGGCGTGCCGCAACTGCCCTCGATCCCGGGGCTGCCGTCGATTCCGGGCTTCCCGGGCCGGTAAGACAACGCCGCCGCTCGCAGCGGCGTTGTCGGGTTGCGACCAGACTCAGACGCCGAGATTGTCGATCAGCCGGGTTTTGCCGAGCCTGGCGGCAACCAGGAGGCGGATCGGCCCGTCGGCAGGACCTTTGACCTCCGCCAGCGTTTCGGCGTGACGCGCCTCGAGATAATCCAGCTTGAACCCGGCCTGTTCGATCCGGGCGCGACCGTCCGCCAGAACCGCGGCCATCGGCTCCCCGGCCTTGATGCGTCCGGCGCTCTCCTTCAGCACCCGGTAGAGCACGGGGGCGGTCTGCCGCTCCTCCGGGGAGAGGTAGACGTTACGCGAGGACATCGCGAGGCCGTCCTTCTCCCGGACGGTCGCACAGCCGACGACCCTGACCGGGATGTCGAGATCCTGGGCCATCCGGGTCACGACCTTGAGCTGCTGGTAGTCCTTCTGGCCGAACAGCGCGAAATCCGGCGTGACCTGGAGGAACAGCTTGGCGACCACGGTGGCGACCCCGCCAAAAAAATGCGGGCGATAGGCATCCTCCAGCCCGACCTGGGCGGGTCCCGAGGGGGAGACCGCCGTCGAAAATCCGTCGGGGTACATCGCGGCGTCGGTGGGCGCCCAGACCAGATCCACTCCAAGTTTAGATAACGCGGCTACGTCGCGTTCGAAATTGCGGGGATAAGATCCGAAGTCTTCGGTCGGCGCGAACTGCTTTGGATTCACGAAGATCGAGACGACAACGGCTCCGGCCTGTCTGCTTGCACGTTTTACAAGTGAAAGATGCCCTTCGTGCAATGCACCCATGGTCGGGATCAGCGCAATGCTCTTACGCTTGCGCCGTAAGTCGGCAATGGCCTTGCGTAGCGACGGAAGCGTTCTGACGATCACCGGCCTTCGCACGATTAACCCTCCGGTTCGCTGCGCGACAAGTTTCTGATCCGATTGGCCGCCGCGCCGTTGCCGCGCGGCCACGGATTAATGATGAACGCGCCGGCGTGCAACGAATGCTTGACCGGGCACGATGCAAAGGCAGAGGATAGCAAGCGGCAAGGGTGTTTGCGTCATGTTGGTCCAGGCGAATATTGGGCCCCGCAAATCAGCGCATGTTGTCGTTGTCGGAAACGAGAAAGGCGGGTCTGGCAAGTCCACCACCGCCATTCACGTCGCCATCGCGCTGCTGAAAGCGGGCCAGAAGGTTGCGACCATCGATCTGGACTCGCGCCAGAAGAGTCTGACCCATTACGTACAAAACCGTAAACTCTGGGCGCAACGCGAAAATCTGCCGCTCGAGATTCCTCTTCATTTCTGCGTCGCGCGGGCCGAAGGCTTGCGCAATGACGAGAACGAGCATGCCGAGTTCATCGCTTTTGCGGAGACCATCGGCGCCATCGAGCATACCCACGACTTCGTCGTCATCGATACGCCCGGCTCGGACTGCTATCTGATGCGCCTCGCGCATGCGATGGCCGACACCCTGATCACGCCGCTCAACGACAGTTTCGTGGATTTCGACGTCCTTGGGACGGTCGATCCCCAGACCTACGAACTGACCGGCACCAGTCATTATTCGGAGATGGTGCGGGATGCGCGGCGCCAGCGCCGCAAGGTCGATCAGGAGGCCGCGGACTGGATCGTCGTGCGCAACCGGCTTTCAACTTTAGGATCGCGAAACAAGCGTTTGTTGTCGGAGGGATTGCAGTCGCTCGGACTCCAGCTCGGCTTCCGCGCGACCGATGGGTTCTCCGAACGCGTCGTCTATCGCGAGTTTTTCCCCCGCGGGCTTACGGCGCTCGACGCCATCAACGAAACCACGTTGGGCACCCGGCCAAATCTGTCTCATGTCACCGCTCGCGAGGAGGTCTATTCGCTCCTCGAGGCGCTGATGCTGCCGATAGACGAAAAGGGCCGGCGCCGGGCGGCGGCGCGCGCGGAATGGTTCAACTCCGCCCACAAGCCGCTCGAAATCCACGACCTTCTGGACTGAGTGGTTAGCGCCACAGGCACGACCGACGCGGATTTTGACCTTCGTCCGCCAACCAGCCATTGATTCTATTCAGGAAAAAGCTTGTCCGCGCCGCGGTGTCGCGGCTACGAGGCGCGCAAAGTGAGGCGTGTGCCCCTATATTGCCGTGCGAGCGAGGGAATCGGACCTTTGCTGGCGCTTCGCAGGATCAGGGTCAGGCTGGATGAGCAAGGATCGTCCCAATACGGGGGTTTCCAGGAGCGACTCCGCAAAGCCGGTCGCGTCGCGTGCGGAAATCGATGCGTTTCTGGCGAGAGTTCGCGAGATGGCGCCGGTCACGCTGGCCGGGCAGCGCGGACGGCTGGTTTTTGCGCTCGATGCTACGATGAGCAGACAGCCGACCTGGGATTCCGCATGCCAGCTTCAGGCGCAGATGTTCGAGGAAGCTGCACGGATCGGCGGCCTGGATGTCCAACTGGTCTATTTTCGCGGGCTCGGTGAGTGCAGGGCGTCCGATTGGGTCGCCCAGCCGGAACGGCTCGGCGCACTGATGGAGCGGATCGATTGCCGGGGCGGGCATACCCAGCTTGGCCGGGTTCTGAAGCATGTCCGCAAGGAAACGAGTAGGCGCAAGGTTCAGGCGCTGGTCTATGTCGGCGATGCCATGGAAGAGCCGATCGACGATCTCTGCGCGGTCGCAGGCGAGCTTGGCCTCAGCGGAACTCCGGCCTTCATGTTTCAGGAGGGAAGCGATCCCATCGCCGAAAATGCTTTCCGCGAGATCGCGCGCCTGAGCCGCGGGGCCTATGGCCGCTTCGCGCCGGGTGCAGCGCAGGAATTGGCGGAGCTGTTGCGGGCGGCGGCCGCCTACGCAGCGGGTGGCATGAAAGCGCTCAGCGATCTGTCAGCCCGTCAGAGCGGCGGTGCGCAAAAGCTGCTACGTCAGATGAGCTGATCCGGGCATACCTCAGACATGGGTCCTCTTATCCTCGGCGCCGTTTTGCTGCTCGTTGCCATATGGGCAATGTATGGCTTCGCTCGCGTTGATCCGAAGGTTGCGGCCCAGGTGCTACGCAAGAGCGGCGGCATCGCCGCGTTGGCAGGAGCGGCCTTTCTGACCGCGCGGGGGCAAGTGGGGCTCGGGATCCCGCTCGGCTTTGCCGGACTTTCGCTGCTCGGCTGGGTGCCTGGCATGGCCAGTCTCGGCAAGCGCATGAACAAGAGCGCTGGTCAAACGTCGCAAGTGCGTTCCGAGTTCGTCGAAATGGAGCTCGATCACGATACCGGCGTGATGCGCGGTCGCATTCTCAAGGGACGCATGGCCGGCGTGACGCTCGACGCGCTCGATGTGCCGAGCCTGATATCGGTGCTGCCGGATATGGACGACGAAAGCCGCGCGCTATTGATGGCGTATCTTGACCGCAGGGAGCCCGCCTGGCGTGAACACGCGAATGCGGGTGCGGCAGCGGGGCCGGGTCACGTCGACAGCGGAAAAATGACGGAAGAGGAGGCCTATCAGATCCTTGGCGTGGAGCCGGGAGCGAGCGCTGCGGATATCGGGCGCGCGCATCGTGCGCTGATGAAGAAACTCCATCCCGATCAGGGGGGCTCGACGTATCTCGCGGCGCGGGTCAATCAGGCCAAGGATCTTCTTCTCAAACGCCATCGGTAGTCTTCCTACTCAACGCAACACACAGACAGACGTGTCGATCAGCTTCAGTTCCTGGTCGTGAAGCAGGCGATCTTGCTCCGCTTCAACTCCTTGCAGGCCTGTTCGGCTGCGCTTTCGTTCAGTCCTGCAAAGCGCGCGCGGTAAAAGCGCTTGTCGCCCTTCGCATAGACCTCAGTATAAGGCTCAGCTCCTTTCAGAAGGTTACCAGCCTTGCTTTTTGCATCTGCGAGCTTTTCGCGCGCTTCGTCGGGCGCTTCAAAGGCGCCGACCTGAATGATCCAGCCGCTGCCCCTTGGCTTGCGATCGGAGATCGAGAGCGGCGCGGACGATTTCACTGGCGCCGGTGCCGTCATAGCGGATGAGGTCGAGGGAACCATCGGCGTGACAGATGCGGTGACGACGGGCTGGGCAGGGGGCTGCGTCATGTCTTTCGCGCTGAGAACGCCGAGCACACCAGGACGCGCGCCAGGCGGCGGCGGAGGCAGCCGCTCGGACTCGGTTTCCGTGCGCGCGTTTTCGGCCGACCCCGATGCATCGGTGCTCAGCGCGGTTCTTGCGGCAAGCGGTTCCGGCGACAGCATCGACAGCGCGGTAACTGTTTTCGGGTTTCCGGCCTTCACCGAGAAGGTCTTAACGAGCAGCGGCTTGATGGGCTCGG